>ERZ869909.2893-NODE-2893-length-10588-cov-3.942727_pt1 | contig 10588 bp, 9 predicted proteins | sample MGYA00520892_ERZ869909 | MGnify/ENA primary metagenome ERZ869909 (study PRJEB32215, sample SAMEA104723947) | bioreactor metagenome | biome: bioreactor; feature: anaerobic bioreactor; material: water | place: China | collected 2015-03-12 ... | reverse complement strand
TCCGGGGGTACTTCCGGGGGTACTTCCGGGGGCGGATGTGATGCGTTGTTCGAGGAAGGGGATGCCGAGTCGGCCTGCGAGGGCGCGGACGAAGTCGCGGTCCCGCTCGGCCTGCTCGATGGGGCGCATGTCGTGGACGATGTGCGCGAGGGTAACGGCGTCGGGTTGCGCGGCGGCCAGCGCCACGCCGAGGGCCACGGAATCGCCGCCGCCGGAACAGGCGACGAGCGTGCGGGGCGCGGACTCGGTGGTGACGCGACGCCACGCGAGGATGATCCGGCGTGCGACGGGATCGTTGCGGAGCGCACGGAGCGTGCCTTCGGGATGGGCTGTCCCGGGGGACATTCCGGGATCGCTTCCGGGGGTGATTGCGGGCTGATTTCTGCTCGTCACGAAGGAATCGTACCGATCTGGACAGGTGGAAACGCTGTTTTCTTTGAGGAGCAGGAAGCTGTGGGGTTGTCGTTCACTTACATGATGGCGGAGACGGCGGGGCGTGGGCCATCGAGCAACGCGGCGTGGATGCTCTCGCTGGGGATCCTCGTGCTCACCGCGACGCTGCTGCTGCGCCTCCGGCGGAAACTGCGTGAGCGGGCGGAAGAGGCGGAGGACCGGGCGGAGCGGCCCGTACGCCCGGCCCCACGACGCCCCGGGCTGCTGGAAACGGCGAGCCAGCGTCGGACGCTGGAGGCGTTGATGGTGGAGGCGCAGGAGCTGACGCGCCTGTGTGCCGCGCAGATGGAGAACCGGGCGGTGCGGCTGGAGAAGCTGATCCGTGAGGCGGACGAACGGATCGCCCGGCTGGATGAGCGTCATGGCGCAAGATCACGCGAGGATGTGCGCGTGGCGGAGCGGGTGGGGGCGAGTTCGGCGTTTCTCCGGCGGGATGCGGATCCGCTGACGGAGCGGATCTACCAACTGGCGGACAGCGGCGTCTCGTCCGTGGAGATTGCTCGCGAGCTGGACGAGCAGACGGGGAAGGTCGATCTGATTCTCGCGCTGCGCGACCGCTGATGCCTTCGATCAGCGGCGCTTGCGGAGTCCATCCAAACACAGAATTTCAAAGACGATGTGCGCGGCGAGGAGCGCGGTGTTGCCCGCGACATCGCGATCGGGAAGCACTTCGACGACATCCGCGCCGACGAGGTTCGGCGGACCGATGGGCCCGGAGGCGAAGTGACGCAGGAGCGCGAGCGCCTCGTACGAAGTGAAACCGCCGACGGAGGGCGTGCCGGTGCCGGGCGCGAAGACGGGGTCGATGCAATCAATGTCGAAGGTCAGGTAGGTCGGTGCATCGCCGATGGCCTTGCGGAGCCGATCGATGGTCTCGTAGCCCTCGCGTCGCCACTGCTCGCAGGTGACGATGGTGACGCCGTGGTCGCGTGCGTAGGCGAGATCGTCGCGCGTGTTGAGCGGTCCCTTGATGCCGACGGAGAGCATGCGCTTCGGGTCGAGGATGCCCTCTTCCACAGCACGGATGAATGGCGATGCGTGGCTGTAGCGCTCGCCGAGGAACTCGTCGAGGGTATCGACATGGGAATCGAAATGGAGCAGTGCGAGTCCGCCCGCGGGCTTGCCCGCACGGTGGTAGGCGGCACGCATGTTGGCGAGCGTGTTGGAATGGTCGCCGCCGAGCATGAAGGGCCTGGTGGTGCCGGGGTCCGGCAGATCGGTCGCGAACTTCGCGACGGTGGCGGTGTTGGTCTGGGCGTCGTAGGTGTGCACGGCCGAGTCGCCCGCATCCGCGAGCGAAAGCACCTCGGAGATCATGAGGTCGTGCTCGATGTGGTAGGGCTTGAGGTACTGGCTCTCCTCGCGGATGGCGCGGGGTCCGAAGCGAGCCCCGGGGCGGTAGGTGACACCGCTGTCGAAGGGCGCGCCAAAGATGGCCCAGTCGATGGGGCGGTTCTGGGGAGCGACATCCTCGATGCGCGGATAGCGTCCGAAGGTGACGAGCCCGGCGAAGCGTGGGGTGCGCCGAGCATCGGCGAGCTTGGTGCGTGGGGTGGTCATGTGCGGAGTGTAACGCCGGACCGGTGCTGATCCCGGGAACGAAAACGGCCCCGTCCCGATGAGGAACGAGGCCGCTGTACTGGGTAAAGAAGCGCCCGAGACATCCTGGTCCCGAACGCAGGGGTTCAATTCAGGAGGGGCCTCAGCCCTCCACTGTCATCGGCTCAGCCGGCCTTCTTGCAGCAGCAGTTGCCTGCGGCGCACTTGGCCTTGCACTCGTCCGAGCAGTTCTTGCAGCAGTCGGGGGTGCACTTGCCGGTGCAGTCCTTGCAGCAGTCGACGGCACAGCAGGACGCGGCATTCGCGCCGGTGGTCTGGCTGGCGCTGATGACCGCGGCCTGTGCCTGGCCGGACTTGCAGCAGCAGTTACCCGCCGCACAACGGGCCTTGCACTCGTCCGTGCAGTTCTTGCAGCAATCGGGTGTGCACTTGCCGGTGCAGTCCTTGCAGCAGTCGGGAGCGCAGCAGGAGGAGGCGGAGGCGGCGATCACCTGAGCGCTACCATCGCAGGACTTCGCGCCGCAGCAGGACGCTGCACAGGAACTGGTGTTGGACGCGGCGATGGTCTGTGCGCCGTCGCACGACTTCGCCGGGCAGCATGTGCCGCTCTCCATCGAAGCGGGAGAGACGGTGTGGCTGCGGGTGCCGCTGTTGCTCGCGCAACCGGAGACAAAGAGGGCCGCCGCGGCGAAGACTGCACAACAGGTCATGGCAAGGTTCAGTTTCAGAGACATGATTTCGATTCCTTTCCTCCGCACGGGAGGGCTTGTTTTCTTCGTTGCATCGGCGCTCGCCGGATGCGCGAATGCATCACTCGTGCGAACAACGATGCGAGATTCATTCGATCAATTTGAGGGATACGACGCTGCATGGTCGGTTCGCGAGAACCGGACCCGGACCGGCATCGGCTATTGCAGCCAGATGCAGGCCTGCGCGCACCACGCGGGCGCGGACTCGTATCGAGGTGGATCGTGCTCGATGCACGGCATGAAGCCGTGCGAGCGTGTCTCAGCAATCGCGGGATGCGCGATACTCGGGGTGGGGAGCGTCAGAGACTGTCCGATGGCATCGCGGAGCGTCGCCTCGAAATCATCGAGGAAGCGTTTGGTGGCGCCGGGGCACCAAGTGCCGCAGCATGGATCATCTTCCTGATCCGGCAGGGTCGGCTTGGCGGGCGGCGCGGGGGTCTGGCTCGCGTAGGGGCAACACTCGCAGCAGCCGCCGGTCGCGACGATCTCCTGCTGAATCGTGTGCTGCCGATCACAGCAGGCGAGCACGATGCCGAACCCGCTCGTGAGCAGGTGGATCATGAGGCCGCAGATGATCAGGACACGCACAGACATGGATCCCCTTCCGAGGAATTTCCCTAACGGAAGCGTACCACGGATTTCAGCGAAAGCACGCGAAATGTCGAGCCGGAATCGTCCAAAATCGCCGTTTTTCGGTCCTCCAGCCCGACCGACCCCTTTCTCAGCCCGTCAGCCACGAATCCTCAAAGTGCATCCCAGGGAGCAGGGAGGCCTCGGCGTCGCCCTCGATGAGGGAAGCGACGGGGTAGGCGGTGTAATCGAGGGAGAAGGCCCCCGCCGGGCGATGATTGCCCGAGAGCCCCAGCCCGCCGAAGGGAAGCGCGCTCGATGCCCCGGCGGTGCCGGTGTTGACATTCACGCACCCGGCACGGCTCTCGGCGAGGAACCGCTCGATGGTTTCGGGGTTCCTCGTGAAGACTGCGCTGGCGAGGCCGTAGCGCGTCGTGTTCGCCTGCTCGATGGCCTCGTCGAACGACTTCACGGTCGAGATCCGCAGCAGCGGGCCGAAGAACTCGAGATCGCAGCCGGGATCAGAGAGATCGTCCGAGAGGGTGAAGCGGTCCACCTCGACGATGCCGGGCGTGATGTAGTGCCCGCCGGAGGGGTGCTCGGGGTTCACGCTCTCGAGCAGGACTCTCCCGCCCGCCTTCGCGATGGCCTGCTGCGCCTCGAGGATGGCATCGCGGACCTCGGCACGGATGAGCGGCCCCATGAAGACGGACTGATTCCGCGATCCGCCGCCGATGCCGAGGGGATCGCCGATGATGAGGTTGCCCGCGATCTTCTGGAGCAGCGGGACGAGTTGCGCTGCGATGCTCTCGTGGATAATGAGGCGACGGGTGCAGGTGCAACGCTGTCCGGTGGAGACGAACGCCGCGCGCACGCACTCGATCGCCGCCTGGCGGAGATCCGCATCATCCATCACGATGGCGCTGTTGTTCCCGCCCATCTCCAGCGCGACGATGCGGCCGGGGCGATCGAGATTCGCTTCGAGGATGCGCCGACCGACGGACCACGAGCCGGTGAAGAGGATGCCGTCGATGCCGGGGTGTGTCACGAGGCGCGATGCGACGGTTGCAGCGCCATGGACGAGATTGACGACGCCGGCGGGGGCGCCCGCACGATCGAGCGCATCGATGTACAGCGAGGCGAGCATCTGCCCGACCGCGGGCGTCTTGTCGGAGGGCTTGAAGACGATGGTGTTGCCGGTGAGGAGCGCCGGGACGATGTGGCCGTTGGGAAGATGCGCGGGAAAGTTGAACGGTCCGAGGACGGCCATGACGCCGTGTGGACGGAAGCGGCACACGCCGCGCCGTGTCGGCGATACCTCGACCTCAAAACCGCTGACGCGCGAGCGTCCTGAGTTCGGACCTTCGGCGAGCGTGATGTCCACCTTGCCGGAGAGCAGCTTCGCCTCGGCGAGCGCATCCCAGCGCGGTTTGCCCGTCTCGGCACAGATGAGGTCGGCGATACTCTCGACGCGCTCCTTGGCGAGCGCCTGGAAGGACCGCAGCGCGTCGATGCGCTTCTCGATGGGCGTCCGTGACCACTCGGGCAGTGCGCTTCGGGCCGCGCCGACTGCCTGATCGGCGTGATCAAGGCGGGGCGTGCCCGACCACAGAATGCGCTCCGGGTGCGCAGGATCGTGCGAGGTGATCCCGTCGCCGGGGATCGCGAGCGACTCGCCCCCGATCAGGTCCATCGGGTCCAGCGTGGTCCGGGATTGTGTGGCGGCATCGGTCATGGGTGCTCCAGAGTCGAGCGGTTGTGCGTGGTGCGTTTCGTTCAAGTTGCGGAAGCGGTCAGCCAGCGCTTCGTCTCGGGCACATGAATCTTGAGATCCAGCGGCGTGATGCCGATCATGTCATCCTCCGCGACATCAAGCGCCTCGACGACTTCCTGCGGCAGCATCACCGACTTGCGGTCATCTGCGAGCGCATACTGCCCATAAAGCGCCCGGAAGTCGCTGTCCTCGTGGTCGACGCTGATGAATCCAGTGGCCATCGCTGCCTTCGCGGGCGAGACGCCGGCGTACGAAAGACTCATCGTCTCGCGCACAAGGGGGATCTGGTCGGTCAGCGCTTCGAGGTGCGGGCCGCCGTCGAAGGGATCGACGCGGTTGGTGTATCGGAAGCCGAGTTCTTCGAGCATCCGGCGCGCGGGCACGGTGTCCGGGCCGACCTGACCGACGAGCTTGCGCGCCTCGGGCGGCAGGAGCGAGAGGTAGATCGGCTCCCGCGGCAGCAGCGACACCATGAACTCGCGCGAACGCTGGCAGAACTTGTCCGCCTCGGTGTACGGCAGGTTGATGAAGCGACGCCCGAGATACTCCCAGAGCGTGTTGTGTCCGTCGGGCGTGATCGGCGCCATCATCTCGGCGAGGATGCGATCGGCGAATTGCTGGCGATGCAGGCCCATGTAATGGAAGCGGATCAGCGAGATCTGCTTGCCGACCTTGTACGGGTTGCGCCGGAACGAGGGTCCGAGGATCAGACCGCCGATCTCGGATGGACCGCTCTCATCCAGTTGCAGCGTGGCGACGGTGTGGCTGGTGCCCTGCTGCAAGTCCTCGCTGAAGAAGTGCTTCTTCTCGAGCTGGAACGAGATGTTCGGATGACCGGGGCCGCCCATGCGGGCGACGATCATCGAGGTGCCCAGCGGATTACCCGTGCTGATGTCCTCGATCACGAACATGAAGATGGGAGAATTACCGACCGCCGAGCGATCGCCATCCTTCACGCTCAGCGCGGTGCCGTCGTGGACCGCTTGGAAAGATCTGCGCGAACGCTCGATCTTCTCGGCGATGATGTCCTTGTCGGCGGGGAGATTGATGAAGTGGACCATCTTGGCCAGCTTCAGCAGGAGGTCGAGGTCGCTCGCTTTGGCGCGTCGGATGAGGAACATGTTTACACGGCTCCGGTCGGGAAAATTGTTGCGATGGCTGAATCATCCGCGTCCGTTGTTTGCGCTCGCCTGCATCGGACGCACTTTGGATGCAGGAGCGTTCGGCACGGTCGGCGCGATCTTCGCCATCGCCTTCTCGACGATCTCGAAGACGGATGCCCACTGTTCCTCCTTCATCACGCCCAGCGGCGGGAGGAACCGCATGTGGTACGGCCCGTGCCCGCAATAGAACGCGACCACACCTTCATCGAAGAGTGCCTTGCACAATGCCAGCACCGGCTCCTTCGCGCCGCCAAAGGGTGTGAACCGCATCATGCCGCCGAAGCCACCGACAATGTCGGTCACCTCGTGGTGCGCCGGGAACCAGTCCGGGTGCTTCTGCGCCAGCGCCCGGACGCCCGTGCGGAACACCTCGTGGTGGCGATGGATGCGCCCGTCCTTGCCGTAGTAGTCGCCCGATCCAAGCCGCTCGATGATCTGACGACCGACCCGCAGCCCGGCGGAGTTGCCGAGGAAGGTGCCCGAGAGCAGCCCCGCCTGCGGGTTGTACTCCTCGGTGTAGAGCGTCGCGCAGACCTGACTCATCTTGCCGACGCACGAGACATCGACCAAATCGCCCAATCCCAGCGCATCGAAGCAGAACATCTCCTCCGTGCGTCCGAAGGTCTGGACCTCGTCGGCCCAGACCGCGATGCCCCGATCCTTGCAGATCTGCATGAGGGCACGGAAGAACTCGGGCGGCGCGGTGTTGAACCCGCCCTCGCCCTGCACAAGTTCGTAGATGAAGCACGCGTGCTGCTTGGGGTACCGCTCGATGTACTGCTCCAGATGCCAGCAGCACATGTCGATGTAGCGCGTCTGTCCCGAAACATCGCCCGCTTGCATGCGCTTCGCCGCGGCGTGATCGTAGAAGGGCATGTAGTCGACCTGTGTGCTCAACGGGATCCCCACGCGTCCGGCCGCGCTGTCGCCGATCTGAGCCATCGTGACCGACCGCCCCATGAAGCAGTGCGAGAAGGCGATGACCCGGCTCACCGGAGCGTGCTTCTGGTAGCACACCTTGAGCGCATTCTCGTTCGCCATCGCGCCGGAGTTGCAGAGAAACGCGTGGCGCAGGTTCGAGTTGCGCCCGGCGTAGTCGAGCAGCGACTTGGTGAAGCGGATCGCCTCCTCGTTCATCATGAGGTGGCCCTGCATGACGACATCGTTCGTGGCCGCCTCCAGGGCGCAGCCGACGAGTTCCGGGTCGGAGTGACCGAAGAAGTGGACGCCGATGCCGGTGATCATGTCGTACTTCACCGAGCCGTCCATCAACTCGACGAGGGCGCCGTTGCCGATGCCCGACCCGATGTACGGATACAGCATCGGCCGCCCGCGCACTTCTCCGGCGAGCTTCATGAAATCCTCGAACGACTGGCGCGCCTCGGGACTGGTCGGGCCGCGCACGCCCGTGATCGCGCTGCGCTGCGATTCCAGCTCACCGACGATCCGGGAGATGGAGGACTGAACCGCATCGCTCGCGCGGAACGCAGCGCCGATGCTCGCCTGATGTGCCGTTGCCTGTGTCATCGCTCAATCGTCCTTCTTGCGGTCCTCAGACCTCGTCCCTCGCCAGACGCGCCAGCAGGCACGCCAGCAACTGCCCTCGCTCGACCAGCGAGCCAAGCTCGATCCATTCATCTTCGGTATGCAGTCCCCCGCCCCGCACCCCCAGCGTGTCGATCGTCGCCAGCCCCGCCGCCTGCATGTTGTTCCCGTCGCAGACCCCGCCCGTCTCGGCGAACGGAAGTTTCTGCCCCAGCGACTCCGCCACTTCCCGCGCCGCCATCGCCAAGCGATCCGTCGCCTCCAGGCGCGGCTTCGCCGGACGGTTGAACAGGCGTTCGACAACGACACGCGGCATCGCGGATTTATCGGTCGAAAGGGCATCCAACTGTGCCCCGACCGCCTCCGCCGCCGCCGGATCCACATACCGCACATTCCCCCACGCGTACGCCCGATCCGGCACCACATTCGTCGCCGTGCCCCCCACCACCGGCCCCACATTCACCGTCGTCCCCCGCCCCACATCGCTCATCCCCGCAATCGCCACCAGCGCGTGCGCCAGGGCGTACACCGCGCTCACCCCCTCGTGGAACGCCCGCCCCGCGTGGGCGCTCCGCCCGATCGCCTCCACCCGGAACTGCCCGCTCCCCTTCCGCGCGATCGCCAACTCGCCCCCCGCCAGCGCCGGCTCCGTCGCGATCCCCCACCGATGCTCCGCCGCCACCTCCCGCAGCACCCGATCCGAGCAGAACGACCCCGTCTCCTCATCGCTGTTGAGGACCCAGGTCCACCCTAAGTCCACCCCCGCCTCCGCCAGCGCCTCCAGCGCCACCAGCCCGATGACGATCCCGCCTTTCATATCCACCACGCCCGGCCCCGTCGCCGTCGCACCATCGCTCGACACCACCATCTCCCGGAACCGTCCCGCCGGGTCGAACACCGTGTCCAGATGCGATGCCAGCATCACCCCCCGTTTCAACACCCCCCCGCCCCGACGGCACACCGCCACCGGCGACGCCTCGCCCTTCACCTCGCTGCCCTTCAACCACTCCGGACGCTCATCACCCGCCCGCATCTCGACCGTCGCCCCGATCGCCCGCAGCCGATCCGTCACGAGGCCGCGAAACTCATCCAGCCCCGGGGTGTGGTTGTGGCCCGTCGGGATCGCGACGAATCGCGCGAGATCATCGCGCATCTCGCCATCACGGCGCGCAACGATCCGGCAGAGGGTGTCTTCGATCGTGCCTGGCATGGGTCAACCCGAGCGCGCCTTCCCGGCGCATGGAGGCGAGATTTCCAGCGCGACGGGCGCTGACGACATTCTAGCAGGCCGCCGCCTTCCGCCCCGAAACACGCCTTCCCGCACCCGAAATCGCCACGCCCACTTCCTCCATCGCCTCGCCGATCGCATCGCACAGCCCATCCACCTCGCACGGGCCGATGTTCCCGATCGAGCCGATCCGGAAGGTCGCCTCCCGCGTCACCTGCTGCGGAAAGAGGATGTACCCACGCCGCCGCACCGCCCCGATGAACCCCGCGAAGTCGAAGTCCTCGCACGGCCACCGGAATGTCGTGCAGATATGGCTCCGCGACCCCGCCTCCACGAACGGCTCGATCCCCATCTCCCCCAGCCGCTCCACCGTCCGCGCCGCGTTCCCGCGATACCGCTCCGACCGCGCCCCCACGCCGCCCTCCTCCTCCATCTCCACCAGCGCCCGCTGCATCGCCAGCAGCACATGCGTCGGCGGCGTGAACCGGAACCGCCCCGCCCTTTCCGCGTGGGCGTGCTGCGCTGCCAAGTCCAGCGACAGCGACCGCGCATTCCCCACCGAACGCTCCATCGTCGCCCTCGGAGCGATCGCGTACACCAGCCCCGGCATCCCCTGCACACACTTGTTCGCCGAGGCCACCAACATGTCGATCGGCGTCACCTCGAAATCAATGGGCTTCCCCGGTCCCACTTCGTAGCCGCAGAAGGTCGCCATCGCATCAACCAGCAGCCGCTTGGCGTGCAACCCCGCCACGCGCCCGATGGCGCTCAACGGATGCAGCACGCCGCTCGTCGTCTCGCAGTGACACAGCGCGACATGCGACACCTCCGGGTGCGCGTGCAGCGCCTCATCGATCAGCGCCGGGTCGATCGCGCGATCCTCCGGCCCATCCACCGCGTGCCACCCGATGCCGAGCATCTGGCACAGATCCACGAGCCGCTGGCCGTACATCCCGTTGCGCACCACCAGCACCGAGCCGTCCTTCGCCACGCATGTCCCGAGCATCGCCTCGACGCCGTAGGTCCCAGACCCCGGCAGCAGCGTCACGCACAACTCATCCCGCCCCGCGCACACCGCCAGCAACCGGCGCTGCACATCCCGCATCACTTCCGTCGTGTCAGCATCCCACGATCCGATGTCGCTCTGCGCGGCCGCCAGCACCCCCGCCGAGCAACTCACCGGCCCCGGCGTGAACAACACCCGCCGACCCAGTCGATCCTCCGGCACAAAGTCGATCATCGCACGCGGGGCCGTCATGACGCCTGCTCCCAGACGCCCCGCTCGTCAGGGCGCACGCTCGTTCAATGCCACCAAGTATCCGAACAGAATCGGCCCGGTCGAGCCCCCGCTCAACAATCACACCATTTTCTGCCCCCCCCCCCCCGGAATACCCCCGGAAGCACCCATCTCAATACCGGACCGGCGATCCCGACCACTCCCCCTCCAAGACCACCTCCGCCGGGCCGGTCTGCATGATGCCCGCATCGTCGCTCTCCCATCGCACCACCAGATCGCCCCCCGGCGACCGCAGCACCCCCCGACGCC
>ERZ869909.2892-NODE-2892-length-10593-cov-2.880943_pt1 | contig 10593 bp, 10 predicted proteins | sample MGYA00520892_ERZ869909 | MGnify/ENA primary metagenome ERZ869909 (study PRJEB32215, sample SAMEA104723947) | bioreactor metagenome | biome: bioreactor; feature: anaerobic bioreactor; material: water | place: China | collected 2015-03-12 ... | reverse complement strand
TGCGACCCCAAGTTCGCCGACTACGCGATCTATGAGCACTGCCTGCCCTTCAACGTCGCCCGCGCCTATGACGAGGCGCGCGGCATCGACACGCCCCGCATCTGGACGGCCGAACGCGACCAGCAGATGTGGGCCGATCTTCAGGGGTGACGCCGATGAGCTTTCAGGACCGCTACACGCTCGCCTACCGGACCTATCCCTATCAACGGTCCGCGGATCAGGATCTGGACCAGCTGGTCCGACACCCGGTCGTCGTCGCCGGCGGCGGGCCGGTCGGGATGGCGCTGGCGCTCGACCTGGCGCTGAAGGGAACGCGCGTGCTGGTTCTGGATGACCATGAAGGCATTGGCATGGGGTCGCGTGCGATCTGCTTTGCCAAGCGCCCGCTGGAGATCCTCGACCGGCTGGGTTGCGCGGCACCAATGGTGGCGAAAGGCGTGGTCTGGAACCTTGGCAAGGTCTTTCACCGGGACGACCTGATCTACGAGTTCAACCTGCTGCCGGAAGGCGGGCACAAGTTTCCCGCCTTCATCAACCTCCAGCAGCCCTATTTCGAGAAGTTCCTGCTGGACCATGTCCGGGCGCTGCAGGCGGAAGGCCTGCCGCTGGAGATCCGCGGCAAAAATCGGGTCGATGCGGTCGAACAGAAGGGCGATCACGCCATCCTGAGCGTGATGACCCCCGACGGCCCCTACCGGGTTGCCGCCGATTGGGTCGTGGCCTGCGACGGCGCGTCCTCGCCGATCCGCAACATGCTCGGCCTCGGCTTCGAGGGAGAGGTCTTCAAGAACAGCTTCCTGATCGCCGATGTGCGCATGAAGGCCGACTTTCCGACGGAGCGCTGGTTCTGGTTCGATCCCCCCTCGGGGGCCGGGGCCTCGCAGCTTCTGCACAAGCAGCCCGACGATATCTGGCGCATCGACTTCCAGATCGGCTGGGACGTGGACCGGGCCGAGGAGTTGAAGGAAGAAAACGTCCGCCGAAGGGTTGCCGACATGATCGGGCACGAGGTGGAGTTCGAGATCGTCTGGTCCTCAATCTACACCTTCCAGTGCCGGCGGATGACGAAGTTCCGCGAAGGCCGCGTGATCTTTGCCGGCGACGCGGCGCACCAGGTCTCGCCCTTCGGCGCGCGCGGCGCGAACAGCGGGTTGCAGGACACCGACAACCTGGCGTGGAAGCTGAAGCTTGTCCTGGACGGCACCGCGACGCCGAAGCTCCTGGAAAGCTATGATGTCGAACGGATCCACGGCGCTGACGAGAACATCCTGAACTCGACCCGCTCGACCGATTTCATCACCCCGAAGTCGGACGCGAGCCGCGTCTTCCGCGATGCGGTGCTGCATCTGGCGCGCCAACACGACTTCGCCCGTCCGCTGGTCAATTCCGGGCGCTTGTCGGTGCCCTGCACCTATGACGGCTCGCCCCTGAACACCGTGGACGGCCTGGCCGACGGTCCGGCCCGCACCCGCCCCGGCAGCCCCTGCCCCGACGCCCCGCTGGAGGGCGGCTTTCTTCTGGAGCAGTTGGGCGACAAGACCGGCGCGACCTTCCAGATCCTCGCCCTCGACGCCGACGTGCCCGAAACCTTCGAGGCGCACGGGATGGAATGCGCGGTGCGCCGCGTTTCGGCGCAGGGCAACGAGGTCCTGCGAGAGCGCTATCTGGGCGATGCGACACGCGCCGTCTATCTGATCCGCCCCGACCAGCATGTCGCCGCCCGCTGGCCCGCATGGGACGCGGGTGCCGTTGGCGGCGCCCTCGCCCGTGCCTGCGCCCTGGAGGTCTGAGATGGCCAAGCTCATCACCACCCGCAACCTCGCCCGCCCCGACGATGTCTATGCCCGCCTGATCGAAGCCCACGAGGGCAAGACAGACGAGGAGAGCGGGGCCCTCAACGCCAGGCTGATCCTGACGCTGTTCAACCACATTGGCGACGAAGAGGTGATCGCCGAGGCGTTGGAGCTGGCGCAGGGCTGATCGCGCACCGGCGCCCCGGGCGACCCGGCGCGCAGCAGGGTGTCAGCGCCTCCGGATCTATGGCACGATGCCGGAGATGCAGCGAACCGCAGGACAGGTCAGGAGGCGCGCATGATGGCCCGGGCACGACAGGAAAGCGACGGCGATCCGCTCGCCCCGCTGATCCACGGCCTGCCGCTGCGTGCCGGTGGCTTCATCGTCACGCTTTACGGCGACGTCATCGTGCCGCGCGGGGGAGAGGTCTGGATTGGCAATCTGATCGAAACCTGCGCCGGTCTGGGGATCAGCGAAACACTGGTGCGCACGGCCGTCTCGCGCCTCGTGGCCGCCGGGCAGCTGATAGGCCGGCGCAGCGGACGGCGCGGCTTCTACCGTCTTGCCCCGGGGGCGGAGGCCGAATTCGCCGCCGCCGCCCGCGCCATCTACGGGCCGCCCGAACCCGCGGGCTGGCATTTCGTCGTCCTGCCAGAGACAGAAGCCGACGCCCAGATGGCCGCGCTCGAACGCAGCGGCCACGCCCGCCTGCGCCCCAACCTGGCTTTCGGGCCGGACCGGGTGCCCTTGCCGCCGGGGGTGCTGTCCTTCGCCGGGCGGCCGAGCGGGGCGACGGAACTGCTGCCCGCCTTCGCTGCAACCCTCTACGATATGGAGGCGCACGCCCGCGCCTACCGCGCCTTCGTCGCGCGGTTCACGCCCCTGCTGACGGGGTCCTGCGCCCTGCCCGGGGATCAGGCGCTGACCGCGCGGCTCCTTCTGGTCCATGCCTATCGCGACGCCCTTCTGCGCGACCCCCGCCTTCCGGACGAGGCGCTGCCGCCCGACTGGCCCGGCCACGCGGCCCGCGCCCTTTTCGCCAGCGCCTATCTGGCGCTGTCACCCGAAGCCGATTCGCATGTGGCGCGCGCTTTCGCCGCTGTCGCCGGCCCGCTGCCGGCCGAAACACCCGCGACGCGCGCCCGCCAGGCGGATTTGGTGTACTCGGCCTCCACGCCAGAAATCAGCGCCTTTCAGGACCTTGCGGAAGAGACCTTGCATGAATGAAAACGTGTCACAGAAAAACAGGAAATTTTCGTTGATCTGTGACATGTGCCGTTTTATACCATGACCAACCGGTCGATGAATGGGGGGAGCCTGATGACCGAAGCCTTTCTTTGCGATGCCGTCCGCACACCGATCGGCCGCTACGGCGGCGCACTTTCGTCGGTGCGCGCCGACGATCTGGCTGCCGCCCCGCTGCGTGCGCTGATGGAGCGCAACACCGGCGTCGATTGGGCAGCGGTCGATGACCTGATCTACGGCTGCGCCAACCAGGCGGGCGAGGATAACCGCAATGTCGCGCGTATGGCCGCCCTGCTGGCGGGCCTGCCGATCTCGATCCCCGGCACTACGATCAATCGGCTCTGCGGCTCGGGCATGGATGCGGTAGGCATGGCGGCGCGGGCCATCCGGGCGGGCGATTGCGATCTGATGATCGCCGGTGGCGTCGAAAGCATGTCCCGCGCGCCCTTCGTCATGCCCAAGGCCGAAACCGCATTTTCCCGTTCCAATGCCGTCTTCGACACAACCATCGGCTGGCGCTTCGTCAATCCGCGGATGAAGGCGGAATTCGGCGTCGATTCGATGCCGCAAACCGCCGACAATGTCGCCGCCGACTATGGCGTCAGCCGCGAGGATCAGGATGCCTTCGCGCTGCGTTCACAGCAACGCTGGGCCGAAGCGCAGGCCGCGGGCCGCTTCGCCGACGAGATCGCGCCGGTGACCATCCCGCAGCGCAAGGGCGACCCGAAGATCGTCGATACCGACGAACACCCCCGCCCCGACACCACGCCCGAGGCCCTGGCGAAGCTGCGCGGCATCAACGCGCCCGACCTCAGCGTGACGGCGGGCAATGCCTCGGGCGTCAATGACGGCGCCGCGGCGCTCATCGTCGCCTCGGAATCGACCGCGAAGGCCCAAGGCCTGACGCCGCGCGCGCGGATTGTCGGCATGGCGGCGGCGGGCGTCGAGCCGCGGATCATGGGCGTGGGCCCGGTCCCGGCGGTCAAGAAACTGATGGCGCGCACGAAACTCTCCATCGAGCAGATGGATGTGATAGAATTGAACGAAGCTTTCGCCGCGCAGGGCATCGCGGTGCTGCGGCAGCTGGGTGTTGCCGATGACGATGCGCGCGTGAATCCCAATGGCGGGGCAATCGCGCTGGGTCATCCGCTGGGCATGTCTGGCGCGCGCCTGGTCGGCACAGCGATGTGGCAGCTCAACCGCACCGGCGGTCGCTACGCGCTTTGCACGATGTGCGTCGGCGTCGGCCAGGGCATCGCGCTGATCATCGAACGGGTCTGACGGAAGGAGCCGACCATGTATGCACAAATGGTGAAATCCGAAGCCTCCAACGACGATCCGGCGAAGCTGGAGGCGTTCCAGGCCCGAATCGACGCGGGCGAGAAGATCGAACCCAAGGAATGGATGCCCGAGGGTTATCGCAAGACTTTGGTGCGCCAGATCGGCCAGCACGCACATAGCGAGATTGTCGGCCAGCTGCCGGAGGGCAACTGGATCACCCGCGCCCCGACGCTGGAGCGCAAGGCGATCCTTTTGGCCAAGGTGCAGGACGAGGCGGGGCATGGGCTCTATCTCTACTGCGCGGCCGAGACGCTCGGGGTCTCGCGCGACGAGATGACCGAGATGCTCCTGTCGGGGCGGATGAAGTATTCGTCGATCTTCAACTATCCGACGCTGACCTGGGCCGATATTGGCGCCGTGGGCTGGCTGGTGGACGGCGCGGCGATCATGAACCAGGTGCCGCTGCAGCGAACCAGCTTCGGTCCCTATTCGCGCGCCATGATCCGCATCTGCAAGGAAGAAAGCTTCCACCAGCGGCAGGGCTACGACATCATGATGAAGATGGCCAAGGGCACGCCCGAGCAGAAGGAAATGGCGCAGGACGCGCTCAACCGCTTCTGGTACCCCTCGCTGATGATGTTCGGCCCGTCGGACAAGGACAGCGTGCATTCGGCGCAATCGATGGCCTGGAAGATCAAGATCAATACCAATGACGAGCTGCGCCAGAAATTCGTCGATCAGACCGTGCCGCAGGCCGAATATCTGGGCCTGACCGTCCCCGACCCCGAGTTGAAATGGAACGAGGAGAAGGGCGGCTACGACTTTTCCGAACCCGACTGGTCGGAATTCTACGACGTGCTCAAGGGCAACGGCCCCTGCAACCGCGACCGGATCGAGGCGCGGCAGCAAGCCTGGGAAGACGGCGCCTGGGTGCGCGAAGCGATGACCGAACACGCCCGCAAGCGCGCCGCCCGGCGCGTCGCGGCCGAATAAGGGAGGCGACGATGTCCAGCGAATGGCCCCTCTGGGAGGTCTTCATCCGCGGTCAGCACGGGCTCAACCACCGTCACGTCGGCTCGCTTCACGCCCCCGACGCCGAGATGGCGATGAACAACGCTCGCGATGTCTATACCCGCCGCAACGAGGGCGTCTCGATCTGGGTGGTGAAATCGGCCGACATCACCGCGTCAAGCCCCTCCGACAAGGGCCCGATGTTCGAACCGTCGAATTCCAAGGTCTACCGCCACCCGACCTTCTACGACATTCCTGACGAAGTGGGACATATGTGATGCCGTCACTCCCCGACATCATGACCCCCGACGCGGAGGCGCTCGCCAAGGCCGCCGGCAAGGGCCGGCGCGTCAGGCTCGAGGCCGGCTCGCCCGAACACGACCTCTTCACCGGGCTTACCCGGCTGGGCGACAACACGCTGATCCTCGGCCACCGGGTCAGCGAATGGTGCGGCCATGCGCCGGTGCTGGAAGAGGACATCGCGCTTGCCAACATCGCCCTCGACCTGATCGGGCAGACCCAGCTCTGGCTCGGCCTCGCCGGAGAGATCGAGGGCCATGGGCGCAGCGCCGACGACCTCGCCTTCCTGCGCGACGCCTGGCATTTCCACAACGTGCTGCTGGTCGAGCGGCCCAATCGCGACTTCGGCCATACGCTGATGCGCCAGTTCCTGTTCGACGCCTGGCACCAGCCGATGCTGAAGGCGCTGGAGGAATCGGCCGACGACCGCATCGCCGACATCGCCCGCAAGGCGGGCAAGGAAGTCGCCTATCACCTTGAACGTTCCGCCGACCTGGTGATCCGTCTCGGCGACGGGACCGAGGAAAGCCACGCCCGGATGCAGGACGCGCTCGACCGGCTCTGGCCTTACGCGGGCGAGCTGTTTCTGGCCGATGAGGTCGACGTGCGCCTTGCACATGAAGGGCTCATGCCTGACCCAGCCAGTCTCCGCCCCGCCTGGGACGCGTCCGTGGCCGAGATCTTGGCCGAGGCGACGCTCACCCGGCCCGACGGCGATTTCGCCCACAAGGGCGGCAAGCAGGGCCGCCACACCGAACACCTGGGACATCTGCTGGCCACCATGCAGTGGCTTCAGCGCGCCTATCCCGGCGCGGACTGGTAAGGCGATGCAGCCGGACACCGAAACGGTCTGGCGCTGGCTCGACGAGGTGCCCGACCCCGAGATCCCGGTGATCTCGATCACCGAGTTGGGGATCATCCGCGATGTGGAATGGCAGGACGACACGCTGGTCGTGACCGTCACGCCGACCTATTCGGGCTGCCCGGCGACCAGCGTCATCAACCTCGAGATCGAGCGCAAGCTGCGTGAGCGCGGCATCGAGAAGATCGTGCTGAAGCGCCAGATTTCCCCCCCCTGGTCCACCGACTGGATCGCCGAGGCGGCCAAGGAGAAGTTGCGCGCCTACGGCATCGCCCCCCCGATCGAGGGCACCGGCGCCGCAGGCGTCGTCGCAGGCCGTGTCCGGCGCCTGACCGGCGAGGCGCTCACCGTCCCCTGCCCCCGCTGCGGCTCGCCCGACACCCAGCTGGTCAGCCAGTTCGGATCGACCCCCTGCAAGGCGGCCTATCAGTGCCGCGACTGCCTGGAACCCTTCGACTATTTCAAATGCATCTGAGGCACGCATGGCCCGTTTTCACCCGCTCGACGTCATCGACGTGAAGAAGGACACGCGCGACGCGGTTGTCGTCACGCTCCGCCCGAAGCCCGAGGATGCCGAGAAGTTCGGCTTCATCCAGGGGCAGTATCTGACCTTCCGCCGCGAGTTCGATGGCGAGGAGCTGCGCCGTTCCTATTCGATCTGCGCGGGGCTTGACGAAGGCTGCCTGAAGGTCGGCATCAAGCGCGTCGACGGCGGCGCCTTCAGCACCTGGGCAAACGAGAGCCTCGCCCCCGGCACCGTGCTCGAGGCGATGCCGCCAATGGGTAACTTCCACCTCGCGCTCGATCCGGCCCGTGCGCGGCATTACCTCGGCTTTGCCGGCGGCTCGGGCATCACGCCGGTCCTGTCGATCCTGAAGACCGTTCTGCAACGCGAGCCCGAGGCACGTTTCACGCTGGTCTATGCCAATCGCCAGATCAGCTCGATCATGTTCCGCGAGGAGCTGGAGGATCTGAAGAACCTCTACCTCGGCCGCCTCTCGGTCCTGCATGTCCTGGAATCCGAGGGGCAGGAGATCGATCTCTTTACCGGCCGGGTCGATGCGGAGAAGATGCAGGCGCTCTTCACCCACTGGGTCGATCCGAAATCGGTCGATGCCGCGTTCATCTGCGGCCCTGAACCGATGATGCTGACCATCGCCGCCAGCTTGCGCGACCACGGGCTGACCGACGAGCAGATCAAGTTCGAACTTTTCGCCAGCGGGCAGCCCGGCCGCGCCAAAAGGAAGGCCGTAAGCCTCGAGGCCGACAGCGCCGATGCCTGCGAGGCAACCGTCACGCTCGACGGCGCCACCCGCAGCTTCCGGATGCCGAAGACCGGCGAAAGCCTTCTCGACGCCGCGCTCGGCGCCAATCTCGACGCGCCTTATGCCTGCAAGGCCGGCGTCTGCTCCACCTGCCGCGCCAAGGTGATGGAGGGCGAGGTCGAGATGCTGGTGAACCACGCGCTTGAGGATTACGAGGTCAAGCAGGGATATGTACTGACCTGCCAGTGCTACCCGCTCTCCGACCGCATCACCGTCAGCTACGACCAGTGAGGCCGCCATGGACATGACACTCGAGGATTATCTGGCGCAGGGCGGCAAACTCACCTCGCCCAGCAACGTGCCGCCGCGCTACCGGGGCGAGCTTCTGCGCCTGATGGCGACCTTCGTGGACAGCGAACTGGCGGCCTCGGCGGGTTTTGCCGATGCGATCAACGATGCCCCGGGGATCAAGAGCCGGATCGCCGCGGCCCGGATCGTGCTGGAAAAGGCCGACCATGCCGAGCGCGTGCTGCGGATCATGGCCGAATTCGGCGCCAATACCGACCGCTACGAAGGGATGCACCCCTGGGCGCTGCGGCTGGACCGCGACGCGGACATCGGCGCGACCCGCCAGGGCGGCGACATGCGGCTTTCGGTCTTTCACTACCCGCTGCAAGGCTGGATCGATGCGGTGGTGATGAACGTCCTTCAGGGCGCCGCCGCCGTGATCCAAATTCAGGAATTCACGAAAACATCCTACCAGCCCCTGGCCGAGGTTTTCCGCGCCATCACCCCGCGCGAGACACGCCATTTCGAACTGGGCCGCGAAGGGCTTGCGCATCTGATTGAAGACGATGCGGGCCGCGCCGCCGCGCGTTCCTCGATTGCCTACTGGAAACCGCGGGTGGAGGCGGGCTTCGGCCCCGCCGGCTCTTCGCGCTTCGCCACCCTCGCGCGCTTCGGCCTGCGCCACCGCCCGAACGAGGCGCTGCTCGCCGACTGGCGGGCCGAAACCGGCGCGCTTCTGTCGCAACTGAACCTGAACTGAAGGCCGCCCGATGACCGACCAGACCCCGATCCGCCTGAAAAGCTATCTCTGTGGCGAATGGAAAGCCGGCCAGCGCGACGGCGCCGAGCTGCGTGACGCCGCCACGGGCGAGGTCGTGGCGCTCATCGACGCCTCGGGCCTCGACATGGCGGCCGCGCTCGATCACGGGCGCCGGGCCGGGGCGGCGCTGCGCGCCATGTCCTTCCACGACCGCGCGCTGATTCTCAAGTCGCTCGGGCAGGAGCTGATGGCGCAGAAGGACGACTTCCACGCCCTTTCGCTCGCCACCGGCGCGACGCCCAAGGACGGCTGGGTCGATATCGAGGGGGGCATCGGCACGCTTCTGGGCTATGCGTCAAAAGCCCGGCGCGAATTGCCGAACACGCGCGTGCTGACCGAAGGCGATGTCGAGCCGCTGGCCCGCGACGGCAGCTTTTCCGCCCAGCACATCCTGACCCCGCTCACCGGCGTCGCGGTCCATATCAACGCCTACAACTTCCCCTGCTGTGGAATGCTGGAAAAGCTCGCACCGACGCTCATCGCCGGGATGCCCGCGATCGTGAAGCCGGCCAGCCAGACCGCCTATCTCACCGAACTCATGGTCCGCCGGATCATCGCCACGGGCCTGTTGCCCGAAGGGGCGCTGCAACTCGTTTGCGGCTCGGTTGGTGATCTTCTGGACCATGTCACCGGGCAGGACGTCGTCACCTTCACCGGCTCGGCCAGCACCGGCCGGAAACTCCGCACCCACCCCGCCATCGTCGCCAACTCCACCCGCTTCACGATGGAGGCCGACAGCCTCAATTCCAGCATCCTCGGCCCCGACGCCACCCCCGGCACGCCCGAATTCGACCTCTTCATCCGCGAGGTCGCGGCCGAAATGACCGTCAAGGCCGGCCAGAAATGCACCGCCATCCGCCGGGCCTTCGTGCCCCGCGCCCAGGTCGAAGCCGTGCGCGTCGCCCTTTCGGCACGGCTGTCGAAACTCCCCGCCGGCCTTCCGGGCGACGAGAAGACCCGCATGGGCGCGCTCGCCAGCCTTGATCAGCGCGAGGAGGTTCGCGCCCGCATCCGCGACCTGCAGGCCGACGCCGAGATCGTCATCGGCGATCCCGCCCGCGTCACCACGTTGACCGGCGATGCCGACCGCGGCGCGTTCCTCAATCCCGTCGTCCTTTATTCGGACCGGCCCGGCGACGCCACGGCGGTGCACGATGTCGAGGCCTTCGGCCCCGTCGCGACCCTGATGCCCTACGACGACCTCGACGAGGCCATAGCGCTGACCCATCGCGGCAAGGGCTCGCTCGTGGCGTCCGTCTTCACCGACGACCCGAAAGTCGCCGAAACCGCCGTCCTCGGCATCGCGCCCTTCCACGGCCGCGTCCTGATCGGCAATCGCGCCAGCGCGAAAACCTCTACCGGCCACGGCTCGCCGCTCTACATGCTCACCCACGGCGGCCCCGGCCGCGCTGGCGGCGGCGAGGAGATGGGCGGCATCCGCGGCGTCAAGCATTTCATGCAGCGCACCGCCGTGCAGGGCGCGCCGCGACTGCTGTCCGCCGTCACCGGCCGCTGGATGCCGGGCGCCGACACGCGCGCCGACATGCACCCCTTCCGCAAATCGCTGGCCGAGCTGCGCATCGGCGACCAGCTCGTCACCGAAAAGCGCGCGGTCACGCTCGACGATATCGAGCATTTCGCCCATTTCACCGGCGATACCTTCTATGCCCATATGGATGAGGAGGCCGCCCGCCCCAAACCGGTCTTCGACGGGCGCGTGGCGGCGG
>ERZ869909.2891-NODE-2891-length-10595-cov-2.807853_pt1 | contig 10595 bp, 6 predicted proteins | sample MGYA00520892_ERZ869909 | MGnify/ENA primary metagenome ERZ869909 (study PRJEB32215, sample SAMEA104723947) | bioreactor metagenome | biome: bioreactor; feature: anaerobic bioreactor; material: water | place: China | collected 2015-03-12 ... | reverse complement strand
TTGACGGCGGGCGCGCTTGCAAGGCTTCAGGCCTGGGACCGGTTTGAAAATCTTGGCGAGATGGTCGGCGGCGATGCCGCGCTTGCACTCGTTCTGCCACTGGGCGAGGCAGGGCTTGGCGCGCCGCAGATCGATGGGCTGGAGATGCAGGTCACCGCGCCCCGGCTGGTGTTCAATCTTTACCGCGCCGCAGACGATTACCGGCTCGAGATCCGCGAGGCCGCGGCGCTGGTGAACGCTCTGATGCCGGACGGTGTTGGGGTTGGATCGCTTGCGGGCGAAGGCCTGCTCAACCTGTCGCGTGAGGAGGACGAGCCGCTCTTTGACGGGCGCATCGCCGCGACCGCGCTGGAGCTGCCCATCGGCACGATCGGCGTCGCCAACGGCCCTGTGCGCCTGTCCGGCCCGTTCGATGCATTGCGCATCGAGACCCGGCTTGAGACCCGCAATGCCGCCTTGACGCCCGACATCATCGCCAGCCTTGGCGGCGCTACCCCGACGCTTGAGGCTGACATTGTCTGGCAGCAGGAGGCGCGCCGCCTCGACATCACGCAAGCGCGGCTGAGCGGGGCGGGCGCGCTGGTGATCAACGGCAATGGCGCGGTCAGCCTCGCCGAGGAACGCATCAATCTGGCGCTCGCCTATCAGGATCTGGCCGTCGAACGCGTGACCGACCTGCTGGCAGGCGCGGTAGCCGGGCAGGCCCGCATCAGCTTCGGTTTTGACGGCGCAGGTGATTTCACCGCCGAAGGGCGCGCCCCGCGCCTGACGCGTGATCTGGGTGAACGCCTTGGCGGTCCGGTTGAGTTTTCGCTGGCCGGAGCGCGCGACGCGCAAGGGGGGTTGAGCCTGACGGGCCTCGATATCCAGTCACCCAACCTCATCGCAGAGGCGCTGGCGACCCTTGACGGCGATGGCTGGGATGCGTCGGGCAATGCCGCCTGGTCCGGCGGTGCGCCGCTGGCGGCCCTCGTGCTGGAAGGCGTGGCCAGCCTTGCCTTTGAAGCCAGCGACCGCGAGGGCGTCATCTCGCTGCGGGCCGAGGCGCAGGCTCCGGAAGCCGGCGCAGGGCCTGTGGTGGTGCAAAATGCGCGGCTGCGTCTGGAAGGGCGTGGTCCGCCCGATGATTTTGAGGGCGCATGGCGTCTGACGGGCGCGACCGGGAACGGTCCTGTCGATATTGGCGGGAGTGCCTCACGGCGCGGAGAGCGCGCTGACCTGACCGGCATTGAGGGCCGGTTTGGCGGTTTCAATTTCACCGGCGGGCTGCAGGCCGAAGGCAGCGCGGTGGGCGGGGCCTTGCGCGCTGTCCCGGTAAATGGCTTCGGTGAGGCCGGTATCCGCTTTGCCGTGCGCGATGGCGCGGTTGATGCGCGCATCCTCGCCGAGGACATGGTCGGTGAAGACCTCGTCTATCTTGACCGCCTGCTCTTTGAGGCGTCCGGCCCGGTGGAGGATATCGCCTTCAGTCTGGAAGCCGATGGCGCTTACGGCGCACGCGCGCTGGGCACGCTCACCGGCCGTGTCGTGACAGGTGATAATGGCGGGGCGCTGAGCTTCGATCTTGATGGCCGCTATGGCGGGGTGCGTATTGCAACGCGCGAGACGGCGCGGGTCGGCTTTGGCGCAGAGGGGCTCGATACGCGGGTGCTTCTGGGGCTCAATCAGGGCCAGCTCGACCTTGTGGTGCGCGACGCGCAGGGACGTCTCGACGTCTCCATCGCGGGCGAGCGCGTGCCTGCCATGCTGCTGAGCTATCCCTCAGGGCGCGAGCCGGTCAGAGGGCTCTTGGGGCTGGATGCCGAGCTTGTACGCGCCGATGGAGCCTGGACCGGAACCATCCGCCTTGAAGGCGAGAATATCGCGCCGCCCGAAGATCATCTGCCCGATGATCGCGAAGTGGCGCTCAACGCCACCCTCCTTCTGACGCTCGATGAGGCGGGCACGCTGATCAATGCCGAGGCGCGCGGCGCGGGCCTGCAGGCCGAGGCTGATCTGCGGCTGGCATCAGGCCCGGTGACCGGGCCGGACAGCTTCACCGCCTCCGCAACGGGGCTGGAGGGCAGCGCGAGCCTGTCTGGCGAGATCGGCACGCTGGCGGTCTTCCGTCTGGCTGAAGGCCAGCGCCTGACCGGCGATGCGCAAATGGACGCCCGCCTGAGCGGCACGATTGGCGAGCCCAATCTCGTTGGCCGCTTCCTGCTGGCGCGGACCCGGTTTGACGATCCTGCCATCGGGGTGTCGGTGCGTAATCTGTCCATGGCCGCGCGCTTTGCCGAGGACGGGCTCGAGATCGAGCAATTGTCCGCGCAGAGCGCCGACGGTGGCACGCTGACCGGAACGGGGCGGCTGAGCCTTGCCGATGCCCGTGTCAGCGGGCAGGCCGAGGTGCAGTTTGCCGACTTCCTCGTGATCGAGCGGCCCGAACTCACTGCGGTGGGCGGCGGCAATGTGGTCTTCGAGATCGAGGATGACAGGGTGCTGGTCAGCGGCGAAACGCGGCTGTCGCGCGCCGAGGTGCGCCCGCCGGAGGCCAGCCGTCCGCCGATCCAGACGGTGGAGGTGATACACATCAATGATGCGGGCGCGCGCGATACCCTGCCGCCGCTGCGGCGCGGGCCCAATCTGGTGATGAATTACCGCATCTATGCGCCGGGCCGGATATTCGTGCGCGGACCGCAATTCGACACGGAATGGTCGATGGATGTGAACCTTGCAGGCCCGGCCGAGGACGTACGCCTTGTCGGGCGGGCAACCCTGCTGCGCGGGCGTGCCGACCTTCTCGGCCGTCCGTTCGAGATGCGTACCGGATCGATTGTCTTTGCCGGTGACCCGATGGAGGCAGCCCTCAATATCGTGGCGGCGCGTCAGGCCCGCGACATCACGGCGGAGATCCGCGTGGGCGGGATAGTGCGCCGTCCGCAGATCACGCTCGCCTCCAGCCCCAGCCTGCCGCAGGACGAGATCGCCGCGCGCCTGCTCTTCGATCAGGGGGCAGGCCAGCTTTCCGGTGCACAGGCCGCCCAGCTTGCCGCCGCCGTGGCCAGCCTCTCCTCCGGCGGGGCGTTTGACCCGTTCGGCGCGCTGCGCTCGGCAGTGGGCCTCGACCAGTTCGCCGTCAGCTCGAACCGGGCGGGCGAGACCGTGGTATCCGGCGGGCGCTACCTCACCGAAAGCGTCTATCTCGAAGTGGAAACCGTGGGCAGCTCCGCAGCGGCCACGACCCGCATTGAATGGGCCCTGACCCAGAACCTCACCCTGCTCTCCCGGCTCGCTCCCGACGGAGATGCCGGCGTCGCCCTGACCTGGCGAAGGGAATACGACTAGGCGTGTGAAAGCCGGATTTGTGTTGCCTCCCCGCAACAGTCATCAGACATTTCGGACAGGGTGGCCGGTGCCAGCTGCACAAAATTGGCCATGTCCGGACATAATGATATATCAATATACCATATAAACAGCCGGATCATCCGGCGAGATGACAGGGGAGTATCATGGCCAGCACTTCATCACGCATGCGTGCCCTGCAGACCGTGTCCAGCCTCGCGCTGATCGCGGTTGTTGGGGCAGGACCGGCTGCCGCGCAGCAGGTCGATATCATCACGGTTACGGCCGAGCGCCGCGAGCAATCGCTTCAGGACGTGCCCGTCGCGGTCACGGCAATGAACGCAGAGCAGCTGGAGCTGCGTGGTGTCGATGAGCCGATCAATCTCGTCGACTTCGTGCCGAACATGATCGGCACGCACAATACCGGCATCGGCTCGGCCAACGCGTATTATATTCGCGGCCTTGGCAATACCGAGACGATTGCGACCTTCGATCCGCCTGTCGGCACCTATATCGACGAGGTGTTCATCGCCCGTCAGAACGCGAACAATATCGCCTTCTTCGACGTGGAGCGCATTGAGGTCCTGCGCGGGCCGCAAGGCACACTCTTCGGCCGCAACACCACGGGCGGGGCGGTATCGGTGTTCATGCGCCGTCCGGATGAGGAGTTTGGCGGGTTCGTTGAAGCCGGCATTGGCTCCTATGGCCGCCGCCTGCTGCGCGGGACGGTGGATGTACCGGTCAATGAGCGCTTCCTCACCAAGCTCTCGGGCTACTGGATCGATGAAGACGGCTATGTCAGCAATGTCACCACCGGCGAGAACCTGAACGGGGTCGAGGGCTGGGGCGTGCGCCTCGATCTCGCCTTCCGCCCGGCTGACCATATCCGCTGGGATGTGGCGCTGGGCCTGTCTGATGACGGCTCCATCAATATCGCCAACTATGTACAGGGTCAGAGCCCTCTGGCCGAATCCACCAGCTCCGGCCGCCGCATCTCGCGCACGGGCATCTCGACGCAGAACTGCTCCGGCCCGCTTCTGGCCTGCACCCTGTCGGGCACCGGGCTTGGCCTTGATAACGAGACATTCGAGGCAACCTCCAACATCGCTGTCGACACGATGGGCGGCACGCTGAACTTCATCACCGGCTACCGCAATCTGGACCAGCGCTTCATCGTCGACTTTTTCGATGGCGGCCTTGCCGGGCAGGGCTTCACCACGGGCGGGTTCGTGATCGGCAACGAGGCCGAGCACAGCCAGTTCAGCCAGGAGATCAAGTATACCGGCTCGTTCATGGATGGCCGGGTCGATGTGGTCGGCGGCGTCTACTACTTCACCGAAGACAACACCACGACCTTCATCGATACGTTCACCGTCGCGCCGGGTGTCACTCTCGTCCTCGCCAACCGGACGCTGGACAACACCCAGACCAGCCTTGCCGCCTACTCCCAGTTCGACTTCCATGTCACCGACCGTCTGACCCTGACAGCCGGTGCGCGCTGGACGAGCGAGGAGAAGGAAATCTCCCTGCGTGACAACCGCACCAATCCGCCGGCAGCGACCGCGCTGACCACCGCCAACCTGCTGGCCAACGGTATTCCCGATGACCTCACCACCTCGCTGATCACGCCGCGCTTTGCGCTTCAGTATCAGCTCAATGACGATGTGATGCTGTTTGCGTCCTACACGCAGGGCTTCAAGTCCGGCGGCTGGAATGCGCGTGGCACCACGCCGACAGCGATCCAGCCTTTCTTCCGCGAGCTTGCCAATAACTGGGAGGCGGGCATTCGCTCCGTGCTGTTCGACAACCGGGTGCGCCTGAACGCCACCGCCTTCTGGCTGCAGGTGGATGACTATCAGGCTCCGTCCGCGTTCAACACGGCCACGGGCATCCAGTTCATCACGCTCAATGATGCGGGCCTGCGCAATCGCGGCTTCGAGATCGAAGCTGACATCGCGGTGGCTGAAGGCTTCAACCTGTTCGCCGCCATTGGCCGTCAGGATGCGGAGTACACCGATTTCAGCGCCCGCATCCTGCAGCAGCAGGCCAATTGTAACGCGTCGCTGCCAAACTCCGGCGGTCAGGGCATCGTGACGCTGGGTTGCGGCATTGCCGAGCCTGTCCGCACCCCTGAATGGACCGTGACACTCGGCGGCAGCTATTACATGGAGCTTCCGGGCAACCAGTTCTATCTGCAGCCGGCGGCCAGCGCGCGCTGGCAGTCTGACCAGTGGTTCCAGACCTCCAACCTGCCGGCCTCGTTCACCGATGCGGTGTGGCTGGTCAATGCCGGTATCACGCTCGGCACGGTTGACCGGGACTGGGCGCTGGAGCTGGCCTGCAATAACTGCACTGACGAGATTTACGGCCAGTCCCTGCTGGCAGGCGTCGTCTACATCAATCCTCCCCGCCACTGGTCGCTGAAACTGCGCCGCAATTTCTAGGTCCCTTGTGGTGGATCAGATTGTCGCGGGCGGTGTCCACCTGGATGCCGCCCGTTTTCTTGTCAGCGAGGGAGTCCCAAGATGATCGACCTCTATGCGGTATTCGTGTTCATCCATATCCTGCTGTTTGTGGCGTGGCTGGGCGGCGATATCGGTGTCTTCATCCTCGGCCAGCATTTCAGGAAGCGCGAATACAGCCTCGAAACGCGGCTGACGCTGCTGAAGCTTCTGGTGCTCAACGACATGGCGCCGCGCACGGCCTGGGCCCTGATGGTGCCGGTGACGATCACCCTGCTGGTGCTCGGTAACTGGGCCGGACTGCCGCTCTGGGGGGTGGCCCTGTCATGGCTGGTGGGCGGCGTGTGGCTGGCGCTGGTCTGGGGCGCCTACCTCAATGACCAGACCCCGCTGGCAGCGCGCCTGCGCAAAATCGAGTTCTGGCTGAAATGCGCGCTGACGCTGGGCTATCTGGCGCTGGGCCTTGCCGGCATGGCGGGCGTGGAAGCACTCGCGATGCCGGGCTGGCTGACAGCCAAGGCGCTCCTGTTTGCGGTCATCTTTGCCGCCGCGATCATGATCGATGTCGCCTACAAGCCGGTAGGGCCGCTGCTGATGCGCCTGATAGAGAAAGGCTCCAGCGACGCCACCGAGGCGCCGCTGCTCAAAGCCATGAACCGCACCCGTATCTGGGTGCTGATGCTCTATGCGCTTCTGGCCATCACCGCCGCGCTGGGAACGCTCAAACCCGGCTTCTAGCTGCGAATGGCGGCTTCGATGGCGGCGCGCACTTCAGGAGCGTCCGGCTCGGTGCGCGAGCTGAACGCGCCGATGAGCTCGCCATTGCGGTTCAACAGCAGCTTGTGGAAGTTCCAGCGCGGAATGGCATCATCGCCCATCTCGTCGCGGGCCCAGCGATAGAACGGGTGCGCTTCATTCCCGGTGACGCGGGTGCGTCCGGCCATCGGGAAGGTCACGCCGAAATTCATCGTGCAGAACTCGCGGATTTCCTCCGCCGTGGCGAGCTCCTGACCCATGAAGTCGCCTGATGGCACGCCGACGATTGCAAAGCCCTGCTCGCCAAACTCCTCGTAAAGCGCCTGCAGGCCTTCATATTGTCCCGTCAGACCGCAGCGCGAGGCCGTGTTGACCACCATCACCACATCGCCCTGAAACGCGCTCATCGGCACGCGGTCTGTCGACAGGCCCTCAAACTCGAACTGGTAGGCCGCGTCGCCGGATGGCGGGGGAGCTGCTTCAAACCGGGCCTGATGCACGGCAATGGCGGCGGCAACAGCCTCGGCGCGGGCGTCTGCCTCGTCAGAGGACACAGCCTCCCCGCGTTCGCAACCGGCGGCAAGCGCCGCGATGCCTGCGGCCAGAATGGCGGTGATACGCTGCATGGTCAGAGCCTCCGTTGAGACCGCCCGATAGCGGTACTTACGGACGCTAATCTAGTCCGGAGGGGCCAGAGCGGCAAATCCTTCATGGACAATTTCGCTGGCCGCTGGAGAGGCCTGCCCGAAAATCTGCTGGCGGATGTCGGGGAAAGCCCCCGTCGCCATGAAGGGCAGGGCTAGTGCCATCGCCACCGAGACGGCAAGACCGATCCCGGCACGCAGCACGTCCGTGGCGACGTCGAACATCGCCTCACCCTTCGAGCGCAGCGAGGCGACATAGGTGATCGCGATCTCGCGTCCCGCCAGAAGGCCAAGGAACACCCAGGTCGTGCTCATCGGCACGTCATTGAGCTCTTTGAAATAGAAGAGGATCAGCCCGTAGATCAGGTCTACGAAGGTGGCCGACCGCGGATCGACGGTATTTGTCTTTGTAAGGACGATTTTCTGTATCTCGCCGCCTCGGCTGGCAAAGATGAGGCCGTGGAGGGCCACCATCAGCACGGTCGCAAACACGATCAGGCCGAGCGAGAACGTCACCTGCACCGAGCCGTCTGGCGCAATCACTGTCTCGCGCGGCAGGAAGATGAAGATGTTGGCCAGATCCTGCATCAGCCATTGCGACCACAGGAAGGCCGTCGACAGCCATTGCGCGACGAACCAGACAGGCGAGATGGGCTGGCCTTGCGTGCGCGCCACCCAGCGCTCGAACAGGCGGGCGATCACGAGGAAGACGAGGCCGCCAGCCGCAAACGCCACCAGATAACCGACAAAGCTTTTCAGCAGCATGTCGCCCAGCACGCCTTCGGTGGCCGCGCCGCCTGTCAGGGTAAAAATCGTCAGTACAAGGAATGTTGTCGAGACCGGAATACCAAACCGGGTCAGCACCAGCAGCATGAGCGGCGGCAATACGTGCCACCACTGGATGCCGAGCTCGGGATAGGGGATACGGTTCAGCCGCCCGAAGGCGATATCGCCATCATAGGCGAACCAGCCATAGAGCATCACAGCGATGATGATCGAGGAGGCATAGGCCCACAGAAGCACCCAGGGCCGCTTCGCGTTCGAGGAGAGGAAGGTGCCCAGCGTCTGGATGACGTCATTGGCCACAATCGAGTACGACGCGAACAGGAACCCCACCAGAGCCAGAAGCGGCACGCCAAGAATGACGAGTTCCATGCGGCAGTCCTTCGAAAAAAGGGACGCTCCCTTCTCGGGGCCGCGCATAGCCCAACCCGGTCGTCAGTGCAAAGAAAACCACCAGCAGGTCCCGGTACCGGCCCAAAATTTCACAAAAGTGTAATGAAAATTTCGCGTACCCCCCTCTTGAAAGGCCGTTCGGAGAGGCGTATTTCGTAAAAACCGTCCAGACGGTATAGATGCGCTGCACAATTAGCTCCCCCGGCCTCGCTGCACTGCACCATATCGTCTGGACGGGTCCGGTCTCCCCCCGGACGCGAGACGTGGCTGACGGAATGACATGATGGTTGCCGAGACCCGCAAAGATCCCCGCCCCTCTGCCCGCGACATCATTCTTGATGCCGCCGAGCGGGTCGTGGAGCGTGATGGCGCGGGCCGCATGACCATTGACGCCGTCGTGAAGGAGAGCGGGTTCTCCAAGGGCGGGGTGCTCTACAACTTCCCCTCCAAGCTGGACCTCATCAAGGGCATGGTCGCGCGCATTGTCGATGCCGTGCAGTATGACCTTGAGACGGCGCGCAAGTCCGCCCGCGAGGAGGGCCGCTCGGAGCTGTCCGCCCTTATTCAGGTAGCCTGCGAGAAAGAGCCCCACAGCCAGAAATTCATGATGGGGCTGCTCGCGGCGGCGGCTGAACACCCTGAACTGCTCGATCCCGTGCGCGGGCTGATGACGCAGCTGCGCGAGGATCTGGTCTCCCAGTCCGTCGATCCGGACCTTGCCCGCATTGTCATGCTGGCGGTCGACGGGCTGCATTTTGCCGACCTGCTCGGCATGGACTTTCTCTCCCCTGAAGAACGGGCCCGCGTAGAGGCCCGTCTGGTCGATATGGTTTCGGAGAAAACCTCATGAAAACGGTTGTGCGATACCTCCTCCCCGCCGCCATCGCGCTGATGGCCTCCTCTGTGCTCACGGCCTGCTCTGACGTGGCCGCGGCGCCTGAAGAGACCATACGCACAGCGCGTATCGAGACGGTCAGTGCCCCTGCCGGGTCTGCAAGGCGCGATTTCGTGGGCCGGGTTGAAGCCCGCTACACGGTCGATCTCGCCTTCCAGGTGCCAGGGCGCCTTGCCGAGTTTCTGGTGCCCGAAGGCCAGATGGTCGAAGAGGGCACGGTGATCGCCCGCCTTGAGGATCAGGATTATGAGCGGGCCCTGCGCGAGGCGCGCGTCCAGCTGCAACAGGCGCGCACCAATCTTGACCGCCAGCAGACCCTGCATGAGCGCGGCATTGCCTCTGATGCGGCGCTGGAAGATGCCCGCACGAATTTCGAGCTGCGCGCCGTGGCACTCGACACGATGCGCCAGAACCTCGCCTATGCGACCATCGAAGCGCCGTTTACCGGCCTGATGAGCCGCCGCCTGGTTGACAATTTCACCACGCTGGCCGCCGGGCAGCCGGTGGCGCGCCTGCAGGATCTGTCCGAGCTGCGCGTGGCGATCGCGGTGCCTGAAAGCCTGATCGCAACTCTGGAAGGCCCCGGCGGCTATACCATTTTTGCCCGCTTCCCCTTCATGCCTGAACGCGAGTTCGAGCTGACCTTCCGTGAACTGATGGCCGAGCCGGACATGGCCTCCCAGACCTATCGCGTGATGTTCGCCCTGCCCGAAGGGGTGCCGGGCAATATCCTGCCGGGCATGAGCGTGAATGTGCGCGTGGAGCTCGATGCCGAGCGTAGCCCTCGCGGCCGTTCAGTGCGCGCGCCGGTCAGCGCGCTCGCCAGCCAGCCTGATGGCAGTTTCAAGGTCTGGGTCTTTGATCCCGCGACCGGCTCTGTCGCCTCGCGCAGCGTGCGCACCGGCCCTGTCATGGGTGAGAGCGTGCTGATCGAGGACGGGCTTGCCGCAGGCGAGCAGATCGTCACCGCGGGCGTCAACGCGCTGCGCGATGGCATGCGGGTGCGCCCGATGAATGGCGGGCTGGCGGCCAGCACCGCCCCCACACGCTAAACCCTCTTCGCCGGGACGGCTTTGGATGAGTGACACGCACAACAACGCGCCGGCCGAACCGGCGCGCACCGATGACGCGTTCAATCTGGCGCGCATCTCCATCGAGAAGCCGGTCATCAGCTGGCTGATCATCCTCGCCTGCCTTCTGGGCGGCTTGTGGGGGTTCAACACGGTCGGCCAGCTGGAAGACCCGGACTTCACGATCAAGGAAGCGATTATCTTCACCGCCTATCCCGGCGCCACCGCCGAGGAGGTGGAAGCTGAAGTGACCGAGCTTCTCGAAGCG
>ERZ869909.2890-NODE-2890-length-10595-cov-4.253565_pt1 | contig 10595 bp, 11 predicted proteins | sample MGYA00520892_ERZ869909 | MGnify/ENA primary metagenome ERZ869909 (study PRJEB32215, sample SAMEA104723947) | bioreactor metagenome | biome: bioreactor; feature: anaerobic bioreactor; material: water | place: China | collected 2015-03-12 ... | reverse complement strand
TTCTGGCACCTCCTTGTTGAGTCGCCTGGCCTTGGCCCGCAGGTAAAGCCAGTAGCCGCCGAAAGCGCCGGCTGCGAGCAGCCAGCTGAGCGTCACCCAGGCCCAGTCACCGGCGAGGGTGCGCGGGGCGAACGTCAGGAATTCCCTCACGGCCTCAGACATTGACTACCTCCTTGACCGAACTCGAGCCGGCTTCCAGGCCCTCACGCTCCGCCTCCAGCCTGGCTTCAATTGCGCCCAGGCGCGCACGCTCCAGGAAGAACCAGGCGAAGACGAGCAGGGCGGCGACCATGTTGATGATCAGCACGAACTGGAGTTCGGCGGGCATGTCTGCAGAACGCGCCGGATGAACAGTACGGAACATGCTGGTGGCCGCGCGGTTGAGCGGTGCGCCTGCCGCGACGATCAGTGCGACTACCGCACTTACGCGGGCCGCCCGGAGCGGATCGCCGATCATGCCGCGCACGACGAAGTACCCGACCATCAGCACAAGCATGATTCCGGAGAGCGTGATTCGCGCGTCCCAGGCCCAGTAGGCGCCGAGGGTTGGTTTCGAGTAGATCATGCCGCCGATCACGGTCACCGCGAGGAAGACCGTGGTGACCTCGGCCGCCGCGACGGTCCTGACGTCATCGATGGGCTTGCCGCGCCAGAGGACCATGGCGCCGAACACGGCCGTGAGGATCGTGGCCGCGAGCGCGACCGCGGCTACGGACGCATGCGTGTACGTGATGCGGAACAGCTCCTGCTGCGTGACCTCGGTCGGTGCCATGACCAGCGCGTACCATGCGCCGACCAGGAAGGCCGCCAGCGTTACGAAGCCCAGCACGGTGAGCCAAAGCGGGCGCGTACCGGTGCTCTTGCCAGAGTTGGAAGCCATCTCTCATCTCCTATTGGCGAACCAGGCGGTCTGTCCGCCTGCCATTCACCCACTTTACCGGCTGCGGCAGGTGTCAATTGTCCTGTTTAAGTCATTCCTCGACGAGGAAGTGAAACACGGCGGTGCAGAGAACTCCGTATGCAAGCACGAATGCCACGAGCAGCTGCAGCCAGTCGAACGCCTTGACAGTGTCCGCGAAGTACATCAGCTCGGTGCTGGCCCCCACGGCCGCGAGCAGGGCGGGGATGATTATGGGGAACATCAGCAGCGGAAGCAGTGACTCCCGCGCGCGGAGCGTCACGGTCAGCGCCGCGTAAAAGGTCCCGACCAGCGAGAAGGCGAGCGTGCCGAGCAGCAGGACGAGGAACAGCAGCGGCCAGCGGCCGCCGATCTGGACGTCATAAAGCACGACGGTCACGGGTACGAGCAGGATGGCCAGGGCAGCGAGGTAGATCCAGTTCGCGAGCACCTTGCCAAGGTAGAGGGTGGCGCGCGGCACCGGATACATCGTCAACTGCTCCAGCGCGCCGTCTTCGAGCTCGTTCACCCAGGACTGCGAGGCCGTGATCACGCCGGCGAAGGCGAGGGCGACCCAGAGCACGCCGGGAGCAACGACCCGGAGCACGTCCGGCTGGCCGCCGACCGCGAAGCCCATGATCACGAGGGTGACCGCCGCGAAGAAGACGGTGGCCGTAAGGACGGTCCGGCTCCTCAGCTCCTGGCGCAGGTCCTTCATCAGGATGACGCCTATCGCCCTGAGGTCGCCAGCTCCCCTGAACGCCTCCATCAGGACTCCCGCCGCTGAAGCACGCTCAGCGCTCCCCCATCGAGCTGCAGGACGGCATCGGGCTGCGGGGCACCGGGGCGCGCGTCCCCGTGCGTGGCCATGATCACCGTGAGGCCGCGCTGCCGCGCCTCGTTGAGGAGTGCGTCGACCAGCTCGCGCCCGTCCTCGTCCAGGGTGGTGTAGGGCTCGTCGAGCAGCCACATCCGGGCACCGGGAAGCAGCAGCCGGGCGAGTGCAAGCCGCTTCTTCATGCCGCTTGAGAACGTCCGGACCAGCTTGCCACCGACCTGGGCGAGCCCTACCCTCTCCAGGACCGCGCCGGCGTCGACCGTGACGCCGTAAAGCCGCGCCGCGAACCCGAGGTTCTCCGCCGCGGTGAGCATCGGATACGATCCGCCTGCCACGCTCACCTGAATGACGCGGCGGCGGATCTCGCCGGGCTGCCTGATCAGGTCAAACCCGAACACGCTGCCCGTGCCGGAACTCAGCCGCAAGCGCGTTCCCAGCACGCGCAACAGGGTGGTCTTGCCCGTGCCGTTGCCTCCGCGAAGCACTATGAAACGGCCCTCGGCAATGTTCAGGTTGACGCCGTCCAGCACGGCCTCCCGGCCGAAGCTCTTGACAGCGTCGTGCAGCCCAACCGCCGGCGCGTTCAAAGAAGCATCCAGTCGGGCGTGATGCGCAGCAGGAAGCCGTTGAGCACGGTGTAGTAGCCGGTGAGCATGAGCAGCCCCATGAGCACCAGCATCGCGCCACCCACCTTCTCCAGAGTGCCCAGGTGTTTCTTGATCCGTCCGCTGGCTGCGATGAACCGGTCGAGCATCAGGGCGGCCAGCAGGAAGGGAACGCCAAGCCCGAGCGCGTAGGTGCTCAGCAGGAGAATCCCCTGGGCCAGCGTGTCGGAAACGCTCGCCATCGTGAGCACACCGGCCAGGATCGGCCCGATGCAAGGGGTCCAGCCGATCGCGAAGGCGAAGCCGAGGAGGACGGCACCTCCGGGCGTGCCCGGCCGGTCGTCCGTCCTGATCTGCAGCTGCCGCATCAGGAACGGGATGCGGAACAGTCCAAGCATGCTCAGGCCGAAGATGATGACGATCACGCCACCGATGATGATCAGCTCGAAGCGCCAGGCCAGCAGTATCGACCCTATCCAGCTGGCCGATGCGCCCAGCGCCACGAAGCAGAGGCTGAAGCCGAGGATGAAGAGCAGGCTGTTGCGGATCCTGACTGCGCGCGGCGCACTTGACCCGCCCCCGATGTACGCCAGGTAAGAAGGCACCAGCGGAAAGACGCACGGAGACAGGAACGAGATTAGTCCCGCCAGAGCGGCGAGCGAAAAGGAGGCTAGCACAGAGGAGTCACAGCCATTCAGCCTGATGATATCGCGGGAGCACTGCCGGGCCGTGACCCCCACGTCACACACGAGCGGCTATCCTGTGGAACAGGTCGAAGGGAGCACCATGAATCCACTCAAGCAACTGCAGAATTTCGGTCAGTCCGTCTATCTCGACGAGCTCGGCCGCCGCATGATCAGCGACGGCACGCTGGCAGGCCTCATCCGGGATGATGGCATCCACGGCGTCACCTCCAACCCCGCGATCTTCGAGAAGTCCATCGCGGGCAGCGACGACTACGCCGAAGCGATCGCGGAGCTCGCGGCACGCGGCATGACGCCGGAACAGGTCTACGAGGAACTCGTGGTGGCCGACATTCAGGCTGCGGCCGACCTGTTCCGCGAGCAGTACGATGCGTCCGACTCAGAGCACGGTTACGTCTCGCTGGAAGTCGACCCGCGCCTGGCGGACGACACGGACGGCACGCTCGCCGAGGCAAGGCACCTCTGGGAGCGGCTGGACCGGCCCAACGTGTTCATCAAGGTGCCCGGCACGGAGGCAGGAGTGCCTGCGATACGCATGCTCACGGCCGAGGGCATCAACGTGAACGTCACGCTTCTCTTCGGACTCAAGCGCTACGGGGAAGTGGTCGAGGCCTACATCCAGGGGCTCGAGGAACGGGCCGCGTCCGGCGCTTCGGTGAACAGGGTGGCGTCCGTCGCCTCTTTCTTCCTCAGCCGGATCGACGTCCTGATCGACCCCGTGCTGCAGGACAAGGCGAGCGGGGATGCAAGCGCACTGTTGGGCAAGGTCGCGGTGGCGAACGCCCGGCTGGCTTACGCGCACTGGCAGGAAGTGTTCGGTTCGGAGCGCTTCGAGGCCCTTGCCCGCCAGGGTGCCCGCAGACAGAAGCTGCTGTGGGCATCAACCGGTACCAAGAACCCTGCCTACTCGGAAACCATGTACGTCGAACAGCTGATCGGTCCCGATACCGTCAACACCATGCCGCCCGCTACTCTTGACGCCTACAGGAACCAGGGCGAACCTGAAGACCGCCTCGCGGGCGGGATCAAGGGTGCCCGGGCAGAGCTTGAAGCCCTGAGCGCACTGGGAATCAGCCTGGATGAAGCAACCGAGCAGCTGGAGCGCGAAGGCGTCGAGAAGTTCGTAACGCCGTTTGAGAGCCTGATGGAGGCGATCCGGGAGGCCATGGCCTGAACCCGGGCGCCTACTCGCCGCCTCGTTCGCCCTTGCCGTCACGCGCCTGCTTCTCCTCTGCCAGCACGCGCCGCATGAGGAACCAGTAGCCGACGATCCCGACCGCAGCGAAACTGAACCACTGGAACGCATAGCCCAGGTGAGGACCTTCGTCCAGCTCCGCCTCCTGCATCGCTGGAAGCGGAAAGTCCCCTGCCTGGGCGGGTTCCTGTTCATGCAGCTGCAGCCAGGCGCCACGAAGCAGACCTGGCATCTGTTCGCGTTCCAGCCTGGGCAGGTCCACGTAGAATGTCGCCCTGACCGGCCCTGATTCCGGATCACGTGGAGCGAAGCTGGCCCCGAAACCGACCGGGGGAGTCATCGTCGCCTCCAGGTGGCCTGTCACGGTAACGGTACCGGCAGGCGGCGCGGCGATCTCAACGGGCGGCGAGTCCTGGTCGTAAGGAACCCAGCCCCGGTCGATCAGGAGCATCTCGCCGCCTTCGAGTGAAAGCGGCGTGAGCACGTGCCAGCCGGCGGCGCCGCCGTACGTGCGTGATCGCCTCAGGATCTCCATCCCTGGCACGTACTCGCCGGTGGCGACCGCATGCCGCCTCGTCAGCCCGTCTGCCGTTGCCGGGTCATCGGCGAGGGGAGAAGCCGCCGGATCGGCTCCGAACCGAAGTGGCTCCATCGCCTCGCGGGCGATCCGTACGGAGTTGATCTCGCGCTGCTGTTCGAGGCGTTCGAGCTGCCAGAAGCCTGCGATCATGAATACCGTCACGAGTGCTGCCGCCAGGGCGTGCCCGGCGATCCAGTGCCAGCTCAGCAGCCTGTGCCTCAGCATCGTTCTCCCCCGCCTGCCTTCCCGATCAGAAGAAGATGATCCGGTCCACGGCCATGACCAGGAACAGCAGGGCCAGATAGCTCATCGAGTACAGGTAGACGGGCAGTGCGGTCTTGCGGTCGACGGTCCCGCCCGCGTCAACGAGCCGCCACAGGCGCCAGAGCCGGACGCCAAGCACGACGTTGAGCAGCAGGGCCGCGACCGCGTACATGACCGTGAACTCCGCCATCACGAACGGGATGATCGTCAGCGCGACGGTCAGTACCGCATACATCACCATCTGCAGGACGGTGGCACGGTCCCCGATCACGATCGGTGCCATCGGCACGTCGACCGCCCTGTACTCCTCCTTGATCATCAGCGCCAGCGCCCAGAAATGAACGGGCGTCCAGGCGAAGATCAGGGCGAACAGGCACCAGGCCAGCAGGCTCAGTTCGCCGGTCACGGCAGCCCAGCCGACCAGCGGCGGGATCGATCCGGCGGCGCCGCCGATGACGATGTTGTGCCACGTCGAACGCTTCAGCCACATGGTGTAGATCAGCACGTAGAAGGCGATACCTGCCCAGGAGAGCAGCGCAGCGAGGAGGTTGGAGGCAAGCAGGATGATGATGAAGGACAGGATGGTCAGGGCGACTGCAAAGATGACGGCGTTGCGGGTCGAGACGACCGAGGTGACCATCGGCCGCCGCGCGGTACGCTTCATCTGAAGGTCGATGTCCCGGTCGTAGATCATGTTGTAAACGCCTGCGGCTCCGGCAGACATGAATCCTCCGACCAGCAGGCCGAGCAGCTTGAGCGTGCCGGGCCAGCCGCCTTCGGCGATGAACATCGCGCCGATGGTGGTAACGAGCAGGAGGCTGATGACCCTCGGCTTGGTCAGTACAAGATAGTCGCGCCAGGTGGCGGTTGGAACGGCAACGGTGTCGGTCACGCTTGTGGGTTCTCCATCGGGCTGAGTGCAGGTTTGCCTGACTGTTTCGCCGCGAGTCCGGCCGGGTGGCCCAGTGTCACGGTCATGAGTGCGGCGAACAGTGCGAACGATGCAACTGCAAGTCCAAGGTGGAGCAGCTGCAGGAGGATCGGGGCCAGCAGGGCGAAGTTTACCGCTCCGACCACGAACTGGACAAGGAAGACTACGAACAGGGCCCTGGCCAGTCCCTGGCCCTGAACCACAGGCTTGCGCAGGCGTGCGAAGCCGAGTGCGATGAACAGGTAGATGCCGACGCTGACGGCGATGATCGGATGAAGGATGCGCAGCCTTACGAGCGGATGCGAATCGGCATCGAAGTCGGCGGCAACGCCCTCGGCGAGCGTCTCGGACGGGAACATGGTGTTGCCCATCGCGGCGATTCCGCCGGAGAACATCAGCACAAGCATCAGCGCAAGACCAAGGCCGAACGACGTGACGAGCGCAGGCTGGCTCGCAAGCTTAAGCGGCCATCCCGGGGCGTCCCTGCGTGAATAGACAACGGTCGCGGTCAGCGCGCCGACAAGCAGCACGGAGTTGACCAGATGGGCGGCAACCATGATGCCGCGTGCGGTCGAGACGTTGTCACCCGTCAGTCCGAACAGGACGGTTGCTGCGCCCAGCAGTGCCTCGATGATGACAAACACGAACGAGGTCGCGGCGAAGAACATGAAACCGGGCCGCTCCCTGCGCAATCCGAAGGCGCGGATGAGCAGCCATGATCCGAGAAGCAGCACCACCAGTGAAAGGGACCTGTGGCTGAACTCGATGAGGGACTCCGCGGTGTGGTTGAGCGGCACGACCTCGCCGTGACACGTGGGCCAGTGGCTGCCGCAGCCGGCACCGGAACCGGTGGCACGGACGATCGCCCCCTGGATGATCACGACAAGGTTCATGGCGAGCGTCCACCATGCCAGCTTCTCGATGTTGACGTTCCGGAAAATCATGTAACTGACCCCTGTTCAGCCTGTCCACGGCCGCGGCCATGATAGCCTGCTCCGCGCTGCGGTTGTGAGCGAGGCACACAGCCTTCTCACAGTCGGTGGTAATGATACAGCCCAATGTGCGCTGACTGCTGCTGCGTCAACTACCGTGGACAAGCACACCGTGTGCACACCGGGTCCGGCAGCAGGCAGGCAGGATTTACGGCGTGAGGAGAAGCGCCCGGATTCTACTCCCGGAGGGTATTTTGATCAGACGGCTAACCTTTTCCATTCTTGCACTCTGCACGGTGATGCTCGCATTTCAGGCGCACGCGCAGGAAGCGGATGAAACACCAACCGAAGCGAACATCAGGAACGGCAACCTCTTCCTCAGCCTGAACGACTGCGAAGTCTCACAGTGGTACTTCCAGCAGGCGCTCAGCGTGGAGCCGGGCAACGCCGAGGCCCTGATCGGCAACGGCCGCGCTCTGGCATGCCGCTACAACTACACGCGCGCGATCGAGAGCTTCCGGAGCGCCATCGAGGCCGATGCAAGCCAGACGATGGCTTATGTTCACCTCGCCCTTGCACTTCAGTCGCAGCAGCTGAACGACCCGGCCCGCTTCCCCGCGAACCTCGGCGAGGCGCTTGCCGTACTCGAGCAGGCCGAGCGCGCCGCGCCGGGCTCCACCCAGGTGCTCAACACCAAGGGAGTCATCCTGTTCCAGCTGGGTGAGCTGACGCAGGCACGCGAGGCGCTCGAGCACGCAGTCCAGTCTGCGCAGGCCGACGAGGACATCTCGGACCGCATGCAGAGCGTCATCCATGTCAACCTCGGCAAGACCTACCGTGACCTGAACAACTTCGACCTCGCACTGACTTCGTTCCGGCGCGCGATCGTACTGGATCCGTCCAGCGCCAGCGCACACAGCAACCTTGGAAACGCGATGTTCCAGACCGGTGACTGCGCGGGTGCAGAGTTCGAACTTGAGCAGGCCGCCGCGATCGATCCAACCTCGCTTTCGGCGGTTTCCGACCTGGCGATAACGCTGTTCGAGTGCGGAAAGGTCGCCGAGAGCGTGCCCCGCTTCGAGCAGGCGATCGACCTGGACGGCTCCATCTTCCTGCCGCCCCTGTACACGTACCAGGCGCGCGGCCTGATCGAGCTTGGGCGTTACGAGGAAGCCGTGTTCCGCGCTTCGCAGGCCTCCAGGCTGGATCCCGTCACCGCCGATGCCCAGTACTACCTGGGGCGGGCCTACTGCGCGCGTGGCGCGGTCGGCGATTCCGGACTCGCCGCCGAGGCCTTCCAGGCCGCCGTCGCGATCGATCCCCTGCACGAGGGCGCCCAGGAGGGCGTGGCTGCCGGTTGCAGGCCCTGAGGCAGCAGGACAGCAGGTCACCAGAACAGTAGCGCGGCACTTTGCCGTGTGGTAATATCATCAGGTTTGACGCGCCGGCAGCGGGATGTCCGGCGCGTTCATCTGAGAGAACGTACTCTCCCGGCACTCATGCCCGTGGGAGGAAGACTCCAATCCCAACGTCCCGCCTGGAGGAAACATGTCTTACCTTGGAATGAAGCAGTTGCTGGAAGCCGGCGTTCACTTCGGTCACGAGACCAAGCGCTGGAACCCGAAGATGAAGCGTTACATCTTCGCGGAGCGCAACGGCATCTTCATCATCGATCTGCAGAAGACGCTGGTTGAAAGCGAGAAAGCCTTCGATTACCTGCGTGACCTCGCCATCGCCGGCAAGAACATCCTGTTCGTCGGCACGAAGAAGCAGGCCCAGGAGATCCTGGCTGCAGAGGCGAAGCGCTGCGGCATGCCCTTCATCAACGAGCGCTGGCTGGGTGGCCTGCTGACCAACTTCCGCACGATCCGCGGCCGCGTCGACAGGCTCAAGGAGCTGGAGGCATGGTTCGAGGACGAGTCGATCCTCCGCTTCAGCAAGAAGGAACAGATCGATCTGGGCAAGGAGCTGCACCGCCTGCAGAGGTACCTGGGTGGCATCCGCGACATGACGCGCCTGCCCGACGCCCTCTTCATCATCGACCCCGCCAAGGAAGCCATCGCCGTCCGCGAAGCCAACAAGCTCGGCGTGCCCGTGGTTGCCCTGGCCGATACGGACTCCGATCCGGACCTGCTTGACTACATCATCCCGGGTAACGACGACGCGATCCGCTCGATCCAGCTGGTGACCGCCCGCCTGGCCGACCTGATCGTCGAGGTCCGCGGCGGCGCAGACGAGGCCGCCGAGCCCGCCCAGGAGGCAGCGCCCGTCGAGACCACGCCCCTGCCCGAGTTCTCGTCCGCCGAGGACACGATCATGCAGGCCGCCGGTCTTGGAGGCGCGAGCGACAAGGCCGAGCCGGACAGCACCGAGACCACGGAGGTCGCCGAAGCGGAAGCGGAAGCGAGTACTGCTTCGGAGGCAACCGAGTCTGCTGACGATGCAGAGGCGAGCGAGCCCGCCGAAGCAACCACCGCCGACGCCTGAACCTGAACCGTTCACCCTAGCTGAAGGAGGGGACATACCAAGATGGCAGTAACCATGGAGAGCATCAAGAAGCTTCGTGCCATGACCGGCGCGGGCATGCTGGACGTAAAGAACACGCTGGACGAGACTGGCGGCGACATCGAGCGCGCCGCTGCCCTGCTGCAGGAGCGCGGCATCGCCAAGGCCGCCAAGAAGGCCGATCGCGAAGCCACCGAAGGCTACATCGGCACTTACCTGCACCACAACGGCAAGATCGCCACGCTGGTCGAACTGAACTGCGAGACCGACTTCGTCGCGCGCAACGAGCAGTACCAGGCGATCGCACGCAACCTGGCGATCCACGTCGCGATGGCCGATCCGACCTACGTCAGCCGGGACGACGTCCCCGCCGACACGGTGGCTGCGGAGCGCGAGCGCCTGAGCGCCGAGGCCCGCCAGGAAGGCAAGCCCGACGCCGTGATCGAGAAGATCGTTGAAGGCAGGATCGACAAGTTCTTCTCGGAGATCGTCCTGCTCGACCAGACCTACATCAAGGACGACAAGAAGACTGTCGGCCAGCTGATCAGCGAGAGCATCGCCACGATCGGCGAGAACATCCAGGTCGGACGCATCGCCCGCATCTCTGTAGGAGAATGAGCGTGCGTCGCGTACTCCTGAAGCTCTCCGGCGAGTTTCTCGCCGGGAGTCAGGGATTCGGAGTCACTCCGGACGCGACCATGGCACTTGCACAGGAGATCGCCGCGGCCCTGAACCGCGGCGTTCAACTGGCGATCGTGGTCGGTGGAGGCAACTTCTGGCGCGGCGCGCAGCATGGCCGCGGCATGGATCCGGCGACGGCGGACTACGTGGGCATGCTCGGCACCGTCATGAACGCGATGGCCCTGCAGGACGCATTGGAGCGGACCGGCGTCGACACGCGCGTGCAGTCCGCGATCAGCATGCAGGCTGTGGCCGAGCCGTACATCCGTCGGCGCGCGCTGAGGCACCTCGAGAAGGGCCGTACCGTCATCTTCGGTGGCGGCACCGGCAACCCGTTCTTTACGACCGACACCACTGCCGTGCTCCGCGCGCTGGAGATCGACGCCGACATGGTGCTGATGGCCAAGAACAAGGTCGACGGCGTCTACGACGCCGACCCCCGCACCAATCCGGACGCGAAGC
>ERZ869909.2889-NODE-2889-length-10595-cov-8.304145_pt1 | contig 10595 bp, 8 predicted proteins | sample MGYA00520892_ERZ869909 | MGnify/ENA primary metagenome ERZ869909 (study PRJEB32215, sample SAMEA104723947) | bioreactor metagenome | biome: bioreactor; feature: anaerobic bioreactor; material: water | place: China | collected 2015-03-12 ... | reverse complement strand
GCCCACGGAGGGCGCAGGGGCCGGCCGCCGCCGGCGGGGTGCGGCGGTCGTCAGAAGCGCGACTGCCGCAGGTTCACGGTGACGGTCTCGCCGGCCCTCACCCGCACCTCGTGCACCACCGTGCGGTAGCCGGGCGCCAGCAGCACGACCTCGTGCAGGCCCTCGGAGAGGTCCCGGACGGTGAGCCGCCCGCTGCCGCTGGGGATGACGCCGACCTCACGACCGTCGACGAACACGCGCGCGCCGCCGACGTTGGCCTGGATCTCCAGCGTGCCCGTCAGCGCCCGCAGGGAGGCCGACACGCGCGTGTCCGCGTTGGCGCGGACCTCGAAGCGCACGCGCTCGACCTGGTACCCGTCGCGCCGGAACTCGGCCTGGTAGCTGCCCTCGTCGAACGTGACGCGTCCCGTGTTGGTCCGCCCGACCAGGCGGCCGTCGACGTACACGTCGGCGCCGACCGGTGTGCTGGTGAACGTGGCGGTGCCCTGGCGGACGACCGGCCGCAGGCTCAGGAAGACGTCGGTCGTGCGGTCGGCGCGGACCTGGACCCGCTCCGAGGCGCTGCGGCCGTCGGCGACGACCTCGACGTCGTACGTCCCGGGGCGGAGGTCGTACGTGAGCGGCGTGAAGCCCACGAAGCTGCGGTCGACGTACACCTCGCCGCGCCGCGGGTCGGAGTCCACCCGCAACGTGCCGTAGGCGCCGACGTTCGGCCGCGAGCCGACGTAGTACAGGGCGGTGGCCGCCACCCAGTCCCCGGACGGCACGGGCGTGACGATGATGCGCAGCGCCCGGGCGAACCCCTCCTCGCCGATGTTCGAGGTGGCGAAGTCGCGCTCGCTGCGGAACGCGGCCAGCGTCGAGACGTCGAGCGGGCGCCGGCTGGCGACGGCGATCACCTTCGCCAGTCCGTCGGGCGGCGCGACGTTGAAGGTGTAGCGGGCGCCGGCGGGCGGGAACGAACGGGTGGTGCCGCCGCGAACGAAGTTGTTGCTGCCGTCGCTGTCGAACCGGTTCGGCAGGACCTGCACGACCTCGCCGTCGGCGGCGATGCTGAACAGGTAGACGTAGGCGTCGACCGACGGCCGGACCGAGATCCGGATCGACTCGTTGACCCGGTAGAGGGGGGCGTCGCGGCCGCTGGGGTCCTTGTCGACCCAGACCTGCAGCTCGAAGCCCGGCACGGGGTTGACGACGATCGACCGTGGACTCAGGACCGGGTCCTGGGCCCACGCCGAGGCGAGCGTCGTGGCGGCGACCAGCGCGAACAGCAGCGCGCGCAAGGGGTTGCGTGGGGTCATGGCTGCCTCCTTCCCGACCACGCTAGCACCGGTGCGCGCCACCGCGACGTGGTGGAAGCCTGAAGGGACCTTCACCGTCGCGCCGGCCCGCTTCACCCCGTCCGGCGGCCCCGCGAGCGATACTGGCGGCATGACCACGCCCCCTCGTGCCCGCCCCCCCGTCCGCTCGCGACCCGCGTGGACCACGCGCGCTCGCGGCTGGGCGCTCGGCCTCGCGCTGGCGGCCGCGCCCGCCGCGACCGCCCAGACCCACGACGTGGCCGCCGTGCTGGCCGCGCTCGAGGCCAGCGCCGCCGCCGTCGTCGACGTCCAGTTCGTCCTCGAGGGGGTGCTGATCGACGAGGCCGGCCAGAACCTGCGGGTCGAGGTCGAAGTGGCCGCGATCCCCGCCATCCCCGCGCTCGGCATGTACGTCCTGAGGCCCGACGCCATCGCCGACAACCAGATCGTGGTCGACGGCGACGTGGTCCGCAACTACACGTTCCTGACGAACCAGGTGACGCTGTTCGACCTCGACGACCCGGACGCCTTCGGCGGCCTCATCGCGGCGGGCCCCGACGGCGAGCTGCCGGTGACGCTCGACCTCGCCGCCGTCTTCGCCGGCTGGAGCGCCGCCATCGTGGACCGGGCCGACACGCCGCGCGGCGCCGCGCTCGTGCTGCGTTTCGACAACCTCGACCCCGACGGCGTGGTCCGCTACGTGCTCGCCACCGTCGTCGAGAACGACTGGGACCCCTGGAGGCTGACCTTCTACCGCGAAGCGGACACGCTCTTCGCCGACCTCGTGTTCCGCGACTGGGTCCGCGACCAGGGCCTGACCCGCGAGGAGGTCACCTACCTCCCCGGCGACGCCGAGGTGCTGGACCGTCGGCGCCGCTGACGGGTCGCGGGACCGAGCCCCCCTCAGCGACCCAGCATGCGTTCGGGCACGACCGCCTGGTCGAACTCGTCGCCCGTCAGGTACCCCAGCGCCAGTGTGGCGGCCTTCAGCGTCAGGCCCTCGCGATGCGCCTTCTGGGCGATCTCCGCGGCCTTGTAGTAGCCGATCCGCGCGTTCAGAGCGGTGACCAGCATCAGCGACTCGTCGAGGTGCTTGCGGGCGCGCTCGCGGTCCGCCTCGATCCCCGCGACGCAGTGGTCGACGAAGCTGTCCGCGGCGTCGCCCAGCAGCCGGATCGACTGCAGCAGGTTGTGGATCATCACCGGCTTGAACACGTTCAGTTGGAAGTGCCCGTGGGTGCCGGCGACCGCGATGGCGGCGTCGTTGCCGATCACCTGCGCGCACACCATCGTCAGCGCCTCGGCCTGGGTGGGGTTCACCTTGCCGGGCATGATCGACGACCCGGGCTCGTTCTCCGGCAAGCGGATCTCGCCGATGCCGCAGCGCGGCCCCGAGCCGAGCAGGCGCACGTTGTTGGCGACGTGCATGAGGGCGACCGCGGTGCGCTTCAGCGCGCCGGAGGCCTCCACCACGGCGTCGTGCGCGGAGAGCGCCTCGAACTTGTTGTCCGCCGTCACGAACGGGTGGCCGGTCAGCTCGGCGATGACCTGCGCGACCCGCTCCGCGAAGCCCTTCGGTGCGTTGAGGCCCGTCCCGACGGCGGTGCCGCCGAGCGCGAGCTCGGCGAGGTGGGGCAGCGTGTGCTCGATCGCCTCGATGCTCTTGGCCACCTGGGCGGCGTAGCCCGAGAACTCCTGCCCGAGCGTGACGGGCGTGGCGTCCATGAGGTGGGTGCGGCCGATCTTCACCACGTCGTCGAACGCGCGCGCCTTCTCGTCGAGGGCGGCGTGCAGCTTCCGCAGCCGCGGCAGCAGGTGGCCGACGATCTCGCCGTAGGCGGCGACGTGCATGGCGCCGGGGAAGGTGTCGTTGCTCGACTGCGACTTGTTGACGTCGTCGTTGGGATGGATGGGGTCCTTGCTGCCCAGCGTCCCGCCGAGGCGCTCGATCGCGCGGTTGCTGATCACCTCGTTCACGTTCATGTTCGACTGCGTGCCCGAGCCGGTCTGCCACACGACCAGCGGGAAGTGGTCGTCGAGGGCGCCGGTGGAGATCTCGTCGCACACCTCGGCGATCGCGCGGGCCTTCTCGTCGCTCAGCACGCCGAGCTCGGCGTTCGTCAGGGCGCAGGCCTTCTTCAGGACCGCGAACGCGCGGACGATCGGCAGCGGCATGCGCTCCCCGCCGATGCGGAAGTTCTCCAGCGAGCGCTGCGTCTGCGCGCCCCAGTAGCGGTCGGAGGCCACGCGGACCTCGCCCATCGTGTCCTTCTCGATGCGGTGGCTCATGGCCGCGATGCTACCGCGCGGCCACCCGATCGCCGGTGGTGAGGGCGCCGGCGCAGCCGCACTCGCCGCTCGGGCGCAGCGCGGCCGCCAGCGCGTCCGGCAGGCCGTCGCGCCAGGCGCCCCAGTTGTGCCCCACCGAGCGCTCGCGGTAGCGGAGGTCGGCGCCGAAGGCGTCGAGCGCGTCGCGGACGCGGCGGTTCGCGCCCACCAACCAGTCCAGCGTGCCGACCTCGAGCACCCAGCGCAGCGTCGCCCCCGCGCCGGTCTCGAGGCGGTCGGCCAGCCAGGAGGCGTCGGTGCCGTGGTGGCGGCGGTCGTCGGGGGTGCCGAGGAACGCCCCGGCCTGGGCGATCACCCCGCTCCAGTCGTCCGGCGCGTGCAGCGCGAGGGTCGCGGCGGCCAGGCCCCCGAGGCTGGCCCCCATGGCCCACCAACCGGCACCGGTCCGGTGGTGCTCGGCCACCCACGGCCGCACCTCGTCGTGCACGAAGTGCACGTGGCGCTCGTCCCAGGCGTACTCGCGGCGGCGATCGGGGCTCTCCACGAACACCAGGTGCGCGGGGCAGGCGTGGTCGCGCCGCACCAGCTCCGCCAGCACGTCGGCGGCGCGCGCCAGGCGCGCGTAGGCCACGCCGTCGTGCATCACCACCACCGGCAGCGGCCCGTGCACCTCGGGGGGCGAGGCCACGAGGACGCGCCGGACCTCGCCGAACGCCCGCGACGGGATCCGGTGGCGCGCCATCGGCCACGCGGCGGCCGGCGCCGGCGGGTCGGCGAGCGGGTGCGGCCGGTAGGCCGGCCCGCGCACCTCGGTCACCTCCGGGTACCACGGGTTGCTGCCGGTCGCGCCGCGTTCCGGGTCGGCCCGGACGCGCTGGTCGCCGTCGAGGAAGGCGTACTCGAAGCGCACGTCGTCGCTCAGGTGCAGCGTGAAGCGCGGCACCCGGGTCGCGTCCACGCGTTGCGGGCGCCGGTGCATGTCGGTGTGGTCGCTGATCCAATGGGTCGCCCAGGCGGGCACCCGCACCTGCAGGTCCATCGGGGGCGAGGCTACCGCCCGCCCGCGCGCAGCGGCGTCGCGCCGGGTGCCGCCTGGGTAGCATGCCGGCATGTCGCTCCCCGTACCCGACCGCGGCGGTGCCGCGCCGTCCCCCGACCGCGCCGGCGACCCCCGCGCCGCGATCGACCCCGCCGCCGCGTTCGACGCGGCCACCGAGGCCGTCGTCCGCGCGAGGACCTCCGGCAAGTGGCGCCACTACGACCCCGACGTGCTGCCGCTCTGGGTCGCCGACATGGACTTCGTGCCCGCCGCGCCGATCCGCGAGGCGCTGCACCGGCACGTCGACCACGGCAGCAGCGGGTACCCGCCGCACGGCGGCTACCCCGACCTCGTCCCCGCGCTGACGGACTGGCTGGCGGCGCGCCTCGCGTGGCGCGTCGCGCCGGAAGCCGTGCACCCGCTGGCGGGCATCATCCCCGGCCTCTTCCTCGGCACGCTGGCGACCAGCGGGCCCGGCGAGCAGGTCGTCGTGCAGCCCCCCGTGTACCCGCCGTTCTTCGCGGCCATCCGGCAGACCGGCCGCGCGGTGCTCGACAACCCGCTGGCCCACGACGGCCGCCGCCACGTGATGGACCTCGACCAGCTGCGCGCCGCGATCACGCCCGCCACCCGGGCGCTGATGTTCTGCAACCCGCACAACCCGAGCGGCCGCGTGTTCGAGCGCCGCGAGCTGGAGGCGCTGGCCGAGGTGGTGCTCGAGCACCGGCTGTGGGTGATCTCCGACGAGCTCCATGCCGACCTGGTGCTCGACGGGCGACACGTCCCCTTCGCGTCGTTGTCGCCCGAGGTGGCCGCCCGGACCGTCACCCTGGTCGGGCCCACGAAGGCGTTCAACGTGGCGGGCCTCAAGGTCGGCTTCCTGATCGCCGAGAACCCGAAGCTGCTGGCGCGCGTGAAGGAGGTCGCGGGGTACTTCCTGCCCGGCGTCAACGTGCTCGGCCAGGTCGCCGCGATCGCCGCCTACCGCGAGGGCGGTCCGTGGCTGGACGCCGCCGTCGCCTACCTGCGCGCCAACCGCGACCACCTGTTCGCCCGCCTCGCCGCGGAGGCGCCCGCCGTTCGCGGGACCCCGCCCGAGGGGACCTACCTGGCCTGGCTGGGCTTCCGCGACGCCGGGCTCGGCGACGACCCGGCCGCCGTCCTGCTCGAGCGAGGCCGCGTCGGGTTGAACTCGGGGCTGGACTACGGCCGGGGCGGCGCCGGCTTCGCCCGCCTCAACCTGGCCGCCTCGCGCTCGGTGCTCGACGCGGCGATCGACCGCGTGGTCTCGGTCGTGCGCCAGGGGGTCGACGCCGCCTGACGCGGGGTTCGTCACACCCTCTCCGCGTGGGGGTGCTAACCTCGTTCTCACGAGGCCGCGAGCGGCCTCGTGCACGGACGCTGAGAAACCCGACCTCGTACCTGGGCGCTTGAGGCGGGTGGAGCGAGTAGCGCAACCGGCCGTAGCGAGTCGTCCCCTCGTGCAGCCTGTCGGCGCCCAGAACGGCCCCTCCCGGGGCCGCGAACGGCCCGAATCGATCGGGCACCCGGCCTCGGCCGGGCCATTGGACGCGATGAAGTCTGCTCTGCATATGGGCGCTTGGGGCAGATGGAGCGAGTAGCGCAACCGGCCAATGGGACGACGCGTGGGCTTCCCGCCCGCATGGCGGTCGATCGAGCGCCCCGTACCCCTTCGTGGGGTCTGGGGACCGGATGGCGCCACACCACGCACCCGATGCCGACCGCCGGCCGCGTCGCCGCCGGTGGCGCGCCGCGCCGCGCTGGTTGGCCTCGCTGGCCGCGGCGATGGCCCTGTCCGGCTGCGGGATGCTGGAAGCGCAGGGCGCCATGAGCACGGGGGCGGACCTCGCCCTCGCCGAGCGCGCGATGTTCGGCGCGTTCACCTACGGCGGCGTCTGGCGCGGCATGGAACCCGTCGTGCAGCTCGAGCTCCAGCTCGGGCGTCGGCTCGACGTCGTCCACTGGTTCATGAACTGGGACCACGACTTCGACCCGGCGATGGTCGCGAACGCGTCCGCGGGCGGCCGGTTGCCGCTGATCAGCTGGCAGCCGATGCGTCAGGACCTGCGCGACATCGCCGCCGGCGTCCACGACGCCTACCTGCGCGCGTGGGCGGCGGGCGTCGCGGCGGCCCCCGGACCCGTGTACCTGCGTCCCTTCCCCGAGATGAACGGCGAGTGGGTGCCGTGGAACGGCGACCCCGACGCCCTCCGGGCCGCCTGGCGGCGCATGACGGCGGTCTTCCGCGACGCCGGCGCGGACAACGTCCGCTGGGTCTGGAGCCCGAACGTCAGCGACGAACCCCGGACCGAGGCGAACCGGATGGAGCGCTACTACCCGGGCCACGACCAGGTCGACGTCCTCGCGCTCTCCGGCTACAACTGGGGCGAGACCCGGCCGTACATCGGCTGGCGCAGCTTCGAGGAGGTGTTCGCGACCGGCTACGCGCGGATCACCGCCATCGGACCGCAACCGCTGTGGCTCACCGAGCTGGCCAGCAGCGACGCCGGCGGCGACAAGGCCGCCTGGGTGCGCGACATGTTCGCCTCGACCGAGTTCCCGCGGATGGCCGCGCTGGTGTGGTTCGACGAGGACAAGGAGGCCGACTGGCGCATCACCTCGGCGCCGGAGGTCGTGCGCGCCTTCCAGCATGGCCTGGGCGTGGCCCCCACCGTCTCCTCGGCACGCTGACGCGGCGAGCGCCGGGCACGGCCGCCCACGACCCCGCCGGGCGCGCTTGCGGCCGCCGTCCGGCGGGTGGTAGGCGTACGGCGTGCGCGCCGCGACGTCCGTTCCCCTCCGCGTCCTCCTGCTGACCGCTCTCCTCGTGGGCGCCCGCGCGGGCGCGGCGCCCGACCCCGCCGCGTGGCCCACGCCCGTCCGTCCGACGACGCTCGCCCTCGAGTTGGTGCCGTGGGTGGACGGCCTCGCGCTGCCGGTCGCCGTCGCCATCGCCCCCGAACCGTCGACGCGCTGGTGGGTCGTCCAGCTCGAGGGGCTGGTGATCGGCATCGACGGCCGCACGCCGGACCCGCTGCCGTTCCTGGACCTGCGCCACCGCGTCACCGGACTGCAGGGCGAGCAGGGGCTGTTCTCGATCGCGATCGAGCCGCTGACGCGCGCCCAGGCGCGCGAGCGACCGCGCTTCGTGGTCGCCGCCTTCACGGAGCGCGACAGCGACGACCTCGTCGTCGCCGCGTACCCGGTCGACGAGGCGTCCGGCACCGCCGATGGCTTCGACGAGGTCGAGGTGCTGCGGGTCCCGATGCCCGAGCCGTTCCACCACGGCGGGCAGGTGCGCTTCGGGCCCGACGGCCTCCTGTACGTGAGCGTGGGCGACGGCAGCGTGAACGTCACGCCGGAGGGCCTGCCGGCGGGCCACGACGCCCCCGGCGCCGACCTCCGCGGGCGCCTGCTGCGGATCGACCTGCTCCCGACGGCGGCCCGCTCCCCCGCGTACGCGCTGCCGCCCGGCGGCGCGCGGATCGACGCGCCGGGCCACGCCCCCGAGACATGGGCGTACGGCTTCCGCAACCCGTGGAAGTTCGCCTTCGACCCGGTGACCGGCGGGATCATCGCCGTCGACGTGGGCGTCGACCGCTGGGAGGAGGTCCACCGCGTCGTCCCGGGCGGCGATCACGGTTGGCCGGCGCGCGAGGGCCCGGAGTGCGTGGCGCGACCCGACGGACGGGGCCTCGTGGACCCCGAGTGCGGCGACGACGCCACCGTCGCCCCGTGGATCGCGTACGGCCACCCCGCCATCGAGCCGGAGGGCGGCCGGGCCGTGGTGGGCGGCCTCGTGGTGCGCGATCCCGACCTACCCGAGCTCGCGGGGCGCTACCTGTTCGGCGACTTCGTGACGGGCCGACTGTGGTCCGACGATCCCGCCGGTGCCGGCCGCGTCTGGCTGCTGGACGCGGGCCCCGGCCTCACGGCCGTCGACGAGGGGCCGGCGGGCGAGGTCCTGCTGGTGTCCGTGTCCGGGACGGTCCGCCGCCTCGTCGCGGTGTCCCCGCGCTGACCCGACGGCGCCGCGTCCCTGCTCTCGGAGTGGTACATGTTGCATGACGTGCATCGACCGCCGCCGACCGCCGCCCACGGCCGACGCCTCGCGTCGGCGAGGACCCGTGGCGCGGGCGCCCTGGCGGCCCTGTGCGCCGCGGCGGCCCTGACGCTCGCGGCCTGCGCCTCGGTGTCGCCGCCCCCCGCGCCCCACCTCGAGCCCGACGCGGGCATCCGACGGGTCGGCGTGTACGTGCCGTCCGGCGTCTGGAACGGCCTCGCCGGCCTGGAGGAGCTGGAGGCCATGGTGGGCCGGCCCTTCGACCTCGCCCACTGGTTCGCCTCCTTCGACGTCGCCTTCGATCCGGTTCCCGTCCACGACGTGCTCCGTTCGGGCCGGGTCCCGCTCATCACCTGGCAGCCGATGCGCGAGGACCTGCGCGACATCGCCGCCGGCGTCCACGACGACTACCTCCGCAGTTGGGCGGACGGCGTGCGCGCGGCGCCGGGGATCGTGTACCTGCGTCCGTTCCCGGAGATGAACGGCGATTGGGTGCCCTGGAACGGCGACCCGGACGCCTTCCGCGCGGCTTGGGCGCACGTGACCGCGCTGTTCCGCGACGCGGGCGCCGTCAACGTCCGCTGGGTGTGGAGCCCCAACCTCACCGACGAACCGCGCACCGACGCGAACCGCATGGAGCGCTACTACCCGGGCCGCGACCAGGTCGACGTCCTCGCCCTCTCCGGCTACAACTGGGGCGAGACCCGGCCGTACATCGGCTGGCGCACCTTCGGCGAGATGCTGGCCGTGCCGTACCGGCGCCTGACCGACCTGGGCGACCAGCCCGTGTGGATGGCCGAGACCGCGTCCACCGAGGTCGGCGGCGACAAGGCCGCCTGGATCCGCGACATGTTCGCGAGCGCCGCGGCCTTCCCGCGCCTCGAGGCCGTCGTGTGGTTCAACGAGAACAAGGAGACCGACTGGCGCCTGGAGAGCTCCGCGGCGGCGCTGCGGGCGTTCGCCAGGTCCGTGCCGCCGCCGGCCGAGCCCTGACCGGCGCGCGCCGCCGTCACCGCACGGCGTCGGCCAGCGTCCACGCCGGCGCCTCGGCCCGTTCGGTCGGCGCCCCGTACAGGCCGTCGAGCACCGCGGCGTAGAAGGCCTCGTCGGCCACGCGCAGCGCCGCCACCACCTCGGCCGTCCGCCGGTACGCGTCCTCGATCGTCGACTCCCGGCGCGCGACCGCCTCGGCCACCTCCAGCAGCCGGCGCTCCGCCGGCCGCACGGAGGCTGGGTCGGCGCGGAAGGCGCCCACGACGGCCGACAGCTCGTCGACCATGGGGCGCAGCGCCGCGAAGGCGTCGACCAGCGGTCGGTGGCGCGCGCTCACCGCTCCGTCGACCACGCCGTCCCACGGGTTCACGTAGCGCGCGTAGGCGATCTCGTCGTCGCCGCCTCCGGGCAGGTGCCGGACCCACGCGAGCTTGGCGGCGCCGGCGCAGACCGAGAAGTCGGGGTCGTAGGCACTGAACGGTCGCGCGAACAACCGCGGGTTGGCGAAGGGCGATCCGCGATCCGACGAGATCGATCGCAGCAGCGTCAGGGCGTCGGAGGTGACCTGCGACAGGCCGACGTCGTCGGTCGGGCCGACGGCGAGGGGGTCCAGGTACGACTCGTTCAACAGGACCTGCAGGAGCAGCGGCGGCGGCACGTCGTAGGCGGTCGCCGCCTCCTCCACCAGCGCCAGCAGCGGGGCCAGGCGCGCCAGCGTGAGGAGACCCCAGGAGGTCAGGGGACCGTACGCTCCGGCGTCGTCGCCGAGCCGCCGCGGCACGCCGGCCGACGCCGCCACGAACGACGGCGCGCAGAACGCGGAGACCCCCGCGCCGTCGGCGTCGCCGCCGTCGTGCGGGCCAGGCCCGGCCGGCCCAGCGCCGCTCGC
>ERZ869909.2888-NODE-2888-length-10598-cov-6.533980_pt1 | contig 10598 bp, 17 predicted proteins | sample MGYA00520892_ERZ869909 | MGnify/ENA primary metagenome ERZ869909 (study PRJEB32215, sample SAMEA104723947) | bioreactor metagenome | biome: bioreactor; feature: anaerobic bioreactor; material: water | place: China | collected 2015-03-12 ... | reverse complement strand
ATCCATGATCTGCTGCGCCTGATGCACATGGCATCGACGCTGATCCCAGAGGTAGAGCGCCGGGCCTTCCAGGCCGGACTTTCGATGTTGGGCACGCGACTTGATTGCGTTCTGGAAAGCATCCGCTGGGCCGAGGAGGGGCGGGCATGAACATGCAGAACCTGGGCGATGCCCTCGACACGCTTAGCGCGGCATATTGGCACATCGAGCTGATCGCGATTGCCTGCCGGCATGATCCCGGCAGCGACGCCAAAGCCTTCGCGGCGGTGACGCATACCGCGCTGGAGAAGCTGGAAGCGGCCAAAGGACAGCTCGAAGACCTATGGCGCTGTCAGCCACAGGGGGGGGGGGCGGTGTCGTGAGCCTGTGGCTGATCTGGCGCGCGGCGCGGCTGTGGCGGTTCCTCGGGCTGAACCTGAACTGGCTTTTCGATCCAGTGACGGCATGGCGGCGTGGCGAGCCGTTGCGGCTGCGACACAACCCCCGGTAGCTGACTGATCGATAACAGGTTTTATGGTCATCTGAACCCCGGTGCGGCAGATCGCGCCGGGGTTGCGCATGTGTAACGATGACAAACGGCATTTCCTGCTACCGTCACGCCTTCGAGGCTACACCGCCAACATATATCGCGCCTTTTCCGAGTCCGATGCTGGGGCTGTGCATGTGAGATCATCCTCCGATCCGGGACACATGCCAGAGCAACCAACGAGGCTTCTGAAATGACCCTAGAATACATCAACACCGCCTGTGCTGTCGCCATGCTGATTATCGCGCTTATCAAGATGAGGCAGGGCCGATGATCACGGCGCGTATACATTCCGCATTTCCTGCCACGGCCCTACTGCCACGTCCATTCTGCCGGTTCCGGCTGTCTCATTGGCAGGAAATGCATTGGTAATTTTTACAAAACGTGTCTGTTGACACGAAAAATAAAACGTGTCACTTGTCACAAAGTGACCGAGAAGGCCTTGTTATGTCCTTTGATCTGCATCCGACCCGCTTCACGCCACGCCAAGCCGAGCAAATCACCGGCATCACGATGGTGCGCCAGCGTGATCTGCGCCGTCATGGCTATCTGCCGCAGCATGAGGGCCATGCGCGGTTCACAGCCATAGACCTCGCGCAAATGATGGTCCTGTCCTCAATGATGCAGCGGGGCATTGCTCCCTCGACCGCGGCGGGCTTGGCCGAGATTTCCGCAGTGGGCATTGTTCAGGTGGCACTGTCGTCGCCTGATGTGTGGGAAGGCATGGACGATGCCGAATGGACCTATCCGGGCGAACAGATGCCCGAAGACAAGGCCCAGTGGTTGGCCCGTGTGTTTAGCAATTTTCAGGCAGCCGCTGGTGATAACCGGTGGCGCGTGACCCCCGGGCGGTTCTTGATTATCTGGGCAAATGGGCGCGAGTTCTGGTCGCCCTCCGTCGATCACGAAATTGAAGAGATGGAACAGGACGATCCGCGCCTTGCCGGACCGATCACCGTCCTGGACCTTCACGCTCTGGCCGATCAGTTGGTTCGGCGAGCGCAGTTGCCGCTCGCGCGCGTAGTGCCAGGCTAAAACCGCATATCCGGCCAGCGGGGCACGTCGCCAAACAATCCCCCGCTGACCTTCCAACCGAAACCCCGCAAGGGAGAGTCGATCATGACCGGACTTAACACGTCCGACGCTTGCGCGCCATTCCGCCCCGATGGGGCGGTGGCGGCAGAAGTGTTCCTCGACTGGATCGAGGAAAATGCCGGCCGCGAGGCCAACGCCCGACAGCTTGTTGATGCCGTGCTGAATTGCGGCAAGGACACCTTTCGCTTCCTCGAAATCATCCATGCCGAGATGACGGGCGGCCATCCGATCCCGAACCCCTATCGGTTGATGCCCGCGGCGCGGGAATGGGCCAGCTGGGCCAGCACGGCCGAGAACAAGGCCTATGCGCTGGCCTGCTATGAGGCGCTGCCCCCGGCCGATCAGGCCGCTTTCTTGCTTCACGTCAGCAGGCAGGAGGCGGCATGAGCGTCGAACGCATCCCCAGGACCGGCCAGGACGCATGGCTGGACCTGACGGACACCAAACGGTGGACGCGGGTCGATCATGAGGAAGAGGATCCCGATTTCGCCCGCATGATCGACGCGGTGGCCCGCGAGGCCGAGGATTACGCCCAGATCGCGCTCCTGGATCAGACCATCCGCATCCTTCTGCCGGGCTGGCCTCGGGGCCATGTGCGCCTGCCCATCGTGCCGATCCTCGACCGCAGCAGCATCAGCGTCACCATCAACACCCAGCCTTGGGCGGATGTGCTGCTGGGCGGCGGGTCGCGGCCGCTGCTGATGATCTGCGGCAACCCGCCGCCCGGCGTGGTGGTGATCGAGTATCGGGCCGGGTTCGGCGCGCTGCCCGAGAATATCCCTGCCGATATTCGCCAGGCGATGACGGATCAGGTCGCGGTCTATTACGATGTGCGCGGCAATGCCAATGTGAAGGAAGTAACCCTTTCAGCGCATTTTGCCCGCATCCTCGGCCGCTATCGCGGGGTGCAGCTATGAGGGCCGAGGAAGCCTATACAGGCCACCCCGATGTTGACCGCCTGCTGTTTAGCTGGGGCCGCGTCATCGCCAATGCCAGGGGCTGGGAACGGGGCTTTGCCTTGTCCATCCAGCGCGACCGCAAGCGGCCGGGCTGGCGCCCCTCTCACAAGCAATTCGCCGTCATGGAGCGGCTGGTCGCGGCCACGCAACAGGATCGCGGTCCGGTCGGTGCATGTGACGATCTGCCGGACGATGTGATGCTGATCGACCGCGACGACTGACAGACATGACCCCGCGCATGACGGCACGCGGGGGCCGACCAGAGGACGGTTAGCATACGGTGGCTCTGGATCGGCTGCGCCCACCACGGGGCGGGAACATAGGCAAGGGCAGTCCGAAAGGTTGAGGCCCGTTCCCCAGGACAGTGACCACGTCCTGCAAGCAGCAACCGACGATCCGGCGCAGGTCACGCGCACGGCTCGGCCCAAAGCGACGGCCCGGCTCCGGCCAGCAAGATCGCCCAGGGCATAGGGACTAGCTCGGGCCATGTGCCGGGGCTGGTCGTCCTATGCCCTTAGCTCAAGCCCTCACCATCCAGCAGGGGGCAACGGTGAAGTCAGAGAGGAATGAGAGATGGCACGAACGACGAATCACAGAAAGCGGTTGACCAAGATCGCGCGCCGCAAGGGCGTGGCCGTCGATCATGTCGCGAACTGGGCAGCGCTGGCTGATCGCCTCGCGCAGCATCACGGCATCCCGACGCCGAGGGCCGAGGCCAAGCGGTTCTGCTATCAGGTCATGGAGTGCCGGGGCTGGATCGCCCGCCGCCCTGTCGAGGTGTCGGCATGATCCCGGATCGCGACCTGTTCGGGCATGGTCCCAATGCCCAGACTTCGGTTTTGCCGGGGGACCGGCGCCAGAGTGTTCCTCTCTCACTTTTGGAAAAAATCCGGGGAAAATCGCCGTCGATGCGGGCGATCCAGTTTTTGGGCCTCTTGCGCATTCCCGAGGGCAAAAAGGCCGGAAAACCGCTCAAACTGGCGAATTTCCAGAAAAAATTCGTGAAAGGGTCCTTTTCCAAGGGGGTGACGGTCGGCGTCCTGTCCATCGGGCGCGGCAATGCCAAGACCGCGCTTTCGGCGGGCCTCGCATTGGCCGAGCTGGTCGGCGCGCTCCAGGAGGATCCGCAACCGAACCGCGAGATCATCTTCGCAGCCCGCAACCGCGACCAGGCGCGCATCGCCTTCAATTTCGTGCTGGGCTACATCAACGGCCTTCCGGAATCGGACCAGGCGCAGTTCACCATCCGGCGCGGCTCCAAGCTGGAGATCGAGTTCGGCGGCAATGGCGGCGGGCTGGCGCGATGCATCGCCGCTGACGGCAAGTCCATTCTCGGCGGTGCCCCGACGCTGGCCATCATGGACGAACGCGCCGCCTGGGAACGCGAGAAGGGCGACAACCTCGAAAACGCCATTCTCTCGGGCCTCGGCAAGCGCGACGGCCGGGCGCTGATCATCTCGACCTCGGCCCCCGACGACACCAACACCTTTTCCCGCTGGCTGGATGAACCGCCGCCCGGTTCTTACGTCCAGGAGCATCGCCCGCCCTTCGGCCTGCCGGCCGACGATCTGGAAAGCCTGCTGCTGGCGAACCCCGGCGCGGCCGAGGGCATCGGCTCGACGCCGGACTGGCTGCTATCGGCGGCAAAGACCGCCATCGCGCGCGGCGGCGCGGCGCTCTCCAGCTTCCGCAACCTGAACCGCAACGAGCGCGTGTCGATCGAGAACAGGTCGGTGCTGGTCACGGTGGACGAATGGCTGTCGGCCGAGGTCGCCCCCGAGGATCTGCCGCCCCGCGAAGGCCCCTGCATTCTCGGCGTGGACCTGGGCGGCTCGCGTTCCATGTCGGCGGCGGCGTTCTACTGGCCGGAAACCGGGCGGCTGGAAGCCCTCGGCACTTTCCCGGCCTTCCCGTCGCTGGCGGATCGCGGCGCGGCCGATGCCGTCGCCCATCGCTATGTCGAAATGCAGGAGCGTGGCGAATTGTCGGTCATGGGCGAGAACACGGTTCCGCCCGGCCCGTGGCTGGCCGAGATCGTGCGCCAACTCGACGGCATCCAGCCCGCCTGCATCGTCGGTGACCGCTTCCGCCATGCCGAGTTTTCCGAGGCGATGAACGGCGCCGGCCTCGGTCGCGTCCCGTTCATCTGGCGCGGCTTCGGCTGGAAGGACGGGGCCGAGGACATCGAGCGATTCCGCCGCGCGCTGTTCGACGGCGACGTGAAGGTCACGCCCTCGCTGCTGCTGCGCTTCGCCTTTGCTGATGCCGTGACCCTGATCGACCCGGCCGGCAACGCCAAGTTGGCGAAGGGCCGCGCCCTCGGCCGTATCGACGCGGCGGCGGCGGCGATGCTGGCGGTTGCCCAGGGCGCGCGGATGCAGGCCGCACCGACCCGGAAAGCGAGGGCGGCATGGGCATGAAGCGTGACCAATGGCGGCGCCATTCCCGGCCCGTCCTGAAAACCAGACGCTGGCAGGTGCTGCGCCAGATCGTGCTGGAACGCGACGGATGGGCCTGCGTCGATTGCGGCACCAGGCGCGGCCGGCTGGAGATCGACCACATCAAGCCGGTGCGCAGCAATCCCGAACTGGCCTTCGACCCGGCCAACTGCGCCACCCGGTGCAGCTCCTGCCACACCAAGAAAACCCGGATCGAATGCGGCCACCCCGCGCCGATCCGGTCGCCCGAGCGCGATGCCTGGGCGCAAGCCGTTGCCGATCTGGCGACGAACCCCAACCCGGCAACATGAGGTATCACATGCTGGATAGTGTCAAAATCGTCCGCCGCCAGTCGGAAATCCGGCAGGCTCTGGCGGGTCTGGTGGGCAAGGAAAGCCCGACCGAGGACGAAACCCGCTCCATGGAGACGCTGGACGCGGAATATCGCGCCAACGAAACCCGGTATCGTGCCGCCCTGATCGCGGAAGATACCGAGCGCCGCGAAGCCGGGGCCGATCTGGAAACCCGCTCGGATCGTGAATGGCAGGAACTGGCAGGCCGTTTCGAGATTCGCCAAGTCGTGGATTACTACGATGGCGGCGACATCATCAAAGGCGAGACGGCCGAGGTCATTGCCGAAATGCGCAGCAAGGGGCGCTACAAGGGTATCCCCGTCCCGCTGGCGGCGCTGGAAACCCGCGCGGGCGAAACCGTCGCGGCCGACCAGATCAACCCGAAAACCATCCGCCCGGTGATCGACCGGCTTTTCCCGGCTTCGGTGGCCTCGCGCCTCGGCGTCCAGTCGATCAACATCACCTCGGGCGAGCTGGAATTCCCGGTTGCGACCGCCGGTGCGGTGTTCGGCTGGCAGACCACCGAGCTGGGCAATGTCGGCGCGGCCTCGGAATACCAGACCTCGGAACGCAGCCTGAACCCCGATCATACCGGCGGGGCGCAGATGATCATCAGCCGCAAGGCGCTGAAACAGGCCGGCGAAGGGCTGGAATCGGCCATCCGCCGCGACCTGAACGCGGTGATCGGCACCGAGCTTGACCGGGTGGTGATCAACGGCAGCGGCGCGGCCGGCCAGCCTCTGGGCATCATTCCCGGCGCGGCAACCTATGGCATCGCCTCGACCGCCGTTGGCGCGGCCGCAACCTGGGCGGCGTTCCGGGCGCAGGTAGTGGCCTTCATGCAGGCCAATGCGATCACCTCGGCCAGCCAGGTCAATCTGGGTTTCGGCCCGGCGATCTGGGCCGAACTGGACGATGCGCTGATCACCGGCACCGCCGTTTCGGAATGGGACCGCCTGACCAAGCATATCGCTAGCCCGGCGATCAGCAACGTGATCCCCCTTGAGACCGCGATCCTGACCGCGACCGTCCAGGGCATCGCGCCGGGCTATCTCGGCATCTATGGCGGGGTGGACCTGATCCGCGATCCCTACACCAAGGCGCAATCGGGCCAGCTGGTGCTGACGGCGCTGGTCACGGCCGATTTCACCGTGCCGCGCGGGATGCAGACCCGCATCCTGACCGGCATCGGGGAACCGTAATGCTGTGGGGGGCGTCACTCGGGGCGCTGGAACTGCGCAGCGAGGGCGGGGCAACCCGCCTTCGGGCGACGTTCCCTTACGGCGCGGAAACCGAACTGGCAGCCGGGCGGTATGAGGTCATCGCCGCCCGCGCCTTCGCAGACCGGATCGAGCGGGGCGAGGATATCCACCTGCTGGCCGGCCATGACTTCAACCGCCCGCTGGCCTCGCGCGCCGCCGGCACCTTGCAGCTGCGCGATACCGATGCCGCCCTGGAGATCGAGGCGACGATTGACGGCCAGACCAGCTGGGCGCGGGACTTCCTTGCCGCCCATGCCTCGGGCCTGATCCGTGGCCTGTCGCCCGGCTTCCGCGTTCCCCGCGGCGGCGAACGGATCGAGCGCCGCGCGGCCGGGACGCTGCGCACCATCACGGCGGCGGATCTGTTCGAGGTCTCCGCCGTCACCCGGCCGGCCTATTCGCAAGCCCAGATCGAGGCGCGGGAATGGCAGCCCGTGGGCGAGGTCGCGGAACGCATCGTCACGCATCACCTGAACCGTTGGAGGCTCTGACATGGGGCTGATGGATATCTTCCGCCGTAGTGCGCCGAAAACCGAGCCGGTCGAAACCCGCGCCGTGCAGCCTGGCTATACCGCCGCGCTGATGGCGGCGCGCGAGGCGTGGATTGCCGGCGGCTCCGGCCTGGCCGAACTGACCTCGGCGGTTCAGGCATCGGTCAGCCTCTGGGAAAGCGGGCTGTCGCTGGCGGACGTGACCGGAACCGATCTGCTGGACCGGCGCAGCATGGCGATCTGCGCCAGGGCGCTGGCCCTGCGCGGCGAATGCGTGTTCCTGATCCGCGACCGGCTGATCCCCGCCGCCGATTGGGACCTGTCCACCCGCTACGGCCAGCCGCGCGCCTATCGCCTCGGCCTGCCCGAGATCGGCGGCGGGCGGTCGGAAACCGTGCTGGCGCCCGAGGTGCTGCATTTCCGCATCGGCTGCGATGCCGTCACCCCATGGGCCGGATCGGCGCCGCTGGCCCGCGCCAAGCTCTCGGCCTCGCTGCTGGACGAAATCACCATGGCGCTGCGCGACGTGTTCCGCGATGCGCCCATCGGGTCGCAGATCATCCCGGTTCCCGAGGGCTCGGCCGAGGACATGGACCTGATGCGCCGCAGCTTCCGGGGCAACCGGGGCGCGTCCCTTGTCATCGAGGGCACGGCCCAGGCAACCGCCGCCGGCATGAACCCGAACATCGGCAAGTCGCCGGATCAGCTTTCCCCGGACCTGTCGCGGACGCTTGCCGACGCGCTTCTGACCCAGGCCAAGGGCGAAATTTACAACGTGTTCGGCATCCTGCCCGGCCTGACCAACCCCGCGACCACCGGCCCGCTGGTGCGCGAGGCGCAGCGCCACCTGGCGCAGCTGGTGCTGCAACCCATCGTCAACCTGATGGCCGAGGAAGCGACCGAGAAGCTGGGCGCGCCCGTCGCCATCGACGTGGTGCGGCCGATGCAGGCCTATGACCACGGCGGCAAGGCCCGCGCCGTCGCGACCATGCTGCAAGCCATGGCGCAGGCGAAAGAGGCCGATCTGGACCCGGCCACCGTCAAGGATGCGATGCAATTCATCGATTGGGCGGAATAGGTCTGCGTTATTCGGCGGGGTGGTGCTGATCCAGCTTACGTTCTTCACGGCGCAGCACAAGGATACCCACCCCGGCGACAGCCAGAGCGATGACGGGAACGATGAATTCGAAGAATGTCATTCCTTCACCTCCTTGCGTATCCTGCCCATAACATAGTGCGAAACCCCATGTATTGCGAGTCCGGTGACGCCCCACCATAGCGTGGACAGGCTCGCGTTGCTTAGGCTTTCGGTCAAGGGCCGCAAAACAGCAAAGCCGATCAGACCAAGGGCGGTTGCGTTCATGAAGTTGGCGAACAGCTTCACCCGCTCGTTATAGGCTGCCAGTGGGTCGCGAACGGTTTGCATGATCGGGCCTTTTTTCTGCGCAATCCTGATACGCATCAAGGCGTCCTGCGGACAAGCCTTCATGTCGGTTCCGTCCCGGCGACGGCCACCGCCCGCCTGCCGTGGGAGGGCCACGTCCGGCGGCCGCCGCCACGCCGGAACCTCCGGTATAGATCATAAGAAGGGGGAAAATTCGGATGTAATGATTTCAATCAGATAGCCCTGTGGATAAGCCAAGATTTGTCCTCGCATAGGACACGCTGTGTCCTATCTGATTCGCCTGCGACCAAGATTTGACCGGGTATAGGGCGCAAAATGCTTTACATCGGACACGGTTTGTCGAAGATCGGACACGCCTAGCGAACGGAATGCCATGTCCTTGCCCTCTGCCGTCCCAGCCGTCACCCGCGCCCACGGAACATGGGTGCAAACCGACAGGTCTGCGCATGAGGCTTGGGCGCAGTTTCTAGGCCTTAAAGGGGCAACTGCCGCGTCCCGCGTCCTCCATATCTTGATTGCCCGGATGGGTGACAGGAACGCTGTGGTTATCTCGCAAGGCGCGCTTGCTGACGAATTACAGGTCGATCCTCGCACGGTGCGCCGGGCAATCGCGATGCTTCGCGATCATAACTGGATCCAGACCGTGAGCCTCGGCGGTGCCAAGAGCGGCGTTCAGGGTTATATCGTCAATTCTCGTGTCGCCTGGCAGGGCGCGCGCGACGGGATCAGGCACAGCGTGTTCGATGCCACGGTTTACGCGACCGAGAAGGAGCAGGAGCCCGGCACTATCGACGTGCAAACCCCGCTGCACCGCCTGCCAGAGCTTTATCCCGGCGAGATGCAGCTTCCTACGGGCGACGGCCTGCCCCCTGTGTCGCAGCCCTTCTTTGACGGCATGGAGCCTGATCTTCCCGCCACCCGGCGCGAGGATTAGCGCCCGCGCAACCAGCCCCAGAACCCGCGCTTTTCATCCGGTTGCGCCGGGTTGCGTGGTGCATCATTTCCCGCGTCATCATGGGGTTGCGCAACCTTTGTGAGGGACAGGACGCGCTCTGTCGCCACGTCAAGGCGTTTGCGAAGATCGGCAACGGTTTCCTGCTCTCTGGCCAGCATGGCCTCGGTCATTTCAAGTTTTACTCGCAGAATTTCTATGTCCGCCAAGGCGGTTGCGTTGACTTCTTCAGGTGGGTTGCGTGGCGCGTCATGACGCGCGCCTGACGCGGGTTGCGCAACCTTTCGAGGATAGACTCGGAAAAGCTCGGCGGGGTCGATCAGATAAGAGCCATCATCCTGCCGCGCGGCCGATAGCTTGCCCGCCTTGATCGCCCGGCTAACAGTGGACTTCGATAGCCCGGTTTCCTTGGCTGCGCGAGTGATGCTGAAGCTCATGCCGGTTCCTTGAAGCGGACGCCCGCCCCTTTCCCGTCATCGTCCAAGAACGTCACCCCGGCCTTTTCCAAGGCGTTGCGCAGCGCGTCAATTGTGCTGTTGCGCAACGCTTCACCCCGCTCCAAGCGCGAGATTGTATTAGGCGAAACATCAGCAATCGCTGCCAATTCCCGCAGTCCCAGCCCGGTTGCAACCCGCGCCATCTTGCATTGCATCGCGTTCAAAATGATAGCCCTGCTACTTTTCTATTGACGGCCTGCCATCATCCGTTAAATGATAGCCCTGCTACTATGCACTAGACCCGGAGACCTGACAATGCAGAACCCCGTTTGCGGGACCGATCCCGGCATGCCTGATCGCAGGGCATCTCATCACCTGATCGAGGCGAAGGATGAAATCGCCTATATCCATGATCTGCTGCGCCTGATGCACATGGCATCGACGCTGATCCCAGAGGTAGAGCGCCGGGCCTTCCAGGCCGGTCTTTCGATGTTGGGCACGCGACTTGACTGCGTTCTGGAAAGTATCCGCTGGGCCGAGGAGGGGCGGGCATGAACATGCAGAACCTGGGCGATGCCCTCGACACGCTTAGCGAGGCATATTGGCACATCGAACTGATCGCGATTGCCTGCCGGCATGATCCCGGCAGCGATGCCAAAGCCTTCGCGGCGGTAACGCAT
>ERZ869909.2887-NODE-2887-length-10600-cov-33.117267_pt1 | contig 10600 bp, 10 predicted proteins | sample MGYA00520892_ERZ869909 | MGnify/ENA primary metagenome ERZ869909 (study PRJEB32215, sample SAMEA104723947) | bioreactor metagenome | biome: bioreactor; feature: anaerobic bioreactor; material: water | place: China | collected 2015-03-12 ... | reverse complement strand
ACCGATGATTCACGCTTCGGGCGGATAGGGCCCGAAGCGATCATGGTCACTTTAGCCAGACCGATGATTCACGCTTCAGGCGGGTAGGGCCTGAAGCGATCATGGTCTAGGCCCGGATGCCGAGCGGGTCGGCCTCGTCGTCCGAGACCGGGCCCGGATCATCGGGAGCCCGCGACGGCGCGAACGGGCGCGGCCGTTCGGCCCTACGCGTGGCGTCGGCGTCCTTCTCCGGAAGGGACGACACGACGGGCGCTGCGGCTTTCGTCGGCGGGGCCGCGGCTTCGGGCGCAACTTTGGTTTCGGCCGGAGCCGGTTTCGGCGGAGGCGGCGGCGGTTCAGGGGCGGGCTCCGTCGCCACGACCTCCGCCTTTGCGATCACCGTCTCCGGCTCGTTCGAGGCGATGAACTCGGTGAGATCGGCGCCGAGGATGCGGTCCTCGCCACCTTCGAGATCGCCGGGCGGCACGCGCCACTGGAACGCGTCCAGCTCGCCGGACGCGGGCGAGACCGGCAGCCAGCGGTCGGACGTCACGCCATCGGCCGTGGCCCAGGTCGCTTCGCGCGGCGCGGACACGGCGCGGGCCAGCCACTCGCGGGCGCGGCCCTTGTCGCCGTTCTCCTCTGCCTCGATGCGCGCCAGGAGCGCGGCCACGCGGCGCGTGAGGCCGCTCTCGGTATAGGGTTGGAGAATGCGGCGCGCCTCGTCGTAGTCGTGCGCCTCGATGGCGGCGAGGGCGACGGCGATCGCGCTTTCGATCGACTGGGGATTGAGCTGGAACAGCGTCTTCACGCGGTCGAGCCGGTCGCGCGGGCTGTCGCCGACGCGGGCATAGGCGTATGCGGTCGCGAGCTCCGGATGGGGCGCCTTGACCCACGTCTTGTTGATGATCTTGGCAACCTTGGCGGTGTTGCCCCGCGCGGCGAGCAGGCGGCCGGCAATGGCGGCGGCGGGAATGAGCGACGGCGCGAGCCCGTGCGCTTCGAGCGCAAGCGTGAGCGCCTTCTCGGGCTGGTCCTCTTCGAGCGCCTGGGCCTGGGCCGTCAACAGCACGGCGCGACGACGGTCCGCGACCGGGCGCTCTACGTGGCCGTGGCGCTTGGCCAGTGCCAGCGTCTCGAGAGCGCCGGCCCAATCACCATCCTTGCACTGGAGCGTGAACAGCTCTTCCACCGGCCACGACAGCTTGGGATTGAGCTTCAGCGCGCGCTCGGCGAACTGGCGCTGCGCCTCGTGCTCGCCTTCGCGGCCGGCTTCGAGGAAGAGGCCGCGCAGGCCGAGCTGCTCGGTATCAGGCGCGGCGAGCATCGCTTCGAAGATGCGCCGCGCGGTTGCCTTGTCGTCGGAGAGCTGCGCGGCCTGCGCGCGAAGCAGCAGCGTCAGCGGCTCGTGCGGCAGCGACTTCCTCGCCTGCAGCGCATAGCGCGTGGCCATGGAGCGGTCGCCCGCACCGATGGCGATCATGCCGGAGGAGAGCGCATCGAGGCCGCGACGCTGACGGCGGCGCGTGAGGAAATGGCTCAACGTGGCCGGGCTCGACCAGATCTGCGCGAGGATCGACCAGACGGCGAACGCCAACGCGATGACGGCCGCGAAGAGAACCACCGCGCGGAACACGCTGGTTTCGATCTCGTAGCCCTGCCAAGTGACGAGCAGCGTGCCCGGCCGATCCGCCAGCCAGGAGAGGCCCGCCGCCAACACAATGACGGCAACGAGAAACAGGACGAGACGCGTCATCGGGCGCGATCCTCTCAATTCGATTCAGGAGCGGCGGGGGCTGCGGCAGGCGGCGGCGCATCGGGCGCGGGCGCGGCCGCGGCCGGCGCCTCAGGCGCGGGATCGGGCGTGCCTGCGAGCGAGGCCTTGAGGCGATCCTCCACCCGCGTGATGGCGCGGTCGACCGAGTCGCGCGCCGTCACCTTGATCAGCCAATCCTCCATCGGCGCGCGCGCCTGGGGCGATAGCTTGTTCGCCTCGGCAAGGACGTCCTGCAAGCGGCCGGCGTCGAGGGCCGCTTCGATGCGCGAGACGACGGCCTCGGCGCTGGTATCGCCCGGATCGTGGCTGACCCGGCGGACGCGCACGACCGACTTGGCGCCCGCCATCAGGCGGTCGATCACGGAGCCGCTCGCGGGCTCGGCCTCGGCGTCGAGGGTTGCGTTCATGACGGGGCGGAACTCTGCCTTCAGCTCCGCAGGCGTTGCGACGCCGGTCTCCTTGAAGCGCGCGAGCGCCGAAAGATCCAAGTCGCTGCCGGCGCTCTTCTCGACGGCCTCGAGCTCCGCCGCATAGGCGTGGCCCTGGCCGCGGTCGATGGCGCGCTTCAGGTTGGCAAGCTCAAGCGCAAGCACGATGCGCTCGGCATTCTCGCGGCGGCTGTCCTCGCGCGCGACGACGGAGCCGAGGCTCTGCTCCAGCTCCGCGAGCTTGCCGGTGACGGGCGCGAGCGCGGCCGTGACATCGCCGGGGCGCGCCACGTCTTTGAGGGCCGAGTCGAGAGACGCGCGCAATTCGGAGACGGCGCTTTGCAGGCGCTCGACGTCGGCCTTTGCCGTGTCGGCGCTTTGCGTCGCGCCTGTCTGCCCGGAGCGCACCTCGGCAAGCTCGCGCTGGAGCCGCTGCGTCGCCTCTCTGGCCGCTTCGCTGGCTTCGACGGCCGCGGCGAGGCGTGCGTCGGTGTCGGGGGATTGCGTGGTGCCGAGACCGTCGATGCGGGCGTTCAGCGTTTTTTCCAGCTCCGCGATCTTGCCGGTGATGGCCGCCAGCTCGGGCACGCCGCCGTTCGCATCGCCGGCGCCGTCCGCGATCAGGGCGAGCTGCTCTTCGAGCTTCTGGACGCGCTCGGCATTGGCCGCACCGCCTTGCTCGGCGAGCCGGCGGGTCGCTGCTTCGAGCTTGCCCTGCGCTTCGCCCAGCGCGGCAACGCGCTGCTCGACGGCATCGAGGTTCGCAAGGCGGCTTTCGGCGGCGGTCAGCTTGGCGCTCAGATCCGCGCTTTCGCGCAGCGCCGTCTCGACGGTGACGAGGCGCGCTTCAAGCTCTGCGGACGGGGGCGCGACGCTTGCGCCGGGGCCGAGCAGCGCGGCACCGGCATAGGCCAGCGCGCCGCCGACGACGCCGGCCGTGAGATGCGAAAAGATGCCGCCGCCGCTGCGTGCTGCGCCCGGCGGAGGCTTGGCCGCCGCCGAGGTGTCTGCCGGCTTGGCGGCCGTTCCGGACGGCGAAGGCTTGCCGGATGCAGACGCCGCAGCACCAGAAGACGCTGCCGACGCCTTGGACGCGGCATCCTGAGACGACGCGGCCTGCGGGGACGCTGCGGCTCCGGGCGTCTTCGTCTCGGAGGACGGCTTCGTCTCGGGAGACGGCTTGCCGGACGCTGCCGCGGACGAAGAGGACGACACCGCGCTCGTCGTCGATGCCGGCTGCGACGGCTTCACTTCGGTCGCCTTGAGGTCGAGCGTCGCATGCGGTCGCTTCACGCCAGAGGCGTCCTGCCGGCTGGCGTCCTTTGCGGGATCGGGCTTGTCGATCATGAAAACTGGGTCTCCAGGGACTTCGAACTCCGGACTTCAAACTCTGGTCTGGGCCCTGCGGGGGCAGGGGGAGATCAGGCGGAGTCTGACGCTCCGCGCGCGATGAGAGCAAGCATTTCTTGAGAATTTGGCGCCGCGGCGACTGCAACCCTGGCCGGCTGCAGGGGCCTGGTCTCGCGCGCCACCGCCTCCGAGAGGCAGAAGTGCACGAGACGCCCCGCCTCGGCGGCGACACCTGCAGCGCTCACCAGCCCGGCGTACACGCGGGCCGTCCTCGGGGACATCAGCACCACGCCATCGAGGCGGCCGTCGCGGATGGCATCGACCGCCTCGTCGGGAAGCGTGGTCGCGGCCTCGGCACGGTAAACGATCGCGCGGCGCACATCGAACCCATCCGGCTTCAGGGCTTCCGCCAGGTCGAGGGCCAGCTTATCGCCCGAGAGGTGGAGCAGGGGCCCGGCCGACGGGTCGACTTCGGCGCGGATGAGGGCGGCCAGCGCATGGCCGTCGCCCGCGCCTTTATGGACGCGCTCAAACCCCAACGCGCGCCCCACGGCGGCGGTCGCGGGACCGACGGCATAGAGCGGCAATCTCAACGCGGCTTCCGGAAACGGCGCGACGGCCCGGAGGCCGTTGCTGCTGGTGGCGACGATGCCTTGCAGGCCGTCGAAGGTCGGGAAGAGACGCGTGTGGGTGATGGTGAGCACGGGCGCGCGCACGACACCGTGTCCCGCGTCCTCGAGCGCGGTTTCAAAGTCGTCGCCGTCGGGGCCGAGGTCCGGCCGTGTCATGAGAAGCTGCATCATTGCGCCCTTTCGAGATGGGCGTGCGCGCCAAGTTTCAGGATCGCGTCGGCGGCTTCCAATCCCAAGCGATGGGCGTCGGCCGCCGGACCCGAGCGCGCGATTTCGAAGCATTCCGCCCCGTCCGGCGAGAAGGTCATGCCGCGGAAGGCGAGCGTGTCGCCGTCGAGCTCGGCGAGGCCCGCAATTGGCGTGCGGCAGGAGCCTTCGAGGCGGGTGAGGAACGCGCGCTCGGCGGTGACGCAAAAGGATGTCGGCTCGTGATTGAGCGGCGCGATCAGGCGGGCCGCGTCCTCGTCGTCAAGGCGGATCTCGATCGCGATGGCGCCTTGCGCCACCGCGGGCAGCATATCGTTCGTCTCTATCGGCGAGGTGATGCGATCCGCCATGCCGAGCCGCTTCAGGCCGGCGCAGGCCAGCATCGTCGCGTCGGCCACGCCGTCCGCAAGCTTCTTGAGGCGCGTCTGGACGTTGCCGCGGAAGCCGACGACCTCCAGATCAGGCCGCAAGCGCTTCACCTGCGCCTGACGGCGCAAGCTCGACGTGCCGACCACCGCGCCTTGGGGCAGATCGGCGAGGCTCCGATGCGCGAGCGAGATGAACGCATCGCGTACGTCCTCGCGCTCCAGCACCGCGCCGATGCCGAGCCCCTCGGGCAGCAGGGTCTGCATGTCCTTCATGGAGTGCACTGCTAGATCGATCTCGCGCGAAAGCAGCGCTTCCTCGATCTCCTTGGTGAACAACCCCTTGCCGCCGACCTCCGCCAGCGGGCGATCCAGGATCATATCGCCCGTCGTCTTGTAGATGCGGATCTCGAACGCCTCCTCCGGCGCCCGATGGGCCTGCATGAGGCGACCTCTCACCTCGTGCGCCTGGGCCAGGGCCAGCGGCGAGCCGCGCGTACCGATGCGGAGGATGCGAGCTTGCAAGTCGTGGGCTCCCAGTGGTAGGGCCGGGCGGACCCGGCAGGGCGGCGCCATTAATGCCCCCGCACCGGCCCGAACGCAAACAGGACAGAAAAGTGCCGGCCGAAGCCAGCAACCCGCCACGGCCTCCTGCGTCTCCCGAGGGGCCGCTCCTCGTGCTCGGCATCGAGGCGAGCTGCGACGAGACGGCGGCGGCCGTGGTCCGGCGCGACGGCCCGGGGCGGGGCGAAATTCTCTCGAATGTCGTGCGGACCCAACTCGCCGAGCACCGGCCCTACGGCGGCGTCGTGCCGGAGATCGCGGCGCGGGCGCACGTCGAGTGCCTGGATCTCATCGTGCGCGCGGCGCTGGACGAGGCCGGCGTCGGGCTCGAGGATCTTTCCGGCATCGCGGCGACGGCGGGACCGGGCCTCAATGGCGGGCTGGTGGTCGGGCTCGTGAGCGGCAAGGCATTGGCGCTGGCAGCCGGCAAGCCCTTTCTCGCCGTCAATCATCTCGAAGCGCACGCGCTGACCGCGGGCCTCACCGACGGCCTCGCGCCTCCCTATCTGATGCTGCTCGTCTCGGGCGGCCACACGCAGACGCTGCTCGTTGAGGGCGTCGGCCGCTATCGCCGGCTCGGCACCACCATCGACGACGCGATCGGGGAAGCCTTCGACAAGACGGCGAAGCTGCTCGGCCTCGGCTATCCGGGCGGGCCGGAGGTGGAACGGGCCGCGCGGAGCGGCGACCCGGACCGCTTCCCGCTGCCCCGCCCCATGCTCGGGCGCGCCGAGCCGCATTTCTCGCTTGCCGGCCTCAAGACCGCCGTGCGGCAACGGGCCGAGGCGGCCGCGCCGCTCTCCGACCAGGACGTAGCCGACCTTTGCGCGGCCTTCGAAGCCGCCGTCACCGGTATCGTCATCGACCGCGTGGGCCGGGCCATGGAGATCGCCGAGGACGCCTTCGGGCCGGACCGCCCGCGGTGGCTCGCGGTCGCGGGCGGCGTCGCGGCCAACAAGGCCATCGCGGCCGGGCTTGCCACGCTCGCGACGGCGCGCGGGTTTCGGCTCGCCGTGCCGCCGGCCGCGCTCTGCACGGACAACGGGGCGATGATCGCCTGGGCCGGGGCCGAGCGGCTGGCGCTCGGCCTCGTGGACGGTCTCGACTTCGCGGCCCGTCCGCGCTGGCCGCTCGATCCCGACGCTCCGGCCGCCATCGGCGCGGGCGTCAAAGCATAGAGCCTGTTTCGGTGGCCGCTCCATGTTATGCGTGGCCGATGAAAAATGGAGCAGACAAGTCATGACTTTCGACCGGATCGGAGTTGTCGGCGGCGGCGCGTGGGGCACCGCGCTCGCGCAGACGCTGACGCTCGCCGGCCGCGACGTCGTGCTGTGGGCGCGCGAAGCCGATGTCGTCGAGGACGTCAACGCGCGGCATGTGAACCGAACGTTCCTTCCGGGTGTCGCGCTCGATCCCCGGCTCAGAGCCACGCACGATCTCAGGGATCTCGGCACGGCGGATGCGATCCTGCTCGTTTCGCCGGCCCAGCATGTCAGAAGCGTCAGTGCAGAGCTCGCGCCTGTCATCCGCACCGATGCGCCTGTGATCGTGTGCGCCAAGGGCGTCGAGCAGGGGAGCGGCAAGCTCGTTGCCAAGATCATTTCCGAAACGATGCCGGGGGCGATGCTCGCCGTGCTCTCGGGGCCGAGCTTCGCCGCCGACGTCGCGCGGGGGCTTCCCGCCGCGCTCACGCTCGCGTGCCGCAACGAACCGCTCGGGCGCGCGCTCGCCGAACGGCTCGGCGACCGGCAGCTTCGCCTCTACTGGTCGGACGATGTCGTGGGTGTGGAACTCGGCGGCGCGCTCAAGAACGTGCTCGCGATCGCGGCCGGTGTCGTGGACGGAAAGGGGCTCGGCGCGAGCGCGCACGCGGCGCTCGTGACGCGCGGCTTTGCCGAGATGCGCCGGCTCGGCACGGCGCTCGGCGCGCGGCCGGAAACGATGATGGGGCTTTCCGGGTTCGGCGATCTGGTGCTGACCGCAGGCAGCCCGCAATCGCGCAACATGAGCCTCGGCCGTGCGCTCGGGCAGGGCGAGACGCTCGATGCCGTGCTCTCGAAGCGCGTCGCGGTGACCGAGGGCGTCTATACGGCGGCGGCCGTGGCGCGGCTTGCGGACGAGAAGCGCATCGACATGCCGATCACGACCGCCGTCAACGCCATCCTCGAAGGGCGTCTTTCGGTGGACGATGCCATCGCCGGGCTGATGAACCGGCCGTTCAAGGCCGAGGATTAAGGGCGCCCGTCTCTTGAGGGGCGAGCAATATGGCGTAAAGTGCGCGTCGGTTTGAACCTGCCGAGAGACGCCGAGCCATGGCCTACTGGCTTTTGAAATCCGAGCCTGACGCGTTTTCGTGGGACGACCTCACCGAGAGGGGCAAAGCGGGCGAGCCGTGGACGGGCGTGCGCAACTACACCGCACGCAACCACATGAGGGCGATGCAGAAGGGCGACCTCTGCTTCTTCTACCATTCGAACATCGGCAAGGAGATCGTCGGCATCTGCGAGGTGATCGCGCTCGCGCATCCCGACGAGACGGACGATACCGGCAAGTGGGACTGCGTGGACGTGCGCGCCGTCGAGCGGATGCCGCAGCCTGTTACGCTCGCCGACGTCAAGGCGAACCCCAGGCTCAGCGAGATGGCGCTCGTCACGTCGTTCCGGCTTTCGGTGCAGCCGGTGAAGCCCGAGGAATGGGCGGAGGTGTGCCGCATGGGCCGGCTGAAACCCGCCAAGGGCGCTGCGCCGGCGAAGCGCGCGGCGGCCTCCAAAAAGAAGGGTTAGCCTCCGGCGAGGCGGGCGATGCTCTGGAAAAGCTGCACGGCTGCGGGATAGGCCTGGAGAATGCCCGACAGGTCGGCCACGAGCGAACGCACCTTGCCTTTGCCTTCCGCATGGGGCGTTCCCGACTTCAGCAAGGTTTCGAGCTCGCCCAGGCGCTCTGCCACGTGCTCCCAGCCGGGGCTTTGGGCGGCCTGCCGGCGCCACTCCTCGACGTTCGGCAGCACGCTCGAATAGTCGACGTGCGATGCCCGGTTTCCCGGCCCGACCTGGGCCTTGGGCGAGTTCACGGCCGAATAGCGCGTGTCGGCGTTGCCGAACTGCGCGCCGGCGGAATGCGTCGCGACCTGATTGTGCGAGCCCGTCACGATGGAGTCGGCCGTCACCGAATGATCGTCCCCCGTCACCACCTTGCCGATGCTGATCTCCTGATTCGACTGATCGAAAACGAACGTGGCGGCGCGCAAGTCGCCGGTGTTGATCTTGTCCGTCAGGAAGCGCTTGACCTCCGCCAGGTAGGCTTCATCCGTGCTCGTGAAAAGCGTCCGCGCGCCGTCGCCCGTCCCGATCGCGAGCGTGATGATGTCTTTGGCGCGGTAGGCGAGCCAGCCGAAGAGCCCCGCGAACGCGAGGGCGACGACGGAGGACGGCACATCGCCGCCAAAGAGCGAGAGGAGGCCGGCCACCGCGCTGATGGCGGCCAGGATCCAGAGCACGATGCGGGCCCGCTTCTTGTCGAGCTTGGCGAGCGAAACCGTGGAGATGTTCGCCACGGCGATGGTGCGCTCTCCCGTGTCGAGCACACGCTCGCGGATGTTCAGTTGCCCAAACGTCCGCGTGCCGCCGACGGAATCGGCCCCCGACACAATCGACTGCAGGTTGGAAATCATGACGCGTCCCCCTTATCGGCCGCGAGCATAGAAGGGCGGTGCGCGCGAAAGCAATCGCTCGATGACCTCGCCCCCATTCGTTCACAGGACATCCGACTTTCACGACATTGCTTATGACACCGCGCCCACACCCGGACCGCGCCCTTGCACGGGACGGGGTTTTCTGCTGGCCTCCCGGTCATGCCCAATCCTGACGCCTTCATTGTCGCGAACACGCGCCAGCTCAGCCCACCGCTGGTTCCGGAAATCCGCCTCCATCTCGCCGAGGAAAGCGTGCCGATCTGGCAAAAGACGGAGGAAGAGCTCGGCGAGATGAACGTGCCGCCGCCGTTCTGGGCTTTTGCGTGGGCCGGCGGGCAGGCGCTGGCGCGCTATCTCCTCGACAACCCCGTGCGTGTCGCCGGGAGATCGGTGCTCGACCTCGGCTCGGGCTCCGGCCTCACCGCGATCGCCGCCAAGCGTGCAGGTGCGGCTTCGGTGCTGGCAGCCGACATCGACGCGTTCGCATGCGCAGCGGTTCGGCTCAACGCGGCGCTCAACGGCGTCGCGGTGGATGTGACGGACGAAGATCTCCTGGCCCGCGCGCCCGATCCGGCGGACGTGGTGCTGGTGGGCGATCTTTTCTACGAACGCGAGCTTGCGGCCCGCGTGATGGCCTTTATCGAGACGGCGAAGGGCGCAGGCGCGCAGATCCTGGTCGGCGATCCTCAGCGCAGCTACTTTCCGACCGACCGCTTCACGCAAGCTGCCGCCTACCAGGTGCCGGTCACCCGCGAACTGGAAGACGCGGAGATCAAGCGGACCGCCGTCTGGACGTTGTGACGAAACGCCGCTAGCGCGTGTTCATTTTAAATGAACACGACGCTATCCCTCCCCCCTTGTGGGGGAGGTTAGGAGGGGGGGATTGAGCACCCTCTGGTGTTGGGCTTCCCCCCACCCCTAGCCCCTCCCCACAAGGGGGAGGGGGAAAAACGCGAGTCCGCTTGACCTGAACGTGCTTTAGCCCCGCCCGTACCGTCACTCCGACGGAGGTCGGGGCCAGACGCTTTTCCGCGTTGCGCAACACCTCCTACTGGGGCGTGCCGGGCTCGTCGTGGCGTCTCAGGAGCTTCGCATGAAGGGCACGGGCCGTCGCCTCGATCTCCTGCATGCGGCCATGGCGCATCTCGGAGGCTACGATTTTCACCGCGGCAGCCAGCGTCATCGGATGGCGCAAGCCGAGGCGAACCATGATGCGCAGCGCCTCCTCGTTCGCCAGATCGCGCACGCTGATGGGCTGGCGCATGCGCGCGATCAGGCCATCCAGTACAGGGTCTCGCGACTGCCTGACCATCTCCCCTTCCCTGACTGTTGGTTCCCTGGCGGTGTGACAGGCCTTGGCCAGCGTAACGCCCAGGGACCCGAGGCAGGTTCCGCCGGCGCGCGGCGGCCAGGCGGCGCAGGGGGCGGAAACCGGCCCTTAACGCGGGGCCTGATAAAGCGCGATCTCGGCCTTGAACGGCGGGCCGTTTCAGCCTATCAAGGCGCCCTTCGACGTGAGTCAGACGCCGCAATAGCTCAGTTGGTAGAGCACGTCATTCGTAATGACGGGGTCACAGGTTCGAGTCCTGTTTGCGGCACCATTTTTT
>ERZ869909.2886-NODE-2886-length-10604-cov-85.284981_pt1 | contig 10604 bp, 6 predicted proteins | sample MGYA00520892_ERZ869909 | MGnify/ENA primary metagenome ERZ869909 (study PRJEB32215, sample SAMEA104723947) | bioreactor metagenome | biome: bioreactor; feature: anaerobic bioreactor; material: water | place: China | collected 2015-03-12 ... | reverse complement strand
AAAGGCGCAGCTCACATGATCGACCGCGACATGGCCGCCAAAGCGCACCGTCAGATCGCGGGTTTCAAGCGAAGGTTGGGACATGGGATGCCTTGCGAAGTACCGGTTGCCGGGATGCGCAGGGCCAGCCCGGTCGCGCTTTGCGCGGCGGCGGCCATGGGCGGCGAATGGGGGGGCCGGGGCGCGTTGCTGCGTACGCCCCGGCGGGTGCGTCAGCGTTCGTTGCGGATGGGGATATCCATGTCGTCGATGCCCAGAACGCGCACAAGTTCGGGGATGCCCCATGCCACATCATCCTCGACGCGGATGCGGAAGTGATACATCTCCTGCAGTGCCTGATGGTCTTCGGCGCGGAACCGCATGACGCCTTTGGGGGTCTCCCATTCCATGCCTTCCATGGCCTCGATCAGATCCTCGGCATCGGTCGACCCTTCTGTGCGACGCAGGGCTTCGACCACGGCCATGCCTGCCGCCATACCACCGGCGGTGAAGAAATCTGGCGGAGTGCCGAAGCGGTCGAAATGCTGCTCGACCAGCCAGTCATTAACCGGGTTTTGCGGGATTTCGTAATAGTAATAGGTCGCACCTTCCATGCCGGGCATGTCGCGGTAGGCGCCCATCGCCGCCAAGATGTTGCCCCCCGAGGCAAGCTCGATCCCGTGGCGCGAGGGGTCCATGGCCTGGATGCGGTTCATCGGATTGTTGCCGCCCGCCCAGATCACGAACAGGCGCTTGTCACCCTCGACCCCGGCCATGGCGTTGAAGATGCGTTCGGCCGCGGCGGTGAAATCAGTTGTGTCTGTGGGGACATATTCCTCATGCACCAGCGTGGCGCCGGTGCCGTCCAGCGCCTCGCGGAAGGCGGCGACACCGTCGCGGCCAAAGGCGTAGTCCTGCGCCAGTGTGGCGATATACATATCCTCGCGCCCGAGCGCGACAGCGTTGGAAATGGCATCCTGGCTGGAGTTGCGTCCGGTCCGGAAGATATAGCGGTTCCAGTCCGATCCGGTGATGCTATCGGCAACAGCAGGTTCGACAATCAGGATGCGCTCGAATTCCTCAGCGACTGGCAGCATGGCGAGTGCCACACCAGAGCTGGTGGGGCCGACGGCGATATGCGCGTCATCGTCGCCAAATGCCTCGGCCAGCAGCGCACGGCCCAGATCGGGGCGCAACTGGCTGTCCTTCTCGATCACGACCAATGGCTGGCCTTCAATCTCCATCGTGCCGTTGGTGGCGTATTCCAGCCCCATCATCAGCCCGACATGGCTTTGCGCGGCATAAGCCTCAAGCGCGCCGGTGCGGTCATAGACATGGGCGATGCGAATTTCGGCAAATGCCGGCGCGGCCAGGCCGAGAAGAGCCGTCGCAATGACGGCGGATGTAAGTTTCATGGTGTCCTCCCTGTACAAACATGACACATGGTTCATGTTTCATAAATGGCTAGGCAAAGGACTGATTCGTGTCAACCCCGCGTCGTGTGCGGTGCGGGATCCTTTGGATCGTTGTGCAGAAGAAAGAACGCGATCCAGTCATTGATCGCGGTCGTGCGAAGGAAAGCGCATGCCGGCGGATGTTGAACAGGGGGAGCACGGCGCGCAGGAGGGGCCACCGGCCCGCCCTGTTTTCTTGCTGGTTGAACCAGTGCGCATCTCGGGGCGATGAACCACATTTCACCGGTACCTGGATCGATTGTTGCGGTCGATCATCGGCGAGGGTAATCGTTTGAACCTTATTCAGAAATCGCGCCAAAGGTTTCCGCCGGTTGCGGCTCTAGCGGGTTTCTGATTGGCCCAGTTGGTGGCCGGCACTGCGGCAGTTGGTGTCTTCAATGACGCCTGTGTCAGCGGAACGACCCTGCTCGCATTACCGCTCGTTTGAAAGCCGGATAATTCGTGTGTCAGTTCTTCGGCCTTTTGCAGTAGTGATGTGGCCGCAGCTGTCGTTTCCTCTGCCACGGCAGCGTTTTGCTGGGTTACCTGGTCAAGCTGGTTGACACCGGTGTTGATCTCGTCGAGGCCCGCCGCCTGTTCCGAGGCCGCCACCGCGATATCGGCCACCAGGCCAGATACCTCGGCCGCCCGGCGCAGGATCTCTTCAAGGCTTTCGCCCGTCCGGTTGACCAACGCCGATCCCGCTTCGACCTGAGTTGCGCTTTCGCGAATGAGGGTCTTGATCTCGCGTGCCGATTCCGAGGCACGCTGTGCCAGCCCTCGCACCTCGGACGCGACCACGGCAAAGCCCCTGCCGGCTTCGCCGGCGCGCGCGGCCTCGACACCGGCATTCAGCGCCAGAAGGTTGGTCTGGAAGGCGATGTCGTCGATCACGCCGATGATCCGGGTGATCTGCTCGGAGCTGTTCTCGATGCCCTTCATCGCATTCACAGCCTCGCGCACGATCTGGGCGCCGGTTTCGGCATGAGAGCGGTTGTCCTGACTGGATTTCTCGGCCGACGAGGCGCGTTGAGCGGTCGAGCGGACGCTTTCTGTCAGCTCATTCAATGCCGCAGCCGATTGCTCCAGTGTTGCGGCCTGCGTTTCCGCCCTTGCCGAGATATCCCTTGCAGCGGCGTTGATCTCGCCCGAGCCGCCGCGCACCGAATCGGCGACGATGCCAATTCTTGAAACGATGCCCGCCAGTTGATCGACCACGTCGTTATAGGCCATGCGCAGGTCGTCATATTCAGAGGGGAAAGGATCGTTCGCCGGGCTTCCGATGTGGCGCGTCAGATCACCAGACGCGAGCCTGTTAAGGCCAGAGCTGATGTCACGCACCACGCGCTGCTGTTTGGCCATTTCGCGGTTCTGGCGTTCTTCGTCTTCAGCGCGCTTGGCCTCCGCCTCAGCAGTGAGGCGGCGCGTTTCCCCGGCATTCTCCTTGAACACCACCAGAGCGCGAGACAGATCGCCCAACTCGCTGCGATGTTCGCTGCCGGTGATGGTGACACCCAGATCCCCGTCAGCAAGGCGGCGAGTCTGATCGACGGTCATGCGCAGGGCGCGGCTGATCGTGATTGACAGGAACGCGGCGATGCCAATGCCGAGCATCAGGATCACAAGGGCGCTGACGATGAGCGTGGTGGTTGTGGTCCTGACGGTTTCACCACTGCTGTCGGCAAGGCTTGAAACGTAGTTGTTGGAATCGGCCAGGATACCGTCCAGTGCTGCCATAAGCTGCGGGACGACAGCATGAGATTCAGCTGCTACCAGCCGGTACTGGGTTTCGACATCGCGTGCCGCTGACGTGGTGCGTTGCCATTCGGCGATACCGTCCCGCGCGACTGAAAGCAGCGCCCGTTCTTCGCTCATGAGCGCGCTGGACGATAGTGACTGCAGCAATGTGTGCGCTGTCGCCAGAGGGTCAGAGGCGCTTTCGAATTCGGCGATATCTGCTCCGGCGAGGTAGCGATCCACGCGTACGCGCGCCACCAGATATGCCTCGGAGGCGCGCAAGGCAGTATAGGCAAGATCGGTCGCGGCCCGTGTTTCAAGCATATCGTTCAACCGGCCGATGTTGCGGCGGTGTTCGATCCCGAGTTCATTCACCCGCTGAAACGCCGCCAGTCGTTGTTCGCTGGAGGAGACTGCGCGACCAGTTTTCTCGGCATAATCAGTGAGGATTGCGGCGAACTGATCAGCCGATGCAAAGCCGGAACTGCGGAATTCGTCAGCCAGCGCGCTGGCAGCGGCGATCCACTCCATATAGGTTTGCCGATTGCTGTCGCTGGGCGATGCCAGTTGCCCTTCCGCGGCCATGATCGCGCGCACGGTTGAATAGCGCGCCCCGGCCGCGCTGAAGGCCACTTCGGAACTGGCGTTGAAGCGCTGCAGATAGTCACCTAACCGGTCGGTCGAGGAATAGGCGAAGATGGCCAGCGATGCCAGAAGGGCGAGGATCAGGAAGAAGCCCCCCGAGATCCTGGTTGCGATGCGGATATTGCTAAGCATGGTGGTCCCTCAATGCTGCGATCATCGCATCTTGGAACCAAGGGCCTAAAGAATGCCTAACCGCGCCGGGGGGCACCGATAAAATTGCGCGGTTTTGAATCAACTTCTCCGGAACCTCAGGCGGTGCCGCGCAGTTCCACCATCCGTGCCAGAATCGAGGCCCCAAGCGGCAGGATCTCGTCATCCAGCACGAAGCCGGGATTGTGCAGGGGTACCGATCCTTTGTGCCCAATTGTGCAATAGGCGCCGGGCACGGCCTGCAACATGTCGGCAAAATCTTCCGAACCCATTACCAGTTCGGACTTGATCTGCGCCTTCTCGCCCACCAGCTCTCGCGCGGCTCCGATCATGGTCTCGGCCAGTACGGGGTCGTTTTCCAGAACGTCAAAGACATTGCGCATTTCCATTCTGATTTCAACGCCATAGCCTGCTTCCATTCCAGCGCACAGCTCTTGTATCCGTCGCGTGACCATTTCGGCCGTGTCGCGGTCGAAATAGCGCACGGTTCCCGCAAGATGGGCGGTTTCGGGGATTACGTTGTAGGCCGCACCGGCATGGATCTGGGTGACGGAAAGCACCAGTTGCCGGGTCGGCGGCACATTGCGCGCCACAATGGATTGCAGCTGCTGCACCAGCGCGGTGGCGACAACAAGAGTATCGATGCCGCTTTCAGGCATGGCCGCGTGGCAGCCTTTGCCGGTGATATGTATGTCAAAGAAATTGGCCCCGGCCATTGCGGGCCCGGGTTTGACACCCACCACGCCCGGTTCGTGATAGGGTGAGTTGTGCATGCCGTAGATCTCGTCGCAGGGGAAACGCTGGAACAACCCGTCGGCGATCATGGCGCGGGCGCCGCCGAGCCCCTCTTCGGCAGGCTGGAAGATGAACACCGCCGTGCCCGCGAAATCGCGGTTTTCAGCCAGATAGCGGGCGGCGCCCAGAAGCATCGTGGTATGTGCGTCATGGCCGCAGGCATGCATGATGCCCGGCGTTTTCGAGGCCCAGGGCAGGTTCGTCTGCTCGTCGATGGGCAGGGCATCCATATCGGCGCGCAACCCGATGGTGCGGCCCGAACGGTTGCCCTTCAGCACGCCGACCACGCCGGTCTTGCCGATTCCGGTAGTAACCTCGATCCCCCAAGCGCGCAGTTTGTCAGCCACGATCCCGGCGGTACGAACCTCCTGAAAGCCCAGTTCGGGGTGTTCATGCAGATCGCGGCGGATGGCGGTGAGGTCGTCGGCGAAAGTGTTGATGCGGTCCTGAATGGTCATGTCAGCTCTCCTTCGGCTCGAATGGGGCGCCCATGGGTGACAGGCGCAGCCCGCGGCGCAGGCGGCGCCAGGGCAGGGTGGCAGGGTCGACGGCCATCGGGCCGGGGGACTGGCAGACGAGGATCGCTTCGGCGATCGGGGTGAAATCGGCGCGGAAATGGTTGGAGCTTTTGACCACCAGAATCCTCTCGCGTTCAGGGATTATGCCAAGGCTGGAAAACATCGCGCGATCAGCCATTTGTGCCTTGGCCGAGGTCAGAGCAATGCGCACATTATTGATGCGCAGGCAGGCCGAGGGGCCCATTTCCATCACCCGCCCGCCGTAATAAGGGCCGGGGGCGGTGAACACACCGTCGCTGAGCTTCTCCACCTGGAACCCGGCCCTGAGCGGGCTGTCGCCGGGCACGCCGGAATGACCGCCAAGCGACAGCTCGATGGTTGCGCCTTCGCCCGCGTCATGCGCCGTTTGCGCAGCGGCGGGGTCGAAAAGGTTGCCGATCGCGCCCGATGCCCCGGCTTCCAGCATGGCGCGCAGCATGCCGGTGGTGTCGCTGTTGGCGCCTGCACCGGGGTTGTCCTGCGTGTCGGACAGGACAACCGGACGCCGGGCACTGGCGGCAAGCCGCATCGCCTCGGCCACGCCCTCATCCGCAGACCAGACGCGGCCGTTGAAAGCAGGTTCGGCGGCCTCGACCGCATCCATCATCTTCCGTGCGGCCTTATCGGCCCCGGGGCCATAGGCGAGAACGCTCATGCCGCAATCGGGGAAGTCGGCGGCGGGGAAACCCATGTTGAAGCTTGCCGCCGTCTGGCCCTGCGCAATCTCCTCCAGCCGCTGGTACAGCCGCCGCGCGGGCTCGCTCCAGGTGCTTTGCCAGGCGATGGCAGTCAGGAACGGGGCTTGCAGAAAGGCCTTCTCGGGCCGCGCACCGGTTTCAACCATCTGCGCCAATACCTGCGCGGCGCGAGCGCCGGTTTCGGTCATATCGACATGCGGATAGGTGCGATAACTTTCCAGCAGATCGGCGTTTTTCACCATCAGCGGCGTGACATTGGCGTGAAGATCAAGCGCAACGGCCACCGGCACATCGGGGCCGATCAGGGCGCGCAGGCGGGCCAGCAGTTCTCCCTCGCCATCATCCAGATGCTCGGCGACCATCGCGCCGTGCAGGTCAAGAAACACGCCGTCCAGTGGCCCGGCCCGCGCGATCAGATCCAGAAGCCGCCCGGCGATACGCTCGAACGCATCCTCGGTCACATGGGCCGAGGGCGAGGCCGCACACCAGAGGGTCGGCACCATGTTCCAGCCCCGGTCGTGGCCGGTTTGGATGGCCCCGGCGATGGCGGCATTGACCTGTGAGAGATGCTCGAAAATGGCGTCACCTTCGCGGATATGGCCATAGCCGCTGGCGCCGTCAAAATCGGAAAATGTCGCCTTGGAAGGGGCGAAGGTGTTGGTTTCGTGCAGAAATCCGCCAATGGCGATACGGGGCATGGGCATTCCTCAGAGCGGATTCAACCCGCACCAGCGGGCAATGAACAGGGCCAGAACTTCGGTGACATCCTGCACGGATTGCAGGTCCACGCGCTCGTCAAAGCCGTGGATATTCTCGGCGACGGGGCCGAAGCAGAACGAGGGGATGCCATAATAAAGGCCGTAAAACCGCGTGTCGGTCAGCGCGGTCATCTTGTGCTCTGGCAACTCCGGCGCGCCGCCGCGCAGCGCTCCCAACGATTCGGCCAGAAGTTTCTCGGCCTCCTCGGCACCTTCCAGCACATAGCCCTCGGCCTGAAATCCGTTCCAGACCACCTCGGGCGGATTGTTGGACAGGAAGGGATGGCCCAGAGCGGCCTCGGCCACGCAGTGCTCTATCTCGGCGCGGCACTGGGCCAGATCCCAGCCGGGTAACAGGCCCATGCGGCAATCGACATCGCACCAGGCCGGCACGCTGGAGGCCCAGTCACCACCTGCGATCTTGCCTGCGTTGAAGTTGAGCGGATGGTGCACATCGCCGTAGATCCGGTCCTTGGCCGCGCGCGTGTTCCAGTCGCGTTCAAGCCCCTTCAATGCGCGGACCACGTCATAGGCCGCCATGATCGCGTTCGATCCCTCGCCCGCCGAAGCCACATGCACCGGACGCCCGCGCACCCGCAGCTTGAACCACAAAACCCCGATCTGCGCGCGGTTCAGCGACAGGTCCGAGGGTTCGGGGATCACCGCCAGATCGGCGCGATAGCCGCGTTGCAGTGTCGACAGCGCGCCCAGCCCGGTCGATTCCTCTTCGATCACCGACTGGAAATGCACCCGTGCGGCAGGCTCGAACCCTGCCCGCCGGATGGCGTCGAGCGCGAAAAGCGCAGCCACGGTGCCTGATTTCATGTCACCCGCGCCGCGGCCATACATCCAGCCATCGCGGATTACCGGATCAAAAGGCGGGTTGGACCACATCTCCAACGGGCCGGTGGGAACAACGTCCAGATGCCCCTGCAAGATCAGCGAGCGGCCGCTTTCCCGCGCGGGCCGGTGTGTGCCGACCACGCTGCGCGCGCGCGAAAAATCGCCCTCGATCGGGCCAAAGCCGGGTAACGACTTCAGATCATCCAGCGCAATCGTCCAGTCATCCACCTCGTAACCACGCTGGCGCAGGGCGTCATGGACAAAATCCTGTGCCGGACCTTCTTCAAAGCGCAGGCTTGGAATGCGCACGAAATCGGCCAGAAACTGTGTCTGGCTATCGAAATTCTCGGCAACGGCCCTGCGGATTGCGCTCAGAACGGTTTCATTCGGTGCCGTGTCGTCAGATTGAATGGTCATCCGCTCCCCCCGATTGCTGAACCTGTGCAGGATGCGATGCTTTTGGCGCTATTGCCAGCCCCGTTTCAACTCTTGTCTGGCGCAGGGCCAATTGCCGCGCGATGCCCTGTCAAGATTCATGTGAACGCAAACGGAAAGATTGACAGGCTTCCCGACGCCTGCCTACGATCAAACTTCAAAAAACAAGAATTGCGCCGATCTCGGGCGTCTTGCCCCTGACGGACGTATCCATGCCAATGGGGAGACAACAGATGTTTACCAGAATGCCAAAGGCAATCGGAAGATTGATGCGCAATACTGCCGCCGCCGCCCTGATCGTCGGTGCCACGGCAGTGGCAACGCCGGTCAGTGCCGAAACACTGCGCGTGGTGATGCACTCGGCGTTGCGTGTCCTCGATCCGATCATGACCACCGCCTACATGAGCCGCAACCACGGCTACATGATCTATGACACGTTGTTCGCGCTTGATGCGGATATGACGGCCCAGCCGCAGATGGTGGACAACTGGACCGTATCTGACGACGGTCTGGAATACCGCTTCACCCTGCGCGAGGGGTTGATGTTCCATGACGGTGCGCCGGTCACCGGCGAGGATGTCGCCGCATCGATCGCGCGCTGGGGCGAGCGTGACGCGATGGGCCAGCTTCTGATGAGCTTTGTCGCCGGGATGGGGCAGGACGCTGACGATCCAGGCGTCTTTGTCATGACCCTGAACGAGCCTTACGGGCTGGTTATCGACAGCCTGGCCAAACCCTCGTCCAACGTGCCTTTCATCATGCCTGCGCGGCTCGCTGCCAACACCCCGTCGACCGAGGCGGTGGAAGAGCAGATCGGCTCTGGCCCGTTTCGCTGGAACGCGGCTGAGTTCCAGCCGGGTGTGATCGCGGTTTATGAACGCTTTGAGGGATACGTTCCGCGTGATGAGGAGCCAAGCTGGGCATCGGGCGGAAAAGTGGTGCATGTCGACCGTGTGGAATGGATCGCCATGCCCGATGATCAGACCAAGCTGAACGCGCTTCTGTCCGGCGAGATCGATTATTGGGAAGATGCCTCGGCCGATCTTCTGCCGATCCTTCAGGCCAATCCCGATCTGAACGTCGCGAACCTCAACCTTTTGGGCTATCAGACCATCGTTCGGCCCAACGCGCTGCATCCGCCGTTCGATGATGCCCGCATCCGCCGTGCCGCAATCGCCTCGGTTGCGCAGCAGGATGTGATGGATGCCATGATCGGCAATCCTGATCTTTACATGCTGTGCGGCGCGATGTTCGTCTGCGGCACGCCGCTGGAGACCGATGTTGGCTCGGAAACGCTGGTGCAGGGCAATGGCCAGGAACTGGCGCGCCAGCTTCTGGCCGAGGCGGGATATGACGGCACGCCGGTGGTGCTGATGCACCCGACCGATGTATCGACGCTGCGCACACAGCCGGTGGTCATGGCGCAGGCGATGCGCGATGTGGGTTTCAATGTCGATTTGCAGGCAATGGACTGGCAAACGCTGGTCGGTCGCCGCGCCAACCAAGCCCCGCCCGCTGAAGGTGGCTGGAACATGTTCATCACCAACTGGGTGGGTGCCGATGTGTTCAACCCGATCGTGAACAACATGGTTGGCGGGCAAGGCCCTGCCGGCGGTTGGTTCGGCTGGCCCGAGGATGCCGAGCTGGAAGAGATGCGCCTCGCTTTTGCCAAGGCAGCGACCCTGCCAGAGCGGCAGGAAATCGCTGCGAACATCCAGGCGCATGTTTATGAACAGGGCTACTACGCGCCCATCGGGCAGTATTTCGTTTTTACCGCCTGGTCGAATGAACTGGACGGCGTGCTGGAAGGGCCGGCGCCGTTCTTCTGGAACATTCGCCGCAACTGATGCCCGATCCGTCCGGCAGGCACGCCCTGCCGGACCGTCGCCCGCGCCTGCTTTCAGGCGCTGGCGCCTCTTGACCGGAAAGGCCCTTTTTGATGGTCGGATACATCGTGCAGCGTGTCCTTGCTGCGATTCCCGTCATGGGGTTTGTGGCGCTGATCGTTTTCCTGCTGCTCAGGCTGTCGGGCGATCCGGCGGCCATTCTTGCCGGTGACGCGGCGACGCCCGAACAGATCGCGCGCATTCGTGATCAACTGGGACTGAACGACCCGCTATACGTCCAGTTCTTCAGCTGGATCGCCGACATGCTGCGCGGTGATTTTGGCACCTCGCTTCTGTCGGGCACGCCGGTCACGCAGATGATCGCGCAGCGGATGGAGCCAACGCTCAGCCTTGCGATCACGACAATCACGCTTTCGGTGATCATCGCCGTGCCGCTGGGCGTGATCGCGGCCTGGAAACAGGGCACGCTGATCGACCGTTTCGTGATGCTGATCTCGGTGGTGGGCTTTTCGGTGCCGGTTTTCGTGATCGGCTATCTGATGATTTCCTTCTTCTCGATGGAGTTGCGCTGGTTTCCGGTGCAGGGCTTCCGCTCGATCAGTCAGGGCTTCGGTCCGTTCATCGAGCGGATCACCCTGCCCACGCTGACGCTGACGCTGCTTTATGTGGCGCTGATCGCGCGGATCACCCGCACCTCGATGCTGGA
>ERZ869909.2885-NODE-2885-length-10607-cov-8.825166_pt1 | contig 10607 bp, 7 predicted proteins | sample MGYA00520892_ERZ869909 | MGnify/ENA primary metagenome ERZ869909 (study PRJEB32215, sample SAMEA104723947) | bioreactor metagenome | biome: bioreactor; feature: anaerobic bioreactor; material: water | place: China | collected 2015-03-12 ... | reverse complement strand
GTTGAGCATCTGCTCGACGCGCCGCTCGGAGATGCTGGCGAGCTCGGCGAGCGCGACCTTGGCGTAGTCGGCGACCAGCGCCAGCGGTTCGCCGTGGAAGTTGCCCGCCGAGATGGCGCGCCTCTCGTCGACGACCAGCAGCGGGTTGTCGGTCACCGACGCGAGCTCGACCTCGAGCACCGCCCGCACGTGCCGCAGCGCGTCGCGCACCGCGCCGTGCACCTGCGGCACCGCGCGCAGGGAGTAGGCGTCCTGCACCTTGTCGCAGTCGGCGTGCGAGGCGTTGATGGCCGAGTCGCGGAGGAGCGCGCGCAGGTTGGACGTGACCTCCGCCGCGCCGGGGTGGGGCCGCAGCCGGGCGACCGCCTCCTCGAAGGGGTGGTGGCTCCCCTTGAGGGCCTCGACCGTCATCGCGGCGGCGACGTCCGCCGCCTTGACCAACACCTCCGCGTCGACGACGACCAGCGCGAGCAGGCTGGCCATCGCCTGGGTGCCGTTGATCAGCGCGAGCCCCTCCTTGGCCTCGAGTTCCAGCGGCGCGAGCCCGGCCTCGGCCAGCGCGTCGGCGGCGGGGCGCACGACGCCGCCCACCTCGACCTCCCCCTCGCCGATCACGGCCATCGCGAGGTGCGCCAGCGGCGCGAGGTCGCCGGAGGCGCCGACCGACCCCTGCCCCGGCACGATCGGGTGGATGCCCAGGCGGAGGAAGGTGAGCAGCCGCTCGACCAGCTCGGGGCGCACGCCCGACGCGCCGAGCGCGAGCGACTGCGCGCGCAGCAGCAGCATGCCCCGCACCACCTCGGCGGGGAACGGTGCGCCGACGCCGATCGCGTGCGACAGCACCAGGTTGCGTTGCAGGGCGCGCAGCTCCGACCCCGCGATGCGCACCTGCTGGAACTTGCCGAATCCGGTGTTGACGCCGTAGACGGGCGTCCCCTCGGCGACCATGCGCTCGACCAGTGCCCGCGCCTCGGCCAGCCGCGAGCGGGCGGCCTCGGCGAGGCGCACGCGCGCGCCGCCGCGCACGACCGCGACGAAGTCGTCGAGCGTCAGTTCCTGGTCCAGCACCACCTCGCGCGCGTCCATCGCTCCTCCTGGTTCGTTCATCGCTCGGCCGGCACCCGGATCCTGCGCTCCGGAGTCCGGTGCGATCCGCACGCCGCGCGCACCGCCTGCCGGCCCGCGGTGCCTCTCATGGGACCAGGGCGTCGAGGTGGAACTTGCCCTCGCGCCGATAGGCCTCGGCGTAGGCGAACCGTCCGTGCCCGCCCGCGCCGGCGTGGAGGTGGGTGACCTGGTCGAGCAGGCGGTGCATCGCGCGGCCACGGGCCTCGTCGCTGGGCAGTCGGGACCAGCCCGGCACCATCGACTCGAGGTGCTCGGGCCGGTACAGCTGGTCGAAGTGGCGGCCGCTGAAGGCCATCTGGCTCTTCAGCTCGTCCATCGCCCGCTCCTTGCGCGCCCAGACGTCGGAGACGTCCACCACGCAGTTCGGGTGGTGTGGCGTCATGTAGTAGATCGTGGGGATCGGGTGCGGCCGCAGGCCGGGCATGGCGTCGAGCGCGAACTCTCGGGAGGCCAGCGCCAGGCTCTCGAGCAGCAGCGTCATCGCGGGCCGGCGGTCCGGGTCGAGGTCGTGCAGCGAGTGCTCGGGGTCCTGCGTGATGACGATCTCCGGGCGCGTCTCGCGGATCACGCGCACCAGCGCGATCTTCGACGGCACGTCGACGTTGACGTCGCCGTAGACGAACTCGCCGAACGTGACCTCGACGCCCAGGTGCACGGCGGCGCGCTGGACGTCTGGCCGGCTGTTGGTCCGCGACAGCAGGACGTGGGCGAAGGCGCGGCCGCCGGCGTCGGCGTGCTTGGCGAGCGCGCCGCCGGCCTCGACGACCTCCATCCCGTAGACGGCGAGCAGGAGCATGCGGCGGGCGTCGGACACGGTAGGCCTCCTGGCCGTCGGCTCAGCGGGCCTTGAGGCGCGGCATGAGCACGCCCTCCAGCGAGCGGCCGATCAGGGCGAACGAGAGCACGGTCGCGGAGATCAGCAGGCCCGGCGGGAGGACCCACCACGGCCAACTGCCGTTGAGGAACGCGCCCCTCGCTTGAGCGTAGAACAGGATCGTGCCCCAGGACTTCTGGATGGGGTCGCCCAGGCCGAGGAAGGCGAGGCTGGCCTCGGTGAGGATCGCGCCGGAGGTCGCCAGGATGAACTGCGACAGCGCGAGCGGCAACACGCCCGGCAGCACGTGGCGCGCGAGCACGTGGCCGAAGCCGCCTCCGAGCGCGTGGGCCGCCTCCACGTAGGTGCGGCTGACGATGGAGAGCCCCTGACTGCGGACCACCCGCGCGGGCCGCGCCCAGATCACCAACGCGATCACCAACGCGGTGTTCCACAGGCTAGGCCCCAGGAACGCCGCCAGCACGATCGCCAACGGCAGGAAGGGCATGGTGAGCACCACGTCGGTCACGCGCATGAGCGCCTGGTCGAGCCAACCGCCGGCGAGGCTGGCGACGATGCCGACGCCGGTGCCGACGAGCACCGCGGCGGTGGCGGCGATCAGGCCGATTAGGAGCGAGGTGCGCGTGCCCCACAGGATCTCCGAGAAGATGTCCTGCCCGACGTCGTTGGTGCCGAGCCAGTGCGCGGCGTTGGGCGCGAGGTAGGGGCGCGCGACCACGTGCCGCGGATCGTAGGGCGACAGCGAGGGGCCGAACACGGCCACGAACAGGATGGTGGCGAGCACCAGTGTGCCGACGGTGGCGGACGGCCCGCCGAAGAAGATGCCGCGCAGCGTGGTGCGCCGGCGTCCGTTCGCGGGCGGCGCCGCGAGGGCGGCGGTCGGCGCGCTCACGTGCCCGCCCGGCGCACGCGCGGGTCGAGCAGCGGGTAGACGGCGTCGGCCAGCACGTTGGCCAGGATCACCGACACCGTCAGCATGAAGAAGGCCCCCTGCAGCACCGGGTAGTCACGGTTGAGCACTGCCTGGTACAGCAGGGTTCCGACGCCGGGGTAGCTGAACACCGTCTCGATCACGGTGGCGCCGCCGACCAGGAACCCGAGGTTGAGGAAGACGACGGTCGACACGGGCAACAGGGCGTTGCGGACGGTGTGCTTGAGCAGCACGCTCCCCTCGGGTACGCCCTTGGCGCGGGCGGTACGGATGTAGTCCTGGCCGAGCGCGTCGAGCATGCCATAGCGCATGACCAGGAAGGTGCTGGAGAGGGTCGCCAGCGTCAGCGTGGTCGCGGGAAGGACGAGGTGGCGGGCGACGTCGACGACGTAGGGCCAACCGCTCTTGGGTCCCCAGGGCGTCACGGCGCCGTAGATCGGCAGCCAGCGCAGCTCGACGGCGAACACCGCGATCAGCAGCATGCCCAGCCAGAAGGTGGGCAGCGAGTCGACCACGATCGAGCCCGTCAGCGACAGCGTGTCGAAGGCGCGACCCCGCCACCAGGCGGCGAAGGCCCCGGCGATGATGCCGAACAGGGTCGCGATCAGCATGCTGCTGCCCACGAGCAGCAGCGTCCAGGGGAGGCGCGCGCGGATCGTGTCGATGACCGGTCGCCCGAGTTGGTAGGAGAAGCCCCACTGGCCCGTCGCCATGTTGCGCAGGTACGTGACGTACTGGACGCCGAGGCCCTGGTCGAGGCCGTAGCGGGCGCGGATCTCGGCGACCTGCGCCGGCGCCAGCATCCCGACGTCCTCGCCGGCGAGGAAGCGCAGCGGGCTGCCGGGCATGGCGCGCGGGAGAGCGAAGTTGAGGGTCAGGGCGGCCAGCAGTACCAAGGCGTACTGGCCGACCCGACCGAGGTACCAGTTCACGCGTTGTCCCGCCGCCGCTCAGCGGCGGAGGAACGACCCCTTGTGCACGATGCCCTGCCCGGCCATGAAGGTCCAGCCGGCGTAGGCGGCGGGCCGGTAGGCGTAGATGCCGTCCTGGTAGAAGAGGGTGATCAGCGGGAGGTCGGCGGCGAGGCGCTCCTGGGCCTGGAAGAGCAGCGCCCGGCGCGCGTCGGGATCCGTGGTGACCAGCGCGGCGTCCGTCAGCCGGTCCGCCTCGTCGTCGGCGTAGCCGGACAGGTTGAGGGTGCCCTTGGCGGTGTCGCTGTGGAGCAGGCCGCGCAGGTTCGCCTGGGCGTTCACCGGGGCGCTCCAGCCGAACATCGCCATCTGGTAGTCGCGCCCGCGCGACACGTCGAAGTCGGGCCAAGCTCGCTGGACCAGCGCCTCGTTCTCGATGCTGCGCACGGTGACCGCCAACCCGACGGCGTTCAGGTCGAGGGCGATGAGCTCGGCGGCACGCAGGCGCGTCGGGTTGTTGGCGGGCGCGAGGAACTCGAAGGCCAGGCGGGCGCCGTCGGACCGGGCGTAGACGCCGTCGGCGCCACGCGTGTAGCCGGCGGCCTCGAGGCGGGCCCGCGCGTCCGCAGGAGTGAGGCGCTCGTAGGCCGCGGTCGCCGGGTTGGCGAACGGCGACGCCGGGTGGATGAAGCCTGGCGTGCCGGCGGTGCCGTAGCCGAGCAGCAGGACGTCGATCAGGCGTTCGACGTCGATGCTGCCGGCGATGACGCGGCGCACCTCGGCGTCGTCGAGACCCGGGTGCGTGACGTCCATGATCAGGATCGTGGAGGGGAAGCCGGCGCCCTGCTGCAGGGAGATGTCGGCGCGCCCGGAGAAGCGCTCGACCAGGCCGGCCGGCACGGGCCGCACGGCGACGTCGATCTCGCCGGCGAGCACGGCCTGGAAGGTGGCGGTCTCGTCGCGGATGATCGCGGCGATGATCGTGTCGAACGCGGGGGCGGGGCCCCAGTAGCCGGCGTTGGCGACGAGCCGGTAGTACTGGTCGCTCTGGTACTCGGCGACCCGGTAGGGGCCGGTGCCCATCGCGCTCGCCATGGTCCGGGGCTCGTCGACGCTCTCCCAGACGTGACGCGGCAGCATCGGCAGGTCAGCCAGGCCGGTTTGGACGAAGCCCGCGTCCGGCGCGCGCAGGGTCAGGCTGACCTCGAGCGGCCCGCCGACCTCGACCTCGGCGACCTTGTTGGCGGAGGTGGTGAAGCGGCCGAGTACGTGGGTCTGGTAGTAGCCGATGCTGAAGGCGACGTCGTCTGCCGTGAAGGGCGTTCCGTCGTGCCAGCGAACGCCCTCGCGCAGCGTGAGGTGGTACACGACGTCGTCCGCGATGTGCAGGCCGGCCGCCAGCCACGGCTGCGGGACCAGGTCGACGTCCATCAGGAAGAGCTGGTCGTAGACCAGCGTCATCAGCTCGTAGCCGGGATAGCCCGTCTGGTAGGTGTAGGGGGTCAGCGTCCCCTCGTCCTGGGTGATCGCCATGCGGAGCGTGCCGCCGTGGCTGGCGGCAGAGGTTGCGCCGACGGCGACGGCCAACACCACGGAGACGAACACTGTGCGAATCCCGCTCATCCCAACCTCCTCCGCTCGCCGATGCCGCCACCGCATGCGCGGCGCCATGACCACGGTGAGCGACGATACCGACTCGCATCGCCTATGTCCACCCCACCTGGGGTGGCATCCGCGCCCACGGGTTCCCGGCCCGTCGGACGTGGCCGTGGTCCTTGCCATGGCGACGCCGCATGGATCGTGTGTCCGCCGATCGCGGGAGTTGCCGCCCGGTGCCCCTGCCGGACGTCACCGTGTCCCACCCCGCCTGGGGGTGACATAGACCCATGGTCAACGGGCGAGTTCTCCTAACGACCGCGGCCCCACCCCTGGTGGGCTAGGATACCTGCCGAGACCGACCCATGGAGCCCACATGAGCGAGGCGGCCGCCAACCCCATCCCCACCCACAGCCTGCGCATCGGCGTCGCAGGCATGACGTGCGCGTCGTGCAGCGCCCGCGTCGAACGCACGCTCGGCCGCCTCGAGGGCGTGGCCGATGCCAACGTCAACCTCGCCACCGAGCAGGCGACGGTGGTCTTCGACCCCGCCATACTGACGCCGATCGGCGTGCTCGACGCCATCCGCGACGCCGGCTACGAGCCGGTGGTCGCCGAGTCCGAGCTCTCCGTCACGGGCATGACCTGCGCCGCCTGCAGCGCCCGCGTCGAGCGCGCGCTCTCGCGGGTCGACGGCGTGCTCTTGGCCAGCGTCAACCTGGCGACCGAGCGGGCCACATTGCGCTACCTGCCCGATGTCGCGCCGGTCGGCCGCCTGACGGAGGCGATCCGCGACGCCGGCTACGACGTGCTCGAACAGGCCGAGCAGCAGTCGCGCAGCGACGCCGAGCGCGAGCGACGCGAGGCCGAGCGGATCGAGCTGTGGCGCGCCGTGGTGATCGCGGCGGCGTTGACGGTGCCGGTCTTCGCGCTCGACATGGGCGCGATGATGATCCCGCCGGTCGGCGACTGGCTGCACGCGCTGATCCCCAAGCAGACGCTGGCCTACCTGTTCTTCGTGCTCGCCACCGGTGTGATGTTCGGACCCGGGCTGCGCTTCTTCCAGAAGGGCTGGCCCGCGCTGCGGCGCGGCGCGCCCGACATGCACTCGCTGGTCATGATCGGCACCAGCGCGGCCTACGGCTACTCGGTGGTCGCGACCTTCACGCCCTGGTTGCTGCCCGCCGGCGCCGTGCACGTCTACTACGAGGCTGCGGCCGTCATCGTGACGCTCATCCTGCTCGGCCGCTACTTCGAGGCCGCTGCCAAGGGCCGCACCGGCGACGCCATCCGCGCGTTGATGCGGCTGCAGCCGCGCACCGCGCGCGTCGAGCGCGACGGCGTCGAGCTCGAGGTCGACGTCGACGCCGTGCGGCACGGCGACGTCGTCAGCGTGCGGCCCGGCGAGCGATTGCCGGTGGACGGCGTGGTCGTCGCCGGCGAGTCCTACGTCGACGAATCGATGATCACCGGCGAGCCCATTCCCGTGGCCAAGCGCATCGGGGACGCGGTCACCGGCGGCACGATCAACACCAACGGGGCGATGCGCTTCGAGGCTCGCGCCGTCGGCGCCGACACCGTCCTGGCGCAGATCATCGCGATGGTCGAGGCCGCCCAGGGCTCCAAGCTGCCGATCCAGGCGCTGGTCGACAAGGTGGTGCGCGTCTTCGTGCCGGTGGTGCTCGGCATCGCGGCGCTGACGCTGATCACGTGGTTGGCCTTCGGTCCCGAGCCCGCGCTGACCTTCGCGCTGGTCAACACCGTCGCGGTGCTGATCATCGCCTGCCCCTGCGCGATGGGCCTCGCCACCCCGACGTCGATCATGGTCGGCACCGGCAAGGCCGCCGAGATGGGCGTGCTGTTCCGCAATGGCGTCGCGTTGCAGGGGGTCGGTCAGGCGGAGGTCGTGGCGTTCGACAAGACCGGCACCCTGACGAAGGGGCGCCCCGAGGTCACCGACGTCGTCACCGCCGCCGGCATGGATGAGGCGACGCTGCTCGCCTTGGTGGGCGCCGTCGAAGCCGACTCCGAGCACCCGATCGCCGGCGCCATCGTGAACGCCGCGCAGGCCCGCACCGGCGGCGGCGCGCTGCCGCGCGTCGAGGCGTTCGAGGCCACCCCCGGCTTCGGCGTCGCAGGCAGCGTCGACGGGCGCGCCGTGCAAGTCGGTGCCGGTCGCTTCCTGCAACGCCTGGGCATCGACCCCGGCGACCTCGGCGGCGCGGTCGCGCGGCTCTCGGACGAGGGCAAGACCGCCGTCTACGTGGCGGTCGACGGTCGCGCCGCAGGCGTGATCGCCGTCGCCGACGCCCTCAAGCCCTCCTCCGTCGAGGCGGTCGCGGCGCTGCACGCCCTCGGCAAGCGCGTCGCGATGATCACGGGCGACGACGCCCGCACCGCCCGCGCCATCGCAGAGAAGCTGGGCATCGACGACGTCCTCGCCGAGGTCCTCCCCGACGGCAAGGCCGAGGCCGTGCGCGACCTGCAGTCGAAGGGCCGCAAGGTCGCCTTCGTCGGCGACGGCATCAACGACGCCCCGGCGCTGGCGCAGGCCGACGTCGGCTTGGCGATCGGCACCGGCACCGACGTCGCGATCGAGTCCGCCGACGTCGTGCTGATGTCCGGCGACCTGCGCAACGTGCCCAACGCGATCGCGCTCTCGCGTGCGACGCTGCGCAACATCAAGCAGAACCTCTTCTGGGCGTTCGCGTACAACACCGTCCTGATCCCGGTGGCCGCCGGCGTCGTCTACCCCGGCTTCGGGCTGCTGCTGTCGCCGATCCTGGCGGCTGCGGCGATGGGCCTCTCCAGCGTGTTCGTCGTCAGCAACGCGTTGCGGCTGCGCCGATTCCGCGCTCCGATGGCGGCCGAGGTGGGCACCACGAGAGAGCCCGCACCGCGGCTGGCGGTGGCCCGGTGACCGGCGTGCTCCGCGATCTGTTCGGCCGCACGGTCGCGCTGTTGTCGCTCGCTACCGCGCTGGTAGCCTTCAGCATCGCGATCGACCTGCCGCGCACGGGCGCGTCGCCGGACGGCGCGCATCCCGGAGAGGTTCCGCACGGTGGCGCTGCCTCGGCCGACGCCACGGCCCACGGCGCGGTGGACAGCGAGGCCGCCTTCATCGCGGGGATGATCCCGCACCACCAGGAAGCCGTGGACGTCGCGCGGGAGGTGCTGGAGCGAGGCGAGCGCGCCGAGGTGCGCGCCTTCGCGGCGGCGATCGTCGCCACACAACAGGACGAGATCGATCAGCTCGCCGCCTGGCTCACCGCCTGGCACCCACTGGCGCCCGCGGCGACGTACGCGCCGATGATGCGCGCGCTGGTCGGCCTCACGCCAGCCGAGGTGGACTTGGTGTTCGTCGCCGACATGATCCGCCACCACGAGATGGCCATCGCGATGGCCGAGCGAGTGTTGGCGGCCGACCCCGCCCCGCGACCCGAGGTCGCGGTCCTGGCGCACGAGGTCGTCCGCGTTCAGACCGAGGAGATCGCCGCCTTGAGCGGCTGGCTCGCCGCCTGGGGGCTGCCGGCACCTGCGGACCACACCGGAGGACACTGACCATGACCACCGACGTCACCCCCTCGCTCGGCGCGTACGTCGCCGGCCTCAAGGCACCTCGCGAGGCCGTACGCGACCGCTCGGCCTTCCTCGAGCGCTGTGCCGCCAAGGAACGGGCGCCCGCGCTCGCCGGTCTGCCACTCGTCGGCCTCGGGGGCTCGTGCGGCAAGCCAGCCTTCGCGCTGCCCCGTCCGGTGCGCTTCGACGACGCCGCCTGCGAACGGCTCGAACGCGTCGCGGCGGACTTCGACGCCTTCGTCGAGTACGGCGCCTACCCGCACCTCAAGCTGCACGACGGTGGGCAGGAGATCGCGGCCGTCCAGGACTGGAGCGTGGGTGCGTTCGTGTTCCTGCGGCCCGGCTACGAGCGCAAGGAGGAACTGCTGACGGCGATCGCCACCGCGCTCGCTTGAACGCGACGCCGATGCACGGCCCGGGCGGCGGTATCCGTGCGGCGTCGGTCAAAGAGCGCGGCCGACACCCGTGCATCGGCAACCACCCGAACGTTCACGGCTGTCGGTCCGCTCATCCCGATCCCTCCGGTCCCGCCGCTTCGGCCTGCGCCACGGGCCGACCCGCGATCCACACCTCGACCGGCCCCGGGCCGCCGAGGCCCGCCACGATCGCCCGCGGGTCGGGGTCCGGGAGCACCAGCAGGTCGCCGCGGGCACCCGGGCCCAACCAACCCGCATCGCCCAGCCCGAGCGCCGCCGCCGCGTTGGCGGTCGCCGCCACCAGCGCCTCGGCCGGCCGCAAGCCGCACAGCCGCACCGCCAGCGCAGCCGCCAACGCCGTGGCGTACACCGGACTCGATCCTGGGTTGAGGTCGCTGCCGACCGCCACCGGCACGCCCGCGTCGATCAGCGCGCGGCCGGGTGCGTGGGCGCTGCCGAGCTCGAGCGAGGCGCCCGGCAGCAGCGTCGCGATCGTCCCGCCGCACGCCAACGCGGCCACCTGCGCCGGACCGGCGGCCTCCAGGTGGTCTACCGAACGCGCGCCGAGGCGCACGGCGAGCTCGCTGCCGCCGATCGCGTGGAACTGGTCGGCGTGCAGCACGACGTCGAACCCCGACGCGAGCGCTGCGCGCAGGACGCGCTCGGCCTCCTCCACCGTGAACGCCTCGGTCTCCACGAACACGTCGACCCGGCGGGCCAAGCCGCGGCGCGCAGCCTCAGGCAGCAACTCGTCGACGACCCGGCGCAGGTGGCCCTCGCGGTCATCTGGGTCGGGCACGTGCACGAGCAGGGTGGGAACGACACGGGCGCGGGCGTGGGAGGCCAGTTCGGCGATCGCCTCGAGCGACGCGATCTCCGCAGCGACGGTGCCGCCGTAGCCCGACTTGACCTCGACGGTCGTGGCGCCCGACGCGACCAGCCCCGCCAGACGGGCGCGCGCCGTGCGCACCAGCGTGGCGCGATCCGCCGCGGAGGTGGCGCGCATCGTATGGCGGATGCCGCCGCCGGCGGCGAGGATCTCCTCGTAACTGGCGCCGGCGCGCCGCGCCTCGAGGTCGTCGTAGCGGTCGCCGGCCCACAGCAGGTGCGTGTGGGGGTCGATCAGGCCCGGCACCACGGCGCGCCCGCCCAGGTCGACGGTGCGCGTGGCGCGGCCGCGCCACGCGGCGGCGGGCCCGAGCCACGCCACC
>ERZ869909.2884-NODE-2884-length-10610-cov-8.736542_pt1 | contig 10610 bp, 7 predicted proteins | sample MGYA00520892_ERZ869909 | MGnify/ENA primary metagenome ERZ869909 (study PRJEB32215, sample SAMEA104723947) | bioreactor metagenome | biome: bioreactor; feature: anaerobic bioreactor; material: water | place: China | collected 2015-03-12 ... | reverse complement strand
CCTTCTGATCATCGAGGCTATGAAGACCATGAACCAGATCCCCTCCCCGCGCTCCGGAACGGTGACCGCGATCCTGTGCGAGGATGCGCAGCCGGTCGAGTTCGGCGAGCCGCTGGTCGTGATCGAATAGGGCCCGGGCGAGCCGATGTTCCAGAAAATCCTCATCGCCAATCGCGGCGAGATCGCGCTGAGAGTGCTGCGCGCCGCGCGCGAGCTTGGCATCAAGACCGTCGCCGTCCATTCGACGGCGGACGCCGAAGCCATGCATGTCAGGCTCGCCGACGAGAGTGTGTGCATCGGCCCACCGCCATCTCGCGACAGCTATCTCAACATCCACCAGATCGTGGCCGCCTGCGAGATTACCGGCGCCGATGCGATCCATCCCGGCTATGGCTTTCTTTCGGAGAACGCCAAGTTCGCCGAGATCCTGGAAGCCCACGACATCACCTTCATCGGTCCGCGTGCCCAGCATATCCGCGTCATGGGTGACAAGATCGAGGCGAAGAGGACTGCAAAGCGGCTCGGCATTCCGGTCGTGCCGGGCTCTGACGGCGCGGTTACCGAAGAGAGCGAGGCGCTGAAAATCGCCGCCGAGATCGGCTATCCGGTCATCGTCAAGGCCTCGGCGGGCGGTGGCGGTCGCGGCATGCGGGTGATCGAGGTGTATGGCCCGGAGGCGGGGGGGAAGACGACGTTGGCGTTGCATGTGGTGGCGGAGGCGCAGCGTGCGGGTGGGGTGGCGGCGTTCGTGGATGCGGAGCATGCGTTGGATCCGGGGTATGCGCGGGCGTTGGGGGTGGATGTCGATGAGTTGTTGGTGAGTCAGCCGGATACGGGGGAGCAGGCGTTGGAGATCGTGGAGTTGTTGGTGCGGTCGGGGGCGGTGGATGTGGTGGTGGTGGATAGTGTGGCGGCGTTGACGCCGCGGGCGGAGATCGAGGGGGAGATGGGGGATGCGCATGTGGGGTTGCAGGCGCGGTTGATGAGTCAGGCGTTGCGGAAGTTGACGGGGGTGTTGTCGAAGTCGCGGTGTACGGCGGTGTTCATCAATCAGGTGCGGGAGAAGATCGGGGTGTTGTACGGGAATCCGGAGGTGACGCCGGGGGGGCGGGCGTTGAAGTTCTACGCCAGCGTGCGGTTGGAGGTGCGGCGGTTGGGGGACGTGAAGGTGGGGGGTGAGAAGGTGGGGAATCGGGTGCGGGTGAAGGTGACGAAGAACAAGGTGGCGCCGCCGTTTCGGGAGGCGGAGGTGGAGATCATGTTCGGTCGGGGGATCGATCGGTTGGGGGACTTGGTGAGCATCGCCAGCGATCTGGAGGTGGTGCAGAAGAGTGGGTCGTGGTTCGCGTACGGTGAGGTGCGGTTGGGTCAGGGGAAGGAGAAGGCGGTGGCGTTCTTGGCGGGTGAGCCGGCGTTGGCGGAGGAGATCCGCGCGCGGGTGTTGGCCGCGTTGGCGGGCGGCAAGGCCGTCCATCCCGCCCACCCCGACACCCACGACGACGACGCGGGGGTGCCGGCGTGACCCCCTGGTGGGTGTACCTGGCGCTCGGCACGCTGATCGGCCTGCTCGCCGGCGCGCTGGTCGGCGTGGCGATCCGGCGCCGACGCGACCTCGAGCTCGTCGCGGAGGCCGAGGCGCAGGCCCGCCTCCTCCGTGACCAAGCCGCCGCCGAGGCGAAGCGCATCACCGACGACGCGGCCGCCGACGCCCGCGCGCGCCTCGCCGAAGCCAAGGCGCGCCTCGAAGGCGAGTTCCAACGGACGCGCGAACAACACGACGCGGACCACGAGCGGCGCCGGACCGCGCTGGCGCAGGAGGTCGAACGCACCCGCCAGGACCTGGAGGAGGGGCGCAGCGCGCTGCGCGAAGCCCGCGACGAGCTGCGGCGTGACCGCGAGAAGATCGAACAGATCGAAGAGCGCCTCACGCGGCGCGGCGAGCAGCAGGACGCCCGCGCGCTGAGGCTCGACGAGAACGAGGAACGGCTCGATGCCCGCGAGCGCGACCTGCAGACGGAAGCCGAACGCCTCGTGGAGCGGGCGGCCGAGGTCGATCGCCGGCTGCACGAGGTCGCCCAGCTGAGCCGCGAGCAAGCCACCGAGATCATCCTCGGCAAGCTCGACGGCGAGCTCGAGCGCGAGAAGGCCATCCGCGTCCGCGCGGCGCTCGAGCAGGCCGACGCCGAGGCGAAGCGTCGCGCGCAGAACGTCCTCGCCCAGGCGGTGCAGCGCTCCGCCAGCGAGGTGTCGGCGGCCATCAGCGTGTCCGTCGTCCCGATCCCCAGCGATGCCATGAAGGGCCGCATCATCGGTCGGGAGGGCCGCAACATCCGGGCGTTCGAGGCCTTGACGGGGGTGGACCTCATCATCGACGACACGCCCGAGGCGGTGCTGCTGTCGTCGTTCAACCCGATCCGCCGCGAGGTGGCCAAGCTCGCCCTTGCCGACCTCGTGAGCGACGGCCGCATCCATCCGGCGCGCATCGAAGAGGTCGTGCACAAGGCCCAGGCCGAGATGCAGACCTACATCCGCGAACGGGGCGACGAGGGCGCGCTGGAGGCGGAAGTCGTCGGCCTCAAGCCCGGCATGGTCCAGCTGCTCGGACGCATGCACTTCCGCACCAGCTACGGCCAGAACATCCTCAAGCACTCCGTGCAGGTCGCCCACCTGACCGGTCTGATCGCGGCGGAGCTAGGGCTCGACGTGGCGTTGGCGCGCCGCGCAGGGCTGCTCCACGACATCGGCAAGTCGATCGACCGCGAGATCGAGGGCACCCACACGGAGATCGGCGCACAGCTCGGACGCCGCTTCGGGGAACCGGCCGAGGTCATCGACGCGATCGCCCACCACCACGACCTGGACCTCGCGGAGACCCTCTACCCCATCGTCGTGAACGCGGCGGACGCGATCAGCGCCGCCCGCCCGGGCGCGCGCCGCGAGACGCTCGAGAGCTACCTGAAGCGCTTGGAGGGCCTGGAGTCGATCGCCAGCTCGTTCCCGGGCGTCGAGAAGTCCTACGCGATCCAGGCGGGACGGGAGATCCGCATCATCGTCGAACCCGACAAGGTCGACGACGCCTCCGCGGTGCTGCTGGCCCGCGACATCGCGCAGCGCATCGAGCGCGACATGGAGTACCCGGGCCAGGTCCAGGTGACCGTCGTGCGCGAGTCGCGCGCGGTGGAGTACGCGCGTTGACCGCCGATGCCCCGGCGCGACCCCGCCCGGTCGCGCCGGGCATCCTGTCCCGAAGCGAAGCGGGCGGCACCGGGGTAGACTCCCGTCGACCCAGGACGGTCGGCGCCACCGCGTCTCGGTGGCGTCCGGCCCGGCTGCGTGCCGGCGGTCGTCATGCCGCCGGCGCCGATCCTCGGTGTCGCCGGCGCGGCGCCGCCGACACCGCACCCCCGCGAGGTGCCGCGTGACCCCAACCGGTCAGACCCCACGGACCGTCCGATGAGGGCGGGCGACGACATCAAGCTGTTCGCCGGCGGTTCGACGCCGGCCCTCGCCGAATCGGTGGCGCGCCACCTGGAACGCCCTCTCGCCCGCGGTTCGGTCTCGCAGTTCCCCGACGGGGAGACGCGCATCACCCTCGAGGAGTCCGTGCGTGGGGCGGACTGCTTCGTGATCCAGTCGACGTGCGCCCCGGTGAACCACAACCTCATGGAGCTCCTGGTCCTCGTCGACGCCCTACGGCGCGCCTCCGCGTGGCGCATCAACGCGGTGATCCCGTACTTCGGCTACGCCCGCCAGGACAAGAAGGCGCAGGCGCGCGAACCCATCACGGCCAAGCTGGTGGCCAACCTGCTCGAGACGGCGGGCGCGGACCGCGTCATCACGATCGACCTTCACGCCGGCCAGGTCCAGGGGTTCTTCGACGTTCCCGTCGACCATCTCACCGCGCTGGACATCCTGGCGCAGCACCTGCGAACGCGCGGCGTGGAGGGATCGGTGGTGGTCTCCCCCGACGTCGGGCGCGCCACCGAGGCGCGACGCCTCGCCAACCTCCTGGGCCTGCCGCTCGCGATGCTCTACAAGCGCCGCACGAGCCCGACCGAGACGGAAGTCACCCACGTGATCGGGGACGTCGAGGGGCTGCGGCCGATCCTGATCGACGACATGATCTCCACCGCCGGAACCATGCGCCGCGGCATCGACGCCTTGCTCGAGCTCGGCGCCGTGCCGGACGTGTGGGTCGCGGCCACCCATCCGGTGTTCACGCCGCCCGCACTGGACCGCCTCAGCCACCCCGCCATCGGCCGGGTGTGCGTCACCGACACCATCCCCTTCGCGGGTGGCCACGACCGCGTCGAGGTCCTGTCGGTCGCGCCGCTGCTGGCCAAGGCGATCCACAACGTCCACCACAACGACTCGGTGAGCTCCCTCTTCTCGTCCTGAACGAGCCTGGCGCAGCCGCGCCCGCCTTTGACAGGCGCGGGGGCGGCGTGTAGGCTGGTGTGTTCGGGTCGTCCGCCACCGCGCGGAGCCCCTTGCCGCGGCGACGACCGGACCCCGGTGCCGCGCCGCGGACCGCTGGTGCGGGCCCCCGCTCGCGGACGAGCGGGCCACGGCCCTCGGGAGGACGCATGAAGCTCGAAGCAACGAAACGCGCCGCGGGCGCACCCGGCCCCCTACGTCGGGCCGGGCGCATGCCCGCCGTCGTGTACAACCGCACCCTCAACGTGCCGATCAGCGTCGACCTCAAGGCCTTCGACCGCGTGTTCCGCAGCCAGGGCACCAGCAGCGTCATCGACCTCGAACTCGACGGCGAGCTGCTGCCCGTGCTGGTGAAGGCCGTCCAGATGGACAAGCGCCGGCGCACGCCGAAGCACGTGGACTTCTTCGCCGTCACGGCCGACCAGCCGGTCGACGTCCACGTGCCCATCGAGTTCGTCGGCACGGCGGTGGGCGCCCGGGAGGGCGGCCAGCTCGACGTGCAGCGCCGCGAGATCCACATCAGCGTGCTCCCACGGCTGATCCCGAACCACCTCGAACTCGACATCTCGGCCCTCGCGATCGGCGGCTCGCTGCACGTGCGCGACCTCGCCGCGGCCCTTCCGGTCGAGGCCACGATCCTCGACGACCTCGACCTCGCCGTCGTCGCGGTGGTACCGCCGCGCGTCGCCGTCGACGAGGAGGAGGCCGCCACGGAGGCCGAGCCCGAGGTCATCGCCAAGGGCGCCGAGGGCGACGAGGACTGACGCTTGCGACTCGTCGTCGGGCTCGGGAACCCCGGGACCCGTTACGCAGGAACCCGGCACAACGCCGGGTTCCTCGTCGTGGACGAGCTGGCGCGCCGCTGGGGCGGCGCGTGGCGCGCGGAGCGGCAGGCGGAGCGGCTGGCCCTCCCGGGCATCACGCTGCTCAAGCCGCGCACCTTCATGAACCTCTCCGGCGCGGCCGTCCAGGCCGAGCTCGCCCGCTACCGGATCGCCACCGCGGACCTGCTGGTGGTGCACGACGACATCGACCTGCCGCTCGGCCGCATCCGCTTCCGAAGCGGGGGCGGCTCCGGTGGTCAACGCGGCGTTCAGGACGTGATCGAACGGATCGGGCCGGCCTTCGCCCGACTCAAGGTCGGCGTCTCGCGGCCGCCGGAGGGCTGGAACGCGGAGCACTGGGTACTCTCGCGCTTCACCGACGACGAGCGGGCGCTGCTGGAGCGGGTGGTCGCGTCCGCGGCCGACGCCCTCGAACGCGTGCGCCGCGACGGCTGGGATGCGGCCGTCGCCTGGACGCACGGCCTCGATCTCACGCAGCCGCGCGAGGGCGACGGCGCCAGCCCGTCCGGCGCGCCCTGACCCGCGGTCCGGCGGTCCCGGTCCGGGGCGGACCGGCCCGCTACCCCACCTGAGCCAGGCTCGTCTCGATGGCGGCGACCAGGCGCTCGGCCTCGGCCAGGCGCCGGCGCTCCTCCGCCACGACGTCCGCGGGCGCGCCGGACACGAAGCGCTCGTTGGCCAACTTGGATCGAGACCGTTGCGCCTCGGCGCGCTGCGTCGCCAGGCGCTTCGCCTGCTTCGCCTTCCATGCGTCCACGTCCACGACGCCCTGCAACGGCAGCCGCAGCACCACGTCGTCGACCGGCTGCGCCAGGGCTCCGCCGCCGACGGGAGCGCCGTCCGGGAGCACGTCGACCCGCGCCAGAGCCGCGAACACCTCGCCCTCCGAGCGCAGGGCCCCGGAACCCGGTCCCTCGAGCAGCAGCGGCACCACCTGGCCAGGAGGCAGGTCGGCATCCGCTCGCAGCGCGCGCACCGCCGCCACGGCGCCCTGCAGCCGCGCGAACGCGCGCTCGGCGGCGGGATCCAGGTCGCGCTCGACCACGGAGGGCCAGCGTGCCTCGGCGAGCTGCGGCGGCTCCGCCCGGTCGCGGTCCACGGTCGCCGGCACGCCCGCCGTCGCGCGCCCCACGGCCTCCCACAGCTCCGACGTGACGAACGGAACCACCGGGTGGAGGAGCACGAGGATGCCCTCGAGCGTACGCAGCAGCGCGTGGCGCGTGCCCGGGTCGCCCTCCCGGAGGGCGGGCTTGGCCGCCTCCAGGTACCAGTCGCAGAACTCGGACCAGGTGAAGTCGTACGCCGCCCGGGTGGCCGCGCCTAGGTCGTAGGCCTCCAGCGCCTCCGTCACGGCGCCCGTCGCGGCGGCCAACCGCGAGAGGATCCACCGATCGGCCAGCCGCGTGGGCGGTACGGCGCGTTCTGCGCCGCCCAGGTGACCGAGGGCGAAGCGGGCAGCGTTCCACAGCTTGGTGCAGAAGTTGCGACCCATCTCGACGCGGCGCGGATCCCAGCGGACGTCCTGGCCGCCCGTGCTGGCGTGGCACATGGCGAAGCGCAGCGCGTCGGCGCCGTGCTCGTCGATCACCTCCAACGGATCGATCCCGTTGCCCTTCGACTTCGACATCTTCTGACCCTGCGCATCGAGCACCAGGCCGTGCAGCACGACGGTGTGGAAGGGAGCGCGGGCCGTAAGTTCGAAGCCGGCGATCTCCATGCGCGCGACCCAGAAGAAGAGGATGTCGTAGCCGGTGACCAGCACCGACGTCGGGTAGAAGCGCCGGTAGAAGGGGTCGTCGGTGTCGGGCCAGCCGAGGGTACTGAAGGGCCACAGGTTGGAGCTGAACCAGGTGTCGAACACGTCGGGGTCCTGGCGCAGGACGCGCCCGGCGTGGCGCGGATCGTCCGTCGGGTCGAGGAACGGGTCGGCCGGGTCCGGCACGATCACCTCGCCGTCGTCGGCGTACCAAGCGGGGATGCGGTGACCCCACCACAGTTGCCGCGACACGTTCCACGGGCGAAGGTTCGCGAGCCAATCGCGGTTCACCTTCGCGTACCGCTCCGGGACGATGCGGATCTCGCCCGCCTCGAGCGCCGCCAACGCGCGTTCGGCGGCGGCCGACGTGTCGTAGAACCACTGCGTCGACAGCAGCGGCTCCACCGGCTCGCCCGTGCGCTGCGACAGGCCCAGCGCCACGGTGTGATCGGAGATGCCGCGGAGCGCGCCGGCCTCGCGCAGGCCGTCGACGACGGCCGGCCGGGCCGCGAAGCGATCGAGCCCGCGGAACGCCGCGGGCACGAGCTCGCCGACGAGCCGTCCGTCGAGGTCGATCACGGACGGACGAGGCAGGCCGTGGCGCTCGCCGATCTCGAAGTCGGTGGGGTCGTGGGCCGGGGTGATCTTCAGGGCGCCGGTGCCGAACTCGATCTCGACGGCCTCGTCGGCGATGACGGGGATGCTGCGGTCGGTGAGCGGGATGCGCACCCGTCGGCCGACCAGGTGGGCGTACCGCGGATCGTCGGGGTGAACGGCCACCGCCTGGTCGGCGAAGATGGTCTCCGGCCGCACGGTGGCGATCTCCAACGCGCTACCGTCACCGCCGACGATCTCGTACGCGATGCGGTACAGGTGGCCCGGACGCTCCTCGCGCTCGACCTCCAGGTCCGACAGCGTCGTGCGGCTGACGGGGTCCCAATGCACGATGCGCTCGCCGCGGAAGATCCGGCCGCGGTGGTACAGCTCGACGAACTGCTTGCGTACCGCCCGCGACAGGCCCTCGTCCAGGGTGAAGCGGGTGCGGGTCCAGTCCGCCGACACGCCCAGGCGCTGCAGCTGCTCGAGGATGATGCCGCCGTACTGCTCCTTCCAGGCCCACATGCGCTCCAGGAACGCCTCGCGTCCGATCGCGTGGCGGTCGACGCCCTCGGCGCGGAGGGCGCGCTCCACCTGGACCTGGGTCGAGATGCCCGCGTGGTCGGTTCCCGGCTGGAACAGCGCCTCGAAGCCCTGCAGGCGCTTGAAGCGGATCAACGCGTCGATGATGGCGTTGTCGAAGGCGTGCCCCAGATGCAGGTTGCCCGTGACGTTGGGCGGCGGGATCACGATCGTGAAGGCGGGCTTGGGGCTCGCCGGATCGACCCCCAGCGGCTCCTCGGCCCAACGGCGCGCCCAACGCGCCTCCACCTGGGCGGGCTCGTAGCGCGGCGGTAGTGCGAAGCGTTCGTGGTCGGTGGCGTCGGGCATCGGCGGCTCCCTGGGGCGGGCGCCGGACGCGCCCGCTCGTCGACGAGGTGAGGCGCGGACGGGGCGTCGGCCCCGCGGTACCACCGCGGTTCCCCGGCGTACCGGGGCGCTCGTGCCCGTGTCGCGGCACGGGCTGGGGTTCTAGTGAGGCGCGTGCGCCCGTTCTTCCCCGCGGCCGGCGGACTCCGCCGGCACGGGCGACGTTCGCCCCGCCGCTCCGGGCTCCGGTCTCACCCCCGTCACCTGGGTCGGTTTCGGGCCGGCGCCTCGCTGTCGGGCGGGGAGGGGCTACTCCTCCCGTGCGGACGAGCCTAACGACCCGCCGCGCCGACGTCAACCTCCGACCGCCCCCGGGGGCCCGCAGGGACCGCGGCTCAGGCGAGCGGCAGCGTCTGCAGCGACTGCACCGAGACCTGGCCGGCGACGCGCCGGGCCGCATCGCGCAACGCGACGGCGCTGACGTCGTCCGGGTCGCTGACCACGAGGGGGATGCCGGCGTCGCCGCTCTCGCGCAGCCGCCGCGTGATCGGGATCTCGCCCAAGAGCGGCAGGTCCTCCTGCGCGGCGAACGCCCGCGCGCCGCCCTCCCCGAACAGGAAGTCGCGACTGCCGTCCGGAAGCGCGTAGTAGCTCATGTTCTCGATGACGCCGAGCAGAGGCACGTGCGTCTTGCGCGCCATCGTCGCGGCGCGCTTCACGTCCAGCAGGGCCACGTCCTGCGGCGTGGTGACCAGCACCATGCCGGTCACCTGAACCAGTTGCGCGAGGGACAACTGCACGTCGCCGGTGCCGGGCGGCAGGTCGACCACCAGGTAGTCCAGTTCGCCCCACACCGTCTGCTGCAGCATCTGGGTGAGCGTGCCGTGCAGGATGGGGCCACGCCAGGTGAGCGCCTGGCCGTCCTCGACGAGGTTGGCGATGGACAGCACCTTCACCCCGAAGTGGTGGAGCGGCAGGATGCGCTTCTGCTCGTCGGCCATGAGCCGGCGGCCCTCCACCGAGAACATGCGCGCCTGGGACGGTCCGTAGATGTCGGCGTCCAGGAGGCCGACGTCGGCGCCGTCGAGCGCGAGCGCCGCGGCGAGGTTGGCCGCGATCGTCGACTTGCCGACGCCCCCCTTGCCGGAGCCGACGGCCACGACGTGCTTCACTCCCGGGAGGTTGCCCTGCGGCGCCGGGCGGACCTGGGCGCCGAAGCTGACCTCGACGCTGCCGACCCCGGCGACCGACGCGACCGCCTCGCGGACGTCGCGTTCGATCTGCGCCTTCATCGGACAGGCCGGCGTCGTCAGCTGCACGCGGACCGCCACGCGATCACCGTCGATCTCGAGTCGCTCGATCATGCCGAGCGACACGAGGTCCTGCTGGAGTTCGGGGTCGATGACGGTGGCCAGCGCCGCCATCACGGCGCGTTCGGTCGGGTTCATGCTGCCCACGCTACCAGCGCCAGCGCGCCGGGGGCGCCGAGGAGGCGACGCGCGGCCGCGGGCGCGCGACCGGTCTCGCCCGCGGCGCCTTGTGAGGTCCCTGCGCCGCTGCGTAGCATGGCCGCGATGCCAGCCGCCGCTCCACGGTCCGAAGCGCCCGCGCCCCGCGGCGGCGCGGCGGCCGGTGGGGAGGCGCTGGCGGCTACCTGCGAACGCATGGCCGACCCGATCACGGGCCTTCCCATCCTCCGCTACCGGTTCGCGGGCCGACCCGCGCTGCGGCCGGGCGACCCGGCGCCCGCCGGCGCCTGGCGTGTCCTGAGGGTCGCCGAGTCCGACGGGCGCACGGTGCTCGACCTCGAACACGCGACCGGGGCCGAACGCGTCGACGGCAGCCCGGCCACCGTCGACGACGCGTTGGCCGAGGCGGTGTTGGCCTGCCTGCGCGCGGCGTCGGCCTGCGGGGCGGCGCACGGCGACCTCGGTGCGCATCGCGTCTGGCGGCGCGGAGAGCGGGTGTGGGTCGAGGGGTTCGGGATTCCGTGGCGGGAGGCCCGCGACCCCGACGGCGACGCTCGCGCCCTGGCCGCATCGCTGCTGGCCCTGCCCGGCACGACGCTGTCGCCGGGCATGCGGGCCCGGCTCGACGCGGTCCGG
>ERZ869909.2883-NODE-2883-length-10616-cov-4.063858_pt1 | contig 10616 bp, 14 predicted proteins | sample MGYA00520892_ERZ869909 | MGnify/ENA primary metagenome ERZ869909 (study PRJEB32215, sample SAMEA104723947) | bioreactor metagenome | biome: bioreactor; feature: anaerobic bioreactor; material: water | place: China | collected 2015-03-12 ... | reverse complement strand
CTCGCGCTCGGTTTCCAGCGTGCCCAGAAGTGTTTCCAGACTGGTCTCCAGCGCCTCCATACGCGCGATACGCGCCTCGATACGCCGCTCGGCAACTTCCAGAAGCGCCTCGCGGGTATCAAGCTCATCCTCGCGCATATCGAGCTCCACACGCCGGTTCTCCACCAGCTCGCAAAGCTGGAACTGGGACCGCGTGACATTGAACTCGTCCGGTTCGGCTTCAAAAGCCGGGGCGGGGGTTGCCGCTGGCGGCGCGGCGGCAGGCTGATCCACAGCTTCCGCCCGCGGGGCCAGCACTTGCGGCTCGTCACCGCCTTGCGTGTTCATCAGCGCCACGGCGCTATCGGCCAGCGACACCGATTTCAGCGCGAACATGGCCGCCAGCAATATGGCGATAACGGCAAGGGGACGAAGGCCGGGCATGGGCAGTGACCTTTCCTAGCGCAGCGTCTTGAGGTGTTCGCGCTCACGCGGGTGCTGCGCACCCTCGCGTTCACGGGGCAGCTCACTGGCCGCCTGCGGGCGGCGCGCACGGTCGAAACGGTCAAGGCGCGTCTCGCCCGCACTGGTCAGAAGGCGCAGCTCATCGGCCAGCGCGCGCGCTTCGTGCGTGCGCTGCTCCAGCACCTCGCCTGTCTCTTTCGAGGCCCGGTCCAGCGCGGCGAGGCCGGCACGCGCGCGGTCCACCGCGTCATTGAGGGCGGACACGGTCTCTTTCAACCCGTCCTGCCCGTCGCGCAGGGCTTTCAGCCGCCGGTCGACGCGCCAGCACATCACCGCCGCGCCCACCAGAAGGACACCGATCAGGGCTTCAAACAGGAAGGCCGCCATACTCATGAGAACCTCGTCAGCGTGCGCCGTGCGGCGGGGGTGAGCGGTGCATCGAGCCGGACGGCCACATTATGGTTCAGTCTGCCCATGCGCCCGCGCGTCAGCGGAATGGTGCCGCAGCGCAGCTCAACGGCGCTATCTGGCCCGGCATCGAGCATGATCGTATCGCCGACCTGAAGTTTCATGATCTCGCCCAGTGGCCGCTGCAATTCATCAACGACGGCGTGAACCTCCATCTGCGTCGACCACAACTCGGTTGCGAGGTGGCTTTCCCAGATATTGTCCCGTCCGAACTTCTCCCCCATGAATTGCTGGAGGAGCATTTTGCGGATGGGCTCAAGCGTCGCATAGGGCAGAAGAAGCTCGATTCGCCCTCCCCGGTCCTCCATATCAATGCGCAGCTTGACGAGGATGGCCGCATTGGCAGGCCGGGCGATAGCGGCAAAGCGCGGATTGGTCTCCACCCGGTCCAGGGTGAAGTCCACATCTGTCAGTGGCGCAAACGCCTGTTTGGCGTCAGCCAGCACCACTTCGATCATGCGCTGGACCAGCGTGCGCTCGATCGTGGTGTAGGGGCGCCCCTCGATACGCATGGCACTGGTGCCGCGCCGCCCGCCCAGCAGCACGTCCACCACCGAGTAGATGAGGTTGGAATCGACCGTCAGCAGGCCGTAATTGTCCAGTTGCTGCGCGCGAAACACCGACAGGATGGCGGGCAGCGGGATGGAGTTGAGATAGTCGCCAAAGCGGATGGAGGAGATGTTATCAAGGCTCACCTCCACGTTGTCGGAGGTGAAATTACGCAAGGATGTCGTCATCAGCCGCACAAGGCGGTCAAAGACAATCTCCAGCATGGGCAGGCGCTCATAGGAGACGAGCGCGGAATTGATGATAGCGCGGATGCCCGAGCGCTCGGCCCCGTCCTCGTCCGACACCGAGAAGCCCAGAAGGCTGTCGATCTCGTCCTGGTTGAGGATACGCTCAGGGCCTTGCGCGCCTTGCTGGGGCAGGAAGGTTTCGCCATCGGCGCCCACCATGGCTTCCCATTCAGACGCAAGCGCATCCGAACCGGCGCCGTCAAAGTCGGGCTGTTCCGCACTGGCGGCGGCTTCCCATTCGGCGGCCAAGGCATCCTGATCTACATCACTCATGGGGCAATCCGGTCATTGTCTTGCGCAAAGGGCACCATCATCACGACTGGCTGATAAGGATTTCGGTCAGGAGCACCCGGTCCACCTGGGCGGGCGCGATCGCCAGATTGGTCCGGCGCAGCAATTCCAGACGCAGGCGGTGCTGGCCAGCAGACCCGGCCAGATCATCAGGCGTCAGCTCGCGCAGGAAGCCCTGATACTGGTCCAGAATACGCTGCATACCCGCCTCCAGCGCGGGCTCCACGGCCGGATCGGTAAACTCGAAACTCACCTTGAGCGTGAGGATCGGACGCACATTGCCCGAACCGGAAATCTGCACCACCAGCGGCTGCCCGATCTCGAAGCTCAGGATTTCCGGCCCCGCCTCGGCCAATGCCTGCTCGGCAGCCTCGGCTTCGGCCATCGCAGCCTCATCTTCCCCGCCCCCGCCAAAAAGGAACAGCCCGCCTGCCACCAGCGCGAGCACGAGAATGATGGCCGGCAGGCCGATAAACAGCGCCAGCTTCTTGATATCAGGCTTGGACTTGCCTTCGCCCTCGGCATTTTCGCCGTCGGCGCCGTCTTCGTTTTCGTCGTTTTCTTCGGCCATGATGATCCCGCCAGATCGCACTGATTCACGCTTCAGCAAGGATTAGGGGGCGTCCCGGTTAACGATCCGTTGGGAAAGTTTCCCGATAGGCAGTTTTTTCCGCATCAAGCTGCATTGCCTGCCGGGCGGAACGGGCCGGAAGCAAAGGCCGGAAACTCAAGCTATTGTAATTAATGGGTATTAACCATGGCACGCCCCTTGCGATGGCTGGGCGGCGTAGCTGGCAAAAGTCCGGCCGCACGCGGCACACGGCCAGAAAGGGCGAGGAGGGCGCGATGGACAACATGATGATGATAGGCCTGAGCCAGCAGCAGGTGCTGCGCCGGGCCATGGACATCACTGCCAACAATATCGCGAACGTCTCCACTGCGGGCTTCAAGGCCGAGCAGCTTCTGGTCGAGGCCGACCCCTATACCCGTGCGCGCGCAGAAGACGGTCCTGCCCGCCTTAACTATGTCGCCGAGTGGGGTATGGGCCGCGATTTCAGCCAGGGCACTCTGGAGCAGACCGGGCGTCCTCTGGACGTGGCCATCACTGGCGAGGGCTTTTTCACGATTGATACCCCGCAAGGCGAGCGCTTCACGCGCGACGGCCGCTTTTCCATGGACGCAGCCGGCACGCTCACATCGGCCAATGGCGCCCCTGTACTGGGCGAGGACGGTGCACCGATAACTATCGACCCGGATGCCGGGCCCGTCACCATCCTGGCCAATGGCGAGGTCAGCCAGAACGGCCTTGCCGCCGGACGCATCGCCGTTACCCGCTTCGAAAATCAGGGCGTCCTCTCCAAGATAGGCGACAATCTCTATACCGCCCCTGACGATGCGCCGCGCGAACTCGCGCTCGAACCCGTGATCCGCCAGGGATTTGTCGAGAGCTCCAACGTGCGCCCCATCATGGAGATCACCTCCATGATGGAAGTGTCGCGCGCCTATTCCTCCGTTACCCGCATGCTCCAGCAGGCCGACGAACTCAGCCGCAAGGCGATCGAGCGTCTTGGCCGGCCGGGCTAGTGAATTCTTGATAAGGAAACCCAACTGATGCGCGCACTGTCTACCGCCGCCACCGGAATGGAAGCCCAGCAGCTCAATGTCGAGGTGATTGCCCACAACCTCGCCAACATGAACACGACCGCGTTCAAGCGTCAGCGCGCCGAGTTTCAGGACCTGCTCTATCAGAATCTGGGTCAGGTTGGCGCCGCCAGCTCGGACGCCGGCACCATCGTGCCGACCGGCCTGCAGATCGGTCTGGGCGTGCAGGCGGGCTCGGTCTACCGCATCACCGAGCAGGGCAGCCTTTCCCAGACCGGCAATGAACTGGACCTTGCCATTTCAGGCCGGGGCTATTTCCGCATCGAACTGCCCAATGGCGGCGAGGCCTATACCCGCGCCGGCAGCTTCTCGCGCAGCCCGGAGGGCCAGCTGGTCACCTCTGACGGCTATCTCGTCATGCCGGGCATCGCGATCCCCGAAGAGGCGCGCCGCGTGGAAGTGAACCAGCAAGGACAGGTGCAGGTGCAGCTTGATGGCGACGCCGAGGCGCAGATCCTCGGCCAGCTCGAACTCATCACCTTTGCCAACGAGGCGGGTCTCGAGGCGGCTGGCGACAACCTCTACCTGGAAACCGCAGCGTCGGGCGCGGCCAATGTCGGCGTGCCGGGCCAGCCGGGCTTCGGCATTATCCGGCAAGGCTTTGTGGAAACCTCCAACGTGGATGCCGTCACCGAGATCACCGCGCTGATCCGCGCCCAGCGGGCCTATGAGATGAATGCCCGTGTCATCAGCGCTGCCGACGAAATGCTCGCTGCTTCTGCAAACCTGCGCTGATAGGGGTAATTATCATGCTGCGCGTCATAGCCACTGCCACGCTTCTTGCCATCGCCGGAACCGCCTTCGCCGCCGCACAGCAAAGCGTGCTTCTGCGCGAACGCGTGGTGGTCCAGGGCGCGACCGTGACGCTCGGCGACCTGTTTGAAGGGGTTGAAGGCGAGGCCGCTTCGGTGACTCTGGCGCGCGCACCGCAGCCCGGCTCACGCACCTTCCTTGACCCTGCCTGGGTCAGCCGTCAGGCCAGCCGCAACGGGCTGGAATGGGCGAACGCCACCGGCATTGAACGCGTGGCGGTTGAACGCGCTTCGCAAAGCCTGTCAGCGGGCGAGATCGCCGACATGATCGCGGCGCACATGTACCGCGAAACCGGCCGCAGCCATGAAGTCACGCTCTCCAACCGCATGCTCTCTATCCATGCGCCAGTCGATGCGTCCGGCGCACCGGAAATCGTCCGGCTGGAGCTGGATGGCCGCACCGGACCGTTCCGCGCGGAGATCCGCACCCATGATGGCGGCGATGCCGTGACCATTACCGGCCGCGCTGACCCGGTCATGGATGTGCCGGTTCTGGGCCGCCCGGTGGCGCGCGGCGAAGTCATTGAAGCGGGCGACATCGAGTGGGTGCGCATGCGCTCTGACCGCATCCGCCCCGACGCCATCACCAGCGAACGCGCCCTTATCGGTCAGGAAGCGCGCCGCGCCCTGCGCGCCGGTGAAGCGCTGCGTGGCTATGATCTGCGCGAGCCGGCTGCCATCACGCGCGGCGAAACCGTGGCACTGGTTTTCCAGTCCGGTCCGCTGACCCTGACCGCACGTGCCCGCGCCCTTGAAAACGCGGCGCTCGGCCAGACGGTCCGCTTTGTGAACCTTCAGTCCAACCGCACCGTCGAAGGTGTGGTCGAGGGACCGGGCCGCGCGCGCGTGACCGGCGCCACCAGCAATATCTTCTAGCCGTCAGGAGACGACGATCATGCCCAGCACCCACCTGACGCGTCTTGCCCGCCTCGGCGTCTGCGCGCTCGCCCTTACAGCCATGAGCGCCTGCGCCGTACGCGACCGCGCCAGCTATATCGGCCAGCCGCCGCCCCTCTCGCCCATCTCTGCCGATGCGGCCATTCGCGGGGTCGGCATCACCGAACAGAACGGCGCATCGGGTCAGCGCCAGCTGGAAGCCCTGCAGGCCGCCATCGCCGCCCGCCAGAACGATACTGGCAATCTGAACTCGCTCTGGCGGTCCAACTCATCCACCTTCTTCGGCGATCCCCGTGCGGCACGTGTGGGCGACATTCTCACCGTCAACATCAACATTGCCGACCGCGCCCAGCTGAACAATCAGACCAACCGCTCGCGGGTCACGTCTGAACGCGCAGGCATTCCCAACTTCTTTGGCGGCGAAGCGGCCCTCGATGGGTTCTTTAACGACGCCATTGACCCGGAAAACCTTGTCCGCATGGGGTCCAACAGCTCCACGCGCGGCAGCGGCTCGGTCAACCGTTCCGAGACCATCCGCCTTACCGCCGCCGCCATCGTGGTGGACGTGTTGTGGAACGGGAACATGATCGTGCACGGCCGCCAGGAAGTGCGGATCAATAACGAGGTGCGTGAACTTCTGATCTCCGGCATCGTACGCCCGCAGGACATCGCATCGGACAACACGATCGACCACTCCAAGATCGCCGAGGCGCGCATTTCCTATGGTGGCCGCGGGCATATTTCCGAGATGCAGCGCCCGCCAGTCGGCCAGGAGATATACAACCTCCTGTGGCCGTTCTAACGATTGCGCGCTAACGCTTTGCTCATCATTCGGCCCCTAGGATGATATTCGGGCGCAAGCTCGAAGGGGGGCTGAATGACCGGGCGTTTCTCATATATTACGCGCATTCTGGAGCCTGAAGGGCTCATGTATGTGCGCGTTTTCGGCGTCAACCGCCCAGACCTCAGCCGTGACCGGGGCGGCATGCTGCTCGACCGTGTGGCCAAGGGCGGCATCAATGCGGTGATCTTCGATTACCGGCGCATGGTCTATACCCACGACACCTTCCAGATCGGCACCCTGGCCGGACGGGTCGCGAGCCGCCTGCCAGCCGGCTTTCCGGTTGCCTATGTGCTTGCCCGCCAACATGCAGGCTTCGTTGTCACACTGATGCGCACACTGGCCCGCAAGGGGATCATTACCGAGCCCTTCGCCACCCACCGGCCTGCCATTGCCTGGGCACGCCAGCAGATCGCGATGGCCCAGCTGGCCGCCGATGCCCGCCGCGCAGGCCTGAATGTTCATGCCCGAAGCGCCTGACGCATCCGACCTCAGTATCGAACGTTTCGAGCTGGAAGGCGCAAATGTCTTCTGCGCCCGGCTGATCGGCACCCACCGCTTGAAAGACAGCCTCGTCAACGCGCAGCGCCTGGCAGAGCGCGTCGTGCGCGAGAACCGCGATGCCGTCATACTCGATTACAGCCAGTGCCAGCTGGAACATAAGCTGGAAGAGTTCATCAGGGTCGGGGATCTGTTCGTCCGGCACATGCCCGCCCATGTGCGCTTCAGCTACGTGTACCACGCATCAAACATGATGCACGCCGCCTATATGACGAAAACGCTCTTCAAGGCGGGTTTTCAGGCACGCGCGTTTGGCAACTGGGACGATGCGGAGCGCTTCGCGCGCGGGATCGAATAACGGTCAGTCGTCGCGGTGGACCCGCTCGGAGCGTTCATGGCGTTCCTGGGCTTCCAGGCTCAGCGTTGCCACCGGGCGTGCATCCAGACGGGCCAGCGAAATAGGCTCACCCGTCTCATCGCAATACCCGTAGGTATCTTCCTCGATCCGGCGCAGCGCAGACTCGATCTTCGAGATCAGCTTGCGCTGACGGTCGCGGGCGCGAAGCTCCAGCGAACGGTCGGTTTCGGTCGAGGCCCGGTCAGCCAGATCCGGCAGGGCGCCGATATCTTCCTGCAGGGCGTAGAGCGTCGTTTTGCTCTCCCGCAGAATCTCGTCTTTCCATGCCATCAGCTTGCGGCGGAAATACTCTTTCTGCCGCGGGTTCATGAAGTCCTCGTCCTCGCTGGGACGATACCCCTCAGGCAGCTCAATCTTGGATTCAAATGCGCTCATACGCCCGCCTCCATGACGCTCACGCCCCTGCCCATGAGCGCGGCGGAGAATATCGGCGCAACTCATCAAGTCAACGGCGCATGACCGTTACACCGCAAGTTTGGTGCCAATACGATTAGATGAAGACTTTCAAGGATTAGACGGCCACGCCTTCGTCATTCAAGCGTCATATTTGGCCAGTTCGACCGCCGCACGCGTTTCAACTTCGTCCAGCATGGCTTCCAGACGCGGGTCCGATACAGATTCGCGCCGTGCCTTGAGCACGTCCATCAGGCGGACCAGTCTGGAACGCGGAACGCCGCCTTCCAGCAGAGCGATTTTCAGATCATCGAGCACATCAAGCAGGGTGAAGGCGCGTTCGGTTGCCCGCTGGCGCGCTCCAGCCTCGTCATGATCGCCTTGCAGCGCCAGCAGCGCCTCGACCGATCCGACCGACGCAACCGGCCCCGTTCCCGCAACACTGGACGATGCCGGCGCAGACGCCGGTGAGGCAGGCGCAAAGCTTCCCGAACCGCTCTGCGTGCGGCTGGTGCGTTTGGGAGCGCTCGGCCCCTGGGTGCTGCCCGGACCGCTGATCTTCATCGGTCATGCCTCTTCGACAGGAACATCTGAGCCAAATTGCTTAAGCTTGCTTAACAGTCCCTTAAACCGCTTCGCGCGCCCGGCAAAATCTTCCCGGCAGCGTCCGCCATGCGCGTGTTCTGCCGACAGGCGCACCCACTCAAATACAAATATATCAAGGCGTTAGCTGATGCCATCTTGGCACGGAATTCGCATGGTTAATGCGCGAAACACACCCAAGGCGGAGAACCGCGCGCGATGCTGACCCGGATTTTGATTGCCACTGCCCTCTGCCTGGCGCTGCTTGCGCCGGCGCACGCCAATCCGCGTATCAAGGACATCGCCGATATTGAGGGCGTCCGTGACAACCAGCTGGTCGGATACGGGCTTGTGGTCGGTCTCGACGGCTCTGGCGACACGCTGCGCAATTCCGCCTTTACCCGCCAGTCGCTGAACTCGCTCATGGAGCGCTTCAACGTCAATATCCGCGATGCCGATTTGCGCACCGGCAATGTGGCTGCCGTGCTGGTGACAGCGCATCTGCCGCCGTTTGCCACGCAAGGCTCGCGCATGGATGTCACCGTATCGGCCATGGGCGATGCCAGCAGCCTACAGGGCGGCGTTCTCATTGCTACACCGCTCATGGGCGCCGACGGGCAGGTCTACGCCGTGGCGCAGGGCTCCATCGCGGTCGGCGGCTTTGCCGCTCAGGGCGCAGGTGCCAGCATCACGCGCGGTGTGCCGACCAATGGCCGTATCTCCAACGGCGCCATTATCGAGCGCGAGCTTCGCTTTGATCTGGCCAGCCGCGACGAGATCCGCCTGGCCCTGCGCAATCCCGATTTCACAACGGCGCGCCGGATGGCCGATGCCATCAACGCCTATATCGGCACCGGCACCGCCCATGCCAGCGACCCGGCCACGGTCGTGGTCAGCCGGCCCGCCAGCTTTGCCGGTGATATGGTCAGCCTTGTCGCCGATGTGGAGCAGCTTCGCGTTGCCGCCGACATGCGCGCCCGCGTGGTGATTGACGAAAGCACCGGCACCATCGTGATGGGCGAGAATGTACGCGTGTCCACCGTAGCCATCGCGCAGGGCAATCTCACCATCACGGTAAGCGAAACCCCGATTGCCAGCCAGCCCGGCGCCTTCTCTGAAGGCGAGACGGTTGTGCTGCCGCGTACGCAGGTGGCGGTGGAGGAGGACTCCATGCAGCTGGGCGTGCTGCAGGGGACGGTGTCCTTGCGTGAGCTGGTCGACGGGCTTAACGCGCTGGGCGTCTCGCCGCGCGACATGATTACGATTTTGCAGACCATCAAGGCGGCCGGCGCGCTGCAGGCCGAGATCGAGGTGCTGTGATGGATGATTTTCTCGCCAGTCAGGTTCAGGGCGCGTTCCAGACGCGCGAACCCTCCCTGCCCGGCACGGGCGGCATCAGCAATGCCGAACAGGCGCGCCGCGTCGCCGAAGAGTTCGAGGCGGTCTTCCTTGCCCAGCTCGTGGAACAGATGATGGGCGAGAGCACACAGAGCGAGATGTTTGGCGGCGGTGCGGGCGAGAGCGCCTTCCGGGGCATGCTCAATGAGGAATATGCCAAGGTGATGGCGCGCGCAGGGGGCATTGGCCTCGCCGATGACCTTACCCGCGAAATTCTGCGCCTTCAGGAAGCAGGAGCCCGGTAATGAGCGAACTGGCCGCGAACACCCCCGCCGAACGCGCTGCGGCGCTGATCCGCCTGACAGCCCGGCTGACCGAGCTGTTTGAAACCGAGACCGCGCATTTCGAGGCGCGCCAGCCGCACAAGGCCTTCGACCTTCAGGACGAGAAGATGCAGCTGGCCAATATCTACCGGCGCGAAACCCAGCTGGCCGCTGGCGATCCGGAGCGTCTGGCGGGACTGGAACCGGCTCTGAAGGCTTCCTTGCGGTCAAACGTGGAGAAGCTGGAGGCTGCCGTGCAGCGAAATGGCTTCGTGGTCGAGGCGCTCAAAGACATCACCGAAGGCCTGGTCAAGTCCATCGCCGATGAGGCCGTCCGCCAGAAGTCGCAAAATGCCGGCTACGGCCCGCAATCAGCGCGGGCAAACCAGATCGGCGCCATAGCCGTCAATCAGAGCGCCTGAGCCCTACCCGCCCAGATGGGCGATGAAGGGGGCGCACAGCGCCAGCCCCATCAGCGTTTCAAACCCGATAGCGGCTGCGTTGTAGCGCGTGCGCGTGCCGTGATCGGCGTCGGCAGCCATCGAGATGGCCCGGCCCATCGCCATGCCCAGCCAGTAAAGCCCAACAGCGAAACTGGCCCCCATGACCGCGCCAGAACCAGCCTGAGCGCTCATCATCAAGGTAAGCAATACCGCGCCATGGGCCAGCACCAGCGCGCCGCCATAGCTGGAGCGGAACTCCGCCCAGCCTCCCTTCAGATCAGGTGCCGGGGCCAGACGCACTACGTTCGCGCCCCAGCGCGGCACGGCAAGGCTCATCAATCCCATCAGGGCGCCGATTGCAGAGGCAGTGGCGGCCAGCATCCAGGGCAAGGACAAATCGGGCATG
>ERZ869909.2882-NODE-2882-length-10618-cov-32.504127_pt1 | contig 10618 bp, 8 predicted proteins | sample MGYA00520892_ERZ869909 | MGnify/ENA primary metagenome ERZ869909 (study PRJEB32215, sample SAMEA104723947) | bioreactor metagenome | biome: bioreactor; feature: anaerobic bioreactor; material: water | place: China | collected 2015-03-12 ... | reverse complement strand
CGTCGCTGATTTTGCGGGCGCGGGCTGTCTTTTCGGTCATGCTCTGTGTCAGGTTCGAGAAGAGATCACGGATCGAGCTCATGCGCCGTCTTCCCTCGCCAATGAAAGCGTGGCCCGGCGGCGCGACGCGGAACGATTGCGAGCGGAGCCCGAATCCCGAATGGTCATGCGTGCCCGACAGGTGGCACGTCGCCCTGTGGATTGGCAAGCCGGACGTGCCAAGCAGCCACACCGGAACGATTTTTGGCAGCGGCCACGGGGCCGTGGGGCCAAAGAGTCGCGGCGACCGGCCGTCCGGTGGCCCCTTTCGCCGATCCTGATATTTAGGACACGGCGGGAGCCCCCGCCATCGGGAAGATCGCACCATGCAAGACGAGCAACACCCTGCCGGGGCGCCGCGCGCCTCCGGCTTGGCCGCACTTGGCGACAATCCGTGGTTTCTGATGCTGTTGCCGGGCCTGTTCTGGGCCGGCAATGCCATCGTCGCGCGCAGCGTCACGGCCGAGGTTCCGCCCATTGCGCTGGCCTTCTGGCGCTGGACGTTGGCCGCGCTCGTGGTGTTGCCGTTTGCCTGGCCGCATCTCGCCCGTGACCTCCCGAAGATCCGCGCGCGCTGGCCGATCATGCTGCTGCTCACCACGCTCGGCATCAGCATCTTCAACACGTTCCTCTACATCGCGGCCCACACGACGACGGCCATCAACATCGTCATGCTGCAGACGGCGATGCCCATCGTGGTCGTGCTGGCGACCTTCCTGATCTTCCGCGAGGCGGTGACGGGCCGGCAGGCCGCGGGCATCGTTGCTTCGTTTGCGGGCACGCTGATCCTGATCTCCCACGGCGACCCGGACGTGCTCCTGAACCTCGATTTCAAGCGCGGCGACCTCTGGATGCTCGCAGCCGTCGTGAGCTATGCGGTCTATACGGCGCTCTTGCGCCTGCGCCCGCCGGTCCACGGGTTCAGTTTCGCCTTCACGAGCTTTGCGCTCGGCGCGCTTTTGCTGCTGCCGTTCACCGTGGCCGAAGCGGTGTATGTCGGGACGTTCCCGGTCACGGCGAAGGCGTTCGCCGCACTCGGCTATGTCGCGGTGTTTGCGTCCGTGCTGGCCTACATGGCCTTCAACCGCACGGTCGAGCTCTTGGGCGCCAACATCGCCGGCCTCTCCGTGCATCTCATCCCGGTGTTCGGGATCGTCCTCGCGGTGCTGCTGCTCGGCGAGAGCGTGCATCCTTATCACGGCGCCGGTATCGCGCTCATCGCCTTCGGCCTCTGGCTTGCGACCCGCAGGCGAGCAGCGCCGGAACGGGCCTGATCCGTCCCGGCGCCTCGCGAGCGCGCTTTACCGGCGGGACCGGGCGGCCTTCTTGGCAGTCGTCTTGCGTGCGGGCTTGCGGGCAGGCGCCGTCTTCGCGGCCGTCTTTCGTGCCGGGCGCGCGGCCTTTCTCGCGGTGGCAGACTTGCGCGGCGCGGCCTTCCGGGTCGCCGAGGACGATTTGCGGGCCGTCGAGGATTTGCGGCTGCTGGCGGTACGGCCGCGCGGCGCCACCTGGTCGGTCGGCAGCTTGGTCCCGACGTCGGGATCTACGACATGACGTTTGCCGCCGGGCGGGTTGGTTGCATTCGTATTGTCGACGTAGGTGGTCTTGGGCATGGCACGCCTCTCCCATTGCGATGATCCGGGAAACGCATGCAAAATCCCTAAGTTCCGTAGGCTGGCGGATTAGCAGGCGACATTGTCGATGAGCCGCGTCTTGCCGAGCCACGCGGCGGCGAGCACGCGCCCGGGCCGCCCGCTGCCGGGCACGAAAGGCGCGAGCGTTTCCGCATCGCGCACCTCGATGTAGTCCACCTTGGCGAAGCCCGCGGCAAGAAGGGCGCTCGCCGCATCGCGCGGATCGCGCCCGCGCGCCACGTCCGAGATCGCCTTGTAGAGCATGGGGGCGATGTAGCGCTCGTCCTCGGTGAGGTAGGCGTTGCGCGAGGAGAGGGCGAGGCCGTCCGGCTCGCGCACGGTCGGCACGCCGCGGATCGAGACGGGCAGCACCAGGTCGCGCGCCATCTGCCGGATCACTGCGAGCTGCTGGAAATCCTTTTCGCCGAACAGCGCCATGTCGGGCATCGCCGACATCAGGAGCTTGCACACCACCGTCGCCACCCCGCCGAAGTGATGCGGGCGAAACGCCCCTTCGAGCGGCAGCGCCGCGCCCCCGACCTCGAGCCGGGTCGCAAAGCCCTCTGGATAGATCTCGGCGACCGTCGGCACCCAGACGAGATGCGCGCCGGCGCCCGCGAGCTTGGCGAGGTCGCCAGCTTCGTCGCGCGGATAGCGGGCAAGGTCCTCGTGCGGCGCGAACTGGGTCGGGTTGACGAAAATCGACACCACGGCCCGGTCCGCGAGCGCCAGCGCCGCCGCCACCAGCGAAATGTGCCCGGCGTGCAGCGCGCCCATGGTCGGCACCAGCGCGATGGTGTCGCCGCCCGCGCGCCACTGGGCCACGTCCGCCCTCAAGTCGCTGATCGTCCGAACGGTCTTCAAGCCGATACCCCTGTGCTGCCCTGGCGGAACTGTGCGCTCTCTCTGCGCGCGAAGTGAGGCAGGCCGGCGCCCGCCGTCAAGGGCTCCGCCGTGGCGCGCCGTTGTAGAACCCACAGCGAACCGCCATCTCCACAGTGCAATGGGCAGGAGAATCAGGTGTGCTCTCGGCGAGAAGAGGGGACCCAATGGTTGCGTTGAGACATTCCGAGGTCGCCGGCTCGGCTGCCGGTGCGGCCGAGGTTCCGCCGCGCGACGAAATCGCCGCCCACCACCTGACCGACGAGACCCGACTCGTCGGCGGCCTGATCGAGCGCGCCGTCTTTACCGGCGACGAGCGCCGCCGCGCGTCCGACCTTGCCCGGTCTCTCGTCGAGGCCGCCCGCCACGGCCGTGCCAACCACGGCGGCATCGACGCCTTCATGCGCGAGTATGGCCTGTCGAGCGAGGAAGGCGTCATCCTGATGTGCCTCGCGGAAGCGCTGCTCCGCATCCCCGATGCCGACACCGCCGACCGCTTCATCGCCGAGAAGATCGCGGGCGGCCATTGGGAGCGCCATCGCGGCCACTCCGAAAGCCTGCTCGTCAACGCCTCGACCTGGGGGCTGATGCTCACCGGCCGCCTCGTCAAGCTCGGCGAGACGCAGGGCGCCAATCCGTGGGAGGCCTTGAAGCGGCTCGTCGCCCGCTCGGGCGAGCCGTTCATCCGCCAGGCCGTGCGCCAGGCGGTGAAGCTGCTGGGCGACCAGTTCGTGCTCGGCCGCTCGATCCACGATGCGATCGGCCGTTCCGCGCCCTACGAGGCGCGCGGCTTCCGCTTCTCCTACGACATGCTGGGCGAGGCCGCGAAAACGGCCAAGGACGCCGAGCGCTATTTCGACCGTTACATGACGGCCGTGGAGGCCGTGGGCGAAGCGGCCGGTCCCAACCCGCTCTCGCATCCCGATGCCTTGCTCGCGCGGCCCGGCCTCTCGGTGAAGCTCTCCGCGCTCCACCCCCGCTACGAGCCCGGCAAGGAAACCCGTCTCGCCGACGAGCTTTATCCGCGCCTCATCGCGCTCCTGAAAGCCGCCGAATCGCACGGCCTCGCCATCACGCTGGATGCCGAGGAGCAGGATCGCCTCGAGATCATGCTCGACCTCTTCCAGCGCGCCTATCTCGATCCCGCACTCGCCCGCTGGACCGGCCTCGGCATCGCCGTCCAGGCGTATGGAAAACGCGCCATTCCCGTCATCCGCTGGCTGCGCCGCCTCGCGGAGATCGGCGGCAAGCGCATCCCCGTCCGCCTCGTCAAGGGCGCCTACTGGGACAGCGAGATCAAATGGGCGCAGGAGCGCGGCCTCGCCGACTATCCGGTGCTGACGCGCAAGCTCCACACGGACGTCTCCTACCTCGCCTGCATGCGTCTCGTCCTCTCGGATCCGAAGTCGTTCTACCCGCAGTTCGCCACCCACAACGCGCACACCATCGCCTCGGCGATTGTCGCCGCCAGCGAGACGCCGTTCGAGTTCCAGCGCCTGCACGGCATGGGGGAGGCGATCTACGAGGAGGTCTCCGCGCCCGGAAAGCTCATCCACCCGTGCCGCATCTACGCGCCCGTGGGCGAGCATGAGGACCTGCTCTCCTACCTCGTGCGCCGCCTCTTGGAGAACGGCGCCAACACCTCGTTCGTGAACCGCCTGGCCGACGACGAGGCACCGATCGCGCAGATCGTGCGCGATCCCGTCGAGGCGGCCGAGCGCGAGCGCTCGGGCCCGACGGCGGTGAAGCCGCTCGTCCGCCCTCGCGACATCTTCTGGCCGGAGCGGAAGAATTCGGCGGGCGTCGCGCTGACCGACCGCGCGGCGCGGGCTGCGCTCGTGGCCGACATGGAGCGCGCGCTTGTCGTGCCGTTCGATGCAGGCCCCATCGTTGACGGGCTCGAATCCGTCGGCGGCCCCCAGGCGGCGCTGCTGACCTGCCCGCACGACCGCCGCGAACGGCTGGGGTCCGTGCGCATCGCGACCCCGCGCGAGGTGGACGCTGCGCTTGCGAGCGCCGAGCGCGCGGCTCACGCCTGGAACCGCCAAGGCGGCCCGGCCCGCGCCCGCATCCTCGACTATGCGGCAGACCTCGTGGAGCGGGACAGGGCCCGCCTGATGGCGGTGCTCGTGCGCGAAGCCGGCAAGACGCTGCCGGCAGCCCTTGCCGAGGTGCGCGAGACCGTCGACCTGCTCCGCTATTACGCCGTGGAAGCGCGCCGCCTGATGAGCGCGCCGCTCACACTCAAGGGCCCGACCGGCGAGACCAACGAGCTCGAGCTGCGCGGCCGCGGACCGTTCGCCTGCATCGCGCCGTGGAACTTCCCGCTCGCGATCTTCACCGGACAGATCGCGGCGGCCCTCGCGGCCGGCAATCCGGTTCTCGCCAAGCCCGCCGAGCAGACGCCGGTCACTGCCATGCTGGCCGTCCAGCTGCTCCACTCGGCCGGCGTGCCGAAGGACGTGCTGCATCTTTTGACGGGCACCGGCGCCGTCGGCGCCGCGCTCGTCAAGTCGCAGAAGGTCAAGGGCGTGGCCTTCACCGGCGGCAACGACGCGGCGTGGGCCATCCAGAGGGCGCTCAGCGAGCGCAAGTCGGAGATCGTGCCTCTGATCGCGGAGACCGGCGGCCTTAACGCCATGATCGCCGATAGCAGCGCACTGCCCGAGCAGGTCGTGCGCGACGCGGTGCGCTCCGCCTTCGATAGCGCCGGCCAGCGCTGCTCGGCACTGCGCGTGCTGTTCGTCCAGGAGGAGATCGCCTCTCATACGATCCGCATGTTGACCGGCGCGACCGAGGCGCTCGACGTGGGCGACCCCTTCGACGATGCGACCGACGTCGGCCCCGTGATCGACGAGGCCGCGCAGGACGCGCTTGAAGCCCACAAGGTCCGCATGCAGCGCGAGGGCCGCGAGCTGATCGACGTGCGCCTGCCGAACCATTGCCGCGCCGGCACCTACGTCACGCCCGCCGTCTACGAGATGGATCGGATGAGCCTGCTCGACCGCGAGGTGTTCGGCCCCATCCTCCACGTGATCCGCTTCGCCGGCGGCCATCTGCCGAAGGTGATCGAGGAGATCAACGCCACGGGCTACGGCCTGACGCTCGGTCTCCACAGCCGCATCGAGAGCACGGCGAAGCTCGTGGCCGAGCACGCACGCGTCGGCAACCTCTACGTCAACCGCAACCAGATCGGCGCGGTGCCGGGCGTGCAGCCGTTCGGCGGCGAAGGGCTGTCGGGCACGGGTCCCAAGGCCGGCGGCCCAAACTACCTCGCGCGCTTCGCGACCGAGCGCGTCCGCTCCACCGACGTCACCGCCACCGGCGGCAACGTGGGCCTCCTGAGCGAGAGCGACGGTTAACGTCCGGCATCGCTCGACCGCGAAGGTTGACCCCGGACATTGCCGCAGACGCCGATCCTCGCCATGTTAGGGCTGAGTGAAACCCTGACGGAGCCCGGATGGCCCGAGAGACGAAAACGCCCGACAAGGTGGCCGACAAGATCGCGACCGATCAGACCTCCGGCCGCGCACCGGCGCCCGCCCCCGCAACGTCTTCGAACAGCGACGTCGCCGATTTCATCGCCAAGGTGAAGGCGATGGCGCCCGCCCAGACGACGGGGCGGCGCGGCAGGCTGCTGTTCGCCATGGACGCCACCATGAGCCGCGCGCCGACCTGGGACATGGCGCTCGCGCTCCAGTCCGAGATGTTCCAGGCCGTGAAGGAGATCGGCTCGCTCGAAGTGCAGCTCATGTACTTCCGCGGCGCGGGCGAGGCGCGGGCGTCGAAATGGGTGACGAACGCCGACGCGCTCGCGCGCCTCATGCGGCAGGTCGCCTGCCACGGCGGCTACACCCAGATCGGCAAGGTCTTGACCCACGCCCGACGCGAATCGGAGACGACCAAGATCGGCGCGCTCGTCTACGTGGGCGACGCGGTGGAGGAGCCCATCGACGATCTGGCCGGCCGCGCGGGCGAGCTGGCGCTGCTCGGCGTGCCGGCGTTCATGTTCCAGGAGGGCCACGACGAGAACGCGGCCCGCGCCTTTGCCGAGATCGCGCGCCTGACCAAGGGCGCCCACTGCCGCTTCGGCCCGGGCTCCGCTGCCGAGCTGCGCGAGCTCCTCAAGGCCGTTGCCGTCTACGCGGCCGGGGGAGAGAAGGCCCTGAACGCGCTGCTCGCCAAGCCGGGCGGGACCGGCGCCCGGCGCCTCCTTGGACAAATGCGCCGTTGACGGTCATGATCCGCCCCACCTGACCTGCTTGTCGTCCGGCCGGAATCCGGCGGACGACGATGCCCCCGACGTGAGAGTTTGATGACGTTTTTACTGCTTGGCCTTGCCGCACTCGTCGTGGTGCTTCTCTCGATCTCGGGGTTCACGCGCGCCAATCCCGCGGTTCTCGCCCGCCAGATCAAGCTTGCCGGCGGCGCGCTCGCCCTCGCGGCGGCGGCCGTGCTGTTGCTGCGGGGGGCGGCCGGGCCGGCGACCATGCTCGGCATGCTCGGCGCATGGCTGCTCGGCTGGGGCGGCGGCGTGCTCGGCCCGTCGGGACCGACACGCAAATCGGCCGGCCAAAGCTCCGGGGTGAGGACCGAATACCTCGCGATGGAGCTCGACCACGACACCGGCGCCATGAGCGGCCGCGTGCTGAAGGGCATGTTCGCCGGCCGCGATCTGGAAAGCCTGAAGCCCGCCGAGGTGGCGCTGCTCTGGCAGGACTGCCGCATGGCGGACCCGCAATCGGCCCAGATCCTCGAAGCCTTTCTCGACCGCATCCATCCGACGTGGCGCGAGGACGTGCAGCGCGGCGAGCGTGAGATGAGGGGCGGAGACGGGCGCATGACGCCCGATGAGGCCTACGACATCCTGGGCCTGTCACCGGGTGCCAGCGACGAGGACATCCGCCGCGCCCACCGTGAGCTGATGCTCAAGCTGCATCCCGATCGCGGCGGCTCCACATATCTCGCCGCACAGGTGAACGAAGCCAAGGACGTGTTGCTGGATCGCCTTTAGACCACGTCAAGGCCAGATGAACTCGTGCCCGTTCCCCTCCCCGTCATGGCGGAGCCATGCTCCGCATGGACGTGGGGAGCGACTGTATTGAGTTCACTTGAAATGAACGTGCTCCAGCGCGGCGGACCGGAGATCAGACTATTCCGCCCGCATGACGAGGCAGTCGATGGCCATGCGCCTGAGCTCGAGGCACGTCGACGTGGCGCTGCGCTCGTCGAAGTTCACGAACCGCGCGCGGAACATCTGCCGCTCGGCCGTCTGCACGGGGATCGTGGCTCCGGCATAGCTGCTGAGCAGGTCGCCCGTCCGGCCGCGCACCTGTTCGATGCGCCGCTGTGCTTCCTCGGCGCTGACGTAGGCCCCGATCTGGACATCGAAACCGCCGGGCGGCGTGCGGGCGGCAAGCTGCCTGTCCGGCAGCGCGGCCACCTCCATGCCGAGCTGGCGGGCCTGCGAATCGAGCGTCGATGGCGGGCGCGCGACGTCGGCGGCATCGGCCTGTTGCGGCGCGCCGCGGCGCGGCTGGGGCGCGCCTTCGACGAGAGAGTTTCGGATCAGCCCCGCGATGTCCCGCGCGTTCGGAGACGTGGCGGCGTGCGCGACGGGCGGCGGCGCCTGAGGTTCGCTGCGGGCAGGCGTCGTCTCCGACATGGCTTCACGGAGCGCAAAGAGGTCGAACTCGGGCGCGCCGTGATAGCCGTCCGGCCCGGTGGTGTCGTGCGCATCGCCCTGTTCGAGGACCTGCGCGATCTGATCGGCTTGCGGCCGCGGCGCCGGAGCGGGCTGCGGCGGCACCTTTTTTGGAGGCGCCTTCGCGGCGGCTTTCACCGGCGGTGGAGGCGCGGCCCGGGGAGACGGCGGGGGAGCAGCGCGCGATTCCGTGGCCCACGCCATCTCGATCTCCCGCGGCACAGCGGGCTGCTGTGGCGCCGGGCGCTTGCGGGCGACGAGCGGCTCGGAGCCCTTGCGGGTGCGCTGCGTCGACGCGCGTTCGAGTGCGCGGAACAACAGGCCCTGCATATGCGCGTTGCGGGCGGCCGCCGTCTGCCCGCCGAACACCACGCCCACGATGTGCTTGTTTCCGGTGCGGACCGACGACACGAGATTGAAGCCCGATGCGCGGATGTAGCCCGTCTTCATGCCGTCCATGCCGGGGAACGAGCGCATCAGCGTGTTGTGCGAGCGCCAAGTCTTGTCCCGGAACGTGAACGTGGACGTCGAGAAGTAGTGATAGTGCTTCGGGAAGTCGTCCTGGATGCGCAGCGCAAGCGTCAGCATGTCGCGCGCGGTGGTGAGCTGGCGCGGATCGGGCAGGCCCGATGCGTTGTAGAACACGGTCTGCGTCATGCCGATCTGGCGTGCGCGCTGCGTCATGGCGCGCGCGAACGCAGGCTCGCTCCCGCCGATGTGCTCGGCGACGGCGACGGCGACATCGTTGGCCGAGCGAACGACCAGCGCCCTGACGGCATCCGCGACGCTGATGGTGTCCCCGGGCTTGAGATCGAGCTTCGACGGCGGCGCGGCGGCGGCGCGCGCACTGGCCGTAATCCGGGACGAGAAGCTGAGACGACCCTGCTCGATCTCGCTGAAGAGCATGTAGAGCGTCATCACCTTGGTGAGCGACGCGGGAAAGCGGGGCTCGTCGGCCGCGTCGTCGTGCAGGACGGCGCCCGTGTTGCCGTCGATGATCATCGCCGATTGCTTGGGCGGCGGCGCCGCCTTGGCAGGCTGCTTTTTCGCCTGCTTGGTTTTTTTTGCGGGGGCCTGCTTGGTCTGCTTCGAAGCTGACTGTTTGGGAGCCTTGGCCTGTTGGGCGTGCGCCGCGTGCAGGGCGGGCAGCGCGAAGAGCACCGCCGCCAGCAAGGCGATCACCCAACGTGTAGCGACATCCGCCAAGGATCCCCCCTTCGCTCGTGCTGGTGGCCGAAATGCCGGAGCCGGAGGCCGGCCCGGCGCTGCGTCGTCCGCTGCCGCGTCGTCAACCATAGCTGAACCGCGCTGTAATGCCTACGCTTCTGGGCCACTTTGGGGCCGCGGCGCCGTCCCGACGTGTCGCGAGCGACCGCCGTGTGGGGAACCTAGCCGCGGGGTCCTGCAATTACGTTAACGATTGGCTGACGACCGATCGTGCTGCAACGCAATAATTTCCTTGAAACAATGCTGCAGTGCGCCTAAGTTTTCGGTCGTGGCATTTCGGTGCCGGACCAGTGCGGATTTTCCCCGATCAAGCAGCAGGCATCCCCATGATCAACAATTTCCAGGAATTTCAGAAGCTCGGCCAGACCAACGTCGACACCGCGGTGAAGTTGCTCGGTGATTGGAGCAAGGGCTGGCAGGCCATCGCCGCCGAGTTCAACGACTATTCGAAGCGCGCCTTCGAAGATGGCACGGCAACTTTCGAGAAGCTGCTGGCCGCCAAGTCGGTCGAGCAGGCGTATGAGATCCAGTCGAGCTACGCCAAGCGCGCCTACGAGGACTACATCCATCAGCTCAACAAGGTCGGCGCCCTCTATTCCGACCTTGCGAAGGACGCCTACAAGCCCGTCGAGAAGGCCTTCCAGAACGCTGGCAGGTAGTCTTTATGGGCGTAGAGCGCGCCGCATCCGTTGCACGAGGGAAGAAAGGCCTGCGGCGAAAGCCCGGGCCTTTTTCGTTGCCCCCTTTTTCTCGGACCAAGACACACCACTTATCCTTTTGCCCGAATGGTCTGATCAACTTTTCCGGCCTCCGGTTCGGAGGCGGTGCCATCCAAAAAAGGTGGGCATTGCTGGCGCAAGCCAGGTGCGTAACAGTAGAGGGGAGTGGTGCCGCTTCGGTGGTGCAGACGTGATTTGACGACGGGCATGATGACACGACAACGAAGATTTGCGGCGTTTGCGTCTGCCGGGCCATTTATGGCGGGCAAGAACGGCGCCGGACGCGATCAGGGCGGTGACGAGGGCAAAACGGGCCTCGTGACGAAGACGCGCCCCAAGACGAAGAAGCCCTCCCTCTACAAGGTGCTTCTGCTCAACGACGATTACACCCCGATGGAATTCGTGGTTCTCGT
>ERZ869909.2881-NODE-2881-length-10620-cov-4.293655_pt1 | contig 10620 bp, 7 predicted proteins | sample MGYA00520892_ERZ869909 | MGnify/ENA primary metagenome ERZ869909 (study PRJEB32215, sample SAMEA104723947) | bioreactor metagenome | biome: bioreactor; feature: anaerobic bioreactor; material: water | place: China | collected 2015-03-12 ... | reverse complement strand
CCCGCGCGGTACAGGTGCAGCGGCCCGCTGCCGGCGGGCAGGCGGCGCGTCCACGGGTCCTGCGCCGGCGCCGCGGTGCAGACACCAGCCGTCACGGTCACCGGGGCGTCGTCGACGACCACGGTCACGGCGGGGCGCTCGGCGGAGGTCACGATCTGGCGGGCGCGGCTCACGAGGCGCCCGAGGGCCCCGGCGCCAGCTGCGGGGGAAGCGCCTTCGTCGTCCTCGGCCAACGCGCCGATGCGAACCGCGACGCCGTAGCGTGGACCGGGCTCCTCGTTGTGATCGACGAGCAGCAGCGGCACGGCGACGGTCTGCGGGTCAGGCGCGGCGAGGGCGCGGAGGGCATCAGCGGCGGAGCGCGTACCGGAGAGGGCCGCCCAGGCGCCGTCGCCGGCGAAGGCGACGACCGCAGACTCGCTCGGGGGTGTGCTGCGCTCGAACAGTCCGCGCAGCGAGGCCTCCGTGAAGGCCGCGTCGCCGGCGATGACGACCCGGTCGCAGCTCGTCGCGGTGCGCGCCGCGGCGCGAGCTGCCGCGCTGGATGGGGCCGCGCTGGATGGGGCGTCGATGACCTCGACGGAGAGGGCAGCCGGGAGATCGCGAGGATCGACCGGGCGCTGGCTGAGCAGGAGCAGGCGTGGGGATGCGGTCATCGGGCGACTCGGGGGGTGTGGTATGGGCGGAGTCGTGCGCGGGCCGTTCGCCTGGGCGCGCGGGCGCCGGATGTACAGGCGCCGGATGTACGGGCGCCGGATGTACAGGCGCCGGATGTACGGGCGATGTACGCGCGGGCAGAGCGCCTCGACGCGCGGGCACGGGTCAGGGGATCTGCACCATGCGCGCCGGGCCGCGGTTGGCGTCGCGCTGGAGGGTGTCGTAGGGGGTCGCCTCGCCCGCCTCGGGTGGGGTGGTGTCGAGCGTATGACGCGCCGTCGCGAGGGCGCGGTCGATGTGTCCGCGCAGGGCCTCGATCGGGATGGCGCCGCGCACGCGTACGCCGTTGATGAAGCTGTGCGGCGTGCCCCGGACGGCGAGCCGCTGGCCCAGCTCCGCGTCGCGCTGCAGCCGAGCGCCGGTCTCGGGGGCCGTCAGGTCGTCCTCGAAGCGGCGCATGTCGAGGCCCAGCTGCCGGGCCCAGGCGCGGAGGTTGGCGTCGGTCAGGTCGCGCTGATTGGCCATCAGCAGGTCGTGGTAGGCCTGGAACTGTCCCTGGTTCGCGGCGGCGATCGCCGCGCGGGCCGCGGGCTCGGCGCGATCGTGGCCCGGGATGAGGGTGTGCTTGAACACGACGCGCAGGTCGTCGCCGTACTCCGCGACCAGGGTGTCGAAGGAGCCCGCGATGCGCGCGCAGAAGGGGCACTGGAACTCCGAGAAGACGACGACGGTGACGAGCGCGGCGTCGGGTCCGCGGCTCGGGCTGCCGTCGATCGGGACGTGAAGCACGTCGTAGGGGTCGGGCTGCATCGCCGGACCCGCGGCGGCCTCGAGCTCCGCGACGCGGGCGCGCAGGTTGAGGTCGATGCGCTCGTGGAGCGCGTCCGAGAGCGGCACGCCGGCCTCGACGAGGGTGCGCACGGCGTGGCGCTCGTCCTGGATGATGGCGTCGAGGTGCCCCAGGGACTGGGCGCCGGGGACCTCCATGCCGTTGATGAAGGAGGTTGGCGTGGCGCGGACGCCGAGCACGGACGCCAGCATCAGGTCGGTCACGATGACGTCCTCGCCGGTGCGCTCGCTCAGGTCCTCCCGGAAGCGCTCCACGTCGAGCCCGGCCTGCCCGGCGAGCTCCACGAGGTCGATGTCGAGCAGCGCGCGCTGGTTCTGGAACAGCAGGTGGAGGTAGGGCCAGAAGCCCCCCTGGGCGTGGGCCGCCATCGAGGCGGCGGACGCGACGGCGGCGCTGCGCTGGTGGGGCAACGGCAGGTGCTTGAAGACGACGCGGACGTCCTCGGGGTAACGCGCGGACAGCGCGCGCAGGGTCGCGTCGAAGCGAGCGCAGAACGGGCAGGCGATGCTCGTGAAGGTGACGACGAGCACGGTCGGCTCGGCGGAGCCCAGCCAGGGCGAGTCGCGAGAGAGGAAGACGTCGTGGGTGTCCCAGACAGCCGGCGGCGCTTGTTCAGGCTCGGGCCGGGTCGTCGCGCCGCCGCAGCCGACAGCGAAGGACGAGGCGACGAGCGCCAGCACCGTCAGCAGGAGCGCTGCAGGGAACCCGGCCGCGGAGAACCGGGGCGCGGAGAGCCGGGGCGCAGGGAACCGGGGCGCGAGGAGCGGGATCCCCGAGCCTGACCCGGTCGCGGTGCCGCGCAGCGGGTTCCGGTCCGGCGTACGGTGGTCGTCGTGTCGCGGGGTGCGAGGCATGATGTGCTCACGGGCGATGGCGTCAGGCCGGGCCGGACGGGATGGATTGGACTGGGTGAATGGGCTCGGCATGTCAGGGTGGACGCGCGAGGCCAGATCAGGGCTGGAGAGCCGGGTCACGCTGGAGAGGCCGGTAGCGACTGGAGAGCCCCGGCCGGGCTCGAGACGTGGGCAGGCTGGAGACGTGGGCAGGCTGGAGACGCGGGCAGGCTGGAGACGCGGGCAGGCTGGAGACGCGGGCAGGCTGGAGACGTGGGCAGGCTCGAGACGTGGGCAGGCTCGAGACGTGGGCAGGCTGGAGGGCCGGGCAAGCTGGAGGGCCCATCGGGGCTGGCGAGGCGGTGCGGACCGTGCACGCCGGGGCGTGCTGGCGCGAACGGCAAAAAGCGGGAAGCTCCCACGGATACGAGACCCATGGGAGCTACCTAGACGGCGTTGGCCGTCGCTGTCGAGCCCGAGTGGGGATCGATCAGCGGCCTGCGGCGGCGAGCTCGGCTTCGATGAGCTGGCGGATCTGTGCGGGCGGCAGTGCGCCGACCTGACGTTGTCCGTTGATGAACCAGGTGGGGGTGCCCTGGACGCCGAAGCCCTGGCCTTCGCGGAACTCGGCCTGGACCTGCTCCCGGTAGGTGCCGTTGTCGAGGGCGGCGCGGAACTGCTCCATGTTCAGGCCGACGCGCTCGGCGTACTGCTCGAGGTTCGGGCGCTGGAGGGCGCGGGTGTTCTCCCACAGGATGTCGTGGTATTCCCAGAACTTGCCTTGTGCGTGTGCAGCAAGGGAGGCCTCTGCGGCGAGCTGGGCGTTCTGGTGGAAGGCGAGGGGGAACTGCTTGACGACGATGCGCACGCGGTCCTCGTAGCCCTGGACGGCTTCCTTGAGGTTGTTGGCGAAGCGCGAGCAGAACGGGCACTCGAAGTCGGTGTATTCGACGATGGTGACCGGTGCGTCAGCGGGGCCCATGGACGGGACGTTGTCGGCGATGGGGATCTCGACGCGGGCCTCGGGGGCCTGAGCGGCCGGCTGCTGCTGCTGCGCGGGCGGCTGCTCGGGGGTGATCATGCGCGCGGGGCCGCGGTTGGCGTCGGCCATGAGGGCGTCGTAGATGGCTGCGCGGTTGGCGCCGCCCTGGACGAGCTCGTTGGCGCGCGCGATCTGCTGCTCGATGATGGTGCGGAAGTTCTCGTACGGCTGCGCGCCACGGACGCGGACGCCGTTGATGAAGGAGTGCGGGGTGCCGCCAGCGGCGAGGCGCCCTGCGAGCTCCTGGTCTTCGCGGATCTGTGCGGTGGTGGCTTCTGCCTGCATGTCGGCGCGGAAGCGGTCGAGGTCGAGGCCCAGCTGGGTAGCCCAGGCGATGAAGTTCTCATCGGTGAGGGCGCGCTGGTTGTCGAACGCGAGGTCGTGGAACTCCCAGAACTTGCCCTGGTTGTGGGCGGCGATCGCGGCGCGGGCGGCGGGCTCGGCGCGCGGGTGGAAGCTCAGCGGGTTGTGCTTGAAGACGATGCGGACCTGGTCGCCGAAGTTCTCGCGGATCTGGTCGAACGTCGGGCGGATGCGGCTGCAGAACGGGCACTCGAACTCGCTGAACACGACGATGGTGGCGAGCGCGTTGTCCGGGCCCATCGTGGGGCTGTTGCCGACCGGGACGTAGAGGACGTCGTTCGGGTCGGGCGTCGGGCGGGCCTGCGGGCGCTGCTGCTGCTGCTCGGGCGCGGGCGCTGCGGCGAGGTTCGCCTCGAGGCGTGCGCCGTAGGCTTCGCCGAGGGACTGGCCTGCGTCCATCGCGGCGCGCATGGCGGTGCGCTCGGCTTCGATGACCTGCTGGAACGCTTCGAACGGCTGTGCGCCGCGCACGTTGATGCCGTTGATGTAGAAGTTCGGGGTGCCGCGGACGCCGAGGCGCTGGGCGAGGGCGGCGTCAGCCGCGACGTACTCGCGGAGGTCGGCGCTCTCGTAGTCGGCGCGGAACTGCTCGACATCGAGGCCGATCTGCTCGGCCCATGCGAAGAAGTTCTCGTCGGTCAGCGCGCGCTGGTTCTGGAAGGCGATGTCATGGAACTCCCAGAACTTGCCCTGGCGGTGTGCGGCCATCGAGGCGCGCGCTGCCGGCTCGGCGCGGTTGTGGAAGTCGAGCGGCAGGTGCTTGAAGATGATCCGGACGTCGTCCGGGTACTCCTGCAGGATGCGCTCCATCGTCGGCAGGACGCGGGCGCAGAACGGGCACTGGAACTCGGAGAACGTCACGATCGTGACGACGCCGTTGGGGGCGCCGTGGATCGGGGCGTTCGCGGCGAGGAAGCGGTCGTCTGCGTCCCACTGCGCGGTGTCGCCGGCGGCGCCCTCGCTCACGGACGCGCCACGGCGGCCTTCCCCGCTGTCGGACTTCTTGCAGCCCGTCGTGGCGACGAGGCCTGCGAGGGCGATGATGCTGAGCATCAGGGTGAGATTACGCACGGTTCAACCTTCTCGTTTCAGGGAGTGTTCAGTAAGCGGCTTGAGCCTGACGACGCCTGCCGGCGGCCTCCCCGGACCGCGGGTCTGCGTCTGGATTTCACCACGTGGCGCGGACCCTAACTGCACTCGGGGATCCGCGCAAGTAGGGCCACGGGCCCCTGTGGCGGGCCGGTCGTGAAGGGGCGAACGCCGTCCCCGGGTCGCCTATTCCCCGTCGGTCGCGCTCGGCTCGGTGAAGTCCGGGAGCCGCACGGTGAACGTCGAGCCGCGCTCCGGCTCGCTGTCCACGGCGACGCGGCCGCCCAGCGCCGTGGCGAAGTTCTTGACGATCGACAGCCCCAGCCCGGTCCCGCCCAGGTCGCGGCTGCGCCCCGAGTCGACGCGGTAGAAGCGCTCGAAGATGCGCGCCAGGTGGTGGCGCTCGATGCCCCGCCCTGTGTCGCTCACCTCCAGCACCAGCCACCCTTCCGGGTCCCGACGGGTGCGCACGATGATCAGGCCGCCCTCGTCGGTGTACTTCACCGCGTTGTCGACGAGGTTGCGCAGGATGTACTCGACGGCTCGGCCGCTGGCCGGGAACCAGCGCGCGTCCGGCGCGACGGTGTGCTCGAACCGCTGGGACCGCCGCTGCAGCTCGTCGCCCAGCGCCTCGCGTACGCTCTCGATGACGACCTCGATGTCCGTGCGTTCGTTCGTCGCCTCGACGCCCAGCGCCTCGACGCGCGCCAGCGTCATCAGGTCGTTGACGAGCAGCGCGAGGCGCTCGCTCTGCCGGTAGATCGTGTCCAGCGGATCCTGCAGCTCCTCGGGGACCGGGATCACCCCGCTCACCAGCGTCTCTGCCCAGCCACGGATCGCGGCGATCGGCGTCTTGAGCTCGTGCGAGACGTTCGTCACGAAGTCCTGCCGCACCCGCTCCAGCTGCCGCAGCGCCGTCTCGTCCGAGATCGCGGCGACGACGCCCTTGACGCGGTCGTGCTCCACGACGGGCGCGACGCTCAGCTTGACCACCCGCCGCGTCGCCAGGATCTCGGTCTCGTCGCGCATCGGCCGGCCGGAGGCCAGCACCCGATCCACCAGCTCGTTGAGCCGCGGGTCACGCGCCAGCTGCACCAGGTCGCGCCCCTCGAACGTCTCGGGCGACTCCACCGCGGAGACCCCGAACACGTTGAGCGCCACGCGGTTGACCAGCACGATCCGCGCCTGCGCGTCGACCGCGATGACGCCCTCCGTCATCGCGTTCACCATCGACACCAGCAGCGCCTTCTCCTGACGAGCGCGCTCGAGGCTGTCCCGCAGCCGGTGCCGCGCCTGCTCCAGGCTGTCACGCAGCGGCCGCAGCCCGTGCGGGATGCCCCGCGTGATCGGCGCCTCGAAGTCCTCGTGCGAGGCGCGCTCCGCCGCTCGCTGCCAGCCGCGCAGCGTCGGCGCCCAGCGCGCCGCGATCAGCAAGGCGATCGTCAGCGCCACCACGACGGACAGCGCCAACCCGTACAGGTAGAACGGGGGCTCCCCGCCGGCGAGGATGCCCAGCGTGCCGGTCAGCAGGACCATGCCCAGCAGGATCCGGAAGAAGCTGCCCAACCTCAGGCGATCGTAGAACGTCATCGAAGTCCTCCACGCGCGCGGCGCAGCAGCGGTCACGTCGCCGGAGCCTCGTCCGACTCCGGCTTCTCCTGGAACCGGTACCCGATCCCACGCACCGTCTCGATGTAGCGACCGGCGGTCCCCAGCTTCTCACGCAGCCGCTTGACGTGCGTGTCCACCGTGCGGGTCGTCACCGCGGCGTTGAGGCCCCACACGTCGTTGAGCAGCGTGTCGCGCGACTGCACCCGCCCGCGGCGCTTCAGGAACGTCAGGAACAGCCGGAACTCGAGGTTCGTCAGCAGCAGCTCCTCGTCGTCGACCCAGACACGGTGGCGACCGGTGTCGATCGCGATCTCGCCGAACCGGATCACCTCGTCCGCCTCTGCCGTCTCCTGCGGTCTGGCGCCCGTGCGGCGCAGGATCGCGCGGATGCGCAGCGTCAGCTCGCGGGCGCTGAACGGCTTCGTCATGTAGTCGTCCGCGCCGATCTCGAAGCCCACCACGCGGTCGACCTCCTCGCTGCGGGCCGTCAGCATGATGACCGGGATGTGCGCCGTCCGCCGATCCGCCTTGATCTGCGCGCAGATCTCCGTGCCGCGGATGTCCGGCAGCATCAGGTCCAGGATCACCAGCGACGGGCGCTCGCTACGCACCTTGTCGAGCGCTTCGCGCCCGTTCGTCGCCCGCAGCGTCTGGTATCCGGCGTTGCGGAGCGTGAACTCCACGAGCTTCAGGATATCCGGTTCATCCTCGACGATCAGGATCTTGTCGGTCATCGACGGCTCTCGCGCGAAAACGAGCAGGCGGGGCTGGTCCACCGGTACCGTACCACAGAACGGGAGCGGCGTCGCCTGGCTGCCGTCGCGCCCACGCCGGACCCGCGTGGAACGCGCAGCCGCAGGGCGCACAGGTGCGCGGATCGTGCAGGCGCGGCCGCCTCGCCGCGGGCGCGCCAACGCAGCGCGGGGGCGCAACCACCCCGTCGTGCGCCCCGCTCTGGCGCGCACGACGAAGGGCTCGCCGTGTCATCAACGCAGCGAGCTCGCGTTCACCAGCTCCAGCAGCCGGCGCTCGTCCAGATCGCTCGTGAAGGTGTACGTCACCGCGCCCACTCGGCGGATCGCCACCGTGTAGCCGTCCGAGTTGTCGACGAAGGTGCCGCCGTCCGAGAGCCCGGGCAGCGTGAGGTCGTCAGCGTTGAACAGCATCACGCTGAGCTTCGTGCCGTCGACCTCGTACATCAGGTACGCCGCCTCGTGGTGGCGAACGTGGCTCAGGCGGCCGCCCAGCAGCAGCGCGTCACGCTCGAACTCGGGGACGCGGACCGCGAAGCTCACCTTGTCCGAGAACCACGTCCGCACGTCATCGGCGCTCGGGCCGGAGACCTCGACCGGCACCGGGCGGCGGTGCCAGGCCACGGACTCGGCGACCACCGGGCTCGACAGCGACGAGATCCCGGCGACGACGTCGCCCGTACCCTCGCCGGCGCCACCGCTGCGGTCACCGGTCGTCCAGACGGCGAGCGACAGCGCGCCCACAAGCACCGCGGCGGCCGCCAGCCACAGGCCACGCGGTGGCGCCGCCGGCAGCGAGACCACGATCGGGCCGGTAACGGGGCTCAGCGCCCGCAGCGGCCCCGTCGCCGGGCGCGCCACCGGCGCAGCGGCCACGGCGGTGGCCTCATCGTGCTCGAAGCGCACACGGTTGTCGGCGATCATCGCCTCCAGCCGGCCACGGAACTGATCGCTGGCGAGCGTCGCCGTCGCCAGCCCACGCAGCGACGAGCGTGTCCCGCGGCGGCGCTCCTCCTTGAGCGCGCACGAGGCGCAGCGGCCCAGGTGACGCTCCAGCTCGCGGCACTCCGCGGCCTCGAGCTCACCGTCGATGTAGAGGTCCAGCAGCTGCTCCGCGTCGTGGCAGTGCACGTCGTGCGACCGAACCCCGGCCTCCGGCCGGCCTTGTCCCGTGTGGCCCGTCATCACTGGTTCCCCGCGCGACGGAACGGCCGAATGTCCACCGGCTCACCGCGGTCATCGGCGATCTGGTCCATGTACTCGTCGCTCAGATCCCGCACGTACCCGGACTCCACCGCGTACTCGGCGAGCTGCGCGCGCAGCATACGGCGGCCGCGGTACAGACGGCTCATCACCGTCCCGATCGGGCACTCGAGGATCTCCGCGCACTCCTTGTACGAGAAGTCGTGGACGTCCACGAGCATCACGACCATGCGGAAGTCGATCGGCAGCCGCTGCAGCGCCACGGAGACCTCGTCGCCGAAGACCCGCTCCACCAGCTCCATCGGCTCCTCGCCGCGCGGCTCCAGCTCGGAGACCGGGCGCGATGGGGTGCGCTCGGCCAGCGGCCGCGAGTCGCGATCGTCAGCCAGGAACACCCGCTCACGCTGCCGCTTGCGGTACCGGTTGATGAACGTGTTCGTCAGGATCCGGAACAGCCACGCCTTGCAGTTCGTGCCCGGCCGGTACTTGTCGAAGTGGACGAACGCCTTGAGCAGCGTGTCCTGGACCAGGTCCTCGGCGTCGCGGGCGGAGCGCGTGTACCGCATCGCCGCGCCAAAGAGCGCGTCAACATGCGGCATCGCCTCCTCACGGAAGATCGCTTCCCGTTGTTCTGCTGCCATCGCCGTCATCAGGGTTCTCCTGTTCGGAAACTCGTCGTGCCTCGCGAGAGACGCCCGGGCTCAACGACCATTCACCATCGTCCTATTCCGCCGTCGTCTGTCAACCGCTGCCAGCATCATCCGGGGAGACCGTGGACGCGCGCCCCCACGCGCAGACCCGCCTCGCACCGCTGCCGACCGTGCGACGTGCGCCGGGCTGACCACCACGCCAGACGCGCACCGCCACAAGGCGGTCGCGCGACACGTGGGTCGCCGCGCTCGTCGAACGACACCCCAGGGCGTCCATGGGGCTCTCCTTCGATGCGCACGATCCGCCAGAGGTGCAACCTCAGCCCTCCGGCGACCACCCGTCCGGCTTGAGCACGAGCAGCGAGCACGTGAGCCGGTTGAGCAGCTTCTCCGCGCTGTTGCCGATCACCAGCCCCGCGATCCCCGACCGCGACAGCGACCCCATCACCACCAGATCCACCGACGCGCGCTCCACCCACGCCGGCAGCCCGACCGCGATGTCCTGCTCCAGCACGACCCGCTCCCAGGACGCACCCTCAGGCACCAGCGCTGCCATCCCGGCCAGCGCCCGGTCCCGCACCAGCTGCCGGTACTCGTCGCGCTTCTGCGCCGCGCCCGGCACCCGCGCGAACGCGTACTCTCCCCGATAGTCCACCGCGTTCACCAGCGAGCACGACGCCCCGAGCGCCTCGCTCAGCGCCGCACCCGCGCTCGCCAGGCGACCCGAGATCTCCGACAGGTCCACGGCCACACCCACGTGCCGGATCGGCTTCGTCTCCGTGCTCCGCACCACCAGCACCGGCTGGCGCGCCTTCCGCACCACCCGACGAGCCGTCGAACCCAGCGCCGTGTTGTCGCTCGCCAGCGCGCCGCTCCGCGTCGCGCTCACCATGATCCAGTCCGCCGACAGCGCCGTCGCGTGCTTCAGGATCTGGTACCACGCCAGCCCCGAGTCGATGTGCGCCTCGCACGCCACGCCGTCCGCGCGAACCTGCGCGCACAGCGTGTCCAGCGCCTGACGCGTCCGCCGCTGGCGCTCACCCTCCAGCTCCGCCTGCGCCTCCGTGTACTCGTAGTGGTACTGCTCCAGCACCACCAGCAGCTCCAGCTTCGCCCCGAAGCGACCCGCCAGCCGACGCGCCTCGTTGAGCACATGCCGCTCGTGCTCCGCGATGTCGTAGTCGTCCACGTACGGGTTCTCCGGGTACGTCAGACACAACAGGATCGTCGACGGAAGCAGCTCGTGACTCATCGTTCATCTCCTCCAGACCGCGCCACCACCACCCACGCGCCAACCACCACGGCTGGCCACGCGAGGACAGCGGACCCACCGGCACACTAGGGCAGACACACGCGTTCGGCAACGAGCCCACGCCCCACGAACGACGCAGCCGTGGCCCAGACGAGACAGGCGATGCCCCGGCAGATCACGACCGCCGCCACGCCCGCCAGACGCGCACACCCCAACCCGCACACCCCAGCCCGCGAAGCCGATCCGCGTCTCCAGGCACGCCGCCCGGTGGTGGCCCTGCCCAGCGCGCCCTGCCCAGCGCGCCCTGCCCAGCGCGCC
>ERZ869909.2880-NODE-2880-length-10620-cov-4.543489_pt1 | contig 10620 bp, 5 predicted proteins | sample MGYA00520892_ERZ869909 | MGnify/ENA primary metagenome ERZ869909 (study PRJEB32215, sample SAMEA104723947) | bioreactor metagenome | biome: bioreactor; feature: anaerobic bioreactor; material: water | place: China | collected 2015-03-12 ... | reverse complement strand
TGCAGTGACCTTGACGTGTTGATCGTGTGAGGTGCGGCGCCCGGGGCGCCGCGTGGAGTTGGGCGGGGCAGGCGCGACGAGCGCGCCTGCCCCGCTGATTTTTTGCGTCCGACGCGATCGGCGCGCAGGATGGAGCGATGACGCGAGCTCATGGACAACGGATGCTCCTGGTCGCGCTGCTGGGCCTGCCGGGCTGCATGGCGCTGGCGCACGGGACGACGCCGGAGGCGGATCGCGCCGGGGCCGGTGCTGCGGCGTCGAGCCCATCGGTGGTCAGCTCGACGCGCCGGCCGCAGGAGCTCGCAGGCACACACGCGGACGCGGGCGGCGCGCCTACGGGGCTGCCGGCGGTGCGGGTGATCGAGATCCAGCGGGAGCCCAGGCTGGCGAGCGCCACGGCGGACGGCCCGTCCGGCGGCGCGGCCGGTTCCTCTGCAGCAGCGTCAACGGCGCGGCGCCCGTCTGCGCGTGCGCCCGGCCGCAGCGAGGGACACGGCGGCGACGGACACGGCGGCGACGGACACGGCCGCGCCGGACACGGCCGCGCCGGACACGTTGGCGACGGGCACGGCCGCGCACCGGACGCGGCCCCCACCCGGCTGCCGGGGGGCTTCACCAGCTCGGCTGACGACCCCATCCACCGGCACGGTCACGTCGCCGGGGACGCGGTCCTGGGCGACGACGGCGACGGGTTCCGGCGCATCGACCGGCTCGTGCTGCCGGTGTCGCCGGCGATGCCGGGCGTGGTCCTGCCCTACCCGGTCGACAACGTGTTCAGCACGTTCAGCGACTGCCGCCCCGGAGGGCGCACGCACCGCGGGCTGGACCTGGGTGGCGTCGGGCCCAACGGCGGCCTGGGCACGCCCATCTACGCGATGGCGCGGTCGCGGGTCACGCTGATCGGCCGCCCGGAGGACGACCCGGACCTCTTTGGCCACCCGGAGCACCACGCGGAGACCGTGACGCGCGGCCGGCACAACGTCGCGCTGCCGGCGCGCGAGGTGCGGCCGGGTTACGGCCCGGTGCACTACTTCACGCGGACGTACGGCAGCTGGCGCAGCGGGACGATCATCGTGATGGAGGCGCTGGACGGCCCGCTGGCCGGCCACCGGATCCGCTACATGCACCTGGGCGCCGTCCACCCGGAGCTCCGCGTCGGGGACGTCGTGGAGGCCGGCCAGGAGGTCGCGCTGATGGGTGGGACGGCGGTGCAGCGCGACATGCCCCACGTGCACATCGACATCGAGACCGCGGGGGGGCGGCGTGTTGACGTCGCGCCCTATCTGGGCCTGCCGGCAGATCCGGGTCGCTGCCGCTGAGGGTGCGGGGTGGTGCGGGTTGTGTCGTCGAGCGCGCCACGACGATGTCGCAGCGCGTCCTTGTACCAATAGTGAAACAGATTTCAGCACTTGCGAACACGACGTCTGCTCTCGGCCTTGAACACAGTACCTGCGTCAGCTACGCTGAATCGGGCGGGGCACGTGACGCTTGCGCCGCTGCTCGCGCCTGCTAGTATCACAATCCGTAAAGTATCCGTGGTGGCGAGGCTACCACGACCGACAGACGCCTGCTGCGGGGCAGCGGGCGCAGGCAGCCAGACCGCCGGGGGGGCCCAGGGTGCGGTGCAGGTGGCTGACCCAGGGTCTGACCATGGCATGGGGGCTTTCCGATGAGTTCGTACAAGGAAACGGGATGGCGCGGCGTCGCGCTGGGGCTCGCGCTCGCAGGCAGCGCGGCGGCTGTGGGCTGCACGCTCGATGATCGCGTCGAGGGCGACGACAAGTGGTACCTCGACGTGACGCTGCCGGACGTGCAGACGGACATCGTGCCAGGGGAACCCAACGGCTGCGATCTCTCGGGCATCTGGATCGCAGAGTTGCAGACGTTCAGCACCGCATTCGTCTCAGCGACTGCCGTCGCATACAACTGGTTCTACTACGAGATAGACGACCAGGGCGACACGTTCGAGGTGACACGCGGTTGGGATTGCGGGTTTGAGGTGACGAACGCCACGGCCGTGTTCCTCTACCCCGAGACCCGGAGGGCGTTGGCCCTGCGCAACCGTCAGGAGGGCGTGATCGACTCGACGGCCGAGTCGCCGGTTGAGGTCGCACCGCGCACCGGCGTCTACCGCCCGGACCCCAACGACCCGTCGCAGTGCGAGTTCTCGATGGAGCGCTGGTGGTGGCTCCGTGGCGCAGAGGCGCGCTTCGCGCCGCCGCGAGAGAACTACGGATGGAGCATCACGGAGGCACAGAACTGGAGGGCGCTGCCGACGAAGGACAACCCAAGCGGCGAGGTCGATATCGAGGACGATGGCAAACCGGGAATCTGGCTGGAGGTGACTGCCCCTATCGTCGGGAGCAACCAGCGGCACGTCGTCCAACGCGACTGGAACCAGTTCGGACCGTTCTCGGTAGAGGACGGTGCGGAGGAGTTCGTTGGGCCAGCCACGTTCGACAACCAGGAGTCGATCTTCGAGGTGAGCATCTCACTGCTCAATGCAACGTCCACCGCGAACGCCAGCGGGCACACGATCCGCTTCCGCCGGATAACGGAGCAGGCGCCCGTTGCGATCAACGACTTCGTGATCTGGTGTCAGGACAACGTCGAGGACGTGATGCGGGCATCGCGCCCTGCCCCGACGGACGACTGACCCGGTGCGGTCAGCGCTGTCCCCCCCTTCGCACACAACCGTACGGCAGCCGCACCTGCACGCGACGCCGTTCGCCCCCCATCCTGACCCGGACATGAACCCATGACGACGCACGTCTCCCACCGGGCCCACGCTCGGCTGCGCCCTGTCCTGGCGCTCGCGGCGTTCGCCGCGTGTACCTTCGCCGCATCAGCCGCGTTCGCCTCGCCGCTGTTCGAGCACACCGGCGGCGTGATGGGCACCGGCGGCTTCAATGCCCGCTTCACCCAGAGCGGTACCTCCGCCGCGTACTTCAACCCGGCCATGCTCACGCGCTCGCCCAACGGCATCAGCGTCGGCACCTTCGTGATGTCCGAGCAGGTCCGCGTCTCGCTCGGCTCCCGTGAAGGACTGGGTGTCGAGGTCCCCATCTACCCGGATACGCTGCGGTGGACCTACGAGGATCAGCGCCTCCCGTTCGACCAGCTGACCTTCCCGACGACACGCCTCAACTCGGGATGTCCCGCCACCGATGGTAACCCGTGTGCCCCACGGCCGCGCCAGGGTGCCGGCACCAGCAGCGTCACCCGCGCCTACGCGCTGATCGGCCTCGTCAACCGCATTCTCGGGCCACAGCTCGTCGTCGGTTTCCACGCCATGCTGCCGCTGGGCCAGTACACGACCGCCAACTCGTTCTTCGTCGACGAGCGTGAGCAGTTCTTCTCGAACAGCCTGCACCCCGAGATGTACGGCGACCGCCTGACGGCGCCATCGCTCGGCTTCGGCATCGGCAGCGAGGTCATCGACGGCCTGTCGATCGGCCTCTCGTTCACCATCGCGCTGCTCAACAGCGCCAGCGCAGGGGTCTACGTCTCCGACGCCGGCAACCAGGCGGACAGCCTGTTGTTGGCCACGAACGTCGGCGTCGTCGCGAAGGTCGCGCCGCACCTGGGCATCACCTACGACGCCCTCGACGACCTGACCCTGAGCTTCACCGCCCACTCGCCCTCACGCTTCGCGATTGAGACCGGCTTCGCCAACCTGCTCGCCAACGGCGACGAGCAGATCGCCGTTCGGGAGACGGTGCACGACTACATGCCGTGGCTGTTCGCGCTGGGCGCCGAATACGGCTTCGACGTCGGCGCCTACCGCCTGGCGGTCGTCGGCGGCGCGACGCTGGGGCTGTGGAGCAACTACATCAACCGCATGGGAGAGCGTCCCCTACCCGGCTACGAGTGGTCGAACACCGTGTCACCGACGATCGGCGTTCGACTCGACGAAGGTGGCTGGCGCATCATGGGCGACCTGCAGTACCTGCCCACGCCGGTGCCACGCCAGACCGGTCGCACGAACTACGTCGACAACAACCGCCTGAGCGGCACGATCGGCGGCGAGTACGACTTCGTTCTGGGTGGCCTGGCGCTCTCCCTCGGCGCATCGGTCCAGGGCCACTACCTGTTCCGGCGCTCGCAGGACAAGATCACCCCCGACACGGAGAATGTCGTCTCCAACCCGCTCAGCCCCAACTTTGGCGTCGGCATCAACCCGTCGCTCGTCCGCGACGAACTTCCCGACAGTCTCGGCAACGCCGTACGCGGCGACCAGACATGGTTGCCCGCCGGTGGGTTGCAGACCAACAACCCCGGCTACCCCGGCTACGCCAGCGACGGCTTCCTGTGGGGCGCCGGCATCCACCTGTCGATCTACTACTGACTTCTTCTTGGCGCTCTACGCCGTCCGAGCGCGCCATCTCTGACGACGAAGGTCTGTTCGGAGCCACTCGCGCGATAGTCCGCGCAGGTAGCTGCGGTTCTCCCTGCAGGCTGCGTTCAACGCCCAGCTCAGTCTTCCCCAAGCGCCTCTTGGTCACCGGCGTCGCCAGCGAACTCATTGGATGACCAGGAGTCCGCTACCGTTGCCCCCGGCCAGCAGCCTGCGTTCCAGGCCGTATGCGTTCTGAGCAGCCTGCAGAACGCATACGGCCTGACGCACAAGGATCCCGCGCGGCTCGACCTGGACAAGTTCGGCGAGAAGGCGATGTCGCGGGCTCCACATCGTCCAACCGCCCTACCACGGATGGCCGGTGCGCCGACGTTCCGCGTACTCCGTGGGCTCGTGACCGACACGACGTCGTCGAGCCAACAACCTGAGCCCCGGCACGGCGATACAGGCAGCCGCGGACCCAACGGGTCACCGATACACGCAACCTGCTCCTCGACCGCCAGGCCCATCCGAAGCGCTGCTGCTTCGTTGGCGGTAGATCATCCATCCGATTCCGCTAACGCACTACGGACCGGACGAATCGCGCGGATCGCACAGGAAAGCTCGAGGAACGACACGCAAGTGCATGCAACAGCCCAGCTCATATCACTTGACAAGACTAACTGCACGACCATCATTGCTCACGAGGTGGCACATCCGCCACGCGCACAAGGAGGCTGAGATGAACAAGAAAAGAAGTCTGCCCATCGTTGTTGCGACGTCGATGGTCCTGATGCTCGTGTCAGGGTGTTCGTTGGATCAGTGGGAGCAGAACGAGATCTCGCAGGCCGACGTGGCACAACAACGGTCGTTCTCGATCCTCGGCGTGGCACAGCTCGGCACCTGTACTCACGTGCAGTTGCAGTACGCCACACCGTACAGCGATCCTCCGGTCTGGAATACCGTCGCGACGGCACCTCTGAACGATCCCAGTCCCGACAGGATCGAGGTGGAGCAACCCTTCGGGACGACGCAACTCGGGACGTTCCAGATCACTTCGCAGTGGAACCCCAACTGGTTCACACTGCCCCAGCCCGGAGTGCCTGTACCCGCTTCGTACGCGGATCTGCGCATCATGTGCGGGTCACTCGCCCTGGGCACGTTCGAAAAGCAGGTAGGGTACTCAACGCCCCTCGCTTGCGTCGCCGATGAGCTCGAGGACCCGGCGAATCAAGGAGTGTACGTGGACGCCACAACCGTCAACGGGGGGCTGCACTTGACGTTCTACGGAACAACGATATTCGACCGCTGCGGCTACAACCTGGGTCGAAGCCGCATGCGCTATACGGTCGTGAACTGAGCGACCGCACCCCACGATGCCGCACGCGGCAGCGGCGCACGCTGCGGTGCCGCACACGGCACGACCCGTGCCCCGGAGCCGCCCACCCGATGAGCGGCTCCAGGAGCTCGGCTGGCCCGATGGCCGGCGACATGGCGAGACGTCACGGTTCGACGTCTCGCCAATGCCGGCTTCAGACACAAGGACTATTTCTCCAGTCGGAGGATATCAGCGCCCGCCGAACGGCTGGTGGATCCCTCGGGTCGGCAGGCGCTCGCGCCCGCCGATCAGGTCTGCGTCGACCGTCCGCGCGGCCTCACGGCCGTCGGAGATCGCCCAGACGATCAGGCTCGCCCCGCGGTAGGCGTCGCCTGCCACGTAGACACCCGGCACGTTCGTCCGGAAGCGCCGGTCTGCCGCGACCGTGTCCCGGCGCGTCACATCCACGCCCAGCTGCTCCCGCAGCGACGCTGCTGCGGCGATACCGGTGTAGCCCATCGCCAGCACCAGCAGGTCACAGGGGATCACGACCCGCTCCGACGTGTTGGGGACGATGCGCAGCGCGCCGTTGTCGCCGCGCGCCAGCTCGACACGCACGGCGTGCAGCTCCTTGACACGTCCCGCGTCGTCGCCCACCAGGCGCTCGGTCATCAGCGCGAACTCGCGCGTACCGCCCTCCTCGTGGCTGGTCGACGTCCGGTAGATCAGCGGCCACTGGGGCCACGGGTTGTCGGCCTCGCGCGCGCTCGGCGGCGCGGGCATCAGCTCGATCTGCGTCACGCTCGCGGCGCCGTGGCGCAGCGACGTGCCCACGCAGTCCGAGCCCGTGTCGCCGCCGCCCAGCACGACGACGTGGCGGCCGGTAGCCCGGACACGATCCGGGGTGTCGCTGTCGCCGGCGACCTCGCGGTTCTGCTGCTCCAGGAACTCCAGCGCGAAGTGAACGCCGGCCAGATCACGACCCGGAACGTCGAGGTCGCGCGGCTGCCCGGCCCCGATCGCGATGACCAGAGCGTCGTGGCGGTCACGCAGCTCCTTCCAGGAGACCGCGCCGCCAGCGTCGACGCCCGTCTCGAAGCGAACGCCCTCGGCGGTCATCTGCTCCATGCGGCGATCGATGACCCACTTCTCCATCTTGAAGTCGGGGATCCCGTAGCGCAGCAGCCCGCCGATGCGGTCGCTCTTCTCGTAGAGCACGACGTCGTGTCCTGCGCGCGCGAGCTGCTGGGCGGCGGCCATCCCGGCGGGACCCGAGCCCACGACGCCGACCGAGCGGCCGGTGCGAGCGCGCGCGACCTGCGGCTGCACCCAGCCCTCGCTGTACGCCCGCTCGATGATCTCACGCTCGATCTGCTCGATCGTGACCGGCTGGATGTTGACGCTCAGCGTGCACGCCGCCTCGCACGGCGCGGGGCAGAGCCGACCGGTGAACTCCGGGAAGTTGTTGGTCGAGCTGAGCGCCTTGTAGGCGTCCTGCCAGCGATCGCGGAAGACGAGGTCGTTCCAGTCGGGGATCAGGTTGCCCAGCGGGCAGCCCTGCTGACAGAACGGAACGCCGCAGTCCATGCAACGGCCGGCCTGCTCGCGCGTCGTCTCCGCGGGCTGCTCCAGGTAGAGCTCGCGGTAGTCACCGAGTCGCTCACCCGCGTCGCGCTTCTCGGGGAGCTGGCGCTCCCACTCCATGAATCCGGTGGGCTTACCCATCGTGTTTCCTCGTTGCGTGGTTCAGGTGGTTACTCGGCGCTGTCGACGAGCGCCTGGTTGCGGGCTGCGGCGCGGCGGCGCTGGAGGACCCGCTTGTACTCGACCGGCATGACCTTGACGAAGTCGGTGACGTACACCTCCCAGTTGTCGAGGATCTTCTGGCCGAGCGTGCTGCCGGTGTAGCGCACGTGGTCCTCGATCATGGCCTGGACGAGCCACATGTCGGACTCCTCGACGAGGGACTCGAGCTCGACCATGCCCTTGTTGCAGAGCTTGTCGAAGCGCCGCTCTCGATCGAGGACGAAGGCCATGCCGCCGCTCATGCCTGCCGCGAAGTTGCGGCCGGTGGTGCCCAGGCACACGACGACGCCGCCGGTCATGTACTCGCAGCCGTGGTCACCGACGCCCTCGACGACGGCCTTCGCGCCGGAGTTCCGGACGCAGAACCGCTCGCCGGCGACCCCGCGGATGAACGCCTCACCACCGGTCGCGCCGTACAGGACGACGTTGCCGACGATGATGTTGTCCTCCGGGGTGAACGTCGAGGCGGCCGGCGGGCGGACGACGAGGCGACCGCCGCTCAGGCCCTTGCCCAGGTAGTCGTTGGTGTCGCCTTCAACCCGGAACGTCACGCCGGGCACGAGGAACGCGCCCATCGACTGGCCCGCGGATCCCTTGAACCGGATGTCGATCGAGCCGGTGGTGAGGCCGTCGCGGCCGTGCAGCCGCGTGATGTGGCCAGCCAGCATGGCGCCGCAGGTGCGGTTGCGGTTCGAGATCGGGAGCTCGAGGCTCACGTCCCGGCCATCCTTCCACGCGGCCTCGGTGCGCTCGATGAGCGTGCGGTCGATGTGGTCCTGCAGGCTGAAGTCCTGGCTGGTCACGTTGCGACGGGCCACGGTCTCGGGCGCCGTCGGGACGAACGTGAGCGGCGACAGGTCCAGCTTGCTCGCCTTCCAGTGGTCGAGGTCGCGGCGCGGGCGGAGGAGGTCTGCGCGCCCGACGAGCTCATCCATCGTGCGCACGCCGAGCTGCGCCATGTGCTGCCGGACGTCGCGCGCGATGAACCGGAAGAAGTTGACCACGTGGTCCGGGTCGCCGGTGTAGCGCTCGATCAGGTCCGGGTCCTGGGTCGCGACGCCGACGGAGCAGGTGTTCAGGTGGCACTTGCGCAGCATGATGCAGCCGCTGACGATGAGCGGCGCGGTCGAGAAGCCGAACTCCTCGCCACCCAGCAGCGCGGCGACGACGACGTCGCGGCCGGAGCGCAGGCCGCCATCGACCTGCAGGCGCACGCGGCCGCGCAGGTCGTTGAGCACGAGCACCTGCTGGGTCTCGGCGATGCCCAGCTCCCACGGCAGCCCGGCCCGCTTGATGGAGCTGACGGGCGAGGCGCCGGTGCCCCCTGAGTCGCCGGCGATGATGATGCACTCCGCCTTCGCCTTCGCGACGCCGGCGGCGATGGTCCCGACGCCGACCTCGGAGACCAGCTTGACGCTGATCCGCGCCATCTCGTTGACCGTCTTGAGGTCGACGATCAGCTGGGCGAGGTCCTCGATGGAGTAGATGTCGTGGTGCGGCGGCGGCGAGATGAGGGTCACGCCGGGCGTCGAGCAGCGCACGGCCGCGATGCGCTCGGAGACCTTGTGGCCGGGCAGCTGGCCGCCTTCGCCGGGCTTGGCGCCCTGGGCCATCTTGATCTGGAGCTCGTCGGCGTTGACGAGGTACTCGGCGTGGACGCCGAACCGGCCGGACGCGACCTGCTTGATGGCCGAGCGGCGGCGGTCGCCGTTCGGGTCGGGCTGGTAGCGGTGCGGCTCCTCGCCGCCTTCACCGGTGTTGGAGCGGCCGCCGATGCGGTTCATCGCGATGGCGAGCGTCTCGTGGGCCTGCGGGCTGATCGAGCCGAGCGACATGGCGCCGGTGCAGAACCGGCTCATGATCGCCTCCTCGCTCTCGACCTCGTCGAGCGGCACCGGCTGGATGGCGTCCGTGTCGAACTCCAGGAGGCCGCGCAGGGTCATCAGCTGCTCGTCCTCATCGGTGATGAGGTCGGTGTACTCCTTCCACGTCGCCGCGTCGTTCGCGCGCGTCGCGGCCTGCAGCTTCGCGATGGTCGCCGGGTTCCACTTGTGGAGCTCGCCGCGGCGGCGCCACTGGTAGTGCCCGCCCACGGGCAGGTCCTCCCATTCGAACGGCACCTGCTCGCCCCAGGCGCGCTGGTGACGGATCAGCGCTTCACGGCCCAGCTCCTCGAAGCCGACCCCTTCGATGCGGGAGGCGCAGCCGCCAAAGTGCGTGTCGATCACGGCGCGGCTGACGCCGACGGCCTCGAAGATCTGGGCGCCGCGGTAGGACTGGACGGTCGAGATGCCCATCTTGGACATGACCTTCTTGAGCCCCTTGTTCGTCGCCTTGATGTAGTTCCGGATCCCGGTCTCCGCGTCGACGCGGATGGTGCCATCAGCGGCCATCGAGCGGATCGTGTCGAAGACCAGGTACGGGTTGATCGCAGCGCAGCCGAACCCGAGCAGGACGGCGAAGTGGTGCACCTCACGCGCCTCTGCGGTCTCGAGCAGCAGCCCGGTCTCCATGCGGGTACCCTCGCGCACGAGGCGCTGGTGCACGGCGGAGACGGCGAGCAGCGACGGGATGGGCAGCATGCGCGGGGTGACGCCGCGGTCCGACAGGACGATGACGTTGCGGCCCTCCTTCACCAGCTGGACCACATGGTCGCACAGGTCCTGGACGGCCTGCTCGAGGCCGGACTCCGCCCGGGCGGCGTCGTAGAGGATCGAGACGCGGACCGGGTCGAACATGCCGTCGCCGTCGCCGAGCGACTTCTCGATGCGCGCGAGCTCGTCGTTGGTGATGACGGGGCCGGGCACGATGACGCGGTGGCAGAGCTCCGGCGTCTCGTCGAGGCAGTTGGCGCCCTGGCCGATCGCCGTCGACACGCTCATCACCAGCTCCTCGCGGATCGGGTCAATGGGCGGGTTGGTGACCTGCGCGAAGAGCTGGCGGAAGTAGTTGAAGAGCGGCGGCGCCATCTCGCTGAGGACAGCCAGCGGCGCGTCGTCGCCCATCGAGCCGGTGGGCTCCTCGCCCTGCTCCGCCATCGGCGCGACGATGACGCGGGTGTCCTCGTCGGTCCAGCCGAACGCACGCTGCTGCAGGGTCAGCTCGCGACCGCTCAGCGGCTTCTCCGCCTCGGTCGCGGGGAAGTCGTCGAGCGTGAACT
>ERZ869909.2879-NODE-2879-length-10620-cov-8.642986_pt1 | contig 10620 bp, 6 predicted proteins | sample MGYA00520892_ERZ869909 | MGnify/ENA primary metagenome ERZ869909 (study PRJEB32215, sample SAMEA104723947) | bioreactor metagenome | biome: bioreactor; feature: anaerobic bioreactor; material: water | place: China | collected 2015-03-12 ... | reverse complement strand
GAGGCGCGCGCGCTGGTGCGGCGGGAAGCGCCGCGGATCGGCGAGGTCCGGGATCAGCGAACGCAGGCGCGCCACCTGCGCGTCGGAACCCAACCGCAGCACCGCGATCGCGGCGGCGCCCAGGGCGACGGCGTAGTCGGTGCCCGGCAGGCACGCGAGGGCGCGGTCGAGCAGCGCAGGGACGTCGGCGGCGCGCCCGAGCCGTTCGGCGCACTCCGCGGAGCGGGCCAACGCGATGACCTGGAGGTGCGGTTGGCGGTCGTGGTCGGCGAGGACGGCGTAGTGGCGCGCCGCGTCCTCGAGGCGGCCGGCCTGGAAGTAGTTGGCGGCGAGGTTCGTGCGCAGCACGGGCACGTTGTCGTAGTCGCCGAGCGTCAGGGCCTCCTCGGCCCAGGCCGTCGCCTCGTCGTAGCGGCCCAGGTCCGCGGTGCAGAAGAGCAGGTTGATGCTGACCTCGACCTGGAAGTAGCGCGACCCGAGCGCACGGGCGAGCTCGAGACACTCACGGTGCAGCGGCAGGGCGTCCGCCGCGCGACCGGTGTCGTCGTAGAGCGCCGCCAGCGAGCTGACGAACTGCACCCGACGCAGGTCCGGCCGCCGGGCGCGGAGCCGCGCGACCGCCGGCTCCATGAGGGCGATCGCCTCATCGTGCCGCTGCTCCTCCTTGGCGGCGCGCGCGCTCTGCAGCACGTACTCGAGCGTCAGCTGCTCGTTCCCCGAGGACTCCGCCCAGACCGCGGCCGCGCCGAGCAGCGCGCGTGCCTCGGCGACCGAACCCCGGTGGAACGCGAGCGCCACGCGCGCGAGGGCCACCTTGAGGCGCAGGTCGATCTCCTCGACGCCGTCGCCGAGGCCGCCCAGCAGGGCGGCGGCGCGCTCGGTGGCGCCGGACTCGAGCGCCGTCAGCGCCTCCTCCGCCTGCAACCAGGCCGCGTCGGGACCGTCCGGCAGCCGCGCCCGCGCGGCCGACAGCACCGCCAGGGCATCGCCCTGGAGACCGCTGGCCCGCAGGCTGCTCGCCTGCTCCAGCCACGCGCCCCGCGCACGGGCGACGTCGCCGGCGGCCCACCAGTGCTCGGCCAGGCGCCCCGCGTCGAACGCGTTCCGTGCGAGGCGGTCGCCGCCACCGGCCGGTCGGCCGGCCTCGATGGCCTCGGCCAGGCGCGCGTGCAGCAGCCGGCGGCGGGACGCAGGCAGGCGCTCCTCGAGCGCCTCGCGCAGGAGGTCGTGGCGGAACGGCGCCGGACGCCCGGGATCGCCGGGCGCGACCGCCGTGGACGCGAGGAACCCCGCCTCGACGGCGGCGTCGAGCGCGTCGGCCACGGCCGCGCCCGACAGCCCCGTGACGCGTGCCAACTGCCCGGCGTCGAGGTCGAGCCGGGCCACCGCCAGCGCCTCGAGCACGCGCGCCGTGGCCTCGTCGAGGCGGGCGACGCGCCGGGCGATCACGTCCCCCACGCGGGCGGGCAATGGGAGCTCCGAGTAGTCGCGGGTGACGTCGTCGAGGTCCGTGTGCCAACCCGCGGCGTCGGCGCGCAGGACGCGTGCCTCGAACAGCGAGCGCAGCGTCTCCAGCAGGAACAGCGGGTTGCCGCCCGAGCGCCGGTGCAGCGCCGCGGCGAACACGGGCGGCCCCTCGGACCGCCCCATCAGGTCCGCGATCACCGCCTGCACGGCATCGGGAGGAAGCGGTCCGAGCGTCACCTCCGTGAGCGCCCCCGCCGACCGCCACGCCGCGAGCGTCTCGCGCAGCGCCTCCGGCGCCTCGCCGAGGCGGTAGGCCGCCACCACCCGCGCGCCGCGGCGGAGCAGGTAGCCGAGCACCTCCAGGCTCGCCGGGTCGACCCACTGCAGGTCGTCCACCCCGAGCGTCCCGCCGCCGGCGGCGACGAAGCGGGCCAGCGCCTCGGCCAGGCGGCCGCGGGCGACCGCGGGGTCCAGGGGACCCGGCGTGACGTCGGGCGCGACCTCGGGCACCAGCCGGGCGAGGTCCTCGCGGTACGCGCCGAGGCCGGCGGCCCACGGCGGGTGCTCGCGGATGAGGGCGACGAGCGGGTGGTACGGCAGCGCCTCGAGGCCCTCGGCCCCGCCCGTCCACGACGCGCCCGGGAAGGCCTCGCGCAGGAGGGCGCTCTTGCCGATGCCCGGCTCGCCCGCCACCACCACCGCGGCGGTGTCGGCCGCGAGCAGCCGGGCGCGCTCCCGGTCGCGCCCCACCAGGCGCGACGGCGCGAGCCTCTGCGGCGCGTCGGTCGGCGCCGAACGCGCGCTCGGGACCTCCACCGCCGCACCGGCGCGCACCGCCTCCGCGAGCGCGCGCGTGCGCTCGAGCGGTTCGAGTCCGAGCTCGTCGAGGAGGCGCAGCGCGAAGCGCTCGAACGCGTCCAGCGCCGCGTCGCGCCGCCCGCCGAGGTAGAGGGCCCGGACCAGGGCCACCACGACGTCCTCGGCCAGCGGATCGAGCGACGACAAGCGGGCCAGGAGCGTCGCCGCATCGGCGTATCGACCCTCCGCCACGGCGCGGTCGGCGACCTGCATCACGGCCAGGTGGAAGGCGCCGTGCAGCGCGGCCCGCTCCGCCTCGACCCAGGCATCGACGCCCCCCACGTCGTGCACCGACATGCCAGCGAGGAACGGACCGCCGTACGCCTCCACGGCGCCGCCGGCGTCGCCATCGGCGAGTGCCTGGCGGAAGCGCGCCAGGTCGGACGCGATGGGCCAGCGAACGGCGTCGGGCGTCGCTTCCACCGGGGGGTCCAACGGCAGGCGCCGCACCCGCGCGAGCAGCTGCCGCAGGGCGCCCTTCGCCGCCGCCTCGTCCGAGTCCGGCCAGAACAGCAGCGCCAAGCGGTCGCGATCGACCCAGGCGCCCTCGGCCGCCAGCAGCGCCAGGAGGAGCCCGCGGCGGTCGGCGGGGAGCCGCACGCCGGCGGCCGACAGGGCGCCGCCCAGCAGGGTGATGGGCTCGCTCATCGTGCCTGCGAGTCTACGCAGGCGACGCGGCGGTCCGGGCGACGCGCGCCGAGGGGACGCTCACGATCGGCTGCTAGACTCGGCCACCGTGGATCGCAGGCGCTTCCTCATCGGCGCGGCGGCGGTCGCCGCCACCGCCGCGATCGGGTCGTCCGCGGCGCAGGTCGTGGGCACCTACCGCTTCGACGTGGTGCTCGAGCGGGCGACGCTGGCGGGCCTGCGCGCTCCCCTCCGCATCGCCTGGCTGACCGACCTCCATCACGGTCAGTTCGTGCGGACGGTCTCCGTCCGGTCGTGGGTCGATGCGGCCCTCGCCTCGGAGAGCGACCTCGTGCTGCTCGGCGGCGACCTCGTCGACCAGCAGCCGGGTAGCGACCCCGACGACACCCTGGTCGCCGAGCTCGCGCGCCTGCGGGCGCCGCTCGGCGTATGGGCGGTGTGGGGGAACCACGACCGCGGACGGTTCCGCGCGATGGACCCGTTCGCCGAGACCCTGCGCCGGGCGGGCATCGAGGTCCTCGTGAACCGTGGCGTCACCGTGCGCGACGACCTCCACCTCGCGGGGATCGACGACTACCGCACCGGCCACCCCGACCTGGGCTCGGCGCTGAGCGCGCGCCCCGCCGCGGCCGCGACCGTGCTCCTGTCGCACAACCCCGACGTGCTCCCCGAGGTGCCGGTCGACGTCGGGCTCACGCTCGCGGGCCACACGCACGGCGGCCAGGTGGTCCTGCCCGGCGTCGGCGCGCTCTACACCTCGTCGCGCTACGGTGATCGGTTCCTGGCAGGCTGGGTCGAAGGGCCGGCGCGCGGCTACGTCTCGCGCGGACTCGGGGTGTCGAACCTGCCCGTCCGGGTCAACTGCCCGGCGGAGCTGACGCTCCTCGACCTGGCGCCCACCGCCTGACCCACGCCCGCCGCCTCGTGGGCGGCGCTCACCCGTCGCCGAAGTGCGCGCGCAGCACGGACCGCGGCACCACCTCGTGGCGGGCCGCGGTCCGGTCCCGGAGGCGCACGGCGGCCGCCCGCATGCCGTCGTCCCAGCGCGACTCGGGCACCTCGAGCCGCACGAAGATCGCCAGGTCCGCCTGGCGCATCGCCAGGATCGCCGCGACCGCGTCGGCGCCGCCGAGCGGTCGCGGCGCCCGGGCGTCGAAGCCCGCCAGGTACGGCCCCAGGAAGGCGTGGGCCGCCTCACCCGGGTCCTGGTCCGGGCGCGTCGCGACCGCGTAGTACAGCGGGATCGCCAGGTCGTAGAGGTAGGGCCCCACGACGGCGTCGTCGAAGTCGATCGCGGTGATGCCGCCGCCATCGTCCACGAGCAGGTTCCACGCGTGCAGGTCGGCGTGCTGCAGGCCGACGTCGCCGGGCTCGCATGGGACCTCGGCGTCGACGCGCGCGGCGACCTCGGCCACGGCCTCGACGAAGGGGCCGTCGTCGGGAAGGGCCTCGGCGGCCCGCGCCAGCGCGTGCGCCTCGCGCCACCCGCGCCGCCTCGGCCCCGGCGGCGTCCAGCCGCGGGCATGCGCCTGCAGGCGGCCCACGAGCTCCCCGTGGGCGCGGAACAGATCGGGGGTCCACTCGCCGGGCGCGAGGTGGCGCCCCGCGGTCCGCTCGAACGCGACGGCGACCGTCGGGGGATCGCCCTCGAGGGCCAGCCACGCCCCGTCGCAGGCCGCCCGCGGTCGCGCCGCCGGGATGCCGGCCTCGCGCAACGCCAACAGCCAGTCGATCTCGGCCTGGACCTCGTCCGGCGTGCGATGCGTCGGGTCGATCACCTTCAGGATCGCCGGGCCGGTCGCCCCCTCGACGGCCAGCACCTCGCTCTCGAACGCGCCGAGGCTCTCGAGGCCGTCGGGGTCGAAACCGAAGCGGGGCGCCAAGCGGCGCGCCACGGCGGAGGGCGCGGGCAGCGTCACCTCAGCTCGGGTTCCCGAGTTCGTGCAGCAGCAGCGCGTACGCCTCCTGACCGCGGCGCAGGCTCGACAGGCGGTAGAACTCGTTGGGCGCGTGGATGTTCTCGTCGTCGAGGCCGAACGCGAAGCAGACGGTGTAGGCCCCGAGCGCCTCCTGGAACATGCCGACCACCGGGATGCTCCCGCCGACCCGGATGAAGTACGGCTCCTTGCCGTACAGCCGGCGGTGCACGGCCGCCGCCGCGACGTTGCCGGGGTGGTCGAACGGCATCTCGTACGGCATCGCCCCGTGCGGCAGCTTGGTCACGCTGACGCGGACGCCCGGGGGCGCCACCTTCTTCACGTGCGCCTCGATCGCGTCGGCGACGTTCCGAGGCACCTGGTCGGCCACGAGGCGGCAGGTGATCTTGGCGTGCGCCTCGTTCGGCAGCACCGTCTTGACGCCCTCACCCTGGAAGCCGCCCCAGACGCCGTTCACCTCGAGCGTCGGGCGCGCCCACGCGCGCTCGAGGGTGGTGTAGCCGGGCTCCCCGAAGAGGGCGTCGACCTGGAGGTCGCGGCGGTACGTGTCCTCGTCGAACGCGACGGCGGCGATGCGGGCGCGATCGTCCTCGGTCAGGTCGCGCACGCCGTCGAAGAAGCCGTCGACCAGGATCTTGCCGTCGGCGCCGCGCATGCTGGCGAGGATCTGCGCCAGCGCGTGGATCGGGTTGGCGACCGCGCCGCCGTACGTGCCGGAGTGGAGGTCGCGGTAGGCGCCCTTCACGTCGATCTGCAGCGCGCAGAGCCCCTTGAAGGCCAGCGCCAGGGCGGGCTGGTCCTCGGCCCACTGCCCGCCGTCGGCGCTGACCACCAGGTCGCAGGCGAAGCGCTCCCGGTTGGCCGACACGAACGGGCCCATCGTCGGGCTGCCGATCTCCTCCTGCCCCTCGAAGAAGAACTTGACGTTGACGGGCAGCGTGCCCTCCGTCGCGAGCAGCGCCTCGGCCGCGAGGATCGGCGCCAGCATCCCGCCCTTGTCGTCGGAGGCGCCGCGCGCGTAGACGCGGCCGTCGCGCACCTGCGGGTCGAAGGGATCGGCGTCCCACAGCGCGAGCGGATCGACGGGCTGGGTGTCGAAGTGCCCGTAGATCAGGACGGTCGGCTTGCCGGGCGCGTGCAGGTGGTCCGCGTAGACCATCGGGTGACCGCCGGTCTCCAGGATCTCGACGTGCTCGAGCCCCGCCGCGGCGAGGCGCGCCGCGACCCAACGCGCGGCGCGGCGCACGTCGCCGGCGTGCTCGGGAAGGCTCGAGATGGAGGGGATGCGGCAGAAGTCGAGGAACTCCTCCACGAAGCGCGGCTGCTCTCGATCGAGGTACGACGCCCAGGTGCTCATGCCTCCATTGTGGCGCGTCGGGTCAGCTCCCGAGCGCGACCGCGACGCCACGAACGGCCGCCTCGAGGCGCTCGCCGGCCATCGGCAGGTCGCGGTAGGCGGCGAGCCGCACGCGCGCCACCGCCTCGTCGACGCTGGCACCGGCCCGCAGGAGGCCGCCGACCTCGGCCGCGAGGGCTTCGAGCAGCCGGCGCTGGGCGTCGAGCACCTCGGGGCCCGCCAGCGGACCGTGCCCCGGGACGACGACGCGCGGTCGCCACGCGGCCAGCCGGTCGAGCCCGACGAACCAGTTCTCCAGGTTCGTGCGCACGAGCGGGAACGCGCCGTGGAAGACCTGATCGCCGGACCACGCGATGCGCTCCTCGGGGCACCACCACAGCGTGTCGGAGTCGGAGTGACCCGGTCCGACCGAAACGCCCTCCAGCGCGAAGCCGCCGAGGTCCAGCGCGGCCCGCGCGTCGAACGCCAGGTCCACCTCGGGCATGACGAAGGAGCCCGGGTCGCCCCCCAGCCGCGCTGCGATGCCGGCGTAGGCCTCGCGCACGGCGGGGTCTCGCAGCGTGGCGGCCGAGCGCGCGCTCCCGACGACGACCGCCCGGTCGAAGGTGACGCGGCCGAGGACGTGGTCGGGGTCGGCATGGGTGAGGACGAGCCAGCGCACCGGCCGGCCCCCGCCGAGGCGCTCGGCCTCGGCGCGCACGGGCGCCGTCTGCGCCGGCGTCATCATGCCGTCGATCACGGCGGTGGCGCGGTCACCTACGACGATCGTGGCGTTCGCCTGCCAGCGCTCGCCGGTCACCGGACCGTAGGCCACGGTCACGCGCGGCGAGACCTCCACCAGGCGGACCTCGGGGTGCGCCTCGAGCGGATGGGGCTGCATGGGGCAGGGTAGCAGCCGCGGCGACCGCCCTCGCCGCGGGGCACGCCGGCCGACCTATCGGCGTACCGCCAGCCCGTATCCTTGGGAGGCCCGAGGCGGCCCTCCGATCCGGCCCCTCGCCACCCACCCCAGGCCCTGAGCGACTGCCGGCCGACGTCGTCGGCCACGATGGGAGCGAACGTGAGCGATGCCAGCAAGTGCCCGGTGCACGGCAGCACGACCGCCGGCGCACGATCCAACCGCGACTGGTGGCCGAACGCGCTGAACCTCGACATCCTGCGGCAACATTCGGCGCTGTCGAACCCGATGGACGACGGCTTCGACTACGCCGAGGCCTTCGCGGCGCTCGACCTCGCGGCCGTCAAGCGCGACCTGCACGCGCTCATGACCGACTCGCAGGACTGGTGGCCGGCGGACTACGGCCACTACGGTGGGCTCTTCATCCGCATGGCGTGGCACAGCGCCGGCACCTACCGCACCGGCGACGGTCGCGGCGGCGCCTCGACCGGCACGCAACGCTTCGCGCCGCTCAACAGCTGGCCGGACAACGCCAACCTCGACAAGGCACGCCGGCTGCTGTGGCCCATCAAGCGCAAGTACGGCAACGCGATCTCGTGGGCCGACCTGATGATCCTGGCGGGCAACGTCGCCCTCGAGTCGATGGGCTTCCGGACCTTCGGCTTCGCCGGCGGCCGCGCCGACGTCTACGAGAGCGAGAAGGACATCTACTGGGGCAAGGAGGCCGAGTGGCTCGGCGACGCGCGCTACGCGGGCGAGCGCGAGCTCGAGAACCCGCTCGCCGCCGTGCAGATGGGCCTGATCTACGTCAACCCGGAGGGCCCGAACGGCAAGCCCGACCCCGTGGCGTCGGGCAAGGACATCCGCGAGACCTTCGCCCGCATGGCGATGAACGACGAGGAGACGGTCGCCCTGACGGCCGGCGGCCACACCTTCGGCAAGACCCACGGCGCCGCCAGCGCCGCGCACGTCGGCCCCGAGCCCGAGGGCGCCCCGCTGCACGAGATGGGCCTCGGCTGGCACAGCACCTACGGCAGCGGCAAGGCCGGCGACACCATCACCAGCGGCCTCGAGGGCGCTTGGACGCCCAACCCCACGACGTGGGACATGGGCTACTTCGACATGCTCTTCGGCTACGAGTGGGAGGTCCACAGGAGCCCGGCCGGCGCCTGGCAGTGGCGCCCCACCGACCCGGCCGCCGCGAACCTCGTCCCCGACGCCTTCGACCCCAGCAAGCGGCACGCCCCGATGATGACCACCGCCGACATGGCGATGCGCATGGACCCGATCTACGAGAAGATCTCGCGGCGCTTCCATGCGAACCCCGAGGAGTTCGCCGACGCCTTCGCGCGCGCCTGGTTCAAGCTCACGCACCGCGACATGGGCCCGCGCGCCCGCTACCTCGGCCCCGAGGTGCCGGCCGAGGAGCTGATCTGGCAAGACCCCGTCCCGGCCGTCGACCACCCGCTCGTCGACGACGCCGACGTGGCCGCGCTGAAGGCCAAGGTGCTCGCCTCCGGCCTGTCGGTCCAGGACCTGGTGTTCACGGCCTGGGCGTCCGCGTCCACCTTCCGCGGCTCCGACAAGCGCGGCGGCGCCAACGGCGCGCGCATCCGCCTCGCGCCGCAGAAGGACTGGGCGGGCAACGAGCCCGCGCGCATCGCCAAGGTGTTGGGCGCCCTCGAGCGGATCAAGGCCGAGTTCGACGCGGCGGCGGCGGGCGGCAGGCGGATCTCGCTCGCGGACCTGATCGTCCTGGCGGGCAACGCGGCCGTCGAGAAGGCGGCCCAGGACGCCGGCCACGACGTCGTCGTCCCCTTCGCGCCCGGCCGCACCGACGCCACGGCCGAGCAGACCGACGCCGACTCGTTCGCGTTCCTGGAGCCCGTGGCCGACGGCTTCCGCAACTACCTCAAGACGAAGTTCACGGTCTCGGCCGAGGAGCTGCTGATCGACAAGGCGCAGCTCCTGACCCTCACGGCGCCGGAGATGACCGTCCTGGTCGGCGGCCTGCGCGCCCTGGACGCCAACCACGGCGGCACCCGGCACGGCGTCCTCACCGAGCGCCCCGGCGTCCTGACGAACGACTTCTTCGTGAACCTGCTCGACATGGGCGTCGCCTGGGCGCCGACCGACGAGAACCAGGACGTCTTCCACGCCCACGACCGCAAGACCGGCGCGGTGCGCTGGAGCGCGACCCGGGTCGACCTGGTGTTCGGCGCCCACTCCGAGCTGCGCGCGCTGTCCGAGGTGTACGCCCAGGACGACGCGCAGGAGAAGTTCGTGCGCGACTTCGTGGCCGCCTGGACCACGGTGATGGAGCTGGATCGGTTCGAGCTGCGTTGATCCTCACGACGCGGCGCGTGGACGTCACGGAACGCGGGGCCGATCGCCCTCGCGTTCCGTGACGCTCGCGCGGCCAGCTCAGGACCCCGCGCGCGCCAACCTCACCGTCGTGATGCAGGTCGGGCTGCCGGCATGGGTGGCGACGACCGCGTCGGCCGCGTAGCCGCCCGCGGAGAACGACAGCAGCACCATCTGGTCGCGCGGCAGCCACAGGTCGAGGAAGCCGTTCGCGCCGGTGCGCAGCGTCTCGTCGAACAGGAGCGTGCCGTCGGCCAGCAGCGCGCGCACGGCGAAGGCGACCTCGACGAGCTCGCCCTGGCAGCCGGACATGTAGTGGGTCGTGCACGGGTGCGTGTGGTCGACGTACGGGGCCAGCGACACGAACACCGCGTCGTCGGGCAGGGGGATCGTCACCTCGGTGCCGTCGGGGAAGGCGAAGTGGACCGCCTCGGTGGTGGCGAAGCTGGTGACGCCGTTGCCCTTCCAGGCGTTGGCGACTTCGATGGCGGCGCGCGCGTCGAGGCCCTCGAGGGCCGCGGGCGTGGCGGCGGGGACCTCGGCGTTCGCGTGGACGAGCGCGAGGACGGCGAACGCGAGCACCGCGGCCAGGCGGCGGGTCGACGGCAGGAGCTGCGGACGGTGGGGCATGCGGGTTCCTCTCCTCGCCGCTGCCGCCCAGGGCGCGGCGTGCTCCCCCCCTGGGGCGGTGGGGGCGTGGAAGTCACGATATCGGCGGCGCCTTGAGGCAGGTGTCCCGCCACGTCGCCGCGACCTGCCGCCCTGGCGGGTCCCCCACCCCACCTGGCAGCCTGGCCGGCTCCGCGGGGCTCCGACCCGCCACGCCACGGTGACCGCGCGGGAACCCGCCGCGCCGTACGCTGGCCGCATGGTCCTCGAGATCGCGATGCTGCAGGTACGCGCCGGCCAGGAGACCGCCTTCGAGGCGGCCTTCGAGGCGGCCCAGACGCTCCTCTCCCGCCAGAGCGGCTACCTCGGACACGAGTTGCTGCGCAGGCTCGAGTCGCCCGGAACCTACGCGCTGCACGTCCGGTGGCGCACCGTCGCCGACCACGAGGACGGCTTCCGCCGCTCCGACGCCTACCCGGCGT
>ERZ869909.2878-NODE-2878-length-10624-cov-9.294302_pt1 | contig 10624 bp, 5 predicted proteins | sample MGYA00520892_ERZ869909 | MGnify/ENA primary metagenome ERZ869909 (study PRJEB32215, sample SAMEA104723947) | bioreactor metagenome | biome: bioreactor; feature: anaerobic bioreactor; material: water | place: China | collected 2015-03-12 ... | reverse complement strand
GGCTCGCCATGCTCGGCGCCGGGGTGGTGGCTTTCGAGGGCCTCGCGCCCGCCGCGCCGTGGGCCTACCCGGCGCTGGTGGCGATCGCGGGCCTGCCCGGCGCGGCGGCGGCCGTCCTCTGGTGGCGCATCCGCGGCCGCCTCGGGACGTTCGCCGGTTGGGCGGCCCTGCCGCTGCTCTGGACGGTGGCCGACTTCCTTCCCGGCCGCCGCGCGCTCCTCGGCGACTTCGCCACCGTCGTCTCCGTGGCGACGTCCCAGTTCGACACGCCGCTGCGCTCGCTGGCCGGCTGGGGCGGGACGGCGGCGGTCACCCTGGCGCTCCTGACGGTGAACCTGGGCGTCCTGCTGGCGCTGCGGCGGCGCTGGGCCGCGGCGGCGTGGCTGATCGCCGCGCCGATCGCCTGGTCGCTGCTGCCGGTCCCCGGCGGGAACGTGGTCGCGGCCGGTCGCGAGTCCCTCCGCGTGGCGCTGGTGCAGGGCGCGGTGCCCAGCGTGGAGACGCTGTTCGCACGCTTCGACCGCGCCTCCGCCGAACGCATGCTCGCGCCGTACGCCGCGCTCACCGCCATGGCCGTCGAGCGCGGGGCCGAACTGGTCGTGTGGGGCGAGACGGTCCTCCCGCAGGTCGTCGTGCCCGGCGAGACGCCGCCGCTCGTCGCGGCCGCGCTCGCGCCCGCGCCCGTGGCGCTCGTCGGCGGCGTGTCGTTCGTCGGCGGCGCCACCTTCAACTCGGTCTTCCACTGGCAGGACGGCGTCCTCACCGAGGTCTACCGCAAGCAGGCCCTCGTGCCGTTCAACGAACGCCAGTACACGGCCGGCGGGCCGCTGCCGCCGCTCGATGTCGACGGCGCGGCCATCGGGCTGGGCGTGTGCCTCGACAGCGTGCACGCTGGGCTGTCGCGCACATCGGTGCATGCCGGGGCGCGCCTGCTGGTGGTGGTCACCGAGGACGGCTTCGCCGGCCGCACGGTCATGCCCGAACTCCACCTGCGGGCGTCGGCCTTCCGCGCCATCGAGACCGGACGCTGGCTCGTGTTCGCCAACCAGTCGGGACCCAGCGCGGTCGTCGACCCCCGCGGACGCGTGGTGCAGCGCATCCCCCACGGCGAGCGGGGGGCGGTGCTGGCCGAGGTCCCGCTGCTCGCCGGCGTGACCCCGTTCGTCCGCTGGGGCGAGTGGGTCGGGGTGGTCGCGACGCTGGCGGCCGCGGCGTTGGTGGTGCGGGGGTGGGGTGCACGGCCCACCCCTTCTCGGTCGGGCGCGGCATCAGCCGCCCCGACCCTCCGTGTCGAACCACCGTAAGCACGCACGACCGGTGCAGTTCGGGGCGGCGTCAGCCACCCCGAACCGCAACGTTGATCCATCGGCCCCGCCGACGAATCACCGTGCCTGGGCCAACAACCTCACCACCACCCCCGCCGACGCCAGCGACAGGGCCTCGTCGGCTTCGATGCGTGCGAGCGCGTCGTCGTAGCGCTTGACGACGTTGGGCGTGCGCGCCAGGAACGCGTCCACGCTCATGCGCGGCGATGCGGCGCGGGCGCGCACGTAGCGTTCGGTCATGTCGCGCTGCACCTGGCGCAGGTCCATGACGAGGCCGCCGATGGCGATCTTCGCCCAGTTGTCGGCGGTCGGCAGCTCGGTGAGGCGGTCGCGCAGCCAGCCGAGGCGCAGCCGCTCGCCGAGCGCGAAGAAGAGCCGGCTGACGTCGGGGATCGGCGTGGCGGTGCGCTGCGCGACCTCGACGACGCCCATCGCGGAGGGCAGGTAGCCGAGGGCGGCGAGGTCGGTGGCGATCGCCTCGTCCCAGCCGGCGCGCACCGCGCGGCGCACCTCGGTGGCCAGGCGCCGCCGCTCCGGGCCCGGCAGCAGGTCGGTGATCTGGGAGCGGACGGCCGTGAGCGGGCCGCGGTACGCGTCGACGAAGCGCCCGACGTCGACGCCGGTGAGGTCGTTCAGGAGCATCCAGCGGACGACGCCCTCGACGCTGGCCACCAGGCCGTCGAGCGCGTCGAGCTCGATCGTGCCGCCCACGCTCTCGGCGGCCCGTTCGAGCCGCGCCTCGAGGCCCGCGACGTCGAGGACCTCGAACGCGATGAGTGCGGCGCGCATGACCTCGACCGGGGTGGCGCCGGTGTCGCGGATCGAGCGGTGCACGAAGGTCATGCCCATGAGGTCGACGACGCGGTTGGTCATGAGCGTCGCGGCGATCTCGCGGCGCAGCGGGTGCGCGCGCAGGGCGGCCGGGAAGCGCTCGCGGATGGCGCCGGGGAAGTAGGCGTCGAGGTAGGCGGGGAGGAAGTGCGGCTCGTCGGGCAGGTCCGTCTCGAGCAGCCGGCGGAAGAGGCCCATCTTCGTGTAGGCCAGCACGATGGCGAGCTCCGGCTTGGTGAGGCCCTCGCCGGCGCGCGCCCGCTCCGTCAACTGACGGTGGTTCGGCAGGTGCTCCACCACCGGGTCGAGGGTGCCGCGGCCCGTGAGGTAGGCGATCAGCGAGTCGAAGAGGCCCAGGTCGTTGCGGCTGCGGCGCTCGGCGAGCGCCAGCGCCAGCGCCTGGCGCTCGTTGTCGCGCAGCACCAGGTCGCAGACCTCGTCGGTCACCTCGCGCAGCTGCTTCTCGCGCTGGGCGGTCGAGAGCTCGCCCGTGACCAGCAGGGGCTGCAGCGCGAGCTTCAGGTTCACCTCGTGGTCGGAGAGGTCGACGCCGGCGGAGTTGTCGATCGCGTCGGTGTGGATGCGGCCGCCGGCGCGGGCGTACTCGATGCGCGCCAGCTGCGTGAGGCCGAGGTTGCCGCCCTCGCCAACGATGCGCGCGCGCAGCTCGTTGGCGTCGACCCGGACGGCGTCGTTGCTGGCGTCGCCGACGTCGGCGTGACGCTCGCTGCTGGCCTTGACGTAGGTGCCGATGCCGCCGTTCCACAGCAGGTCGACGGGGGCGCGCAGGATCGCGCGGATCAGGTCCTGGCCGGACAGCGCGTCGGCGTCGACGCGCAGCGCGGCGCGCACCTGCGGCGTGAGCGGGATGCGTTTGGCGCCGCGCTCGAAGACCCCGCCGCCGGCCGAGATCTTGGCGCGGTCGTAGTCCGCCCAGCTGCTGCGCGGCAGCTCGAACAGGCGCCGGCGCTCGGCGAACGAGACGGCCGGGTCGGGGTCGGGGTCGAGGAACACGTGCCGGTGGTCGAAGGCGGCCAGCAGCTTGACCGTCTCGCTGTACAGCAGCCCGTTGCCGAACACGTCGCCCGACATGTCGCCGATGCCGACGGCGGTGAACTCGTCGCGGCGCGGGTCGAGGCGGAGATCGCGGAAGTGGCGCTGGATCGCGGCCCACGTGCCGCGGGCGGTGATGCCCTCCTTCTTGTGGTCGTAGCCGACCGAGCCGCCGGAGGCGAACGCGTCGCCGAGCCAGAAGCCCACCTCCGCCGCGACCGCGTTGGCGGTGTCGGAGAAGGTGGCGGTGCCCTTGTCGGCGGCGACCACGAGGTAGGGGTCGGGGTCGTCGTGCACCACCAGGCCCTCGGGCGGCACCGTCTCGCCGCCGACGAGGTTGTCGGTGAGGCCCAGCAGCGCCCGCACGTAGGTGCGGTACTGCTCCTGCACGAAGGCGCGCAGGGCGTCCCGGTCGCTCGGCGCGTTCTTGACGACGAAGCCGCCCTTGCTGCCGACCGGCACGATCACGGCGTTCTTGGTCATCTGGGTCTTCATGAGGCCCAGGACCTCGGTGCGGAAGTCGTCCGGCCGATCGGACCAGCGGATGCCGCCGCGGGCCACCCGGCCGCCGCGCAGGTGCGTGCCCTCGACCGTGGGGGCGGCGACGCCGATCTCGAACATGGGCCGCGGCGAGGGCATCTGGGCGACGCGGGCGGAGTCGATCTTGAACGCGATCCACGGATGGTCGCGGTAGTAGTCGCAGCGCACCATCGCGCGGATCAGGTCGGCCAGGCCGCGCAGGACCTGGTCCTCGGGCAGGCTGCCGACCTCCGTCAGGCCGTCGACGAACGCCTCGAAGGCCGCCGCCTCCGCGGCCTCGCGGTCGTCCTCGAGCGCGGGGTCGAAGCGCGCGGCGAACAGCTCCACGAGCCGCCGGGCCGAGCGCGGGTAGGCGACGAGCGTCTCGTTCACGAAGCGGCGGCTGGTCACCGCGTTGAGCTGCACGTAGTACATCTGCAACGCGCGCAGCAACGCGACCTCGCGGACCGTCAGGCCGCCGCTCAGCACCAGCCTGGCGAGGCGGTCGTGCTCGGCCTCGCCGCGCAGGATCGTCGCGGCGGCCTCCTCGAGGCGCGGACCGTGCGCCGCCACGTCGATCGGCTGCCCGGCCTGGTCCTGCACCCGGAAGACGTCGAGGCCGAGCCGCCGGTCGCCGTCGGCGACCTGGTACGAGACCTGGTCGAGCACGCGGAAGCCGAGGTTCTCGAGGATCGGCAGGACGTCGGACAGCGCCATGCCGTCGCCGTGGTGCACGATGCGCACCTGGCTGGCGGCGTCGCCGCGCGGCTCGTCGCTCGGCTGCACCACGTCGACGATCACGCCGCCCTTGGCCACGGCCAGCAGGCGCTCGACGTCGCGGACGGCGGCGGCGGCGCTGACGTCGGCCTTGTAGCGGGCGTCGAAGGCGGTCGCGAAGCGCTCCGCCAGCCGCCGGCCCTGGCGCTCGCCGTGGGCCTGGGCGAGGCGCGCGCGCAGGTGGTCGTCCCAGGTGCGGGCGAGCTCCGCGACGTCGCGCTCCAGCGCCTTCACGTCGACGTCGCCCAGGCGCCGTTCGGTGGTGAGGAAGAAGTGCAGGCGCGCCTGCGCCTCGTCCTCCCCGAGCGACAGCTGGTAGTCGACGTGGCGGGCGTCGAGCACGCGGGTGAGGTGCTGCTGCACGCGCTGGCGGAGCTCCGCGTTGAAGCGGTCGCGCGGCAGCCGCACGGTCACCGCCAGGCCGCGCGCGAGCGGGTCGGGCCGCACCAGCACGCGCACGCCGTGCTCCTGCTCGAGGCTCATGATCGCGCGGATCTCGCGGTGGACGGCGGCGGCGTCGGCCCAGAACAGGTCGACCCGCGGCAGCGTGTTGAAGATCAGCTTGATCTGCTTGTAGTCGTGCGAGGCGGGCAGCGAGCCGTCGATCTCGAGCACCTGCCGCAGCTTCATGCGCAGGATCGGGACCTCCTCGGCGGGCTCGCTGTACGCCTTGGTGTTCAGCAGACCGAGGAAGCGGTGCTCGCCGAGCACCTGCCAGGTCTCGCTCAGCTTCTTCACGCCGATGTAGTCCATGCGCGCGCGCCGGCGCACGGTCGCTTCGGCGTTGGTCTTCGTCACGATCAGGGTGCGGCCGTCGACCACCCGGTCGCGCAACTCCTCCGGCATGCGCGACAGCGGCACGGGGTCGCGGTAGTTGCTGCGCTCCTCGTCGCGCAGCAGGCCGAGGCCCGAGCCCCGCTCGACCACCAGGGCCTTCTCGTCGCCGGCGTCGACCAGGTCGTACCCGCGGTACCCCAGGAACACGAAGTGGCCGGCATCGAGCCACTCGAGGAAGGCGGCGTACTCCTCGAGTTCCTCGGCCCGCTCCCGGAAGCGGCCCTGGGCCGTGCGCGCCCGCAGGGAGCGCAGGCCCTCGGCGACCTCGCGGCCCTTCGCGACCATGGCCCCGAAGTCGTCGGTGGCCTGCACGACGTCGCGCAGCACCCGCTCGACCTCGTCCCCGACGCGCCTCAGGCGCTGGTCGTCGTCCTCGTGGTCCACCAACCACAGCTCGAAGGACTCGATGCGCGCGCCGTCCAGGGGGGCGCCGCGGGCCGGGGCGATCGCCGTGATGCGGCCGTCGCCGCCGCGCACGACCTGGTAGGTCGGGTGCAGCACGTGGGCGACCGCGAAGCCCTGCCGTCGCAGCTCGGCGCGCACGGACTCGACGATGAACGGTCGGTCGCCGAGGGCGAGGCGGACCACGGTGTGGGGCGACGCCCAGCCGTCGGCCTCCGCCGTCGGGTTCCAGGCCTCGACGGCCACGTACCCGTCGTGCCGACCGGCCTCGTCGAACCACGCCATGCTCGAGAGCGCCATGGCGGCGAGTTCGTCGGCGCCGAAGGCGTCGAGGAAGGCCTCGTCGGCCTTCGCGAACAGCTGCTGGGCGAAGGGCACGAGGCGCTCGGCCTCGTGCCCTGCCCGGCGACGGATGCGGGCTTCGACCTGGGGGAGCGTGGCGGCCATGGTCATCCTCTCGGCGCAGTGGTCGCGCCGCGGGACAACGCGCCCCGTTCCCGCGGCATGCGTGCCTTTCACGAGAGCATACCGCGGGCCCCGCTGCGGCCCGTGGGCTGGTCGTCCCGCCGGCGGCCGGCGGCCCCGCGCGCTTCGGGTACACTCGCGCCCGATGGTGCCACGCGCCCTCCCCTTCGCCCTCGCCGCCCTGCTGGTCGTGCTCGACCAGTTGACCAAGGCGTGGGTCGTCGCGGAGGTGCCGCTCGGCGCCCGCGTGGCCTCGTGGCTCGGCCTCGTCCACCTGACGCACGTGCGCAACGCCGGGGCGGCCTTCGGCCTCCTGCGCGACCTGCGGATCGAGGTGGTGGGCACCACGATCGACGGCGTGCAGGTGCTGGGCCTGGTGTCGCTGGCGGCGGCCGTCGCGCTGGCCGTCTGGCTGCTGCGCGACCGGCAGCTGACCTGGGGCACCCGCCTGGCGCTGGGCACGGTCATGGGCGGCGCGGTCGGCAACGGCGTCGACCGCTGGCGCCTGCACTACGTCGTCGACTTCGTGCACCTGCAGGCAGGCTGGTTCGACTTCCCCGTGTTCAACGTCGCCGACACGGCGATCACCCTGGGGGCCGTGTGGCTGCTGCTCGCGACCGCGTTCCCGCCGCGCCGCGACGGCGCCGGGACCGCGGCGGCGAGCGAAGGGGCGGCCGAACGACCCCCCGCCGGCGGACCGCCGGCCGACGCCGGGTCGCTCAGCGACGCGCCATCAGGAACCGCCGGCGACCGTTGAGGTCCTCGTCGAGGCGCACCTCGCGCCAGCGACCCTCGGTCCGCAGCTCCTGGGCGAACGCCTCGGCGTTGCGCGGGTCGAGCTCCCACCACACCATCGCGCCCGGGCGCAGGAGGGGGCGCGCCTGCGCCGCGAGGCGGCGCGCGAGCGCGAGGCCGTCCGGCCCGGCGAACAGCGCGCCGGCGGGGTCGTACGCCACCTCCGGCGGGAGGCGGTCGCGGTCGCCCTCGGGCAGGTACGGCAGGTTCGCCACGAGCGCGTGCGCCTCGGCCGCCGCGGCGCGCACCTCGCTCTCGGCGAGCAGGTCGCTGCGCCACACGGTGACCGGCAGCGCCAGCGCGGCGGCGTTGGCGCGCGCGACCAGGACGGCCGTCTCGTCGATGTCGCTGGCCGTGACGTGCGCGTCGGTCCGGGCGGCCGCCAGCGCCAGCGCCACCGCTCCGCAGCCCGTGCCGACGTCGTGCACGCGCGGTTCGGCCACGTAGCGCAGCGACGCGAGCACCCGCTCGACCAACAGTTCGGTCTCGGGTCGCGGGACCAGCACGCCGGGCCGCACCTGCAGCTCCAGCCCGTGGAAGGGCGCGACGCCGAGCACCAGCTGGAGCGGCTCGCGCGCCTCACGCCGGCGCAGCCAGCACTGCAGGCGCGCGCGTTCGTCGGCGTCGAGCGGCCGCGCGCGCTCGAGCACCTGCTCCGCGCGCGTGAGCCCGGTGGCGGCCTCCAGCAGCCACGCCGCCTCGGCCGCCGCGGACTCGATGCCGGCCGCCGAGAGGCGCGCCCGCACGACGGTCGCGGCCATGCCGACGTCCATGGGGTCGCGCAGCGGGCCGTCGTCGGTCACGGCGATGGGGTCAGTCGGGGTCGCCCGCGGGGTACACGACGACGCGCCGGTCGCGCCCCTCGCCCGTCGACTCGCTCTCGACGCCGGGGTCGTCGGCCAACGCGACGTGCACGACGCGCCGCTCGGCCGCGCTCATGGGTTCGAGTTCGACCGGCATCCCCGACTTCTTCACGCGCGACGCGGCGCGCTGCGCCACCTGGCGCAGCCGTTCGTCGCGGCGCCGCTTGTAGCCGCCGACGTCGACGTTGACCCGCACGGGCGCGTCGGTCTCGACCTTGTTCACGACGGCGTTGGCGAGGTACTCCAGGGCGGCTAGCGTGCGCCCGCCCTTGCCGATCAGCCGGCCTGCGTCGCCGCCGTGCACGTCCGCGTGGACGGTGCCGTCGTGATCGACGCTGACCTCGACGCCGTACGTGGGGTCGAGGTAGAGCAGCAGCTGCACCAGGAACGTCTCGGCGCGCTGGTCGGCGGCCAGGTCGTCGGGCACCACGCCGCCCAGGCCCGCGCCCGCGAGCGCCTGCTCGAAGTCGATCTCGTCGTCGCCCCAGCGGTCGTCGCCGCCGTACGCGGGGCCATCGTCGTACGCCCCGCCGCCGGGGTCGGGTTCGGGGTCGCTGGCGTCGCCGACGCGTGCGTCGCTGACGCGTGCGTCGCTGACGCGTGCGTCGCCGACGCGTGCGTCGCCATCCTGCTCGCCGACCAGGGCGTCATCGAACGTGTCCCCCGAACGCGCGTCGTCGTCGAAGGCGAGGTCGCCCTCGGCGCGGTCGCCCGGCTGCGGGCGGTCCTCGGGTTCGTCGCCATCGACGTCGATGCCGAGACCCTCGAGGTAGCGGTCGAGATCACGTTCGGCCATGGAGGCTCCTCACGCGCAGGCAACGCGACGCGGCCACGCTGCTCACGCCTTCGCGGCTGCCGGCGCCGGCTGGTTCCGGTGCAGCAACCAGTACTGGAACACCTGCACGCCCATGCTTACCACGAAGTAGAGCAGCACGCCGGAGGGGAAGCCGACGATGATGAACACGAACACCAGGTTGATCAGCATCGACTGGCGCAGCATGTTGGGGTTGCCCTTGGCCGAGAACCACGACATCGCCAGCATCACGACGACGTACAGGGCCGGCAGGATGTACCAGGGGTCGGCGAGCCCGAGGTCGGGGATCCACAGGAAGCCCTCGTCGAACTCGAAGTTCACGAACACGCGCCACAGGATGATGAACAGCGGCATCTGCAGGAAGATCGGGAGGCAGCCCCCCGCCGGGTTGACCCCCGCCTCCTTGTAGAGCTTCATCGTCTCCTGGGTGAGCTTCTCGCGGTCGTCCTTGTACTTCTTCTGGAGCTTCTGCAGCTCCGGCTGCAGCCGCTGCATGCCGAACATGGACCTCGTCTGGGTGGTGATGAGCGGCCACACGAGCGCCCGGAAGAGCAGCGTCAGCACGATGATCGACAGCGCCCAGTTGTTCACGTAGTCGTGGATGAACTCCAGGGCGATGAGCACCCACAGCGACATGCGCCCGAGCAGGTTCGGCTGGAACAGCCCCGGCAGGTCGGCGTAGCTCTCCTGGTAGAAGCGCACCAGCTCGTTCTTGCCGTAGTAGACGTCGACGGTGAGCCGCGCGCCGCCGTCGAACGGCGCCTGCATGGCGATGCGCCGCTCGCCGAGCGAGATGCCCTGCAGCGCGTCGCCGCGGCCGCGGCCCTCGAGGCCCTCGCCGGGGGTCAGGACGATCGCGTTGTCGGTGTTGCGGTTGTTCGTCTGCAGCGAGGCGTAGCGCACGCCATCGACCGGCACCGAGAGCGGGTTGAGGGCGTACGTCTCGCCCTGGCCGACCTTGATCGTGGGCGCCTCCTGGCGCCCGATGCCCGCCACCGCGAACTGGACCACGGTCGGCAGGGCCAGGTCGGCGGGCGCGTCGTCGGGCACGCTGACGCGGACGTCGTAGCGGATCGTCTGGCTGACGTTGGAGACCTCGAGCACGACGTCGACGAGCAGGCCGCCCGAGAGGTAGCGGAAGGTGCCGCGCAGGGTGCTGCGGCCGACCTCCTCCCAGGTCGCCTCGGCGTCGACCGGCGGGTGGTACACGCCGTCGAGCAGGACGGCGCCGCCCGGGATGCGGGCGTCCGACGGGATCAGGTTGTCGCGGTTCTCGACCTGGTAGTTGCCGAGGACCTGGCCCTTCTGGAACTTGGCGAAGGCCCCGACCACCTCGCCGGCGTCGGAGAACATGAAGTCGACGCCCTTCGTCGGCACCCGCGTGAAGACCGTCTCGAGGTCGTCGCACCAGAACGAGGCCGCCGCCGGCGCCGCGCAGGCCGTGCGCAAGCGGTCCGCGTCGCGGAACTCGGAGGGCGTGAACGGGTAGATGCCGAAGGGGTCGCGGGCGACCGCGACGCCGCCGAGCAGCAGCGCGAGGGTGATCGCGAGGAGGCGACGGGCGCGGGTGCTGGTCAAGGTTCCTCCGCTACGGGGCCGGTCGGGCCCGCGACGAGGGTCGCGGTCGCCGGCCGCCCGCCTTCGGCGGGGCGCGCGGCGCGCGAGGGGCGTGGGGGCGGCACCGGGTCGAGGCCCCCGGGGTGGAACGGGTGGCAGCGCAGCAACCGCCAGAGCGCCAGGCCGAGCCCGCGCACGACGCCGTGCACGTGCACGGCCTCCTCCGCGTAGGCGGAGCAGGTCGGGTGGAAGCGGCAGCTCGGCGCGGGCTTCAGCGGCGACAGGAAGCGCCGGTAGAAGCGGATCGGCGCCGTCGCCCAACGCCGCGGCCAGGCGGTGCCGGTCGGCGGCGTCACGCGCGCGCCTCGCGCGCGTTCGCGGTCGGG
>ERZ869909.2877-NODE-2877-length-10633-cov-3.101648_pt1 | contig 10633 bp, 7 predicted proteins | sample MGYA00520892_ERZ869909 | MGnify/ENA primary metagenome ERZ869909 (study PRJEB32215, sample SAMEA104723947) | bioreactor metagenome | biome: bioreactor; feature: anaerobic bioreactor; material: water | place: China | collected 2015-03-12 ... | reverse complement strand
CGTGGCCGATTACGCGCTGACCGAGGGGCTGATCACCGGGCTGGTGGCAGGTTTTCTGGAAAGCGCGCGGCAAAAGGGCGGCGACGTGGTGGCCTATGCCCGGCTTCTGGCGTCACCGGCGGCGACCATGCGTGACACGCTGGGCCATCTTGAGGCGCGCTACGGCTCCGTGCCGCGCTATCTGGCGCATATCGGCGTGGCGCCGGGCGATATTTCGGCGCTCAGCGACCGTCTGCATGAACCCGTCACCGCTGCCGGGATCCGCCGCGCGCGCTAAGCCGTTGCCTCCCGCGTTAAAGCGGGAAATGGCAGGCGACCTTGCCCGCGCCGGTGTCGTGCAACAGCGGTTTCTCGGCGCGGCAGCGGTCCTGCGCCTGCGGGCAGCGGCTGGCAAAGGCGCAGCCCGCGGGCAGGTTCATCGGCGATGGCGGGTCGCCCTTGACGATACCCTGCCGCCGGTACCCGCGTGATTTGCGCCGCGCCAGCGAGGGCGCGGCCTCCAGCAGCACCGCCGTATAGGGGTGGCGGGGGTGCGAGAACAGGGTAGGGCGGTCGGCATATTCGACGATCTCGCCCAGATACATCACCGCGATATCGTCGCAGATGAACTGCACCACGCCCAGATCATGGCTGATGAACAGATAGGACAGGCCGAATTCATCCTGCAACCGGCGCAGCAGGTTCAGGATCTGGGCCTGTATCGCCACATCCAGCGCCGAGACCGGCTCATCGCAGACAATCAGTCGCGGTCGTGTGGCCAGCGCCCGAGCAATCCCAACCCGCTGGCGCTGCCCGCCCGAAAATTCATGCGGATACCGCTCGGCGTGAAACGCCGAGAGGCCGCAAAGCTCCAACACCTCGGCGATCTTGGCCCGAAGGGTCGCTTGAGTGGCCACGCCGTGCAACAAGAGCGGCTCGGCCAGAACCTCGCGCACGGTCATCCGCGGATTGAGCGAGCCATAGGGGTCCTGGAAGATGATCTGCATCTTGCGCCGCATCTCGCGCAGCTGACCGGCCGACAGGCCCAGCAGGTCGGTCCCCTCCAACCGAACCGCACCCGCGGTGGGCTCAAGGAGGCGCAGCAGCGTGCGCCCGGTGGTGGATTTCCCGCACCCCGACTCGCCCACGATGGCCAGAGTCTCTCCGGCGCCAACCTCGAAACTGACATCGGTGACGGCCTGCACCTGTCCCACGGTACGCCGCAAAAGGCCGCGGCGCACGGGAAAATGCTTGGTCAACCCCTCGACCGCAAGCAATGTGGGTGATGGCGTGGTCATGCGGTGCCTCCTTCGATGGGGGCATGCCAGCAGGCGACGCGGTGTTGCGGCGCAATCTCGCGCAGCGGTGGCGGCTGGTTTCGGCAACGGTCATCGGCAAGCGGGCAGCGCGACGCGAACCGGCAGCCGGGCATGACCTGCCAGGGCGGCGGAACCGAGCCTTCGATCGTGGCCAGCCGATCGGCATCGACATCGATACGCGGCACCGCGGCCATCAGACCGACGGTGTAGGGATGCTGCGGATCGCCGAAAAGCGCCCCGGTCGGCGCCTGCTCGACGACCGTGCCGGCATACATCACAACGACCTCGTCACAGGTCTCCGCCACGACGCCGAGATCGTGGGTGATCAGCAGGATCGCGGTGCCGGTCCGGTCCTGCAATTCCTTCATCAACTCCAGGATCTGCGCCTGGATCGTTACATCCAGTGCGGTCGTAGGTTCGTCCGCGATCAGAAGGTCCGGGTCGTTCGCCAAGGCCAGCGCGATCATGACCCGTTGACGCTGACCACCCGACAACTGATGGGGATAATCGTCCACGCGTTTCGAGGGTGAGGGCAGCCGCACCAGGTCCAGAAGCTCGACCGCGCGGTCGCGCGCGGCCTTGGGGGACAGATCGCCATGCACCTTCAGGCTTTCGACGATCTGATCGCCACAGGTGTAGACCGGGTTCAGGCTGGTCATCGGCTCCTGGAAGATCATGCCGATGCGCCCGCCGCGCAGACGCCGCATCTGGCTCTCCGGCAGGCTGAGCAGATCCTGCCCGTCAAACCGGATCGTTCCGCCCGCGTACCGTCCCGGTGGCGTCGCCACCAGGCGCATTATCGCAAGGGAAGTCACCGACTTGCCGCAGCCCGATTCCCCCACGATCCCGAGGGTCGCCCCCCGGTTCACCGAGAAGCTGACCCCGTCGACGGCACGGAGGACGCTGCGATCAATGCCGAATTCGACGCGCAGACCCTCGACGCTGAGAAGCGGTTGCTGGCTGGACCCGGTCGCCTGCATCAGGCCACCGGATAGGTCAGCGGAGAGGCCTGGGTGTGGTGCCGTTCGGCGAAGTCGAGTTTCGTGAACTCCTCTTCGGCGCGACGCTGCGCGGCTTCCAGTCGGGCGGTCGCATCGGCCAGATCGAAGGCCAGGCAGGTGCCGTCCCGCACAACCTGACGGCCATCGACGAAGACATCGCGCACCGCGCGTTCGGCGGCCACATAGATCAGGCTCCGCAGCGGGTCGCGCACCGGGCGCATCGTCGGATGCGTGACATCGGCAAGGAACAGGTCGGCCTTGGCACCCGGCGTCAGGCGACCGATATCGTCGCGCCCCAGGATTGCAGCACCGCCGATCGTGGCCGCATCGAAGATATGGCTCGTGCGCAGATCGAAGGGGTCGCCCGACAGCAGACGCGAATTGATCAGCGCGTGGCGCAACTCTTCAAGCATGTTGTGCGGATAGGTGTCGGTGCCGATCCCCACCGGGATGCCCGCGCGGATATATCGCCCAACGGTTCGCATGGCGATGCCGCGGCGCTGGAAGACCGTCGGGCAATGCGCCACCGCAACGCCCGATTCGCGCAGGCGATCGAAATCATTGGCCTGCGGCCAGTGGACCCAGTGGTGATCATTGAGGAAGATCGCATGCCCGATGATCGACCCGGGCGCCAGAACCCCCAGCGAGTCGAGCCAGCCCACCGGGGTCTTGCCGTGGCGGCGCGTGATCTCGTGGAACTCGACGATCGATTGCGCGGCATGGATCTGGAATTGCACGCCGCGCTCCTGCGCCGCGGCGAAACTGTCGCGGATCAACTCGGCGCTGCAGGTGTCGATCTGCGCGGGCGCCACCATGCCCGACATCCGCCCCGAGGGGTGGTTCTGCGCGGCATCGACAAGCCGCAGCGCTTCATCCATCGCGGCACGGCCGGCGGCCTCGTCCCATTCGTATTCGACGACATGGCCGTTCTTGGTGTACCAGCGGGCCGAACGGTACATCGGCGCGGCCACGGCCCGCAAACCCGACCCCTCAAGCAGATCGAACCAGTCGTCATACGCAACCGACAGATCGACCAACGTCGTCACGCCCGAAAGCAGCAGTTCCGACAGCGCCACTTCGGTGCAGGCGGTGCGGCCAGCGTCATCGGGCCGAAAGAGCGGCATGAACTCGTAAAGCGAGGAATTGTAGAGCGCGGGGCTGCCCAACTCATCGAGGAAGCCCTTGTTCATCGGCTCGGACAGCGGGTGGCTATGGATATTCACCAAGCCGGGACTGACCATTCGGTCGCGGCCATCGATCTCGGTATCGGCGGCACCGTCCCAGCGCCCGCCGACCTGAAGGATCTTCCCGCCTGAAAAGGCGACGTCACCTCCTTGCAGATAGCGGTGACCGCCGGCTCCCTCCGCGGCATCGGGGTCCCAGGCGACGATCCAGGCTGCGTTGCGGATGACGGTGACGGGTTCGGACATGAGGCTTTCCATCAGGCAGGGCCAATCGGCGCGGAGAGTGAGCCGCCGCCCGAAGGCGGCGGACGGAAATGGCGGGCCGGGCTGACCCCGGCCCGGTCATCGGTCAGTCGTTGAAGCGCAGATCCAGCCCCTTGTAGAGCCCCGCACCGTAGATATTGTGCGGCTCGACCGGCGCCATCGCATTGGTGTGCGCGATGAACATCGGCTCATGATAAAGCGGGATCCACACCGCGGCGTCGTGGACAAGCTCCAGCACCTCGCCATAGGCTTCGGCGCGGGCCGCATCGTCGGTCGCGGTCTTGCCGGTTTGCAGCAGGTCGTCAGTGCGCTGGTCGATCCAGTTCATCCGGTTCGGCGTCGGGGTGTTCTGCGACCGGAAATAGAGGTTCAGCGCGTCCCCGGCCGAGATATAAGGATAGCTCATCCCGAACATGTCGAATTCCTGCGTCGCCAGCCGCGACCAGGCAACCGTCGCATCGAAGGCCTGGATCTCCATCCCGACACCAATCTGCAGCAGGTCAGCCTGCACCGCCTCGGCGATCTTGGCCCAGGTCGAGCCGGCGAAGACATAGGCTAGCGGGCGCAGTTCCACGCCGTCTTTGGCGCGCACGCCGTCGCTGCCGCGCTCCCACCCGGCCTCGTCGAGCATCTGGTTGGCGCGCTCGACGTCATGACGCAGCAGTTGTTCATCCAGGTCCGGATTCCAGTCCAGCGCGGCCTGGCTGATGTAGCTGTAGGCAGGCTCGACCATGCCGAAGAAGAGATCCTCGGCCATCGCCTCCTGATCAACGGCCAGATTCATGGCCTGCCGCACCACCGGGTCAGAGACAGTGTCCTTGTCGACCTTGAAGCCCATGAAATAGGTCCAGAACGCCTCGTCCGAGCGCTGAACCTCGACGTTCGGGGCGGCCATCAGCTGCTCGATCGCAATATGCGGGACATACTGCGTGAGTTCCGATTGCCCGGTCAGCACGGCGACCGTCCGGGTGCTTTCCTCTGGAACGATCTGCCAGACGATCCGCTCCAGATGCGCCGGACCCTGGTTGTCATAGAACGCCGGGCCCCACGAATATTCGGGGTTGCGCTCGATCACCATGCGGTCGCGCGGGGTCCAGTCCACCCAGCAGAAGGGGCCGGTACCGTTGAAGCCGTTGATGCCGAAGTCCTCGCCCAACTCCTCCACGTTCTCGCGGTCGATGATGGTGCCGAAGCTCTGAGTCAGTTGGTAGAGAAGCTCCGAGAACGGCGCCTCCAGCTCGTATTCGACGGTCAGGTCATCGACGGCACGAATTTCGGCCACATCACCCGCGCGCCATGCGACAGGTGAATTGGTGTCAGGATCGATCCAGCGATTGAGCGACCAGACCACGTCCTCGGCGGTCATGGGTTTGCCGTCGCAGAAGGTCACCCCTTCCTTCAAGTGAAAGGTGTAGACCAGCCCGTCGTCCGACATCTCCCAGGAATGGGCCAGGCCATCGGTGATGGTCTGCATGTCGGGTTCAAGCGACACCAGCGTGTCGCCCAGCATGAACAGAACCTCGGCAGCGGCACGCGCGGTCGAACGATGCGGGTCGTAGTTGTTGCTGTCTACCTCGCGCACGATGGTGACTTCCTGCGCCGTGGCCAGCGCAGGCAACAGCAAGGCGGTACTGGCCGCCAATAAGCTGAGCAGGCTACTCTTCCGTGTCATGGTCTGACTCCTTCTCTTCCCTGTTGGTTCATCCGGACTTCTCTTCTTCTTGTCGCGCTCAGCTCCGCAGCCGGGGATCGAGCACGTCGCGCAGCGCATCGCCGACGATATTGGCGCAAAGCACGATGACGAAAATCGCCACCGAGGGGATCACCGCGATATGCGGCGCAAACAGCAGAAAGTCGCGTCCCTGCGCCGCCATCATGCCCAGTTCCGCCGCTGGCGGCCGCGCCCCGAGGCCGAGAAAGCTGAGCGCCGCGCCGATCAGGATGACCTGGCCGAAGCGCAGGCTGATGAAGATCATGATCGACGAGATGCAGTTGCGCAGCAGGTAGCGCACGAAGAGCGCCCCATCCGACAGGCCGACCGCGCGCCCCGCCTCGATGAACTCCTGCTCCATGACCGAGACCGCGATCGACCGACCGATCCGCGCGCAATCGGGAATGGTGGCAATCGCCAGCGCCACGATCACCGGCACCACCCCAGGACCGAAGACGGCAACAAGTGCCAGCCCCAACAAGATTGCGGGAAAGGACAGCATCATGTCCACCAGCCGCATGACATAGGGGTCGATGCGCTTGTAGAAGGCCGAGACGAGCCCGAGGAGCGAGCCCAGCACCCCACCCACCAGCACCGCCACCACGCCGATCAGCAAGGTGGTTCGTGTGCCGTACAGGATGCGGGACAGGATGTCGCGCCCCTGCCCGTCCGTGCCCAGCAAATGGGTCCATGTGCCGCGCTCCGCCCAGACCGGCGGGGTCATCACGGCCCGGCTGCTTGCGTAGGGATTGTGCGGCGCGACCAACGGGGCAAGGATCGCCGCCAACACGATCGTGACCAGCACGATCAGCGCCAGTGCAGCGGCGCGGTCGGCCAGCAGCAGACGCCACCAGCTGCGCCGACGGGGCGCGCTGGTCTCGGCAGCGGCGGCGATGTCGGTGGTGACGCTCATTTCTTCTGCACCCTCGGATCAAGCAAGGCATAAAGGATGTCGACGATCATGTTGATCAGGATGAAGGCCAGCGCCAGCACCAGGATCGCGCCCTGGGTCAGCGGAAAGTCCGACGAAAGGATCGCGCCCACGGCCAGACGGCCGATGCCGGGATAGGAAAAGATGGTCTCGGTGACGACGGCTCCGCCAAGCAGGTAACCCGCCTGAAGCCCGATGAGGGTGATGACCGGGATCAGCGCGTTGCGCAGCCCGTGGCGCAGGATCACCGCGCCCTCGCTCAACCCCTTGGCACGGGCGGTGCGAACATGGTCCAGCCGCAGCACCTCCAGCACGCTTGACCGCGTCATCCGCGCCACAGGGCCGATGAAGATCAGTCCGAGAGAGAGCGCCGGCAATGCGATATGCCGCAACCCGTCCACCGTCCACAGCGGCCCGCCCCGGCCGATGAAGGGTAGAAGCTGCCACTTCACGCCGAGGAACTGGATCAACACCAGGCAGATGAAGAAGATCGGCAGCGACACGCCGGCCACCGAAAAGGCCATGATTGCCCGGTCCACCAACGACCCGCGCCAGACCGCCGCCAGCGTGCCCATGAAGATCCCCGCCGGGATCGACCAGATCAGACAGGCGACCATCAGCTCGATCGTCGGACCGATCGCGGCGCCCAGCTCGCTGATCACGGTCTTGTTGGAAATCAACGACCGACCCAGGTCGCCCTCCATCAGCCGGCCCATGTAGCGCATGAACTGGACGACCATCGGGTCGTCCAGCCCCATCCGCAGCCGGATCGCCTCGACCACTTCGGGCGGGGCCATTGGGCCAGCGAGCACGCGCGCCGGATCGCCGGGGGCAACCTGCACCAGAATGAAGCCCAGGATCAGCACGCCGAAGAGGACCGGAATGGACAGGATCAGTCGATTGACAATGGTTTCGATCATGCCGCCCCCCGGTTCATCGCGCCCTGCCCCGCCTCAAACCGTCCGCTCGAAGACAACGCGTCCGCCGAGGACGGTCAGATCGCAACGGGCCTCCAGGATCTGCTCAGGCGGACCAGATATGAAATCGCGGTCGAAGACGGCGATGTCGGCCAGCTGACCGGGCCGAAGCTGGCCCTTCGTCGCCTCGGCCTTCTCGGCATAGGCAGAGGCATAGGTATAGGCGTGCAGCGCCTCCTCGATGCTGAGCCGATGCTCGGGGCCGATCTCGGTGCCGCGGTCGGTGCGGCGCGTGACCATTGTGTAGATGTTCGGCAGCGGTGCGATTTCGGTCACCGGGCAGTCGGTCGAGGCCGAGGGCTCCAGCCCCCGGTCGATCCAGGTGCGCATCGGATGCGAGCCATGCACCTTTTCGGCCGGCGCAACCGTCAGGTAGAGATCGCCGAAATAGTAGATGAAGACGGGCTGCGGGACCGGCAGCACCTTCATCCGCGCCATCCGCTCCATCTGGTCGTCGCGCAACCAGCCGCAATGTTCGATCCGGTGACGGCGGTCGGGATCGGGTGTGTCGTCAAGGGCTGCTTCATAGGCGTCGAGCACCTGATCAATCGCCGCGTCACCGATGGCATGGATCGCCATCGTGTAGCCGGCGCGGTGCGCTTCCAGCACCATACGCGCGACCTCGGCATCGTCGGGAATGCAGAGCAGGCCCTTGTCGGCCGGATCGTCGCCCAGATATGGCCAGGTCATCGCCGCGGTGCGCCCCCCGGCGCTGCCGTCGGTGAAGATCTTCACCCCGCCGATCCGGAACATGTCGTCGCCCTGGCCGGTTACCAGCCCCTCGGTCTGGCAGCGCTCCAGGATCGTGCGGCCCTTGTCGCCCATCACCGTGCCCCAGACCCGCACCGGCAACCGCCCGGCGGCATGCGCGGCGCGATAGGCTTCCATTTCGTCCCAGCCGTCGCGCAGGCCGATCGCGGCCTCCATGACCGAGGTGATCCCGTAGCTCAGCAGATCCTTCCCGCCGCGCTCGATCGCGGTGACCATGTCGTCGATGGTGGTGCGGGGCATCGCCGCGATGATCGGCTCGCGCGCGGTTTCGGCAACCAGCCCCGTCAACCGCCCGTCGCGACGCTCGATCAGACCGCCCTCCGGCGAGGGGGTATTCTCGCCGATCCCGGCCAGGGCCAGCGCGCGCGTGTTGGCAATGGCCAGATGCCCGTCGGTGCGTACGATATAGCAGGGATGGTCCGGACAGACCGCGTCTAGCTCGTCGCGCGTCGGATGACGCTTGACGTCAAGCTGGAAGTGATCGTAGCCCCGCCCGGTGACCCAGTCGCCGGCGGGCGTCTCGGCTGCGCGTTGACGCAGGGCCTCCAGCAGTGCCTGCAGGGTGGGCGCGGCACGCGGGCGCAGATCGACCTCGGACATCGCCAGACCGTAGGGCAGAAGATGCATATGCGCGTCGTTGATCCCCGGGATCGCCAGCCGGCCGGCCAGATCAACGACCCGGGTCTGCGGCCCCGCAAGCGCCCCCATCTCCTCGGCCGTGCCGGTTGCCAGGATCCGCCCATCGGCCATCGCCACAGCTTCGGCCTCGGGCAGATCCTTGCCGCACCAGACGCGCCCGCCGGTGAGAATCAGCTCCGCGCTCATCGCCGCACCGCGCAGGCCGTTGCCCCAAAACCGATGTCCATGACTGCCGCACCCTCCCCTCTCTGTTTCTTGTTCTGGGCGGATCAGACCAGAGGGGTTTAGCCATTGTCAAGGAGAAGTCCGAACAACTGGCGGTTTATATCTGATCTGCCGAAAAGCCCGGCAAACCGCGCGCGAAACCGACGCGAGTGCGAGGCATTCCGGCCCGTGCCCTCATCTTTTCAGAAAATGAAAATCGCATCTTTGCAATGCGATGCGCACTCATTTTAAGATACCGGATGAACAGTCGGATCGCTCCCAACGCCTGGCCGTCTGGGCCAACGAGCCAGACGCGCAGCCAGCCACACAAAGCGTCCGCGGGCTTGAGGACCGCCGCCACAGCCCGGTCGCTCTCCTTTTGGCCCGCAGCCAAGTGCCGGCTCGCCGATCCCGGTGCGCCGCGCCCCGCTCCGTCGGTGCCGGATCGGTTGAAATCGCACCGCACATGCCCCAGATATGGCGGGAACGCGGATGCGGCGCCCCATCATTTCTGCAACGTCGCCGCCCCCATGATCTATCGAGGAACCGAATGACCGCTGAACTCAACGCCTATCCCGTCCTGCCCCTGCGCGACATGGTGGTCTTTCCGCACATGATCGTGCCGCTCTTCGTGGGACGCGACAAGTCGGTGCGCGCGCTCGAGGCGGTGATGCGCGACGACAAACCGATCCTGCTGACCACGCAGATCGACCACGCCGCCGAGGACCCCGGCTTCGACGGGATGTATCGCGTCGGCGTGCTGGCAAGCGTCCTGCAACTGCTGAAGCTGCCCGACGGCACCGTCAAGGTGCTGGTCGAGGGCAAGTCGCGCGTGACCATCGGCGACTTCCTCGACAACGAGGCGCATTTCGAAGCCGTGGCCGAGCCGCTGGAAGAAACCTTGGGCGACGCGCAGTCGGTCGCAGCCCTCGTCCGGTCGGTCGCCGACGATTTCGAACGCTACGCCAAGATCAAGCGCAACATCCCCGAAGAGGCGCTGACTGCGGTCTCGGAAGCCAGCGAGCCGGGCAAGCTTGCCGACCTCGCCGCCGGGCATCTCGGCGTCGATGTGCCGCGCAAGCAGGACCTGCTTGAAACGCTCGACATCGCCGAGCGGCTGGAAAAGGTCTACGGCCTGATGCAGGGCGAGATCTCGGTCCTGCAGGTCGAGCGCAAGATCAAGTCGCGCGTCAAGAGCCAGATGGAGCGCACCCAGCGCGAATACTATCTGAATGAGCAGATGAAGGCCATTCAGAAGGAGCTGGGCGAGGGCGAGGACGGCCGCGACGAGGTCGCCGAGCTGGAGGAGCGGATCAAGAAGACCCGCTTCAGCAAGGAAGCGCGCGACAAGGCGATGGCGGAGCTGAAGAAGCTGCGCTCGATGAGCCCGATGTCGGCCGAATCGACGGTGGTGCGCAACTATCTCGACTGGATGCTCTCGATCCCGTGGAAGAAGCGCAGCAAGATCAAGAAGGACATCAAGCTCGCGCAGGAGGTTCTCGACGCCGATCACTATGGGCTTGAGAAGGTGAAGGAGCGCATCCTGGAATATCTCGCCGTGCAGCAGCGCGTCGGCAAGATCAAGGGGCCGATCCTGTGCCTTGTCGGCCCTCCGGGCGTCGGCAAGACCTCGCTGGGCAAGTCGATGGCGAA
>ERZ869909.2876-NODE-2876-length-10633-cov-4.561766_pt1 | contig 10633 bp, 15 predicted proteins | sample MGYA00520892_ERZ869909 | MGnify/ENA primary metagenome ERZ869909 (study PRJEB32215, sample SAMEA104723947) | bioreactor metagenome | biome: bioreactor; feature: anaerobic bioreactor; material: water | place: China | collected 2015-03-12 ... | reverse complement strand
GTCTGATCGGCTCTGGTGGCCTCGGTCTCGGCTGGCTCGCCGGCATGGACTGGCAGGCGATCCTCGCCGGCGGCGGGGTGCTCGTTGTGATGATCCTCGTCATCCTGCTCCTGCGCCGGCAGATCGTCGGCGCGGTGAAGGAGATCCGGGAGGGGCTGGCGTGATCTCCTTCCTTTTCTCCCGCGCCGGCGCGGCGATGGTCGGCATCGTCGTCGCTCTCGGCTTGCTCACCTTCTCGCACCGCTTTGCCTATCAGGCCGGCCGCCAGGTCGAGCAGGCGGCTTTCCTCGACCGGATCAACAAGGAGAACGAAGATGCCGGCAACTCTGCTGAAGACTGGCGTGGCGAGTATCGTCGCTGTGTTGATGCTGGCGGGCTGTTCGACTTCGAAGCCGGCGCCTGTCACCGTTGACGGCCTGCGCACCGTGGTCGGCACGTCGCTGATCGGCGCGCGCGGGGCGACGGCTGGCGACCAGGGCAAGATCGATGAGACGGTTGCCGGTCTTTGTGGTGGTGGCGTGTGGACGCGCAGCGAATGTGCGCGCCATGGTCAGGAGGTGAGGCAATGACCGACGCCAGCCAGGAACGGGCCATCGGCCGCATCGAGGGCAAGCTCGACCTGATCCTTGCCGAGCAGGAGAAGGCCGCGACAGCCCGCAAGGCGCAGTACGAAAAGCTCGACGCGCTCGACAGGAAGGTCGACGCCACCGAAACCAAGGTGGAAAGCATCGACAAGCGGCTGGAGAAGGTCGAGGAGCCGGTAGCCGAGTTCTCACGCTGGCGGGAACGCGGCGTTGGGGCGATCATGCTCGTCAGCTTCGCAGCTGCATCAGTTGGCGGCTTGCTGGCGACGTTCGGAAAGAAGGTGTGGGCGTTGTTGACGGGCAGTTGATGTCTCGCTGCCTTGACCTTTCCCACAGATAGCGCATATCTGCATCGCAGAACGATTTGCACGAGAGCAGGGAGGTTGGACCATGCCTGTCCCCTACAAGCCTCTGGCGGTCGCGAACGAGTTTATCGTGATGGCCGGCCCCAGCGGCGTAAGCCACATGAAGCTCCAGAAGCTCGTATATTGTTCATACGGCTGGTGGCTCGCGTACCACGACGAGCCGTTTATTAATGAACAGCCCCAGGTCTGGCAGCACGGCCCGGTGTTCAAAAGCCTGTATTTCGCGCTCAATCAGTTTGGTTGGCGCAACATAACCAGCGTCCAGAACGACAACTTCACCACCCCAACGCCTCGCGTTGACGATGTCGATGACGAGATTTGCGGCATGCTGCGATGGGTATGGGCGCGCTACGGGATGCGGAGTGCAGAGTGGCTATCCGATCTCACACATAAGCCAGGCAGCCCATGGTACGAGACAGCCGCGGAATTTAGCTTCCGCGTCCCCAAGAACACGCCAATTCCCGTCGACCGGATAAAGGCGCACTATCGGGATTTGGTGCATGAGTACGGACTCGCCGACGCCTGATCCAGAGGTCGAATCGGGCGAGATCATCGCGATCAATCCCGATGAGACTTCTGCCGCTGCGGAGATGGAAGAGCTTTTCAGCGGCCCGGAGCACCATGCGAAGGTGCTCAATAACAAACAGTTCCAGCAGGATATGGAGGAGCGAAAGAAGTACGCGGAAGCGGCCTTCAAGCTCACCCGCCTCTGGGTCTGGTTTTTGATCGGCTCGACTGCCGCCCAGATGGTCATGAGCGTGTTTGATGTCGGTTTGACCGAGAACATGTTCATCACATTGCTGACCACCACCACAATCAGCGTATTGGGTGTGTGGGCGCTCGTCGGCAGTTATCTCTTTGGAAAACGCAAATAGCCGGTTCGATCACCGCCCGTCCGTCGCCTTAACCGCTCCTTCACCGCCGCGCGCCATTGTGTCGTCGCGGCTGTGTTCGAGTACCGCGTCTCAGGTCAACGCCCCGCTACCGAAAGGTGGCGGGGCTGTTTTGTATTACGGTGAGCGCTTCAGGCGGCCTTGCTCTGCGCAGCCGGTTGGGACGATTTGCTATTTGGCGGCCGCTCACCACGAATGACGTCGCTGACCTCGATGTAGGCCATCTCGATCAGATAGGCGAGCATGTCGCAACGCTCGACTTCAGCCATGGTCCGCATCTGGCCCAGCATGGATTGCATATAGTCCAGCGTCACGGTTCGTCGATGCCTTTTCATGATGCTTCGCTCCCTCGGGTTGCCTGGGTAACGCTGATACACCTCACGAACATTATTGTAGTTGATACAAATGTTATGAAACTGTCATCACCATTTTTCCGAGCAATGGGTTGTGTCAATTAATTCTTGATGAGCCGAGTCTTCTTATGCGGTCTATTTCGGCTTTGGCCGCATCGAGCATGTATTGGAGGACCTTGCTGCCCAGCCGATCCGCGAGCGATCTGCTTTGATCGACAAAATGACTGATCTTGCCGATATCGGTCTCTGAGGTGCTCGATAAATCAAGAAGATAGCCGGGGTAAACCGTTGGAGCGCCGGCGGAATCAAAGAAGCAGCGACCTACCGCAAGGATAGTTCTTTCGCTTTCTGACCGCGTCCTGACGCGATATCGTTTCCGGTAAGGATCCCCGCGCAAAGCCTTCTCAATTGCAGCGTCGACCGCCGGGCGATCGCCAGGATGGACTGCTTTCAAGACCTCCTTGAGGGGGCGACCGTTCACTGCGTCGGATTCTGTGAGGTTAAAGAAATGCGACATGCCCGGGTCGCAGAACACCAGATCGCGCTTTACATCCCAGGTCCAGAAGCCAGCCGGCTCGCCTTGCAAACTTCGCGGCAACGACTCGATTCTGTCACTCATTGCTCCTCCACCAGATAGCAAGGAGCAGGTATGGCTCGACAGATGAAAGTCAATACGAACTAGCGTTTCGCGCCTTCGTTGTGTCGTCGCAAAATTTCCGCGTAGACCTTCTCCGCGAAGTCAGGATTGCTATTTAATCCTATATTTTCCTTCGCATGTTCGATTATCGCCGCCCATGATTCGTTTTGAAACATGCCAACCATAAAATCAGCGGCCCGATTCACCTGCTCATCTTCTGTCATTTGCTTTGGTGACCTCAATATTTCGGTCATAGCGGCATAGGCGACAGTGTCGGGATCACTCAAGGTCAGCACTGCTTTCGCCTTGCCGGCAAATGATCCCTCGCGCGCGAAATCCCTCGCGCGGCCCATGTCGGTCGAAGGGTGCCGAATGACCTTATTGTCGCTCACGTGCAACTCCTCCCAAAGCAGCGCGAATCTTATGCCGCAAAGTACGTCAGCGCAATCGACATACTTAACATGATGGCATTGATGCCGTGGTCGGTTTTTGACATTGAGCAAAGACTGGCACGATTCGGTTTCGGCAGCTGGCCGACTCAGTGCTTGTTGGGAGTTGGGGCAGTCTTGGCGATCTCGTCGCGCTCCGGCCGCAACGCCTCCTCAAGCGCCATCTCCAACAGGTATTCGGTCATGGTGTCGGCGCACGCGCGCGCGGCCGTAAGAGCCTGCTGGATGGCTAGGACGAGATGCGCGCGCTTTGGGTCCATGGAGGCACTTTGCCCTAAATCGCTGATCGTAGATCGCGCAATCGCTCAAGTCTATTGCGCGCCTAGCGGTGCCCGAGCAGCCTCTCGCCATCGTCACGATGCTCGCCGCAGTACCACCGCGGCGCACGGCCGGCGACTTTTACAAAGAGGTGGGGAAAGTCGGCGCCGCCGAAGCGGCATTGCCTGAGAACCGACCCGCCTGCGGTCCATCAGGCCCGCCGCTTGATCGACATGCCATAGCTCGCCGGTGACGGCGAATAACCGATTGCTAGTGTTGCGCCCGCTCCCGCTTGGGGGTGGGCTTTTTCTTTTGGATCACAGAGTGCCTTTGTGAGCTTCCCACGCCTTCAGTCCGGCATCGGTCAAAACGTAGTAGCCGACGCGGTCGAGAAACTTTTCCTGCGGACGGGTTTCCAAGTAGCTGCGAGCTTGAAGCCGCTCTTGAGTCTCGATGCCGACTTTCACTTGGCGGAAGTCTGCCGGCGATCCAACCCCGAACTTTGACAGCACTTCCAACGCGGCAATCTCACGCCGATTGAGCGGCTTCGTGACAATGTGAGCTTGGAAATCCTCGTAGTCCCATAGGTAGCCGCTCGACATCACCTTACGGGAGTTGGGGTTCATTTTGGCCAGGGCTGCCGCAAAGGCGTCGGCTGCGGTCTCCGATTTGGCGGCTCCTCGGTCTGGCAGTCTATCTATCCCACCAACGCTTTGTCGGGCATGACCGCGCTTGAGCGACTCAATCTGCCAATCAGATTCGTCGACTTTAGATGAGAATGACGGGTATACTGTCGCTGAGCCATCCGGTTCCAGTCGAATAGACACACCTTGCTCTTTGGCGATCTTGGCGGCGGCGCGCAACTGCGCTTGGGTGACGGTATGGCGCTTTGTCATTTGGCCGGAGGATGGCGCAAAGTCGGTACGCTCGCAACTTTTTGTGTGTCCGGAATTTGGTCCGCACATCGGGCGAAGATGAAAGCCCGGCGCGAGGCCAGCGCCTTCATATGCGAGGAGGTGAAGGAGGCCGCCTGACCCGATCAGCCGGGCAGATTGCAGAACGCTATCGTATTCCCGCCGCTGTAGGGGGATTTGATCTGCAATGTCCATTGCCGCCCGGTGAACCGCAGGCCCTTCTCGCGCATCGTGTTTGCGATCTGGGGGCAAAGCTTTCGAGCCTCGCCGCTGTTCATGTCGATCGTGGCGGTTACAGTCCCGCTCCATCCAGAGACTTCGCAGGGCGAACTTGAAAGCCCTGTGCTGTCAATGACGCGGCACAACGCGAAAGCATTATCGACCGCATCCGCCAGTACCGGCGTCGAGAACAACATCGCCGTTGCAACAAGTATGCCCCTCATGCCCCTTCCTCCCTTTTCAGGAGATCATGCCGCAAACGCCACAAAAGCAAAAGCCCCGCTCGGTGGCGGGGCCTGCTTCGCGGTCTCGTTCGGCTCTGGCCTATGTCGATGCCGGCGGGCGGGACGTTGGCTCTGGCGCTGGTCGAGATAACCGGCTCGCGCGATGGAGAGAATATGCCCGAACCTGCTGACGATTTCAACAAGTTGGTGAGCATCTGGTGAGTGAATTTTTGTCTATCCCCTGAAAGCCTTGCATCACATGGCACTCGGGATGTTACTGCCTGCCCTCCTTGGGCAGGTCGGCCGGGGCGAGATTCACCGTCACGCGCTTGGCCGGCATCGACAGGCCCGAGGCATGGAGCGCGGCCTGGACGCGCTCGCGGCTTTCGATCACCGCCTTGTCGGCAAGGCCGACGATCTGCATGCCGACCTTTCCCGGCGCAACCATGACCTGCACGTCGACGGGAACGGCCTCGACCCCCTGGAATGCGACTGTGGCGACACGCGCGACCACGGCTTCCTCCTACCCGGCGAACCGAAAGATTTCCGGTTCGCGTCCCCTTGCGGCGCCCGAAAGCGGCTTATGGGAGCAGGTAATCACGTTTTTAACCTCCGATCAAGAACATTAAGTGAACAAAAATCGCGCTGCGGCTGTAGGCAGGTTGCAGGCGGTTGTCGAAGCGGAACGGATGTTCGCGTCGCCCCTTGCCTGACGGCAGGGAGGAAACGGCGCAGATACGGCTTGTCGTCGCGGCGGCGTGCAACGCTCTGGACAAGACGCGGCGTTCCGGCGAAGACTGCGGCCCGCAACATAGCCAGGAGGACGCTCATGCTTGGACTGATGCAGGATTGGCCGCTGCTGTGCCACAAGATACTCGACTACGCGGCGATCCAGCATGGCGGGCGCGAGATCGTGTCGCGCTCGGTCGAAGGCCCGATCGTGCGCACCACCTATGCGCAGGCCCGCACCCGCGCGCTGAAGGTCGCGCAGCTTCTCGAGCGGGCCGGCTACCGCGAGGGCGACCGCATCGCCACGCTCGCCTGGAACACGGCGAACCATCTCGAAGCCTGGTACGGCATCAACGGCATCGGCGCGGTCTATCACACGCTCAATCCGCGCCTGTTTCCCGAGCAGATCGCCTGGATCATGAACCATGCCGAGGACAAGGCGCTGTTCGTGGACCTGACCTTCCTGCCGCTGGCGGAGAAGATCCTGCCGCAGGTTCCGTCGGTCAAGCAGGTCATCGTCTTCACCGATGCGGCCCATCTGCCGCAGACCGGTCTTTCCAACGTGGTCGCCTACGAGGAATGGCTCAAGGACGGCGACGGCGATTTTGCCTGGAAGAGCCTCGACGAAACCGCCGCCTGCGGCATGTGCTACACCTCCGGCACCACGGGCGACCCGAAGGGCGTGGTCTATTCGCACCGCTCCAACGTGCTGCACGCCCTGATCGCCTCGACGCCCAACGCCATGGGCATTTCGGCCCGCGACGTGGTGATGCCGGTCGTGCCGATGTTCCACGCCAATGCCTGGGGCCTCGCCCAGAGCGGGCCGATGGTCGGCGCCAAGCTGGTGATGCCCGGCGCGCGCATGGACGGCGAGGCGATCTGGGAGCTGCTCGACACCGAGAAGGTCAGCTTCACCGCCGCCGTGCCGACCGTTTGGCTGATGCTGCTGCAATATCTGGAGCAGACCGGAAAGGCGCTGCCGCATCTCGACCGCGTCGTCATCGGCGGCTCGGCCTGCCCGCGCGCCATGACCGAGAAGTTCGAGAAGAATTACGGCGTCGAGGTGATCCACGCCTGGGGCATGACCGAGATGAGTCCGCTCGGCAGCCTGTGCACGTTGAAGCCGGAATATCAGGGGCTTTCGGGCGAGGCCCGTCTCGACGTCGCGCAGAAGCAGGGCTTCGCGCCGTTCGGCGTCGAGATGAAGGTGACGGACGACGACAATGTCGAGCATCCGTGGGACGGCAAGACCTTCGGCCGGCTCAAGGTTCGCGGCGCGGCGGTTGCGCGCGCCTATTACGGCAATGCCGGGGCCGACCAGTTCGACGCGGAAGGCTGGTTCGACACGGGCGACGTCGCCCATCTCGACGAGCACGGCTACATGCAGATCACCGACCGCGCCAAGGACGTCATCAAGTCGGGCGGCGAATGGATCTCGACCATCGACCTGGAGAACCTCGCCGTCGGCCATCCCGGCGTGGCGGAAGCCGCCGTCATCGGCGTCGCCCACCCCAAATGGGACGAGCGCCCGCTGCTGGTGGTGGTGCGCAAGCCGGGCGCGGAGCCGACGCGGGAGGACCTGCTCGGCTTCCTCGACGGCAAGGTCGCGAAGTGGTGGATGCCCGACGACGTCGTCTTCGTCGACGAGATCCCGCACACCGCCACCGGCAAGATCCAGAAGATGACGCTGCGCCAGCAGTTCCAGGATTATCGCCTGCCCACGGCTTGAGCTTTGCCGCCGGACGCGCCATAGGTCCTGCAATCTTCGCAATCCCAGGGTTCGGCACGGTTCATGGCGGCATTTCCGGAACGTCGCGTTTCCAGGACGGCCGAGTGGGCGCGCAGCCTCTCGGCCTTCTCGCTGGTGCTGCTCGTCACCGCCGGCGTCGGCCATCGCTACGGCATGGTGGAGACGCCGGCGTTCCTGTTCACGCTGGCGCTGGCGGCCGGGCTGGCGCTCGCCGGGCTGGCGCTGGCGGCAATCGGCTTCAGCCAGTTGTGGCGGAACGGCGACAGGGCCGGCAGGGCGTCCCTCGCGGCGACCCTGCTGTCGCTCCTGGTGCTTGCGCCCTACGCCGCGGCGGGCTGGCTCTATTTCACGCTTCCGGCGCTGACCGACATCTCGACCGATCTCGAGGAGCCGCCGCATTTCACGGTCGCGCCGCGCCTGCGCACGCCGGCGATGAACGTCATCGAGCCGGTCTCGCCGGAGAACGCCCAACTCCAGACGGACCATTATCCCGACCTGGCGGGGCGGCGGCTCGACGCCTCGCCCGAGCGCGTACTCGCCGCCCTCGCCCCGGTGATCGCGGGGCGCGGCTGGCGGGTCTACGGCGCCATGCCGACATCGTCGGCCTCGCGGCCCGAGATCTTCATCGAGATGCAGGCGTCAAGCCCGATCCTGCGCCTTCCCTCCGACGCCGTGGTTCGGCTGACGAGCGGAGAGGAAACCGTCTTCGTCGACATGCGTATGGCCTTGCGCCACGGCCCGCACGACCTTGGCGGCGGCGCGCGGCGCATCGAGGCCTTCATGGCCGACCTCGCCGCCGAGCTGGAGCGTCAGTCGCTGGAGATCATCGACATCCCGCCGTCAGACGGGAGTGTAAATCCCGTCAATTGAAGGCTCGTCCTCGACCGCGACGACGCCGCGTCCGACGAGGTCCTCCAGATGCGCCAGCACGGAAAGCCCGGCCGCGTCGTGCAGGCGCGGATCGATGTCGCGATAGATCGCCGCCACCATCGCCCCGACCGTGCGGTCGCCCGACCTCAGCCGCTCGACGATGGCCCGCTCGCGCATCTTGCGGTGGGCCTTGAGCCCGCGCAGGAAGGCCGGCGGCTGCGTCACCGGCCCGCCATGGCCGGGCAGATAGAGGCCGTCCTCGCGTTCGAGCAGCCTGTCGAGCGATGCCATGTAGTCGGCCATCGCCCCGTCGGGCGGCGCGACGATGGAGGTCGACCACGCCATGACGTGATCGGCCGAGAACAGGATGTCGGTTCCTTCGAGCGCGAAGGCGACGTGATTGGCGGTGTGGCCCGGGGTGAAGACCGTGCGCAGCGCCCAGCCGTCGCCTGCGACCAGCTCGCCGTCCTTCAGCGTCACGTCGGGCGAGAAGGCGTCGTCGCCGCTGGCGTCAAGCGGGTTGACCTCGCCGATGCGCAAGGGGCGCGCCGGCCGGTGCGGCCCTTCGGCCAGCACCGGCGCGCCGGTCGCCGCGGCCAGCCGCGCGGCCAGCGGCGAATGGTCGATATGGGTATGGGAAACGAAGATGTGGCTGACCGGCCGTCCCGCTATCGCCTTGAGCAGCGCGCGCAGGTGATTCTCGTCGTCCGGGCCGGGGTCGATGATCGCCAGCGTGTCGGTGCCGACGATGTAGCTGTTGGTGCCGTGAAAGGTGAACGGCCCCGGATTGGCGACCGTCATCCGCGCCACGCCGGGCGCCACCGGCACGGCCTCGCCATAGGCGGGCTCGAAACGCGTGTCGAAGTCGATGGTCATGGCGATACCGCGGTTAGGTGGAGGAAAGACGGCGAAACGAGTTGCCGCATACCATGGAAGGCCATATAGGGGAAATCATCGCATTCGTCTGCCTTCCCCATGGAGAAGCCAATGTCCGCAGCCGTCCTTTCCCGCCCTCTGGCCCGCCCCCTGGCGTCGCTCACGCTGCCTGAGAAGGGCCTCGCCCGCTATGCCATGCTGGCGCTGCTCGCCGTTTCCGGCACGCTTTTGCTCACGCTGGCCGCCAAGACCAAGGTGGTGCTGGGCCCGGTCGATCTCTATCTCGGCAATCTGGCCGTGCTGGCGATCGCGGCGGCCTACGGTTTGCGCCTCGGCCTGGCGACCTTCCTGCTCTATCTCGCCGAGGGCGCGATGGGCTTCCCCGTATTCCAGTCCACGCCCGAAAAGGGCATCGGCATCGCCTACATGATGGGCACCACCGGCGGCTATCTGTTCGGCATGATCCTCGCCACGGCGCTGATCGGCTGGGCGGCCGACCGCGGCTTCGACCGCAACCCGTTCAAGCTGTTCTCGGTCATGCTCGTCGGCGTCGCGCTGATCCTCGCCTTCGGCTTCGCGTGGCTGGCGACCCTGATCGGCGTCGAGGGCGCGTGGACGTTCGGCGTCGCGCCTTTCATCGTGCCCGACCTCATCAAGGCCGCGCTGGCCGCCTCGCTCATCCCGGCCGTCTGGGCGCTGTTCGTCCGCCGCTGATACGGTTCGCGACCGCCGCACGCGGCAACGAAGACATCATCGCCGCGCATCCTTGCCGATGCGCGGCGATTTTCGTTTGCGGAAGGATCAAGTGCGCAGCGCTGGCTATCGCGCCGCCTCGCCCCAGACCAGCCGGTCCTGCCGGGCGCGAAGCTCGGCGATCTTCGATCCCGGCGCGGGGGCGGCGTTGGCATAGGTGATGAGCTCGCCCTTGGCGATGGGCGCGGTCACGGCGCCGCCCTGCAACAGGCCGCAGGGAACGGCGCGCGCGGCGCGCGCCTCCTGCGCCGTCATGATCCAGGCGCGGTAGCAATACTCGCCGATGGCGTCGAGCCTGTCGCCGGGTTTCAGGTCCTTCTTGGCGACGGCGCAGACATCGGCCGCCGGCTTGGCCAGCGGCACCATGTCGGCCTTGCCGTGCAGCACGACGCGGGCGCAGGTCAGCGGCACTTCGAGCGAGGTCAGATGATAGGGGCGGTGGAAGGTGAAATACGGCCCCTGCCCCATCTTCAGGTCTTCCATGCGCTCGCGGATGCGCGGATGCGACATGTCGGCGACGACGAAGACGCCGGGCGCGACGCCCTTGCCGATGGTGTAGTCGACCACGCCCGTGCGCGAGAGCACGCCGCCGTCCCTTTCCGGCACCAGCACCTTCGACAATTCGGGAAGCGTCGCGGCCGGGCCGTGCATGCCGGCCCTGTCGGGCACCAGCCCGGTGGCGTTGGCGATGGCCGCCATCTCGACCATGGTCTTGGAGCCGTCGACGAACTCGACCAGCATGCGCACGTTCATGTTGCG
>ERZ869909.2875-NODE-2875-length-10636-cov-4.562269_pt1 | contig 10636 bp, 6 predicted proteins | sample MGYA00520892_ERZ869909 | MGnify/ENA primary metagenome ERZ869909 (study PRJEB32215, sample SAMEA104723947) | bioreactor metagenome | biome: bioreactor; feature: anaerobic bioreactor; material: water | place: China | collected 2015-03-12 ... | reverse complement strand
GAGTATCAGGTTCTTGAAATTCTGGTCATGGCTGTCCGGCATCGGGCTGTCATCCTTGATCGTCGCCGTGATGTGTTTGGGCAGCGATGATCATGCCGAGCTGACAGCCTGGTGTCTGTCAGCCTGGACGGATGATGCTTGTAGGCCGATAGCTTGTGTGCCGGAAAATGAGGGCAAAAACGCAGGCCGGACCGGGTGCGGTAAGGTCCGGCCTGCGTCGGATTAACTGCGGATCAGGTGATCGAAGGCGCTGAGGGCGGCCTTGGCGCCTTCGCCGACGGCGATCACGATTTGCTTGTAGGGCACGGTGGTCACGTCACCGGCAGCAAAGATGCCGGGGATCGAGGTGGCGCCGCGGTCGTCGATGATGATCTCGCCGAAGCGGCTCATCTCCACGGTGCCGGTCAGCCATTCGGTGTTCGGCACCAGGCCGATCTGTACAAACACACCGGCCAGCTCAACGCGGTGTTCTTCGCCGCTGTTCCGGTCCTTGTACACCAGGCCATTGACCTTGCCGCCCTCACCGGTGATTTCCGTGGTCTGGGCACTCACATGCACGGTCACGTTGGGCAGGCTGTTCAGCTTTTTCTGCAATACGGCGTCCGCGCGCAACTTGCTGTCGAACTCCAGCAGGGTGACGTGCTCGACGAGGCCCGCCAGGTCAATGGCGGCTTCCACGCCGGAGTTACCGCCACCGATCACGGCCACTTTCTTGCCCTTGAACAAGGGGCCATCGCAATGTGGGCAGTAGGCGACACCCTTGCCCCGGTATTCCTTCTCGCCGGGCACGTTTACTTCGCGCCAGCGGGCACCGGTGGCCAGGATCAGGGTTTTCGCCTTCAGCCTTGCGCCCGAGGCGAACTCCACCTCGTGCAGGGCGCCATCGGTGCCCGGGATCAGCTTCTGCGCGCGCTGCATGTTCATGATGTCCACGTCATAGCTCTGCACATGCTGTTCCAGTTGCGCAGCCAGATGCGGGCCATCGGTTTCTTTTACCGAGATGAAGTTCTCGATGGCATTGGTGTCCAGCACCTGGCCTCCGAAACGTTCAGCGGCCACGCCGGTGTTGATGCCTTTGCGAGCGGCATAGATCGCCGCCGCTGCACCCGCCGGACCGCCACCGACGATCAGTACGTCGAAGGCATCCTTGGCGTTCAGTTTCTCGGCGTCGCGGGCCGCGGCGCCGGTGTCGATCTTGCCGAGAACTTCCTCGACGCTCATGCGGCCCTGGCCGAAGTGCTCGCCGTTGAGAAAGACGGTCGGCACGGCCATTACCTGACGCTGTTCCACTTCCTCCTGGAACAGGGCGCCGTCGATGGCCACATGACGGATATTCGGATTAAGTACAGCCATCAGGTTGAGGGCCTGCACGACGTCCGGGCAGTTCTGGCACGACAGCGAGAAATAGGTTTCGAAGCTGAAGCTGCCTTCAATGCCCTTGATCTGGGCGATAACGTCATCGCTGACCTTGGGCGGATAGCCGCCAACTTGCAGCAGAGCCAGCACCAGCGAGGTAAATTCGTGCCCCATGGGAATGCCGGCAAAGACGATGCCGGTGTCTTCTCCAGGGCGGTTGATGGCGAAAGACGGCTTGCGCGCATCGCTGCCTGCCGTATTCAGGGTGATCTTGTCGGACATGCCTTCGATTTCACGCAGCAGGTCCAGCAGTTCCTGTGATTTGCTGCCGTCATCCACGGACGCGACCAGCTCCAGCGGCTGCTCGATGCGGTCCATGTAGGCTTGCATTTGCGCTTTGAGATTTGCGTCCAGCATGTACGGGGTCTCCACCATCAATCAGTGTATTTTCAGGGTTTCAGATACAGCAACGCCCGGGAAAGCCGTCGCGCCCTGTGCCAGGCCGCTTGTGGCGACGTGGCGGTTGCGAGGGATATGGCCAGCCCGGGCGAATTCAGTGCCGGTTGGCGCCGTCAGGCGCCAACCTTGCCGGATGACCGACTCAGATCTTGCCAACCAGGTCCAGAGACGGTGCCAGGGTGGACTCGCCTTCTTTCCACTTGGCCGGGCAGACTTCACCCGGGTGGGCGGCCACGTACTGGGCAGCCTTGACCTTGCGCAGCAGGTCGGACGCGTCACGGCCGATGCCTTCGGCAGTGATTTCCACGGCCTGGATCACGCCCTGCGGATCGACGATGAAGGTGCCACGGTTGGCCAGACCCTGATCTTCGCGCAGGACTTCGAAGTTGCGGCTGATCTGCATGGTCGGGTCGCCGATCATGGTGTACTTGATCTTGCGAATGGTGTCAGAAGCGTCGTGCCATGCCTTGTGAGTGAAGTGGGTGTCGGTGGATACAGAGTAGATTTCCACGCCCAGCTTCTGGAATTCGTCGTAGTAGTCAGCCACGTCGCCCAGCTCGGTCGGGCAGACAAAAGTGAAGTCGGCCGGATAGAAGAAGAACACAGCCCATTTGCCTTTTACATCGGTATCGCTGACTTCCAGGAATTCGCCGTTCTTGAATGCTTGTGCCTTGAACGGTTTGATTTCGGTGTTGATCACTGACATGTCGTTAAGCTCCTTCGAAGGTGTTGTCGATCAGACGGTGCGTAGCATACGGCCTGCAGGCCGATCTTCATAATGGATAGCTGGTATAGCTGCTATCGGTTTTGCCAATACATGTGCTGCAGCGCGCGCTTTTCGCGCAGCCCTGCACCAGCTTCGTCAGGGGTGGGGGCAGCATCGGTGAATTCAATGGGCTGCGGTGATGATCTGGTTGTTTTTTGAGCGCCTCGTTTGCCCCGAACCGGTGCAGCTCAGGCGTCCAGCGCCGACAGGTCGCCTTGTTGCAGCCGTTGCATATCCTCCACCAGCGCCTCAGAGCGCTTCATGGCCTCGCCCCAGTCGTGGATACGCTGCGTGTCCGTCATGCGGTTGAAGTCTCGCCGGTCCGGGATGCGGCCGTTGGGCAGTTGTGCGACCCACTCATCCGTCGGGCAGAGCATGACCACATTGTCATAATGGCGCGGATTGGCGCGGCGCCATTTCAGCGCCTTGTCGAACCAGCCCGGGATGGCATGCGGGTAGAAGTGCGGGTAGAGCACCAGCCCGTCCTGGCTGAAGGGAATATCAAAGTGGTAATCGGTGATGCCGCCATCGTAGTAGATGCCGGGCCCCGCACCCGGGATATCCGGGATGCCACTGAGCACCAGCGGGATGGCCCCGGATGCCAGGATGGCCGGGCGCAGGTTGTCGGTGGCCAGCGCCACCTGACGGGTGGGCAGGTCGTTCAAGTGGTAGAAGGGGGGCTGGTCGTCGGCAGCATGGAACAGCACACGCTCGAAGAAGCTGCCCAGTGTGCGCCGGTGGAGCGCGTTGGCCAGGGCTGTCAGGCCGAGCCCCGCAGCCTGCAGGGCGCGTTGGCGGGTGGCGTTGATGCCCCGGGCCCGGGCCGCGATCAGGTTCAGCTTGATCACCGGATTATTGACCACCTGCTGTATCGCCGTGTCATCAGGCAACACGGCATCCAGCAGTCCATGAGTATGTCCGGTAATCTCGGCGAAGCTCATGCCCGGCGCAAAACAGATGTTCTGATAGGCCTCGGCGAATCGTCGTGACGCGGCTGCCGGATCGGTCTGGGCGAAGCAGGCGAAACGCCAGGCTCCGGCCGACGAGCCGATCAGGTGCAGCGGCGTGCTGCGGCCGTTAAAGAACTCACCGAAGAGATATTCGTCCAGCTTGGCCAGGGCCAGCCACTTCGGCCCGCCACTGGCGCCCACCATGACACGGATATCCTCCTGGCGCAGGCCTTCCTTCTCGATGTGCGCACGGGCCCGGGGGCCGGCAATGACGCGCAGGGCGGGTGTTCTGCTCATGGGGTCAGCGTACTTCCATACCAGGCTCGGCACCGCTGTCCGGGCTGAGCAGGAAAATCTCGCTGCCTCCGGGCCCGGCGGCAAGCACCATGCCTTCAGACAGCCCGAACTTCATCTTGCGCGGGGCCAGATTGGCCACCATCACGGTCAAGCGCCCTTCGATATCTTCCGGGGCGTATTTGGCCTTGATCCCGGCGAAGACATTGCGCGTCTCCCCCTGGCCGATATCCAGCGTCAGCTGCAGCAGCTTGTCGGCACCCTCGACATGCGCCGCTTTGACGATCCGTGCCACACGCAGCTTCACCTTCGCGAAGTCGTCGATGCTGATCGGGCCATCGTCCGCCGGAGCGGCCTGTTTCTGCGGCTTGCCCTGCTTTTTCGGCGCGGCTTCCGTGGCAGGTGGCTCTTCGCCGGTGGTGTCTTTCGAGTCCGCCAGCATGGCCTCTACCTGCGCCATGTCCACGCGGTTGAGCAGGGCGCTGAAGCGGTTGATGCCATGCTCACCCAGCAGATTGCCAGCATCTTGCCAGCGCAGCGGGGCAATGCTGAGGAAGGCTTCGGCTTTTTCTGCCAGCCCCGGCAACACCGGTTTCAGATACAGCGCCAGCAGGCGGAACACGTTCAGTGCCGTGGCGCACACGGCCAGCACCTCGGCCTCGCGGCCGTCCTCTTTCGCCAGCTTCCAGGGCGCGCGGGTCTGGATGTATTCATTGGCCTGGTCGGCCAGCAGCATGATCTCGCGCATGGCCTTGCCAAACTCGCGTGCCTCGTACAGCGTGGCGATATCCGCCGCAGCCTGCTGTACCGTCTGCACCAGTTCCGCGTTATCCAGCGTGGCGGGCAGGGTGCCGCCGAACTTGTGCACGAAGTTACTGGTGCGACTGGCGATGTTCACCACCTTGCCCACCAGATCGGCGTTGACCCGCTGCACGAAGTCTTCCAGGTTCAGGTCGAAATCGTCCACGCCCTTGCCGAGCTTGGCGGCGAAGTAATAGCGCAGATATTGCGGGTCCAGATGCTTCAGGTAGGTGCTGGCCTTGATGAAGGTGCCGCGGGATTTGGACATCTTGGCGCCGTTGACGGTCACGAAGCCATGCACGTGCAGGGCAGTGGGCTTGCGCAGCCCGGCGCCTTCCAGCATGGCGGGCCAGAACAGGCCATGGAAATTGACGATGTCCTTGCCGATGAAGTGGTGCAATTCAGCATCGGAATCGGCTTTCCAGTAATCGTCGAAGTTCTCGCCGGTCTTGTCGCAGTAGTGGCGGAAGCTGGCCATGTAGCCCACCGGCGCATCCATCCACACGTAAAAGTACTTGCCCGGCCAACCAGGAATCTCGAAGCCAAAGTAGGGGGCTTCGCGACTGATGTCCCAGGGTTGCAGGCCGGCATCCACCCATTCGCGCAGCTTGTTGGCCACACTGGGTTGCAGCGCATCGCTGTCGAGCCAGTCGCGCAGCATGGCTTCGAACTTGGGCAGATCGAAGAACAGCTGGGTGGTGGGTTTTTCCAACGGGGTGGCGCGGGTCAGGGTGGAGTAGGGGTCCACCAGCTCGCCAGGGGTATAGGTGGCGCCGCAGACTTCGCAGTTGTCGCCGTACTGGTCGGCGGCACCGCATTTGGGGCAGGTCCCGCGCACGAAGCGGTCAGCCAGGAACATCCCCTTGACCGGATCGTACAGCTGGGTGATTTCCTTCTCCAGAATGTAGCCAGCATCCCGATTGGCCAGATAGATCTGCTCCGACAGCGCGCGGTTCTCCGGGCTGTGGGTGCTGTGATAATGGTCGTAGCGGATCAGGAATCCGGCGAAGTCCTGTTCATGTTCGGCCTGCACCCGGGCAATCTGCTCTTCCGGGGTGAGGCCCTGCTCTTCGGCCTTTAGCATGATGGCGGTGCCATGGGCATCGTCGGCACATACATAGATGCAGTGCTCACCGCGCATCTTCTGGAAGCGCACCCAGATATCCGTCTGGATATGCTCCAGCATATGGCCCAGATGAATGGAGCCGTTGGCGTAGGGCAGGGCACTGGTCACCAGAATCTTGCGTGGTGCATCGGTCATGGCGCGGGGAATCCGTTAGCGGTTCAGGGCGCTCAATGATAAGGGCCGGGGGGGCTGGGTGCCACCCGTCCCGGTTCAGGCGTCCATCGGGCGGCGCAGGGAGCGGCGAATGGCCTCGATCACCTGATCGCGGGATACCGGTTTGCTGAGGTAGTCGTCGACGCCTGCGTCGCGGGCTTGCTGGACATGCTCCGCAGACGCGTGGGCGCTGAGTGCAATGATCCAGCTGCGGGCGCTGCCTTTTGACGTTTCCAGTGCCCGGATCTGCCGGGTGGCCTCGTGACCATCTATGGTAGGCAGCTCGGAATCCATGAAGATGACGTGCCAGGGCTGGCGTGCCCGCTGGACCTGTTGCAAGGCCTCATCGCCATCGCTGACCAGTGTGGCGCGGATATCGGCGGTGCGCAGGATCGAGTCGATAACCAGCTGGTTCACCGCATTGTCTTCCACCACGAGCACCCGCAAGTCACTGAGTTCATCGCGTTCGCTGGGTTTCTCGTCTGGCGTGTGGGCCGGGGATGACGGTGGCGTGCGGCGCTCCGGGGCCAGTCGCCGTATCAGCAGCTCGCGCAGCGCCCGGGCCCGCACCGGTGTTTCCAGTAACGGCGCTGCCAGGCTCAGGTCAGTGGCAGCTTCGGCAGTGCTGGTCTGTTCCCCGGTGGCGCCAGCCAGTAACAGGGCCCGGGGTTTCAGGTGGGCGGGAAGGGCGGCCAGCTCGTCGCGGAAGCGCCGGTTGACCAGCAGCGCATCGATGGGTTGCCGCGTGGCGGCGCGTTCCAGTCGCTCCTGAGCCGCCTGCATGTTGCGGCAGTCATCCACTTCCATGCCCCACCGCGCGGCCATCTGCGATACGCTCAGGCAGAACGACGGGTCAGGGTCCACCACCAGCAGGCGTTTGCGTTGCAGCGCAGGTACCAGCGCCGGCAGGCCGCTGCTGCGGCTTTTGACGGTAAACCAGAAGGTCGCGCCACGGCCGGGTGAGCTGTTGACCCCGATATCGCCGCCCAGCATCTCGCACAGGCGCTTGCTGATGGCCAGGCCGAGCCCGGCGCCGCGCCGTTGTCGCGGGGCACTGCCTTCAGTATGGCCGAACTCACGGAACAGATTGCGCTGCTGGGTATCGTCAAGTCCGCAGCCGGTGTCCGAGACCTCGAACTGGAGGATGCAGTGGCCCTGATTGTCGGGGGGTTGTCGCAGGGCAACGTGCAGGGCGATCTGACCGTGATCGGTAAACTTGAAGGCATTGCTGATCAGGTTGGTGATGATCTGCTTCAGACGTACCGGGTCGGTGCGAATCATCTCTGGTACGCGGCTGTCCAGATAGGTGTGGATCGGCAGATTGCGCTCACTGGCCAGCAGGGCGAACAGGGACACGCAATCATCCACCAGATCCTCGACCCGTACCTCGGTGGTTTCCAGCTCCAGCTTGCCAGCTTCGATGCGTGAGTAATCGAGGATGTCGTTGATGACCGTGAGCAGCGACTGGGTCGACGAAAAAATAGTGTCCACGTACTGCGATTGCTGATGCGTCAGCGGGGTTCGCCGCAGCAGGTCAGTCATGCCCAGCACACCGTTCATGGGGGTGCGTATCTCATGACTCATCGTTGCCAGGAATTCACTCTTGGCCTGATTGCGCGCGCCCGCCTTGAAGGCTTCCATTTCTGCCTGCGCGCGCTCCTGCACTGATGCGGCGTATTCCCCCTTGAGCCGGTTGATGCGCCATGCGAGCGCAAACGACAGCAGGACCACCTCGATGAAGACGCCGACCTGAACCAGATATTCAGTCAGGTTGTTACGCGGTATCCAGCCGAACTTGCTCAGTGCCATGGCCGCCGTGCCAACGATGAAGCAGGTCCAGGCAATGGTGAAAAGCCGGGCCTCCGGATCGCCCTGCCGTGAACGCAGCAGGCCCACAGCCAGTATGCTCAGATCCATCACCAGAATGGCGAAGACCTGTATCGGCAGCATGATAAAGCGGTCCACAAACGGCGTGATGACCAGCAGGCCCACACCGATACCGACATTGAATCGCAGCAATGAAGCCAGTTGCGGCGCCCGCCGGTTCAGGTCGAGAAAATGGATGGTGAACAGCGGTGGCAACAGCACGATCAACGGCAACAGATACATGGTGCCGTAGGCGCTGATCATGGCGCTGCCGGGCCACACATAGCGCTGGGCAAAGCCATGCAGGATGGCCAGGAACAGGGTGATGGTGAACGACCAGGCCACGTAAAGCAGATAGACCCGCTCGCGGATCGAGAAATAGAGACACAGGTTATAGAGGATCATCACCAGCATGGCGCCGAAGAACAGCCCCTGCAGCAGCAGGATATTCTGGGCAGAGCGCTCCATGGCGCCGCGCTCCATGACGGCCAGCGGCACCTGCAGGCTGTACACGGAACTGATGCGCAGGAACGCGTCGGCGCGGTCGCCCGGGTCGAGCGCCAGGGGGAAGGTGGGCAACTGGTAAGGGTAGGGGCGCAGGTCGTAGCGCAGGTCATTCCCGGCGCGCGCCACATCAATGACACTGCCGTCGTCCTGCCGCAACCAGAAGTCGATCTCTGCCAGCAGCGAGTAACCGACCTGCAACAGCCACTGTTGCCCGGGTTCGCTCTGGTTGTCCAGTGCCAGGCGCAGCCAGCAATGATCCCGGGTGAACCCGCGGTTGGGAATGCGCTCCCCCACCGGTTGCCAGTCCAGCAGATCAGGGTCTGCCAGTACGGCCTCAGCGCGCGGTCCGTCGTCAGGCGACACACACGCCATCACGGCGTGGCGGTGGGCATCGCGATGGGTCAGCGGCTGGTCCAGCAAGGTCAGGGTGGCCCGGGCCCCGATGCCGGGAAACAGGCCGAGAAGCAGCACCAGGCACCCCGCCAGCCATGCCGCCGGGCGCCATCCCGCCCGGCGCGCGTTATTCATTACCTGCATCCTGCCCCCGCGGTTCGCGGCTCATCTTCCTTCCTGTTGGGGTTGGTACTTTATTCCTATCGGTTTATGGTAGCGGTCGGTTACCGGGCAGAGCAAGGACATTGCGCCGCGGCCCAGCGGCGCATGCAGACAATGCACAGGGGGAGCAATGCGGGTAGAGCCGTTTTCCGTTGGTCCGATTCTGGGGGCTTGCACACACGATACCGCACGCCTGTTCGGCCGCGCGGCCATGACCTCATTCCAGCTTTCCGGCAAGGCCATGCTGGGGCGCGTACGCTGGCGCGTGGCAGGGCAGGACGCATGGCAACCGGCGCAGGCCTTCCGTCTGAACACCAACTTCGACGGCAGCGGCGTGATTGTGCTCCACGGCCTGACCCCCGGCGCCCTGCATGAATACCAGGCTGGCTGGGTCACCGACCCGGACGTACCCGCCTCGCAGCTCGACTGGCGCGCCCTGCCAGTGTACCGGTTCCGCAGTGCACCAGCGGCCAGCGATACACCCACCCGTCTCTTGCTGGGCTCTTGCAGCTACCGGTTTTTCGACCTCGGGGGGCTGATCTCCGACGACCGTGCCGACAAGACCTTCAAGGCCATGCATGCTCACCAGCACCAGCATGGCCCGGTGGATTTCACCATGCTGTGCGGCGACCAGGTCTACGCCGACCCGTTGAACCGCCTCGGCGCGCTGAGTGAGGAAGCCTGCTACCTGCAGTTGTATCGCCGCGTATTCGGCCAGCCCGGCATGCGCGAACTGATGGCCAACACGCCGACCTACATGATCCTTGATGACCATGAAATCGAGGATAACTGGCCCGCCCATGCTTCCTCGTCGGATCACGTCGGCAAATTTCCGGCCGCGATCAAGGCCTACCAGATCTACCAGGCGTCCCACAGCCCCGCCATGCCACTGGACCCGACCGGCTGCTGGCCCGACCGCGACCCTGATCACCTGTGGTATCACTTCAGCCACGGCTGCGCTGACGTGTTCGTCATGGACGTGCGTACCGAGCGTCAGATCAAGGGCCAAAAACGGGATCTGCGCATGATCTCCGAGGCGCAGGAGCAGGCATTGATCGACTGGCTGGCCTGTGACCCGCAACGGGTCAAGCTGATTGTCTCTCCGGTGGTGGTGTTTCCGGACAACCGGCGCCTGTTCCGGCGCAGCGATGCCTGGGAGGGGTTCGTGCACCAGCGCCGCCGCATTCTGGACGCTATCCGCCATCTGAACCTGCGCCGCGTGGCCTTTCTGTCCGGCGATGTGCACGCGTCACTGGTGGCGGCCCTGCACACCCGCGGCCGTGATGGTAAACCCCTGACCGTCCACAATGTGGTCAGCTCGGGGCTTTTCTGGCCCAGTGCGCTGATGGCGTTCCGCTGGTACCGCCCGATGATCCAGTCTTCCGGGCGCCTGGCCACGGGTGGGCTCTGGTCCTGGAATCGCTACCGGGTCTCGCTGTGCAACCGGGTGTACAGCCGCGATGCCTTTGCGCGCATTGAGGTATCGCCGGAGCAACTTCGGTTCCGGTTGTTTGACCGGCGGGGGGATGCCTTGCCGGCGCACGATGTGGATATCGACTGGGGCTGACGTGACGTGTAGGCGATGGCTTACACAAAGTGTCGGCGATCTCCTGCATTCAGGAGGCGGCTGCGGGGGTAATCTGTGTGCGGACTCAAGGACTGAGTGATGCAACACGGACGTTGTTCCTCTATACAGCCTGTTTCAATGACCCGCTCCCTGGCGGGTCTTTTTTTGTGCGCCCGGCACGGGCGCACTCCTGGGGGTGCAAGTCCCCCCGCGAGCTGGCCACAGCGAACGAAGTG
>ERZ869909.2874-NODE-2874-length-10637-cov-3.875758_pt1 | contig 10637 bp, 10 predicted proteins | sample MGYA00520892_ERZ869909 | MGnify/ENA primary metagenome ERZ869909 (study PRJEB32215, sample SAMEA104723947) | bioreactor metagenome | biome: bioreactor; feature: anaerobic bioreactor; material: water | place: China | collected 2015-03-12 ... | reverse complement strand
GGGAGTCCCGGACCCCCGCCCCCCCGGGTCCCGACAACACGATGCGGAGCGTGTCAAGTTTTTCTACTCAAAAACTTGACAACACACCCGCTCCCCCACCGCTCCGTGATCACCCGGAGCACTCTCCGACCAGCAGTCATTAATGCAAGCCGCGCGAATCACACTTCGTTCACATAGATGCCACTCGCCCTGATGATCAGAGAACCACCCTCTGAGGAGATGACCGTTCCCGTGATCGTCAGGTCAGAGAGTTCCTTGATACCGTGTCGGCCTTTGATGCCCGTGCGGAGAGGCGCACCGCTCTCGTCAACGATCTGAATCGTCGCGGAGTGTGCACGAAGATCATCACGCGGGGTGCAGCAGTAATCCCAAGGTGTCTTGCAATGATCATCTTCATGGTCTGAGCAAGCATGCGGGCCTCTGCCGACGATGGTGAATACAGCGCGGTTCTCTACGAACGGGGTCACTGAGCCGCCGACACGCCCGCGCACAGCGATCTTGTCTCCCGGCCTGGAGGATTTCTTTGCGTCGATCACATGCTGTGCATTCTCTGGTTCCTCATTGAGCATGAAGCCGAATGGAATATTGCCCTCGGGGACATGGAGTTGCTTGGCGTTGACGATCAATACACTTTCGTTGTCGGCTTGTTGAACGGTTCCGACAACAAAGACTTCCTTCGCGATGCCGAGGCGGTGCTTGCCGTTCAGTCCGGTACGGATGATTCGGCCGCGATTATCAAGGAATTGAATGGTCGCACGCATTCGTACCGGCACACCGCAGGAACTCCCGCCCGAGACCGGTTTGCCGATGTCACTCAGACAACAAAGCGGCACCGCGCTCTCATCCGCAAGGCGGAATATCGCACGATTGGGAACGAAGACATCGCTGCTGTCGGTGATGCGACCACGAAGCACGATACTGTCGCCGGTCTTTGCGGTTCGCATCGCTTCGCCGATTTCAACGGCTCCGGCCGGAATGTTGTCAAGCACCATTGCCTTTGGCAGGCCATCTTGTGCAGCGGCAATGCTGGTCGGAAGTACTGCCAGCAGTGCGATTAGCAGGATTGTGTTCAACTTCATCATGACAGACCCCTTTGGAGAAGTGGATTGGATCTTGGACATCAACAAGCAGAGAAAGCCATTCATTCGAGACATCTTTCAGATTGCTTTGAGTGCGATTGGAATCGGCAATCGAAGACAGCGAAGCGCGGGCGGAAGAGCGCCAAGAAGCCCCAGCGCAAAGCCGACGATGAGGGAGAGCATCAGGACGGATGTGTCTACCACGAGGCCAAACGCACCCATCGAGAAGCGAACTGCTATCCCATCAAGAAAAAGTACGCCGATGGCGCATGCTATGAGCGTACCGGCGGCAGTTGCCACCACGGATTCCTGAATAAGACTCAGTGCAATTGCCCGCCGACGAAAACCGATCGCCTGCAGCGCACCGAACTCTCGCACGCGACTGACGAATGCTGCGTACATCGTATTCAGACCGCCAAGAAAACCGCCGAGGACGATCAAGCCCGCAGTGATCCACACGACGATACGGATGGGAGCGAAGAATGATGCAAGTGCTCCATAATAGTCCATTTCCCGAAGAGCAACGAGTTCAAGATCAGGACGCATCATGGTGAACACCGCCACATCCTCAAACTCTGCCAGCTTCTGATCAAGCGTGATCACGACGCAGGAGATGCTATTCCGCTTGGTAACCTCCATCAGATCGTTCAGGCCGGTCCAGATTTCTGACTCGGCCATCGTTCCGCCTGCGGCGAAGCGACCGACGATGGTCCACGGTCGACCTCCGATCTCAACATGCTGACCAACGGCGAGCATCGCGCCGGGGATTCCGAGCCGAATGGCCGCAGTGGAACCGACCAGCACCTCATCACGCCCGAGTATGGGGAAGCGACCCTCTAGAATGGCGACTTCTTCGTGAACAAGCAACGCAGACGGCGTTACCCCGCGTATGGTTGCAAGGGTGCCCGAATTATCCGGCCCATGCCGAGCTGTTCGGACTGGCAACATCGCGTGCGCCTCTGGCGAGACGAACGGCACGCCGCCGAGTTCCATAATGCCGTGAATGGAGGCAGTGGCGGTTCCCGCGACGCCCATATCCACTTCGCTGCGCTCGACCGATTCCTCGCTGCCCGCACCGAGCAGGATGATGTTGTGTTCACCGCCAGTGGCGCGAAGCGACTGATCCATGCCACGCACGAACGCCGCCGCGGCAAGAATGATCAGCACCAGCAGTCCGCTGCCGCACACAATCAGCGCAAGGCGCGTCTTTGACCGCCCCAGATTGCGAACAGCGTAGTCAAGAGGAAGTCGTCGCATCATTGCTCTCCATCAGACAGCCCGGAAACACATGGCAATCTCACGCCGCCCCGCCTGTAACGCGGGAACGAAACCAGCAAGTACGCCGACGCCGGCCGCGACAACAAGGCCCAGGCCAAGCGTGGCGGGATCGGGTGAAACCAGAATGTGAAGTCCTTCGTTGGACAGTGTGAACTGGCCGTAATGCACGAGCAGTGCTGCGCCGACGGTGCCGAGCAGACCGCCTAGGACTCCGACGATGAGTCCTTCCGCGAGAATCAGCCGCGCGATCAGACCGCTACGGAAACCAAGCGTTTGCAGCACCGCGTGCTCACGGATGCGATCCTGCACGCTCAGGACGATCGCGTTGGCAATCAACGCGAGCACCGCGATCAAGCACCCCCAGCCAATGTAGTGCGTAAAGCCAACGAGATTCACCACATCTGCGCCGGCCTGTGCGATAAACGCCCTCTCCGGCGAGGTGTGCGTTGGTTCAACATCGTACCGGAACTCTTCGTCAATCCGACCCGCGACGCGTTCCAGTTGATCAGGATCATTCACACGCACGGAAAAGCCGGTGACCACGCCGAGCGAACCCGACGGTGTCGCCTGCTGAAGGAACGGCAATCGTACATACGCTACATTCTGATCCTGCGCTTCGGTCGATCGGATGACGGCAGCGACATTGACGGTCACACCGGCCGCCTCGAATGAATCGCCGACCTTGAATCCGCGCCGCCGCGCAAGCCGCTCGCCGAGAATCGCTGCATCGGAACGGTCGTGCCAGCCATCGAGCGATCCGTCAATGACTTCCCAGTTCCTTGCGAGCAGGTCGAGTTGATCCTGCGGAATACCGCGATAAGTAATGACATCGAGCGACGCTCCGCAATTGTTGACGGTGATCATGAACGGCACAGCGCTGCGCACGCCTTCCATGCGCTCGATCCGGTCGCCGTAGTGTTCCGGCAAGCGACTGGTCGCGGGGCAGAATCGATTGGCGCGATAGACAATCAAGGTCGTGTCACCCGCTGCAACGCTGGTCGCTTCCTGCACACTGCGCTGGAGTGTCTGGATCGCGATAAACAGGAACATTGCGATCGTCACTCCGGCAATAGTGAGCAGACTGCGCGTGCGATGTCGGACAATCTGCTTGAGAACGAGTGGTATATATCTCGGGTGCAACATGTCATTGTACCTCCTGCAATTCTGACTCAACCAGCCGACCCTTATCAAGGTGCAGCGTGCGCGAGGCGTATCGAGTGGATCCGGGATCATGCGTCACCATGATCAGTGTCTTGCCCAGTTCGCCTGACAACCGCTTGAGCAGACCCATGATGACCGCGGCGGACTCCCTGTCGAGATCGCCCGTAGGTTCATCCGCAACGATCAATTGCGGATCTGTGACCAAGGCACGAGCGATGGCAACACGCTGCTCCTGTCCTCCCGACAGTTGCCGCGGGTAATGGTCATGCCGATCTGCGATGTTCGCGAGCTCAAGTGCCGCTGTCACGCGCTTATGGCGTTCGCGTCGTGAAAGCGTCTGCAAGAGCAGGGGTAACTCAACATTCTCGTACGCGGTCAGCACCGGCACGAGGTGGTACAGCTGAAAGACATACCCGACATTGTGGACACGCCAATCCGCCAGTCTGGTTCTCGACAGTGTGCTCAGTTCAACATCGCCGACATGCAGCGAACCGCCGGTCGGACGATCAATCCCGGCGATGAGATTGAGCAGTGTTGTCTTCCCACTACCGGACGGTCCCATCAAGGCAAGGAACTCGCCGCGCTCAACATCAAGATCGAGCTTCTCCAATGGCGTGATCAGCACATCGCCCTTGCGATATGTCTTCGTGAGATTTCGACACCCGATGAATGCCATGTCATAGCCCTTCAATGTCACGAACCAGTTCACCCGCAATCCGGCGCACGCGCACCCGCATATCCGGCTGGAGAGTGATTGGCGGATTGAGAATGAGCCGGTCGCCCGGCAGCAATCCACTCTGTACGAACAGGAAATCGCCGTCACGCTCGCCGATCGTAATCTCGCGCAACCTCGCAATGCGGCCTCGCCCTCCCGGCCCGGGCTCGGCAACCCAGACCGTCGCCCGGCTGTCGTCCTGAATCACGATCGCATCATGGAAGGCATACACGCGCAGCGAACCACTGTCGCCTGTTCGTGTAGTATGCTCGGCAGGCGCTACCTCACCACGGTTGAAGAAACGCACACGGCACAGCATCTCCGGCTTGAGCAAGGGCGACGCGTCGTGAATGCGCACCTTGACCTGCACGGTATTCCGCTGGATGTCTGCAAGGTGAATGATGCGCGTTACTTCACCCTCAAAGGCCTGATCCGGCAATGCTTCTGTCGTGATTCGTGCTCTGGTGCCGATGGGCACCTTCGAAGCATCGGCCAGCGGAACATCCGCTCGCACCTGAAGTTGTGAAGGGTCGTACAACCGCATTACGCCCGGGAAGTGTGCTTCACCCGGCCCGTCCCCGGCAAGACTGATTCGTGTACCCGGCACAACGGAACGAGACAGCACAACACCGTTGACCGGCGCTCGGATGATGGTCCTCTCCAGTTCAAGCTCTGCCTCCTCCAGCACGATGCGCTGTCGCTCGACCGCCGCCTCGGCTTGCTGCTGCGAGGCCCGTGCGCCATCAACTTCCGCTTGCTGACCACGCAGCCGATGCTTGAGTCGCGCGAACTCGCCGGGAGAGATACCGCCGACTTCCAGAAGTTGCTGCTTTCGATCCACTTCATCCCGAAGCTCATCAAGCAGCGCACTGGTTGTAATCAAGGCCGCCGAGGTACGGATCACCGAGGCCTCCAGTTCACCGAGCTCTGCACGAGCACGCCGTGCACGCAACTCCGCATCCTCTGCGATCAAACGCACCAATGCATCGCCTTTCCTGACAGAATCGCCCTCCAGAACCAGTACTTCACCGACAACGCCTGATGTCAGCGGCTGCACAGTGATCGAATACGGGTCCGGCTCGATCCAGCCGGGGGCCTGTGCAATGATTGTCGGCTCACGGGAAGGCACAGAAGACTGAAGCCCCGGAGCATCAGATATGTTGGATTCCTGATACTGTGCCGCCGATCGTGTCACGACAGGTACAACATCGACCTCAATCGCAGGTACCAGCGCATCACGGGCTGCATAAGCCAGCAATGCGATCGCAAGCAAGACAACGCCGATCGGTAATATGTACCGCAAGATCCATCGTGATCGGGGCCGAGGCACGGATGTCGATGGAGCACCCTTTTGCTGTAACGCCGACAGATGGTGGAGAGATCGTCCGTCGCTCATTTGAGGCGCTCCTTCTGGGATGCATCATGGCCACGAATGCCATACGCAATGGCATCGTCCTGCGGTGGACCGAGCAGCTCGCGCATCCGAACGATCGCGGTCGAGCGTTTCGCTTCGAGTTCGATCAACTCAAGTTTCGTCTCGTACTGACGGCGAAGCGTGTCGAGCAGGAGCAGCGTGTCGACCTCACCCAACTCAGCAATGCGGCGAGCTTCCTCGTACTGCAAATCAACCATCGGTATGATCGTTGACCGCATGCGATCGTATTGATCCTGGATCGCGCCCAGCCGAACCTCGGCCATCGCATACTCGATCATCAGCGACTCGTAGGTAGTTTCGAGAACCGCCAGTGCCTGCTCTCGCTCCGCAGTGGCCTCGGCGACCTGCTGCTGGTTGCGATTGAAGATCGGGAGAGGCAGTGAAAGCCCGAAAAGCAGTCGGTTTGTCCCGTCTTCGTAGTTGTATCCGGGGCTGATTGTCAGGTCGGGATACTGCCTGCGAATGGCCAGCTCCAGCCCTCGCTCGGTTGTGTCATACTCCGCAAGGAGCGTTCGCAGTCTTGGACTCTGTTCCCGGATTGTCACAGAAGCCTCACTCGCATCCGTTGGCCGGTCGACGCCGATCTGCGGTGCTGGACTGATATCCGCCGTTGGCGAAAGACCCAGCAGTTGCCGCAGGGCAAGTTCATGTTCCCCAACCTCGCCTTCGATGTCCCGCAACTGATTGCGGCGTTGGGCATGCTCAATGTGGAACAATCGTCCCTGAACGCGAGCGAGTTCGCCGACTTGCTCCTTTTGCGTGACGATATCGACGATGCGATCAAGGCCGTCGAGAAAATCGAGGGTCACATCGCGCTTCAGCATCGCGGCTGACCACGCAATCCACGCGCGACGCACACCCACCCGTATCTGCCACTCCTGCTCATAAATGGCATACAGCGCTGCGTGATGGGCTGCTGTCGCTCGCTGCTTCTCGATCTCAAGTCGCCCGGAGATCGGCAGTGTGAAGCCGACCGATGTCATCGCCATCCATGGGTGCGGGCCGCTGGAGAGCATGCGTTCCAGGCCGACGCTCAACACCGGGTCATCCCACAATCCGGAGTAGTCAGCCGAAGCCTGTGCGATTCCGGCACGCGCACGAGCGAGACGCAAGTCCGCATTGAATAGCAGCGCGACAATCTCGGCCTGATCGACCGTCAGCCGACCGTCCGGCGATTCCGATACGGCGACCGTGCCCCCTTCAAGCAGTGCATCAGCAAACCGCTTGATCTCATCGCTCGACGGGTGGCGATCAATCCACGCCTCGTGGTGCGCGCGCAGATCAGGCGGTTTCGGCGCATAGGTCTGGCATCCCGTGCCCATGAGTGCTGCGAACCAGAATCCGGTGAAGTATGCAGATCGAGTGATACGGCTCAATGCCAACTCCAACTTCATTCGGAGGAGATCGCGTGTGTACGACGATCCACGCGCAGCAGACAACACGCCCGCCTCGCGAGCGCATCCGAAGAAGCTGGAGATTTAGATAAGGAGCCGTGTCGAGCGGATGACCGGCGCATGCAAACACGCCAGATGTTCCGGCGGCCCGGTTGTCGGAGGCAGTGAACCGGTGACGATGCGTTCGATATGAACACCCATCATCACCGCAGACGGTGAATATGCGCCGAGATCCTTGCTGTGGATCTCAACCCGATCGGTCAACGCCAAGTCAAGATCAGGCAGGGGAACATCAACACAGCTCAGGCAGCCATCATCGCAGGGTGGAGCGATGGCGATGGTTGGCCGAGTGTCGGCACGCTCTTCCTGCTGATCTTGCGGATGCGAACCGCAACAGCCATGTACGCCACAGCCCGTCGCAACTTCCTCAACGACACGAGAGTGCCCGCAGGAGCCGTGGTGCACGCAGAGCACCGCAAACGGCGCAACCGAACCAAACGCCCCTTGGACAAGCAGAGCGAACAGGGCCACATATTGGACGATCCCGCATCGCATACTGACTGAGAGTCTATACCCCTGACCATGCTATTGGAGGCATCTATGTCCACCTCCTACGACTCCAGATCGACAGGATCGGCCCAAAGGTCGGATAAGCGACGGAAAAATCCCGGATTCATCACGACCCTCTCCAGTCTATTGCGAGCATCCATCGCGAGCGGCTCGTTCTTGGACGCAGATCGGCCATGCGAGGACGGCGAGCCGAGTGCGGGCCATCCTCGACCGACCCATGCCCCTGCCACGACGCTACGCCCAGCAGCAGGGACGATGAGCCGGGCGGAGATCCGGGGGGCGGGGGCCGGGATCGACAGGAGTCCCGAACCCCCGCCCCTCCGAGTTCGCGGATCCCGGACTACACGATGCCGGAGTGTGTCAAGTTTTTCTGCTCAAAAACTTGACAACACACCCGCTCCCCCCACTGCTCCGTGCGTCGCCCGGAGCACTCTCCGACCAGCAGTGATTCCATTTCGCGCAGATTGCCCCTCACGCAATCATCGCGAAATGGAATGACCAATATCGATACGAGACATCGCCGCATCGCGATGGGTCGATGATCAATGATTCGACGAGGATGCCGGCAGCGATCCGCTGTGAAATGATTGCGGGTCGGCACGCGCGATGCACGGATCCGCGGATTTATTCAGTCTCCGGATCGATCAATCGGTAGCTCGTGCTCCGGCCACCGCCGGGATTCTGCACGATGATGCTCCATTCCAAAAGATCGCGAATGTCACGCAGCGCGGTATCCGTGGAGCACTTGGCCAGCTTCGCGTACTTCGAGGTCGTGAGAAAACCATCAAACCCGTTCAGCATCCGGTTGATCACCAGCCGCTGCCGCTCGTTCACCGGATGACGATTGATGCGCTGCCAGAGCCTCGCCTTGGAGAGCACCGCCGACAGCATCGTCTGGGCCCCCTCGATGGCGCGATCCAGACACCCGAGAAACCACTCCAGCCACAGCGTGATGTCCAGGCCACCCCGCTGCGCCGATTCCAGCCGCCGATAGTACTCCTGACGCTCGGCCTCGATCTGGGAGGACATGCTGTAGAAACGCTCGCGCATCCCGTCCGCCCGTGCGAGCGCCATGTCGGCGATGGCGCGGGCGATGCGGCCGTTGCCATCCTCGAAGGGGTGGATCGTCACGAACCAGAAGTGCGCGATGCCCGCCTTGAGCACCGGATCCGTCGACGACGAGCCGTTGAACCAGTTGAGAAAAGCGGCCATCTCCGAATCCAGCCGTTCGGCCTCCGGCGCCTCGAAATGCACCCGCTCACGACCGACAGGACCGGAGACGACCCGCATCGGACCCGCCTCCGGCGGACGCCAGGCGCCGACCGTGATGCGATGCATCCCGCTCCGTCCCGTCGGGAAGAGCGCTGCGTGCCAGCCGAACAAACGCTCCGCGGTCAGCGCCTCCCCGAACCTCTGCGTCGCATCGAGCATCATCTCGACCACGCCTTCCACATCCCGGCCCGCCTTGGGCAGACCGGCCGCATCGAGCCCGAGCCGCCGGGCAATCGATGAGCGGACCTCATCGGGGTCGAGCTTCTCGCCTTCGATGGCAGAGGACTTCACAACATCGCTGGTCAGGATCGACAGACTCGCCTCGGCACGCAGATCGAAGCCCAAAGACTCCATCCGGCCGAGCAGGAGCCCCTGCCGATGCCGGACCCCGGCGAGGAGCCCGGCCAGCCGCTCGCCGTCCCATAAAAAACCGGGCCAGCCCCCGGTCTCGTGAATGTATGGCATAATCACCGCATCCTTTGCGGTGATTATGCCCGTGATTCTCCGCAGGGGCAAGCGTCATTGTGTAGGAGTTCGGGTCCGATTCGCTGGCCCCGTCACACTCCCTCGCCAATCCACGACACCGCCCCCACCTCCGACCACGGCAGCACCGTCACACCGGACCGCTCCTGCCGCGCCTCCCCACCATGGATGAAGACCGCTTTCGCGGTACCACCGGCATCGGTCAGCAGCTCTGCCACCTTGCGGATCGTGGACAGCGCATGCCGGTGACTGTCTGCCCCGCCTTCGCCTCGACGAGCGTCCGCATCGTTGCGTGCTCGATCAACAGATCGGTTTCGAGGCCGCGATGATCCCGGAAGAAGTACACACCGTTGCGCTCAACCGCGTCACATAAGCGACGATCGGGCGATGATGATCCGAACATGTCCGCTGGCCGCGCTATCTTCTCCGACGCGACATCAGCACCACCCCGCAGACCATGCACAACCCCACCGAGCCCGGCGCTGGGATCACCGCCGTGTAGCTGACATTGTCCATGTACCAGCCGCTCGGATTCGCACCGACGATCCGCAGCTCGGCACGCACCGCATCGAGCACACCGCTGGTGTGAAGATTCACATCGCTCCGACCAACCCGAAAGATCGTGGTTCCGTCCGGAAGCGTTGCGCCAGGGAACAAAGTCTCGGACATCGACAGATACTCGATCACCATGTCGCCGGCGGCGTTGAAGAACTGCACCTCCGCACGGATGGGAGCCAGAGAGGAGAACGGCTGTGTCGAGAGCGACAGACCGAAATCCTTCACCATGCCGGGAAACACCAGCTCGATCATGTACTGCTGGCTCGGAGCCGCGCCCCGCAGTGTGATGTCGTCCCGCAACCCGCTCACCGTGCCCGGGATATCCGACACGGTCGGCGCCGGCAGCGGCGAACCGTTCGGGTGATAGTGAAAACCAAGGCCGTTGATCACCATCCCGTCGAGCGATGTCCCCACCGGAACCTCGCTGAAGGTGATCAACCCGCTCACCTCCTGCGCATACGCAGCGCTCGCCAGTAAAGCTACCCCCATCACACCGACAATCTTCGTTCGTGCGTGCATGAATCTACCTCCTGTGTGGATGCCCAGAACTGCCGAACGATCAGCGGCGACGACGCAGCAGCAGGGGTGCGCCGATCGCCGCAATCCCCAGCACCGAGGGCGCCGGGATAGGCGTGTACGACAGATTGTCGAACTTGTAGCTCTGCGAGAACGGCAGCGAGAAGGTGAAAACC
>ERZ869909.2873-NODE-2873-length-10662-cov-8.088333_pt1 | contig 10662 bp, 7 predicted proteins | sample MGYA00520892_ERZ869909 | MGnify/ENA primary metagenome ERZ869909 (study PRJEB32215, sample SAMEA104723947) | bioreactor metagenome | biome: bioreactor; feature: anaerobic bioreactor; material: water | place: China | collected 2015-03-12 ... | reverse complement strand
GAACCACATTGATGATAGCCGCAAACGGAACGCGGCGGGTGTTGTTTTCGAGCCTGACCATCTTTGTCTCCTTTGAGATCCAGTGTTATCGATCAACCTTCGGCCTTTGCTCCGGTCATGTGTTCCGCCGGGGCTTCTGCCGTGAGGCAGCGGGGTGTTCCCCTTGCCTCGAAAACACATCTAGCAAGGCCCTCATCGCTTTGCAACAAAAAAATATCGAAAAACGATATGAATTTTTCGAAAGGCGATATGCACAAATGGATGCACTCATCAAAATGCACGTATTCCGCGAGGCTCCGCTATGGGTGCTGGCAAGCCATAATGCAGGCAAGATCAAGGAGATAGCTGATCTGGTCGGACCCTTCTCCATCATCGTCAAGGGGGCTGGCGAGATGGGTCTGGAGGAGCCGGAAGAGACTGAAAAAACTTTTCAAGGCAATGCGCTTTTGAAGGCGCGGGCTGCCGCGAAGGCCTCCGGAGCGGTCGCGCTGGCCGATGATTCCGGTCTGGAAGTGACCGCCCTAGGCGGCGCGCCGGGGGTTTATTCGGCCCGCTGGGCCGGGCCGGAGAAGGATTTCGGCCTCGCCATGGAGACGGTGGAGACAAAACTGGCCGCGTCGGGCAGCACGGATCGCTCCGCGCGCTTTGTGTGCGTACTGGCGCTGGTTCACCCTGATGGCGCCGAGCTTGTCTTCGAGGGCGAGGTGAAGGGCGATCTTGTCTGGCCGCCGCGCGGGGATCAGGGCTTTGGCTATGATCCGGTGTTTGTGGCCAGAGGCGAAACGCGCACCTTTGCCGAGATGGGCGCTGCGGAGAAAAAAGCGCTCAGCCACCGCGCCGATGCGTTCAGGAAGCTGACTGACATGGTGTTCGGCACGTGAACGCCCTCGCGCCCGCTCCGCTCGGGCTTTATATCCACTGGCCGTATTGCGTGCGCATCTGCCCGTATTGCGATTTCAATGTGTACAAGGCGAAGGGCGCAGACTCCCGCGCTCTGGCGGGCGCGCTGGTCGCCGACATGGCCCGCTGGCGCGCGGTGACGGGGCCGCGCAGGCTCACCAGCGTGCATTTTGGCGGCGGCACGCCCTCCCTGATGGAGGCAGGCGATATCGCCCGCGTGCTGGAGACGGCAGAGGCCCTGTGGGGGCTGGAGGCGGAGGCGGAGCTGGGTCTGGAGGCCAATCCGGCAGAGCGCGCCCGGCTTGCCGATATTGTCAGCGCCGGGATCAACCGGCTGTCGGTGGGCGTGCAATCGCTGGACGATGCGGCGCTGGCGCGTCTGGGCCGCGACCATGATGCCCGCGCCGGGCTCGATGCGCTGGAGATCGCGCGATCTCTGGTGGCGCGCGTATCGGCAGACCTCATCTATGCCCGCCACGGACAAAGCCTTGCTGACTGGGAGACAGAACTCTCCACGGTGCTGGCGCTGGGTCTCGATCATGTCTCGGCCTATCAGCTGACCATCGAGGACGGCACGGCATTTGCCCGGCAGGCGCGGCGCGGCACGCTGGTGCCGCCCCCCGAGGACCTCGCCGCGGACATGTTCGACCTGACACAGGCACTGACCAGCGCGGCCGGGCTGCAGGCTTACGAGATTTCCAACCATGCACGGGGGCCGGACCACCGCTCGCGCCATAACCGGCTCTACTGGACGGGCGGGGACTGGATCGGCATTGGCCCCGGCGCGCACGGCCGCATCGGCCGGCACGCCTCGGGCGGACGTATAGCCCACGCAGCGCCCCTGCGACCCGCAGACTATATCGCCAGCAGCCAGCGGCCCCTTGCTGGCCTGCAGCGCCTGAGCGCCCTGGAAGAAGCGCAGGAGCGCGTGCTGATGGGTTTGCGGATCACCGAAGGGCTAGACCGGGTGCAGTTGCGGGCCCTGACGGGGCACGACATAGATGACCGGGCAGCCCAGGACCTTCTGGCCGACGGGCTGATCGAGCTGAATGAGGCCGGTGTGCGCCTGACCGCCCAGGGCCGGCTCTATGCCGATCGCGTGGCGAGCATGCTGGCGCCGGACGGAAGCTGATCAGGACTCGCCGGGTTCCACGTCCACCGCAAGGCCGCCATCAAAGCGCATCGGCGCGGGATCGAGTACCTCGAACTGACCGTTGCGCACCGTGTAGAGCGCAAGACCGCGTTCCACCCGGCCGTCCGGGTTCAGGCGGAACAGCCCGTCCACGCCGAGGAAACCGTTGCGGTCCTCAATGACGGACCGGTCGATGCGGCCGAGATTGGCGGTCATCAGTGCGGCCAGGGACGCAGCGTCATAGCCGAGACCTGCCAGGCGCGAGGGGGACTCCCCGAAAGCCTCCCGATAGGCCATCTCGAAGCGGGTGCGCAGCTCTGCATCCGGGCCGGCGAACCAGCCATGGGCCAGCGCCGGTTCCCGCGCGGTTGCGGGATTGCGCCACAGGCCGGTGCCGACGAACTTCACCAGAAGCGGATCGATATCGGCAAACAGCAGCGAAGGCGCGAGCATGCGCAGATCATCACCGCCCGCTGGCAGCATGACGACCTGGAACGCGCCGCTATCGACCGGCTGCCAGTTCTCGCCCGTCATGGCGAGCGCCCTGCCGACCTCCAGCCGGGAAATGCCGGCACGCGCCAGACGGCGGGCCGCCTGGCCCATGGAGTCCACCCCGCCGGAATAGACTTCCTCGGCGGTGACACTGCCGCCGGATTCAACCGCTGCAGCGCGATAGGCTTCGCTGACAAGCTGGCCGTAAGGGGTGGCTGGCGCGATGATGGCAAAGCGGCTGGCGCCCAGCGACGCGGTGTAGGAGACGACCCGGCGCACTTCTTCCTCGGGCGGGAAGCTGAGCAGGTATACGCCGCCGCCAGCGACGCTGGCGTCCGTCGAGAAGGAAATCACAGGCACGTTGGCGCGGCGGGCCGGGCCGGACACGGCGCGCACCTCGGCAGCCAGCAGCGGGCCGATGATGAGATCGGCCCCGTCAGCGATCGCCGCCTCGGCGGCGGCTTCGGCTCCGCGGGCCGTGCCCTCGGTATCCTTCGGAATGAGGATGATATTGTCGATGCCGCGCTCGAACAGCGCGAGCTCCGCGCCGCGCAGCAGATGGCTCGCTTCACTGCGCAGCGGCGCGGCAGACCCGGAAAACGGCAACAGGACACCGACGCGCACCAGATCACGCCCGGCAAGGTGGGCAGGGGTGAAGGCAAGGCGCTCCGGGGCCATCTCCACCCCCAGCACGGCCGGTTCCGGCGGTGTGCCGACCACAGGCGCGCCGGTACCCTGGGACACCACGGCAGGTGACGGGCTGCCCGTTGTCGCGCCGCAGGCCGACAGGACGAGCGAGGCCACGCCGCAAAGCAGGACTATTGGCGCAAGCGCGCGGCTGGGCAACACTGCTCTCATCATGGATCCTGTCCTCATCACCGCCGCGGGGCGCGGGCTGCTCTGCCCGCTTTGCCCGGAAAGCTACCGGCCCATCCGTTCAGGGGCAACTGGGCACCTGCCGAATCCGTGCCGTGCGAGCAGGCGATGAGCCAGATCGCGCGCCGGCGGGCCGAAAGACGGGGCAGGCGGGGGGAATGGATTGCCATTGCGATGCTGGTCCTGAAAGGGTGGCAGATCATCGGGCGGCGGGTGAAGACGCCGCTTGGCGAGATTGACCTGGTGGCCCGGCGGGGCCGTACGCTGGCCTTCATCGAGGTGAAGTGGCGGGCAAGCCCGCAGGCCGCGCGCGAATCCTTCCACCCGCGCCAGCAGGCCCGGCTGATGCGGGCTGCAGCCCTCTGGCGCGCGCGCCGGTCCGGTCTTGGCACGCTCGCAACCCGGTTCGACCTGGTCTGCATCGCGCCCGGCCACTGGCCGGTTCATCTCAAAGGCGTGCTCAGCGCCGACCGCGGGCCGGAAAACAGCCTGATTTAGAAGGTATTTACGAAAAAGTTAATGTGACGCCTTGACGTTTGGCACAGTTATGTTCTTTTCTTGTTCCTGTTTTATGCCGATGTGTTCATGCCTCCTGTGGATAAGTGGAGGCGCGACCCGACCCGTTTGAATGCATTCAATGAGTTTGTTCAGGGGGCCTTGCGATGAGCGCGTTTACCCGTTCCGCCTCTTTTGAGGGTGCCGAGGCCCGGCTTGTGGATGTCCAGGTTCAGGTCGCCGGCGGCACGCCTGCCTTCAGCGTTGTGGGCCTTGCCGACAAGGCCGTCGCCGAAAGCCGGGAACGGGTGCGTGCTGCCTTCGCCGCGATCGGCCTGTCGCTGCCGGGTCAGCGCCTCATCGTCAATCTTGCACCCGCCGACCGGCCCAAGGAAGGATCCCATTTCGACCTGCCGATAGCGATCGGAATTCTGATCGCCATGGGGGTTCTTCCGCCCGATGCCGGCAGCGAGAATCTGGCGATGGGAGAGCTGGGCCTGGACGGATCCATCTCGCCTGCACCTGGCGCGCTGCCGGCCGCCATGCTGGCCGTCGAGCGCGGAACCGGCTTCATCTGCGCGCGCGACAGCGGACCGGAGGCCGCGTGGGCTGGCGGAGAGCTCGCCATTCTTGCGCCCGGTTCCCTGATCCAGCTCGTCAATCACTTCAAGGGCGGCCAGGTTCTGGTGCGCCCGCAGCCCGGCGATCTGGTCGAAGGGCAAGGCTTCCGGGACATGCGCGACGTACGCGGCCAGGAAACGGCCAAGCGCGCGCTGGAGATCGCGGCGGCCGGGGGCCACAATATCCTGTTCATCGGTCCGCCGGGCTCTGGAAAGTCCATGCTCGCCGAACGCGCGCCCGGTCTTCTGCCCCCGCTGTCGGCGAAGGAATTGCTGGAAATCTCCATGGTGCAGTCGGTGGCGGGGCTGGTGGAGCGCGGGGAGCTGAGCCGCACCCGGCCTTTTCGCGCGCCCCATCATTCGGCGTCCATGGCGGCGATGGTGGGCGGCGGCACCCGGGTGCGCCCCGGTGAAGCGTCGCTCGCCCATAATGGTGTGCTGTTTCTGGACGAGCTGCCCGAATTCCATCCCCAGGTCCTCGATTCCCTGCGCCAGCCGCTGGAGACCGGCGAAATCGCGGTTGCCCGCGCCAATGCGCGGGTGACCTTTCCCGCGCGGTTCCAGCTTGTGGCCGCCATGAATCCTTGCCGGTGCGGCTGGGCAGGGGCGGACGGACGGGCCTGCGCCCGTGGCAAGAACTGCGCGGAGAGCTATCAGGCGCGCATTTCCGGCCCCTTGCTCGACCGTATCGACCTGCAGATCGAAGTGCCTCCGGTCACGCCGGCTGATCTCGCCCTGCCGCCTGCCCCGGAAGGTACCGCGCAGATTGCCGAGCGTGTTGCCCGGGCCAGGGAAATCCAGGAGGCGCGCGGCGCGCTCAATGCCCGGCTGTCCGGTGACGCGCTGGACCGCGAGGCCGCACCCGACGCAGCCGGACGGGAGCTCCTCTCGCGCGCCGCCGAAGCGATGCGGCTGACAGCGCGCAGCTATCACCGTGTCCTGCGTACAGCGCGGACGATTGCCGATCTGGACGGGGCGGGCGGCATACGCCGCCTGCACATCGCCGAGGCCCTGAGTGCACGGCGCAGCAACCTGCCGGCCACCCACTATCCCGGCAGTGCCCCGGGGAGCGAGAAAATCGTCCAGCGCTCGACGCTTCGTTAACCTGACCGGTTATAGCGTCCGGGCCATGACCGCGTCATCGCCCCCCGCCCCCCGCACCTGCCCGGACACACCCGCTCCGGAGGCCGACGGCCTTACGGCCGTCAAAGCCACGCCGGACCCGTTGCGGGCCGTCTTTGACACGATTGGCGAGCTGGTGATCGTGCGCGACCGTGACGGGCGGCTAAGCGATGTCAACGGCGCCTTCCTGCGGGCATTTGGCGGCGAACGGGACGACTGGACCGGACGGTGGTTTGCCGTCGCCCCCGCCTTCGGCGAGAACCGGTCACACCGCCGCTATGATGTCGCCATGCGCACACGCACCGGGCCTGTCTGGATCGAGTGGTCCGAGACGCTGACCGCCGACGGCTCTATCATCGCGGTGGGCCGCGACGTCACAGAGCAGCGCAGCCTTGTCGAGCGCGAGAGCGAGGCGGCCCGGGGCAAGGGCGTGTTCTTTGCCGCCGTCACCCATGAATTGCGCACCCCGCTATCGGGCGCGCTTGGCACGGCGCGGCTCTTGGAGGATACCGGCCTGCGCCCCGACCAGGCCGCCTATGTCGCCGCCCTGAAGGCGAGCGCCAGCCATGCGCTGAACCTGATCGACGACATTCTGGACCTGTCCCGCCTGGAAGCAGGCAAGCTGGAACTGCGGCCCGAACCGGTTGATCCGGCACGGCTGGTGGAGGAGGTCTGCGAGCTCCTGTCAGAGAAGGCCGCCGAGAAGGGGCTGGCGCTGGCTCACGCGCAAGGCCCGGGTGTTCCCGCCCAGATCCGCGCCGACCCGGCACGGCTGAAGCAGATACTCTACAATCTTGCGGGCAACGCGGTGAAGTTCACCCGTGAAGGCGGCGTGCTCGTCACGCTGGAGGCGGACGGGGAGAGGCTGCGCCTGTCGGTGCGCGATACCGGGCCGGGTATAAATCCCGGCGATCAGGCGCGCCTGTTTGAACAGTTCGAGCGGGGCGCAGCGGAACGCGATAACAGCGCGCCCGGGGCGGGCCTCGGCCTGGCGATGGTGAAACGGCTGGCCGAAACCATGGAAGGGGAGGTCGGCGTGCGTTCGCAGCCGGGCGAAGGGGCGCTATTCTGGTTCAGCTTCCGCCCGGAGACGCTGCAGCGCGCACCGGTGCGACGCCCTCTGGCCGGCCGGCGCATTCTCATCGCAACGCCCTGCGGAATCGAATCCGACGCCCTGGTGCTGCATGCCGAGACGCTGGGTGCCTGGGCCGAAAGCTGCCACAGCCAGGCGCAGCTCGTGGCACGGGCGCAAAGCGTCCACCCCGACATCATCATTCTCGACGACAGCTGGAGCGAGGATGCCTCGGCCCTTGCCGCGACAGGCTGCGCCGGACGCATACTGGCGCTCGCCCGGCCCCGCACCAAGGGCCGCTATACGGGCAAGGCGCGCCCGGCCGGCATTGATGGCTGGCTCGTTGCGCCAGTGCGGGCCAGCTCGCTGGCCCGCTTTGCCCTCGGCCGCCATACGGGCGACGAAGCACGCGAGACCGGGCTGAAGGGGCCGGTACTGGCCGGTTACCGCATTCTCCTGGCCGAAGACGACCCGGTAAACGCGCTGATCGCGCGCACGCTGCTGGCCCGGCTGGGTGCAAGCGTGATTATGGCCGCCACCGGACGCGAAGCCCTGCTGGAGGCATCGCAGGGCGGGTTTGACGCCGCGCTGCTTGATCTGCGCATGCCCGAGCTGGACGGGCGCGAGGTCGCAGCGCAGATTCGCGCCTTGCCGGGGGAGCCCGGCGCCGTGCCGCTCATCGCCCTCACCGCCAACTCTACCGAGGCAGACCGGGATGCCTGTCTGGCGGCCGGCATGGACGCCTTCCTCAGCAAGCCGGTCGATCCCGATGAGCTCGCTGACGTCCTCTCCGGCTTGTGTGGCGGACAAAACCGCGCAAGGCTGAGCGCCTGAACCCTCGCCGGAGCGCCTAGTCCATGACCGATATCAGTGCCGGACCGACACGCGAACGCCGGGGGCTGCTCGGCGCGGTCCTGGCGCTCGGATGGCGGCGCTCACTGGTGATGCTGCTGATGGGCTTTTCGGCGGGCCTGCCCATCCTGCTCGTTTTTTCAACCCTCTCTGCCTGGTTGCGGCTGGAGGGCGTGTCGCGCACCGAGATCGGCTTCTTTGCCTGGGCGGGCATGGCCTACACCCTCAAATTCCTCTGGGCACCGCTGGTGGACAGGCTGCCGATCCCGGGGCTGGACCGGCTGCTCGGGCGGCGGCGCTCCTGGATCCTTCTGGCCCAGGGCGTGGTGATCGGCGCGATCGTGCTTGCCTCCACGGCGACCCCCTCCAGCGGGCTGGTGCTGATTGCGCTGGCAACCGTCATGATCGCATTTGGCTCTGCCACGCAGGACATCGCCCTGGATGCCTGGCGGATCGACGTCGCCGACGACGAGTTTCAGGCCCTGCTTGTGGCCATCTACCAGTGGGGCTACCGGTTCGGCATGATCGCCGCTGGTGCCGGTGCGCTGGTAATGGCCGATTTTGGCGGCTTCTCCTTTGCCTACACGGTGCTGGCCGCCCTCATGCTGATTGGTGTGGCCGGCGTCTTTCTGGCGCCTGAACCGGCCCGCCCGCAGACGCTGGGCGGCGGGACGGAGGCGATTGAAGACGCGGTGAAGGGCAACCCGATAGGCGAAGCCGCCGCCTGGCTCTATTCGGCCGTGGTCGCGCCCTTTGTCGACTTCATTGTCCGCTATCGCTGGATCGCGCTTCTGATCCTCACCCTGATCGGCGCCTACCGGCTCAATGATTTCGTGCTGGGGTTCATGGCCTATCCCTTCTATGTGGATATGGGCTACACCCTTTCGGAAATTGGCGCTGTATCAAAGGTTTACGGCGTCTTTGCGATGTTGGGCGGAGCCATGCTCGCCGGAATCGCGGCGACGCGCTGGGGCGTCTATCCGGTGCTGATGATCGGCGCGATCATCAGCGCGGTCTCGGCGCTCGCCTTCACCTGGCTCGCCATGGTCCAGCCCACCGGCGACATAACCCTTGTCAACGGTGCCGCCCTGACCCCCTGGCCACAGGAGAAAGACCCGTCCATCCTCAAGCTGACACTGGCGATCACGGCGGAGAACGTGGCGGGAGGCTGGGCCGGGACGGCACTGATCGCCTATATGTCGAGCCTGACCAACAGGGCCTTTTCTGCCACGCAATACGCGTTGTTCAGCTCGTTCTACGCGCTGCCGGGCAAGTTCTTCGGGGGCTTTTCCGGCATCATGGTGGACTCGCTTGGCTATGCGAGCTTCTTCACCACCACGGCGCTGATCGGCGCGCCGGCGGTTCTGCTGGTGTGGATCGTGATGCGCTGGCGGGCCGCACGCGAGGTGGCGGCCCACAAGCCCCAGATAAGCTAGGCGGCCACGCCATCAGTCTCCGTTCGCCGACAGGTCATGGGCGGCCAGCGCGGCCAGCGTGAGAATGTCGGAGACGCCCGCGCCCAGCCGTGCAATCTGCACCGGCTTTTCCAGCCCCACCAGCATCGGACCCAGCACCGTGGCGCCGCCAGCGGCACGCAACAGCTTGGTGGAGATGGAGGCCGAGTGAATGGCCGGCATGATCAGCACGTTCGCCGGGCCGGTGAGGCGCGAGAAAGGATATAGCCGCGTGTGATCCGGATCGAGCGCGACATCGGCGTTCATCTCGCCCTCGTATTCGAAATCCGGATTGCGGGCATCAAGCAGGCGGACGGCCTCCTGGATCTTCTCCGAGCGCTCCCCGGCCGGATTGCCAAAGGTGGAATAGGACAGCAGCGCCACGCGCGGCTCCACACCGAAGCGGCGCGCGGCGGCCGCGGCTTCGCAGGCCATGTCCGCCATGGCCTCGGCGCTCGGAAACTCGGTGACATTGGTATCGGCGATAAAGAGCGTGCGCCCGCGTGACAGCACGAGCGACATGCCCATCACCCGCTCGCCGGGCTTGGGATCCAGCGCCATCTGCACATCGGCCAGAGCCTGTGCATAGTTGCGGGTACTGCCCGTCACCAGACCATGGGCATCACCCAGCGCCACCATGCAGGCAGCAAAGACGTTGCGGTCATTATTGACCATGCGCTGCACGTCGCGCTTCAGATAGCCCTGCCTTTGCAGGCGCCGGAACAGCCAGTCGGCATAGACCGCGTTATGCGCCGAGACGCGCGCATTGACGATCTCGATGGAATCTTCGGGCACGCCAACAAGGCGCATATTGGCCTTTGTGGTCTCTTCGCGCCCTACCAGCACGGCCTTGCCGAGGCCTTGCGTCTGGAAGGCGTGGGCCGCGCGCATCACCGTCGGTTCCTCACCTTCGGCAAACACGATGGTCTTGCGGTCGGCAGAGCGCACTTCTTCATGCAGGGCCTGAAGAATGGCTGCCGTCGGGTCCAGGCGCTGGGCGAGGGTCGCCTTGTAGGCGTCCATGTCGGCGATCGGGCGGCGGGCAACGCCTGTATCCATCGCGGCCTGCGCCACATAGGGCGGAACATGGCTGATCAGGCGCGGATCAAACGGGGCCGGGATGATGTAGTCCTTGCCGAAGCTCGGGCGCGAGCCGTGATAGGCGGCAGCAACCTCATCGGGCACGTCCTCGCGCGCCAGCTCTGCGAGCGCGCGCGCGGCCGCCACCTTCATCGCCTCGTTAATGGTGCGCGCCCGCACATCCAGCGCGCCGCGGAAGATGTAGGGAAAGCCCAGTACGTTATTGACCTGATTGGGATAATCGGACCGGCCCGTGGCCATGATGGCGTCTGAACGCGCCTCGCGCACCTCTTCGGGCGTAATCTCCGGATCGGGGTTTGCCATGGCAAAGATGATCGGGTCGGCAGCCATGGATTTCACCATCGCCTTGGTGACCGCGCCCTTCACCGACAGGCCGATAAAGCAGTCGGCCCCATCCAGCGCCTCTTCCAGCGTGCGGCGATCCGTATCTGCGGCATGGGCGGACTTCCACTGGTTCATGCCGTCCGTCCGGCCCTTGTAGATGACGCCCTTGGTGTCGCACAGGATGGCGTTATCGTGGGCAACGCCCATGGACTTGATCAGCTC
>ERZ869909.2872-NODE-2872-length-10666-cov-3.312683_pt1 | contig 10666 bp, 10 predicted proteins | sample MGYA00520892_ERZ869909 | MGnify/ENA primary metagenome ERZ869909 (study PRJEB32215, sample SAMEA104723947) | bioreactor metagenome | biome: bioreactor; feature: anaerobic bioreactor; material: water | place: China | collected 2015-03-12 ... | reverse complement strand
ATCTCCATTATGCCTGCCCCGACTCACTCCCCCGAGCGGGGACCGGCGCCCTGCGGACAGCCGGTCCCGTCCGTTTCGCCGCGGTTGCGAGCCTCAGCGCTCCAGCAGGCTGCGCAGCATCCAGGCGTTCTTTTCGTGGACCTGCATGCGCTGGGTGAGGAGGTCCAGCGTCGGCTCGTCGCTGACCTCGTCCGCCAGCGGGGCGACGCTGCGGGCGGTCTTGACCACCGCTTCCTGGCCCCGGACGAGGAATTCGATCATTTCCGTGGCCCGCGGCACCCCTTCGGGCTCGCCGATGCTGGTGAGCGTTTGGAACTCGCGATAGGTGCCGGGGGCCGGGAATCCCAGCGCACGAATGCGCTCGGCGATCTGGTCGACGGCCAGCGCGAGTTCGTCGTACTGCGTCTCGAACATGAGGTGCAGCGTGTTGAACATCGGGCCGGTGACGTTCCAATGGAAATTGTGGGTCGTCAGGTAGAGCGTGTAGCTGTCGGCGAGCAGGCGCGACAGCCCGGCTGCGATCGCGGCGCGATCCTTGGTGTCGATACCGATGTCGATTTCCATTCTTGCTCTCCTTGCGCGTGGCGGGCCGATCCCGGCCTGGACCAGCCCGGGACGATGGGTCGGAAGTTCGCGTTGGCCGAAACCCAGACGGTGCGCTCCGAAGGCAGGAAGCCGCGGAAGTCATCGTCCAGCAGGTTGTTGCCGGCCAACAAGTCCGGGTTGCCGTCGATGCGGCGGCTGTCGCCAAGGTACTCGCTGCGCAACCGCGGGTCGAGTTTCTCGGTCGCATCCCAGCGCAGCTGCGCATTGGTGACGTGTTTTGCCATTTCGCTCAACTCGCCGTTCTTGACCCCGGCCTGCACCAGTTCGCTCTCGGTCAGAGTGTAGTTCAGGTTCAGTGACCAGCGCGTCCACGACACGATCCGCGAGCTCAGCTCCAGGCCCCAGGTCTTGCCCTCGTCGTTGCTGATGGAACAGGTCGCCGTCGGGTTGGCCGTGCAACCGGAAAAGAAATCGTCGGTGCAGTCGCCGCCGCTGCCAACATCGTCCACCGGTCGGTGGAGTGCCACACGAGGCAGGTGCGCGCGCTGAACTCGCCACCGAAGGCGAGGGTGCGCGGCAGCAGGTGGGAACGCCGGACGGAACGAGCGCGGGCCGCCACGACGGGGGGCTGGCGAGACATCGATGGACACTCCTTACAGGTGAAGGGGCGCCTTGGCTGGCCTCGTGGCGGGAGCGTCCCGGCAGGCGGGAGCGATCCGGATGGCTGCCAAGTCGCTGCGCTTCCGACGGCGGGTGATCACGGGTAACCTTGCCGGCCGTGGCAAGGAATGCAGTTCTTTCCCGGTTTTCGGTCGGCACTCGCTGGGCATCGTGGCTCCGCGAGTCGCAGGCCTGAGTTTCCTGCGTGGCACTCCATGGCACGGCATCACCTCCCGGACCGGGATTGGCGAGTGCGGCGCTGGTGGCGGCGCTGGCGACCGCACTGGTGGACGTCGCTGCCAGTCTCCCGGCGCCATTGGACCGCGTACCCCTGAGCCCGATCCTGCTGGCCATCGTTGGTGGGCTCGCCCTTGCGCCGCTGGCACGCGCCCAGGCGGCCTGGCAGCCGGGACTCAGGACAGCCGCAGGGCCGCTGCTCAAGTTCGCCGTGGTCCTGGTGGGGCTGCGCCTGTCGCTGGCCCAGCTGGGCGAACTCGGCCTGCAGGCGCTGCCACTGGCAGCCGGAGCCCTGTCGGTCGGCCTCGCCCTGGCCTGGGGCTTGGGGCGGCTGCTGGGCATCGGCCGGTCGCTGGTCGCGCTGCTGGCCGTGGGTACCGCCGTATGCGGCGCCTCCGCCATTGCGGCGACGGCACCGGCGCTGAGGCCCCGGCCGGAGGAAACCGGCTACGCGCTGGCCTGCGTGGCCCTGTTCGGCCTGCTGGCGACGCTCTGTTACCCGTGGCTGCTCGCCGCCTTCCTGCCGGATGCGACCCTCGCCGGACTGGTCCTCGGCGCCGCCATCCACGACACCGCGCAAGTCACCGCGGCGGCGCTGCTGCTCGAGCGGGCGCTGGGCGAGGAAGGAGTGCTCGCTGCCGCCACGGTGACCAAGCTGCTGCGCAACCTGGGCATGCTGGCAGTGATCCCGTTGGTCGTCTGGTGGGCCCGACGCGGCGAAACCCGCACTGGCGTGAGTGTGCCATTTCCGTGGTTCATCCTGGGCTTCGTGGCGGCCGCTGCGCTGCGCACCGCGGGAGATTTCGCGTTCGGTTCCGGGGCATCCTGGTCCTGGTGGATGGAGATTGCTTCCTCGGCGAGCGCTTTCCTTTTCGCCATGGCCATGGCGGCCATCGGCATGGCCATCGACCTGCGCGCCCTGCGTGCCTTGGGCTGGCGTCCCGCCCTCGTGGCGCTGGGCAGCGCGCTGGCCATCGGCACCCTGGCGCTCGGGTGGGCGGCGTGGCTCGCGCAACGCATGTGACGCAGTTCACGATTTGCGGTCGAAACCGGCCCAGGTGAAGGATTATGTCACCTGTCTCCAGCCGTGGCCGTCCCGTGGCCGGCAAAATGAGCCGTTGGCCTGGGAGGGTGGTCCCTGCACCGTCCCGGCCGCCACTCGCGGCGGAGAGACCAATGGCCCGAAGATACCGTGCATTACATGAACGCAAGGGATTGGCTGCGTTCACGCTGGTCGAGTCGTTGCCGATTCTCGCGGTCGTCGGCCTGGTGATCGCGGTCGCCATTCCCACGATGCAATCGAAGCAGGCGAGCCTGAAGTCTGCGCAGGCAGTCGAAGACATTGCCCGCATCGACCGCCTCATCGAGCGGTACCGCGCAGCCAACGAGATGCGCCTTCCGGCTGCACTCTCGGAACTCGGAATGCACATCCCCCACGATCCATGGGGCCAGCCCTACGTTTACCGGCCCGTCGAGGCGGGAGCGGTGGTGACTGACCTGCGCAAGGACCGGAACGGCATCCCGCTCAACAGCGACTACGACCTCTACAGCCTCGGGTCGGACGGCATGACCAGTGCCAGCCTCCAGTCGCCGCTGGCGCTGGACGACGTCGTGCGGGCGGGCAACGGCGGCTTCATAGGCCCGACCCGAGAGTACTAGGCCGAATCGTGACCCGGCTGGATCTTCTTCAATGACCAGGGACGGTGACTATTTCGGCACGGTTCCCGGCGGCAAGTCCTGCCCGTAAAGCACGCTTACGTAGCAGCTGCGACCCGTGGCAAACCAGCGGGCGATCAGTTCGACCGGCCCATGTCGCGCCCGGTGTTCAGTCGAGACGGGCTTGTGCAGCACGCGGTCCATTGGTGCAGCACCGAAGCGCGCGATGAAGGGCGCGCCAAGCTGGTCACGAAGTGCCACGCACGCGCCCTCGTCGGCGGCCTCCAGCGGCGCGTCGAGCGAGACCTCGATTTCCACCAGCACGCCGCTCTCCGCCATCCCCATCACGGTGACCGGCATGCCCGCAAGGTCGCCGGAATAGCGGATTTCGTCGAGCCCACCGCAGCCGACGCCTGCGAACGCCGAGTGCGGGGCGGCGGTGCGCGCGGCCGACGCCGCATCGTCGTAGTCCCGTCCCAGCCGGAGCGGCCCGACGCCGTCGGTGGCCAGCGCCATGGGATGGTCGCCGGGAAGAGCGACTGGAACCAAGAAGACGCTCGCCGCCACGAGGGCGGCGAGCGCTGCGCCAAGGACCATCCAGGCCCTGAGCGTCATTTCGCCTTGATGACTCCGCAGGCGATGCGCGCTCCCGCGCCGCCGATTGGCTGGGTGATGTGGTCATCGCGATTGATGTGAATCACCAGCGCTGCACCGTCCTCGTCGAGGATGGTCGCGCGGCCTTCGGCGCCCGCCAGCGAGGCGAGCATGGTGAACATCTCGGCCTGCACCGTGCCGTCCTGGTGCACGACCAGGTTGGGGAGATCGCCCGCGTCCGGGCCGGCCGGGTTCATCAGGCCATGTTCCTTGCCGTCCGGGTTCAGGTGCCCCTTGGAGGCGACGAAGCCTTCCGCCGGGTCCTCGCAGGTGCCAACGCTGTGGATGTGGATGGCCTTGGGCCCGGGCGGCAGGCCATTCAGGTCGAGATAGATCGACACGCCGTGCGGACTCTCCGTCAGCGTGGCCGTGCCGACGGACTTGCTCTCGCGGTCGATGAAACGGGCCTTGGCTTCGGTGGCGCTGACCGCGGCCTGGTCGCCGTGCTGTCCGTCCGGCACCTTGCCGTGGTCGTGAGCGCGGTGATCGGCGGCCTGGAGCGTGCCCGCGGCCAGTGCAGCAGCGGCGAGCAGGGAAAGGGCTGCGGTTTTTCTCATTGGGCGTGACCTCGATGGGTGATGGATGTCAGGCTTCCCGCCCCGGAACCAGCGCACGGGGCGGGTGGCTACGGGGCAGGTTTAGAATCAGTCCAAGCGGCCATTAGCATAGCTCACCCGGCGTCAAGCTGCGCGCCGACCCCGGCTCCCGCGCGGAAGCTGCGGGTATACTGCGCCGCGGCGAGAGCGACCAGAACCACTGTGGGGAAACCAATGAGCGACACCGAGCGCAACACCGGCCAGTCCTTCAGCCGCTTCGTGGAGCGCGTCGGCCACAAGATCCCCGACCCGGTCATCATCTTCATGGCCTTCTACCCGATCGCCTTCATCGCGACGGTGCTGCTCGGTGGCCACACTTTCGAGATCATCGGGGCCGGCGGCGAGCCGATGAGCTACCGGATCCTGCCGATGTACGAGTCGGAGCACGTTCGCTGGATCTTCGACAATGCGCTGCTGCGCAACTGGCTGGCCTTCGGCAACGGCGTGCTGGCAGTGATCCTGGTGGTGATGCTGGCGATTGGCGTGGCGGAACATTCGGGCCTGTTCGCCGCCCTGATCAAGCGCATGGGCTCGCACGTGCCGCAACGCTGGCTGCCGCTGTTGCTGATGTTCCTGGGCATCACCAGCTCGGTGGCGACGGATGCCGGTTACCTGGTGCTGATCCCGCTGGCCGGGCTGCTGTACGCCGGCCTGGGCCGCAACCCGATGATCGGCATGGCGGCGGCCTTCGCCGGTGTCTCGGCCGGCTTCAGCGCAAATCTCATTCCGAGCACGCCGATCGACGTCATCATCGGCATGAACGCCCAGGTGTTCGCCGAGGCGCAGGGCGTGCCGTTCACCACCGCCGACGGCGCGCCGTTGCGGCCGGCGACCATGCATTATTTCTTCATCGCCACCTCGACGCTGGTGCTGGCGGTGACCGGGGCCTGGGTGACGCGGCGCTTCGTCGAGCCCAAGCTCGATCGCCAGCCCTTCGAGCTGCCGCCGGAAATCAACCTCGGCGAGTTCGAGCTTTCCGCGGCGGAGCGCAAGGGGCTGAAGGCCGCCGGCTGGGGCCTGCTGCTGGCGGCGCTGGCGATCGGCGGACTGTCGTTCGGGCCGCTGGCGGGCTACACGGATGCCGCCGGCAACCGCGTGCTGCCGTTTCTCAACAACATCATCCTGCTGATTTCGCTGTTTTTCATCATCGAGGGCGTCTGCTTCGGCTTCGCCTCCGGGCACTTCGGCAGCGTCGGCGACGTCGTCAAGGCCATGGTCAAGCAGGCGAACACCATGGGCTACATCCTGGTGCTCACCTTCTTCAGCTACAACTTCCTCGGCCTCTTGACCTACAGCGGGCTCGGCTCCTACATCACCTACCTCGGCGCCGAGGGACTGGTGTCACTCGGGCTGCAGCGCTTCCCCATCCTGTTGCTGGTCGGCTTCGTGTTCACCACCGCCATCATCAACCTGTTCATCGGCGGCCTGACCTCGAAGTGGATGCTGCTCGGGCCGATCTTCGTGCCGATGCTGTATTTCGTGAATCCGGCGATGACGCCGGACGTGGTCGCGGCCGCCTTCCGCGTGGCGGACTCGTCCACCAACATCATCACCCCGATGATGATCTATTCCGGCGTCATCCTGGCCTTCATGCGCAAGTACCGGCCCGGCCTGGGCTTTGGCGACATGCTGCTGGTGATGTTCCCGTACTCGATCGCGTTCCTGCTGGTATGGACGGCCCTGCTGGTGGCGTTCTTCGCCTTCGGCATTCCGCTCGGATTCTGAGCCGGACTCAGAAGCGGCGAGCGACGATGTCCGCCTCGGCGTCGAGGCCCAGCGTGTAGCCCATGGTCACGTGGTGGAAGCGCCCGGCCGCATGGTCGTCGTGGATGGCCACGCCGATGTTGTAGACGCCGCCCGCCTGCAACGCGATGTCGCCTTCGGCCCCGCGGAACTTGCGCTCGAACACCACCGTCCAGGTGTCGCCCTCGAGCCGGCCCCGGGCCTTCTCCAGCGCCTTGCCGCCCGACATGACGCGCACATCCGCAACGTGACCGTCGTGGGCGCTGTTCTCGCCGCTGCGCCATTGCAGCAGGTCGTAGAACACGCCTTCCGCCAGCGAGCCGCCGATGACGTACTTGCCGCGCGCCTCGTCGCCCTCGGACATGCCGCGCACGTCGGCGTGGCAGCTGGCCCAGCAACCGCCCTGGTCGGCCCGCTCGACCTTGCCGGCGTCGAGCATGAAGGCGATCTTCACCGGGTTGGCGGGGTCCATCTTCTCCCCACCGGCCGCCGGCGGCTGGCGCCAGCGGAACTTGAGGTACAGCTCGTCATCGTGGTGCGCAGCCTTCACCGTGACCCGGATGGAGCCGGGCTTGCCCGCGATGGGGCTGGGTTCCATACGTTCGCCGGCCGCAATGGCCGCACCGATCTCCGGGAGCTCATCGGGGTCCTCGAGGTGGCACTCGATGCAACGGTCGCCCATGCGGAACACGCGCGCGCCCGAATGGCGCTCGCGGTCCACGCGGATGTCGCCAAGCACCCATTGCAGCGAAGCCACGCCGGGGTAGAACAGGATCAGTTCCGTCGACTCGATACGGTCCCAGTCCGGCTCCGAGGCCTGTGCAGCGGTCGTTCCCAAGGCAAGTGCAACGACGGCGATGATGGATGACTTTCTCATTTCGACTCCCCAATTCTTGTTCGAGCCAAGGCTCATTCGAGTGCAAGCAGCCAGGCGAGCAGGCTGCGGACGTCTTCTTCTGGAACGCGCCGGTTGGGCGACATCACTTCGTCGCCCCAGGCACCGCCGCCACCTTCGATGATCTTCTTCAGCAGCGCGTCGAAGACCTCGGGCTGGCCGCGGTAACGCTCTGCCACCGCCCGCCAGGGCGGGCCACGCAGCGTGGTGTCCAGGTCATGACAGTTGAAGCAGCCGCTGCGCCAGGCGAGTTCCACCATGGCCTCCATGTCGGTCACGGCCTCGGGGTCTCCGTCCGGAGCCGTGTGCGCGCCGCGCGGCATGCACGCCATGGTGAGGGCCAGGAGGATCGCGGCGCTGCGTTTGCTCATGCCGGCTCCCGTGGTGACCGGGGAGGGCGCGTCGGCCCTCCCCGGCGCACCGATCTCAGGTGATGTGGTTGCTGCGGTTGTGGACGTTGAACTTGCCGGTGGGCGCATACAGCCCGTCGACCCGGCCCTTCACCTCCAGCGTCTTGGCGTCAAAGATGATCATCGAGCCGTTGGGCTGCAGGCTGTCGCCGCGGTTCCAAACCGAGGCCCAGACCTCCGTGCCGTCGTGGTTGAACTCGAAGTGCACCGCGACCTGGCCCTCGATTTCGGTCAGCCGGATGGTCTTGACGACCTCGCGGGTCTTCTTGTCGATGACCTTGACCGACTGCTGGACCTCGGGCTCGGGATGCAGCGTCTGGTCGACCCACACATAGTCGCTCTTCGGGTGGGTGCGGATGAAGAGTCCGGGCCCATCCGTGTCGACCTCGTAGCAGATCTTCCAGGCCTGGTCGCCGCGCTTGGCAGGGTCATTGCCCCAGGCGGTCATCTTGCCGACACCCAGGTGCGGGGTGCCCCCCACCGGGCCGCACTTCGGGTCGAGCCAGTTGGCCCCTGGGCCGGGATGCGGCAACAGGTCGGTGTCGATGATGGCTTCGAGCTTGCGCGTGTGCGTGTCGATGACCACCATCTGGTTGGAGGCGTTCGCCGCGATCTGGAAATAGCGGCCCGTAGGGTCGAAGAAGCCGTCGTGGAGGTACTTGGAGTTGTCGATCTGCTCGATGCGCAGGTTGGCGATGTCCGAGTAGTCCACCTGCCAGGTCTGCCCCAGTTCCTTGATGTTCACCAGCCAGGTGCTGGCATGGGGCGTGTCGTAGATGGCGGCGACGCGGGCCTCGTTGACGTACTCGCCGTCGACGTTGACGCCACGCGCGGAGACGACCTTCAGTGGTTCCATCGTGTGGGCGTCGACGATGACGAAATGCGGCGGCCAGTAACCGCCGCCGACCACGTAGCGCCCGTCGCCGGATACGGCGACGTCGCGCGCATCGTAGGCGACCTGGGTCTCGGCCACGAGCATCTTATCCGGGGTCTGCCAAAGGTCGATCTTGGTCATCTTCCCGTCACGGCCCATGGTGTACCAGAAGCGACCGACCTGCTCGGGTTGCGGGTGCTTCACCGCCTTGTTGTTCTCGACGCCCTTCATGACGTGCACCGCGTAACCGGTGGGGACGCGCGCCACGAGTTCGTGCTTGTCACCGTCGATGATGGCCACGGAACCGTGGTCGCGCTCGATCGCGAGGAAGAAATTCTTCCAGTTGCGTCCGTGCATCGGGCGGGATGGGTACTGGTCGAGCGGTACGTGGCGCACCGTGCGCTCACGCATCTGTTGCAGCGACATTTCCGGCGGCGTGGGCACCTCCATCTGGATGAAGGTCGCCAGCAGGCTGATGTCCTCCGGCGGGTACATGATGTCGAAGTTGTTCATGCCGCCCTCGGTGCCGTGGGCGATGATGCGCTCAAGGCGGCGCTGGCCGAGCCTGAGCGTGTTCTCCGGCTCCAGGTTCTTTCCGGTGGCGCCCTTGCGCAGTACGCCATGGCAACCTGCGCACTGCTGGAAGTAGAGCAGGGTGGCGCGGTCGAAGTCTTCCTTGCCCAGGGTAGGGGCGTCGGCGAGCGCCGGCCCGATCGAGAGCAGTAGTGCAGCGGTGGCCGCAGCGGAAAGCGCCTGCGGGGCATGGAGCGGTCTGGTCTTCATGGGGTCTTCTCCCTGTGCTGGTCGACGGATGTGCAATCCCTGAACGCGGCAGCCGAGACCCTGGTGGGCTTAAAAGATGCAGAAGAAATACCACAATCAAATCGACCGTACCAGCTTTATCGACAAGAATTCCTCACCTAATCATTGGAGTGCGTCCATTTCGCATTTCCCAGCCGGTATACTCCTGCGCAGGAATTCAAGACCCCGGGGACGACAGCGGCATGGTGGCAGGACTGACGCGCGCGCAATCATTCATGCTGGGCATCGCCGCCATCGCGACGGCCACGCTTGCGATCGGCTGGCTCGGCAAGTCGATGATCGAGCGCGAGCCGAGCGGCGACCTCGAGTTCTGGCACGCCGGGTACTACCGCGATGCATCGATGGAGCGAATCTTCACCATCGGTTTCCTGCCATCGGCGACCCCGGCGGACGTCAAGCGCTATGCGCGCCAGCTGACCTGGACACCGGGGCACACCACGGTGGCGTATTTCTATCCTGAGGGCAGCCGAATTCCCGCTGGCGGCATCACCGGCGCCGCGAGCCTCGCCGATGCGCGCCAGGCATTACGGATCGCCGGCGGCGCGAGCCCCTGGCGCTTCGCGACGCACAAGGACGGCGATGGCGACCTGCGGCTGGTGGATTGCGAGCAGGCGCCAAACGATCCGCTTTGTCGTTTCTAGTGCGGCTTCGCCAAGGTCCTGACACGCCGCCTTCAGGGCTCCAGCGCCGCTGAGAGCTCCAGCCATTCCGCCTCCAGCGCCTCGATCTCGCCTGCGAGCGCGGCGTGGCGGGCGTTGAGCCGCGCGAGTTCGTCCCCACCGGCCGCGTACAGGGTCGGGTCCGCCATCCGGGCCTCGATGGCGGCCCGTTCCTCGAGGGCCCCAGCCAGGCCTTGCTCCACCTGGCCGAGCCGGCGCTGGCGGCGGGCCAGCTCCCGCGCCTCGGCCCGGGCCCGCTCGCGGCCGTTCGAGGTCACGGCCGGCCGCGGTGGCTTCTCGTCTCCTGCATTGGCCCGGTTGCGCAGCCAGGCGGCGTAGGCATCCAGGTCGCCGGCAAAGCGCTCCACGCGGCCATCGGCCACGCGCCAGAAGCTGTCGCAGACCAGCCCGATCAAGTGGCGATCGTGTGACACCAGGACGATCGCACCCTCGTAGTCCGCCAGTGCCTCGGCCAGCGCTTCCCGCATGTCGAGGTCCAGGTGGTTGGTCGGCTCGTCGAGCAGCAGGACGTTGGGCCGCCGCCAGGCGAGCAACGCCAGCGCGAGCCGGGCGCGCTCTCCCCCGGAGAAATGATCCACGGGCTCGAAGGCGCGATCGCCGCTGAAATACCAGCGTCCGAGGAAGTTGCGCATCTGTTGTGGCGTGGCCGTTGGTGCGATGTCTCGCAGGTGCTCGATCGGGCTCGCGCCGGGGCGCAGGCTCTCGAGCGTGTGCTGGGCGAAATAGCCGATGCCGAGGTCGCCATGGGCGAGCCGTTCACCGGCCAGCGGTGGCAGCGCGCCCACCAGGGTCTTGACCAGCGTGGACTTGCCGGCGCCGTTCGGCCCGAGCAGCGCGATTCGATCGCCGGCTTCCAGCGCGAAGCGCACCTCGGCAAGCACCGTCACCGCGCC
>ERZ869909.2871-NODE-2871-length-10666-cov-3.592124_pt1 | contig 10666 bp, 11 predicted proteins | sample MGYA00520892_ERZ869909 | MGnify/ENA primary metagenome ERZ869909 (study PRJEB32215, sample SAMEA104723947) | bioreactor metagenome | biome: bioreactor; feature: anaerobic bioreactor; material: water | place: China | collected 2015-03-12 ... | reverse complement strand
GGGGCCGCAGCGCTCGGACTGGGCCTGCTCGGAGCGGCAGCCGCCTGGCCCGCGCTCGGGTCCGGCAGCCCGCAGGAGCTCGCGCGCCTCGAGCTGGCGGTCAGCGCGTCGGGTCTGACCCGGGAGTTCGCAACCGCGAAGCTCTTCGACCGCTCCGGCGTCACGTACGCGCTGGACGGTGCCTGGCGCACGCTTGGGCCGGTCCCGTTCCGCAGGTCCGCTGGCAGCACGGAGCTGAGATCGGCACGCTGGCAGGTCACCGACCTGGCCCGGCGGCCGATGGTGGGCAGCTCGACCGGCGCCGCGTTGCCCACCGAGGATCCCGCGTACGACTCACTGATGGCCCTCTTCCCTTCCGGCTCGCTGCTGAGCGTCAGCGGCTCCCGCATCGAGGTTCACCTGCCATGACCACCCTGCAGCGCCTCGACCGCCACCTGCGCACCGAGCTGGTGTCGCAGCAGCTGATCAGCGTGCTGCTGCTCCTGGTGATCGTTCTCCTCGTCTCCTGGCCGCTGAGTTCCCTGCATCCGAACAACACCTGGTTCAGCCTCGCGGCCTCAAGGCGGCTGCTGTTCGGCCTGCTCGGAGCCTTCTGGGGTCTCGCCCTGGTCCGGGCGCCGGGTCCGAAGCGGGTCGTGACCGCCCTGGCACTGCTGGTGATGGCGATCGTCACTGCTCCCATCGAGATGCTCGGCTTCGCGAGCAGCTATCCGGCCGCCTCACTCACCCTGTCGCTCGTGCTCAGCGCGGCCGTGCCCGTCGGTGTGTTCGGGCTCGCGCTCCTGGTCGGGCTCCTGTGCCTCCGGCTTCGGGTCCGCTGGTTCGCGCTGCTGCTGTTGCCTGCCTTGTTCGGTGCGCTGTTGATGATGGATTCCTGGCTGGACCGCCCGCTGCTGAACCCGTTCACGGTCACCGTGGGGGGTACGCTGCCAGTCGTGATCTTCTGGAGCGTCCTTGCCACCGCCACGCTGGTGCTCACCTGGAGGAAGGCATGAAACGCGGGGACTTCGGGCTTCACCTGGAGCTGGCCGGCCGCCGCACGCTCATGCGCCGCGTGAACAGGGCGGCTGTGGCAGCGCTGGTGATGGCCGTGGTCGGCTGGTTCATCCCGGACCTGAGCGTGCTGACGCACCTGTTGCTCGTCCTGGGTTCCGCCGGTCTGGTGGGGCTGCTGCCGGTATCGGGCGGGGAGGCGTGGGCGCTCGGGTACATCCGTTCCTCGAGCGGTCTCGCCTACGAGACGGCCATCGGCCTGGAGGGCCGGCCGCGCGACGAGTTCGGGCTTCGCAGCGCGATCCGATCGCGCGCGCGGACGCGCATCGCCGGGCTCGAGCGGCCCCGCTATCCCGAGTGGTGGCTGGCCGGCTTCGTGATCGCGCTCGCCATCGTTCTCCTGCCGGCCGTCGGCATCAGCCCGCCGGGCACGCAGGCGACCCCGCCCGAGTCGCAACCACCGGCGGCCGCCGCGCCCGCGCCCGATGAGGACGACACCCATGAGGACCAGACCGAGGAGCCCGAGCTCCCACCTGAAGACGAGGCCGTGCTGGCCGCGCCCCAGCTGCCGCAGGATGCCGGGGCGCCCGCCGCCGATGCAGGTGCGGCCGGCGAGGGGCAGGGCGAGGGCGAGGTGCTCGACCGGTTCCTTGACAACCTGCGGGCCCGGCCGGAGCAGGAGGGTGGCGGCTCCACCCTGTTCGCCGAGCCGCGCGATGCCGGGAGCGAGGACGAAGCCGATGAGCCCGGAGGCTCGCAGCAAGGCGATGCACCCGATGAGCCTGGCGACGAGGAGGCCGACGGTTCTCCCGGTGATGGCGACGGCGACGAGGACGGCGCGGGCCAGCCGGGCTCCGGGGCCGAGCCGGGTGAGGACGGTGCGGAGGACGATGAGGGCGGTTCGTCCGCCCAGGACCTTGATCTGCCCGAGCCACCGGGCGCGGGTGACGCGTCGATGGAAGAGGCCGACCCGGGCGCCGGTGACACGGGCCTGGAGGCTGGCGCCGACGGGGCCGACGGTGAGGATGGCGTGGGCTCAGGCCCCGGCTCCTCCGCTGTTCAGGTCGAGCAGCGCCTGGAGGCAGGCGGCGAGGAGGAGTTCCTTCAGGGCATCCTGGACGGCGAGGAGTTCAACCTGGGCGGTGACGTGCGCCTGCCCGGCTTCACCGATGTCGAGCTGCCGCCCGGCACCTCGCCCGCGAGCCTGGGTGAGGCGGTCGAGCGATCCGTGACCGAGGGCAGCGTCCCGCTTGAGTATCAGGAAGTGATCAGGAACTACTTCCGCTGAGCAGCCGTCGGCTGCGCGCCAACCGCGAGGCTGTTCAGCATGGCGGTGACATCCCCCGCCAGCAGCCCGGCCGCCTCGAACGCGAGCTCCTGCACCAGCGGGTCGAGCGGCGGGTCGGGCAGTTCTGCGGATGCCCGCTGGGTCCTCCTGCCTGTCAGCACGGGCGTGTCGACCCGGCCCAGCTCGTTCGCCTCGTCGTCCAGCACGAGTACCCGGACCCCGACGCTGGCGTGGATGATCAGCCGGTCGCCCAGGTCGATCACATCACGCTCCAGAGTACCGGCCGAAACCATCACCGCCCAGGTGCCGCCCAGGTTGCGCGTGAGTGCGGCGGCCGAGCCGGGCGCCCTGTCTGCGATCATGTCGCGGTGGGTTTCCTGGAACCTTACCGGCATCGCGAACTGGAAGGTGAAGTCGCAGCAGTGCGCCTCTTCGCGCATCGCTGCCTCGAGGTGATCGGCCAGGCCGGGCACCGTGCCGGCCAGTGGCGCGTTGATCAGGACGGCCTTCGGCTCGTCCTGAGCGCCGGGCGCAGTCGCAGGGGCGCAGGCCGTGAGCATGACGCCGCTCAACAGGGCCAGCAGGGCGTACGGTCTCATGATGTGAAGCACTCGCATGCCCGGATTATGGACCGTGGCGGTGAGTGAAGAGTGTTGTTCAGCTTTCGATGCGCTCAGCCTCCACCTCCCCGCGGCTGTGGTCCCTGAGCCCGGCGGCGAGCGCGTCCAGCTCACCGAGCGGCATGCTCAGCAGCAGTTCAAGGCCGTCGGCCGTGTAGTCGCTGGCAAGGGTCTTCAGGCTGTCCCACTGCTCCAGGTAGCGCAGCATGCTGTCGACCAGCGCGAAGGGGACGGTGGCGGACAGGGTGCCGCGAGCGATCACGAGCCTGGTTCCGGCTGCGTCCAGCGTTTTGGCGACCGTGCCGGAGTACGCGCGCACCAGACCGCCAGCGCCGAGCCGCGTGCCGCCGAAGTACCGGGTCACTACCGCCGCGGCGTTGTGCAGCTCGCGGCGCAGCAGCACTTCCAGCATGGGGCGGCCCGCGGTTCCGCCCGGTTCGCCGTCGTCAGAGAAACGCATGTCGGGCCCGAACCGCCATGCCCAGCAGTGGTGATTGGCGTCGGGATGAAGCGTCCTTGCTTCCCCGATCAGCGCCTCGGCCTCCTGTACGTCTTCGATCGGTGCCGCGAGGCCGATGAAGCGCGAGGCCCTGATCACTTCGACGTGCTCGGCCCGCTTCGCGACCGTCGTGTAGTCCATGGGTTCATTGTTGCATTGGGGCCGCAGAACACGCGTACCGGCGCGGTACAGTAGCTGGGCAACAACTGCCCGGAGGACCCAGATGGCGCTGCAGATCCACAACACGATGAGCCGGACCAAGGAAGCGTTCAAGCCTGTGACCGAGGGTCGCGTCGGCATCTATTACTGCGGTCCGACCGTCTATTCCGATCCTCACCTCGGCCATGCGCGCGGTCCGGTGCTTTTTGACGTGCTGAAGCGCTGGCTCGAGTTCAAGGGCATGCGCGTGAGGCTGGTCGCCAACATCACCGACGTCGGTCACCTGGTCGATGACGCGGATGACGGCGAGGACAAGCTGCTGCGCCGTGCGGCGCTGGAGCGGCTCGAGCCGATGGAGCTTGCAGACAAGTACTTCTGGTCGTACCAGGACGCGATGATCAGGCTGAACGTCCGGAGGCCCGATGTCACGCCGCGGGCCTCCGGGCACATCACGGAGCAGATCGGGCTGATCGAAGAGCTCATCTCCCGCGGGCTTGCCTACGAGTCTCAGGGCAGCGTGTACTTCGACGTCAACGCCTGGGACGATTACGGCCAGCTCTCCGGCCGCACTGTCGAGGAGCAGGAGGCCGGCGCGAGGGTGGACGTGCGCACCGAGAAGCGCGACCCGCGTGACTTCGCGCTCTGGAAGTTCGCCGAGCCCGGTCACATCATGCGCTGGCCGAGCCCCTGGGGCGAGGGCTACCCCGGCTGGCACATCGAGTGCTCCGCCATGAGCATCAAGTACCTTGGCAGCGAGTTCGACATTCACGGCGGCGGAGTTGACCTGGTGTTCCCCCACCACGAGGCGGAGATCGCTCAGGCGAGGGGAGCAGGTCACGGCTTCGCGCGCTACTGGATGCATTTCAACGCGATCAACCTCGAGGGCGAACGCATGGCGAAGTCAAAGAATCACTTCGTGACGCTCGAAGACCTGTTCGACAGGGCTGATCCTGTCGCGATCCGCTTCTACCTCCTTCGTTCTCACTACCGCAGCGTCGTCGACTTCACGGACGAGGGCCTGGCGTCTTCCACGCAGGGCCTCAGGCGACTGCAGGAGACCGTCCGGCACCTTGAGGCCCATTCGGCCGAGGCCGATACAGGTGCTCGCGATCCCAGGATCGATCCCTTCCGCGTCAGGTTCACCGAAGCGATGGATGATGACCTGAACACGCCCCAGGCGCTCGCCGCGCTGTTTGATGCCGCCCGCGACATCAACCGCGCCGTTTCCGACGGCACTGCGGACCAGGGGTTCGTGAAGGCCGCCCGGACCCTGTTCGATGACTTCTTCACGGAGGTTCTGGGCCTCAGGGCTGACGCCGGTGCTGCCGCAGCACCGGACGGGGAACTGCTTGGCGGTGTGCTCGACCTCCTCCTCGAGCAGCGCAAGCGCGCACGGCAGAACCGCGACTTCGAATCCTCCGACCGGATCCGGGACCGGCTTGCCGAACTCGGCATCCACGTCGAAGATGGACCCGAGGGTAGCAGGTGGAAACTGAGCTGAGCAGTACCGGCTTGGCAATAACCCGGTCTGAAGGGGCAATCACCCCGGGCCCCGCTGCAGGTCCGCCCCGTTCCGTCTAGCATCACCGCATGACCGACCCGCAGTTCTGCCTCGTCATGCTCGGCTGCATCCCGGGACTGTCCGCCCGACACCTTGCCTGGCTGGCTGACGCCCTGTTGTCCGGCGAGGTTGACGCGTCCACGCTGGCCGGCGGCTCGATCGCCGGCCTCGCCGGTCGCGGGCTCGAAGCCGAGCAGCTTTCGGCAGTCCGCAGGGGTGATACCTCCCGCCTGGCCGAGACCGTCATCGAGCGCTGTGCGCGCATCGGCGCTCACCTCGTCTTTCGGGGCGCTCCGGGGTATCCGGGCCGGCTGGAGGAACTGGAGTCCCGGCCGGCCGTCCTCTATGTTCGGGGGGACGTGGCCTGCCTGGCTGCAGCCAGGCAGGCTGTCGCGGTCGTCGGTACCCGGGACGCCAGCAGCCTCGGTGCCCGCTTCGCGACCGAGACCGCGGCGCATCTCGCGGCCGCCGGTGTCATCGTAGTGTCCGGCCTGGCACTCGGTACTGACGCTGCGGCGCACGAGGGTGCGCTCGAGGCTCAGGGGGCAACGATCGCGGTTATCGCCTCGGGAGTCGATCAGCCCACGCCACGGGCCAACGCCGGGCTGGCCAGGAGGATCATCGCCAGTGGCGGGGCGGTCCTGAGCGAGCATCCTCCGGGCACCCGCGTTGGCCCGTGGTCGTTCCCGGAACGCAACCGGATCATCGCCGGCCTGTCGGCCGCCGTCGTGGTGCTCGAGGCCCGGCTCAGGTCCGGTACAGCCAGCACGGCGAGGGCCGGGATCGAAGCCGGGCGCAGGGTGTACGCCATGCCCGGCAGGCCGGGTGATCCGCGCACTGAGGGAGCCCTGGAGCTGCTCCGGCTCCCGGAGGTCGAGGTCTTCCGTGGTGCGGGCGAGCTGCTGGCAGATCTTGTCATCGAGCCTGCCCCGACGGGTGACGCGCTGCTTGGTCCCCATCTGAACGACCTGGTAGAGCTCATATCGGAGCACCTCCCCTGCCGGCTGGAGGCGCTTGTCAGCCGCCTGGAGCATGCCGAGGGCCGCATCCAGGTACCGACGCTCATTGGCAGCCTGACCATCCTGAAGCTCCACCGGGTGGTACACGAGGACGAAACCGGGATGCTTTCCCTCGTCAGTCCGCTCCGGGAGCTTCGCTCCCACAGCAGGTAGACTTGCTGAACTATGCGATGCTTACGCGCCTTCACTCTCATGATTGTGCTGCTGGGGTCGCTTGCCCTCGCCCAGGAGCCATTGCTGGTGGGCCGTCCGCAGGCTGCAGGCGACTCCGCGGACCTGACCGTATGGTCGGCGTTCGATGGAGCCTCGCTCGACTGGCTCGCCTCCCAGCTGGACATATGGGGCCGGGCGACGGGCCAGTCGATCGAGATCGCGGTCTGGTCCGTCGGGGAGCTGCGCCAGCGGGTGGTGCTTGATTCCGAGCTGGGCACGGCTGCTGACATCTTCGTCGGGGTTCCCCACGATTCGATAGCCGAGCTGGTCGCTGAGGGACTCCTGGCGGACGTGAGCAGCTTCGCCACGGCAGACTACCTGTCGGACCTGCCGGAACAGGCAGCCCTTGCCTTCGCTTCGGACGGGATGCTTCTCGGGCTGCCCCTGGCCCTGGAAGGGCCTGCGCTGATCGTGAACACGGACCGGGCTCGCGAGCTGCCCGGGACGTACGACGACCTGATCAGGCTCGCAGCTGCCTACAACTCCGGCGGGAATTCAGGATTCATGTTCGACGTCGACAACTTCTACTTCTCGTACGCATGGCTGCGGAGCTTCGGAGGTTGGCTCTTCGGGCGCGACGCGGTCGGCAACCACGACCTGGACGACATCGGGCTTGCATCACCCGGTGCGTTCGAGGGGGCGAAGGCGCTGCGGGACCTGCGGTTCGTACACAGCCTCCTGCCGGAACGGATCGACTACGCAGGCGTGAGGGAGCGCTTCGCGGCCGGACAGCTCGCCTTCGTTTATGACGGGCCGTGGTCGGTAGCCATGTACTTCGCTGCCGGCGTGCCGCTGCTGGTGGTGCCCATGCCGGAAGTCGCATCGGGGCAGCCATGGCGTGGTTTCATGAGCGTCACGGGCGTGCTCGTCAACGCGCATACGCAGGACATGATCGGAGCTGCCAATGCCGCGAAGTGGCTCGTTCGCGAAGACGCCCAGATCGAGCTGGCCCGCGAGGCGGGGCGCATCCCCGCCTCGATGTCGGCCGTGGACGCGATCAGGGATGATGAGCTCCTTCATGGCTTCGGCATGGCGCTCAGGGTCGCGGAGGCGGTCCCAAACGCTCCGAACATGCCCCGGCTCTGGCAGCCGCTGGGAGAGGCGCTGCTGGACCTGACATCGAGGCCGCTTTCGGACTCCGAGGTGCTGGGCCTGCTCGAACAGCTGGTCGAGACGATCAGGGTCAGGTGAGCATTTGATAAGCTGACGCAATGGAGAGCCTTGGATACGGCACCTATCTCACGGTTACCGGCTTTCAGGCGTCAGCCGAAGCGCTTGCAGACCGGGATAAGGTCCCTGCATTGCTGCACAGGCTCGCGTCTGAACTGGAACCGGACAAGATAGTGATCAACGAACTGACTGCTTCGAACGAGGACGGCATGAGTGCCGCCCTGCTCTGTGTGGAGACCCAGCTGGCGATTCACGTGTTTCCCGGACTGTGCCAGCTGTCACTGCATGTGTTCACGAGGCGGGACGTCCCTCATTCCTTGCTGTATCAGCTGCTGAAGGATGACTTCCTGGTCGGCAGGGTCGAGAGCCACCTCAGCAACGTCGGCAGGGTTGCCCCCGAGTCGAAGGAGGAACTGCAGCGCATGCTGATGGGTGATCGAGACTACGCGCGGGCTCGGCTTCGTTCGCACCATGCGTCCTGAGCTGCTGCTGGCGCTTGATCAGGGCACGACCAGCTCGAAGGCGCTGGTGATGGACCATGAGGGCACGGTGCTTGGCAGGGCCCAGCATGAGCTTCCCGCCAGTTACCCTTCACCGGGTTGGGTGGAGCAGGACCCGGAGGCCATCTGGCAGGGACAGCTGGCCGCAGCGACCGAGGCGCTGGGCAACGCCGGCATCACGAGCCGGGACCTGGCAGGAATCGGGGTGTCGAACCAGCGGGAGACGACGGTCGTGTGGGACCGGGCAACCGGTGAACCGGTGAGTCCGGCCATCGTCTGGCAGGACAGGCGGACGGCTCCGCTGATAGGCAAGTGGGTTGAAGCCGGCCTGGGTGACACCATCACCCGGATAACGGGCCTTGTCGCGGATCCGTATTTCTCGGCCAGCAAGATCCGCTGGATCCTGGACAACGTACCGGAGGCCCGGGAACGGGCCGAGGCCGGCAACCTCGCTTTCGGCACTGTTGACTCGTGGCTTCTCTTTCGCCTGACAGGCGGGTCCGTACATGCGACCGATGTCACCAATGCCAGCAGGACCATGCTGTACGACACCTCGCGGCTCGAGTGGAGCGCTGAGCTGCTCCAGGCGTTCAGGATCCCCGCAAGCCTGCTGCCGGAAGTCAGGGACACCGTCGCGCACTTCGGGGACACCGATCCCAGCCTGCTGGGCAGGTCGATCCCGATCTATGCGCTGGCCGGTGATCAGCATGCCTCCCTGTTCGGCCAGGCCTGTTTCGAGCCGGGCATGGCCAAGTGCACGTACGGCACCGGCTGCTTCATGGTGCAGAACACGGGCGCGATCAGGAAAGCTTCTCCGGACAGGCTGCTGAGCACGCTCGCCTGGTCGTTGCCCGGACGGTTCGGCGGCGTTTCGTACGCACTGGAAGGATCCGTGTTCGTGGCCGGCTCGGCCGTACAGTGGTTGCGCGATGGCCTGGGGCTGATCCGGGAAGCCAGCGAGGTCAACGACCTTGCGGGCTCCGTATCCGACAGCGGTGGGGTGTGGTTCGTTCCTGCGTTCGCCGGCCTGGGCGCACCTCACTGGGATCCCCATGCCAGGGGCGCCATCCTGGGACTCACGCGCGGGAGTACAGCCGGTCATGTCGCCAGGGCGGCTCTGGAGGGTATCGCCCTGCAGGTCGCCGATGTCTTCAACGTCCTGGCTGGGGCGGGCGGGCATGCCCCTATAGAGATCCGTGCTGACGGGGGTGGAGCCAGGAGTTCGCTGTTGATGCAGCTGCAGGCCGACTCGCTGGGCGTGCCGGTCGTGCGCTCTGCGACGGATGAGGCGACAGCCATGGGCGCTGCGTTTCTGGCCGGCCTTGGCGCGGGAGTGTTTCGCGGGCTGGATGAGGTCGGGGCGTTGTGGCAGGCAGCCGAGACGTTCGAGCCGCGAATCAGTGACTCACGGCGTGAGGAGTGGATCGACAGGTGGCACGATGCTGTCAGCCGTGCCGCTGCCTGGGAGAGCCCGGGCTAGCGCCCTTTCGTTCCCGCCACGAGCAGATCGGCCACCTTGCCTTCCCAGCCGCAGCCGGGGCAGGTGGTTCGGCTGGTCTCGTCCCACATGGCATCACCGATCAGGTCGGAGATGACCCTCAGGTTGTCAAGGTCACCGCCCACTGCCACCTCGTAGTCGATGAAAACGCTTGTCTGAATCCTGATCTGCTTCGCGCCGCAGTCGGGGCAAAGCGGCGAGTCTGGAGGGTACTCGGTGGGTTCGGTTCGGGATACTTCCATCACGCCCGAATCATAGTTGCTTGCCTATTACAGAGTTCTTATCGGACGTGAGAGTTGAGCATGGTGCCGGGCGCGGGATTCGAACCCGCACGAACCTGTTGGTTCAACGGATTTTAAGTCCGGTGCGTCTACCGTTCCGCCAGCCCGGCATGCCTGCGCCACAGATGATACCGCACCCTGCCTTCGCTGTGGGAGCGCTTCCGCGGTGCCTCGTTTCGCGTATCCTTGGGCATGAATTCGACAGAGCACTTGCCTCCGACGCCGGAGCAGAGAAGGAGACTGCTGATCGTTCGAATCATCCAGTCGCTCGGCATAGTCATCGGCGGGGCGTTCCTGATGCTTTCGTATCTGCGTTGGCCGCTCATAGGCAGCCTGGCGGGCATCTCAGCCGCTGCAGCCGTGCTTGCCCTGGTCGCCTCGGCCGTTGTGACTTCGCGCGCACGGCTGGCCTACTACCTGTTCGTGGCAGCCGCCCTGGTGTCGATCATGGACCTGGTTGCCGGCTACCCGCACGCGATGTTCTTCATCGGGGCCTTCCTCGTGCTCGGTGCGGTTTCGGCCATCTATGCTCCGGATGAGGATGAGGCCCTTACGATCGAGCGTCTGATGGAGGAAGACGGGGGCTGAGCGGGGCGAGCCGGGGCCGCAACCAACAGGGGAACAACAAAAAGTCCGGCCGGTAAGAAGTATTCCTTCTTGCCGGCCGGACTGATTTTGGTTGCGGGGACAGGATTTGAACCTGTGACCTTCGGGTTATGAGCCCGACGAGCTACCAGACTGCTCCACCCCGCGTCGCAGGTTCCGGACTTTGGGGTCGCGGAACCGCTTTGCAAAATAACTCTTCGCACTGGCCTACTTTTGCAGGGAGCTGCCCCCCAACTATCATCGGCGCTGGCGTGCTTAA
>ERZ869909.2870-NODE-2870-length-10668-cov-6.247002_pt1 | contig 10668 bp, 13 predicted proteins | sample MGYA00520892_ERZ869909 | MGnify/ENA primary metagenome ERZ869909 (study PRJEB32215, sample SAMEA104723947) | bioreactor metagenome | biome: bioreactor; feature: anaerobic bioreactor; material: water | place: China | collected 2015-03-12 ... | reverse complement strand
CGAGTCTAGCACGGTGGCCGCGGGCTTCCGGCCAACCCGCCGACCTACGGCGCGTCGCCCGCGATCGCGTCCGGCGTACCCGGCGCGGGCTCGTCGGCGCCGGCGGCCTCGGCGGGGTCCACCCGCACGATCGTGATCGCGTTGCTTCCGTATCGGCGCATCCCGGACACCGACTGACCGGGGTTCGGCCGCAGGACGGGCGGCGCACCGGACGGGTGCTGGAAGACGTAGCGGCCGCCCTGCCGCACGCAGCCGCTGTCGAGCAACGCCTGGAACACGGAGGTCAGGTCGGCGGGGTACGGGGGCGCCGCGCTGCACACGTCCACCGACCCGGCGAGCGCGCGCGCCGTGTCGATGGCGTCCCCGAGCCGAGCGTCGACGGCGAGGTCCAGCGCGCGGGCGTTGCCGCGCACGACCTCGATCGCCTCGCGGGACCGATCGACGCAGATCGCCCGCCACCCCCGCGAGGCGGCTTCCAGGCCCAGGGCGCCGGAGCCGGCGAACAGGTCGAGGAACACCCCCCGAGGCTCGAAGGCGAGGATGTCGAACAGCGCCTCCCGCACGCGCGATGGCGTGGGACGGGTGCCGCGCCGCGGGACCGCGAGCGGGCGGCCGCGGGCCGTGCCACCGAGGATGCGAGGTCGGGCCACGAGCCGCAGGATACCGGGCGCAGCGGCGGCCGGCGTTCGGGCGTGGGCGCGCGGCGCGGTAGCATGCGGCACCGTGATCCGCTCGCTGGCCTCCGACGAGCTGCCCTGGTTCCTGGCGCGCGCGTTCGCTTTCGTCGGCCACGGCGACCCGTGGAGCCTGGCCCAACGCGTGACCGGCCGGTTGCGCGACCCGCGCCGCGATGCGGGGCGGGCGTGGGTATGGTGGCCGGCCGACGGTGCGTCGTCGGACGGCGGCGGCGGGACTCCGGAGGCCGAACCGAGCGCCGGCGTCGTGGCCTGGCCGCCCGATCCGGATCGCGACGACCCGACGCTGCGGCTCGCCCAGCCGTGGCACGCAGGCGCCGACGCGGCGCCCCTCGCGGCCCTGGTGCGGGAGCTCCTCCGCCGCCTGCCGCACGAGGCGGTCGAGCTGGACCTGTCGGCGATGCCGGCGCCGGTCGCCGGGCGGATCGAGGCGGAGCTGCGTGCGGAGGGGTTCGAACGCGACGCGCTGCACGACCTCGCCTTCGACTTGGCGGACACCCCGCCGCTGGGTCGACCCCTGGTGCTCGAGGGCTGGCGGCTGGAGGCGGACGCGGCCTTCCGGTCGTTCGTGGCGGAGGCGGAGGCGATGCCCGTGCGCGAGGGGCGCTGGGCCTGGCTCAAGCGGGCGCACGGTCCGTTCACCCCGGACCTGTGGTTCCTCGCGCGCGAGACGCTGGACCTGCCTCCGGTCGGCTACGCCTTGGCGGGGCGCAGCCGCGGCGGGGTCGACGGCGAGCTGGTGCTCACGGCGGTCGGTGTTTCCCGGCCCCACCGCGCCTCCACCGAGATGCTGCGCCGCCTGGTGCTGACGCTGCTACACGAGCTCGCCGCCGAGAGCCCCGTCGGTCGGGTGCGGGCCGAGCTGTCGGCGCGCGATCCGAAGCTGCTGGCGATCCTGCGCTCGGTCGGGTTCGAGGTCGGCGAGGCTCGGGCCGTGCTGCGGCGGCTGCCGAGCTGAGCGGCTGGACCGTCCGTGGACGATGCGCTACCGTGGTCGCATGAACCTCCTGATCCGTTGGGGCCTCAACGCGCTGGCGCTGTGGCTGACGGTCGAGCTGCTGCCCGGCGTGAGCATCGCGCCCGGCGGGCTCGCCTCGCTCCTCGTCGCCGCCCTGGTCGTGGGGTTGGTCAACGCCGTCGTGCGGCCGGTCATGGTGCTGCTGACGCTGCCCATCACGCTGCTGACCTTCGGCCTGTTCCTGCTCGTGGTCAACGCGCTGGCGTTGGGGGTCGCGGCGGCCGTGTCGCCGCTGCAACTCGCCGGGTTCGGATCGGCCGTCCTGGGCGCCCTGGTGCTGTCGGTGTTCAGCGCGCTGCTCTCGCGCCTGTTCGGGGAACGGCGGGCGTAGGCCGACGCGCGCCCCGCGCCTCGCGAGCGTCGGCGCGTCCCGCGCGGCGCCTCACTCCGCGCGCGGCAGGTACGGTGCCCACGCCGGGTCCACGTCGGGCAGGTGCCCGTACGCCGAACTGAACAGGAACGTCGGCGCCCGGGGGCTGCGCCGCAGGTGCATGCGGGCCTCGGTGGGGGTCCGGTCGCGTTTCGACGCGTTGCAGCGGCGGCAGCAGGCGACCACGTTCTCCCACGTGGTGGGGCCGCCGCGCGACCGCGGCACGACGTGGTCGAGCGTCAGGTCGTGGGCGCGCGTGCCGCAGTACTGGCAGGTGTGGTCGTCGCGGCGGAACACGTTCTTGCGGTTGAACGCCACCCGCTGGCGGTGGGGGCGGCGGACGTAGCGGCGCAGCCGGATGACGCTGGGCACGGGAACGACGCGGGTGGGGGAGCGCAGGACGCGATCGCCGTCGAGCACGCGCTCCGCCACCTCCTGCATGAGGAGCGTGATCGCCCGCTTCACCGAACACACGTGCAACGGCTCGTACGAGGCGTTGAGGATGAGGACGCGCGCGGCCCCCAGGTTGGTGAGCGGGCGGCCCGGGCCGTCGTCGCTTCCGGCCGGGCCGCCGGTGGTCGCGCCGGTCGGTCCGTCGGCGGTCGTGCCGGCCGCCGACGCGTCGGGTCCATCGAGGTCGGGGTCGGGCGCGAAGACGCGCGCCTCGAGGTCGTCGCGCCACGCGCGACCGTCGACCGGACCGTCGTCCGACCGCGCCGAGCCTCGGCTGTCCCGACCGTGGGGGGCGGCGTCACCTCCGACTCGGGATGATAGCGTCCCCGCCCCGCCCGCGTCAGCGGCCCGCGCGCGCGAGCGCGACGAGGCGCAGCGCGAGCTCGCCGTACGGAAGGCCGCTGGCGGCCCACAGGCGGGGGAACATCGAGGTCGCGGTGAAGCCCGGCATGGTGTTGATCTCGTTCACCCACAGCGTGCCCGCGACGGCGTCCCAGAACAGGTCGACGCGCGCCAGTCCGCTCGCGTCGATCGCGGCGAAGGCGCGCAACGCGAGCTCGCGGCAGGCGTCGGCGACGTCGGCGGGGACGTCGGCGGGCACGTCGAGGCAGGCGCCACCCGGTGTGTACTTCGCCTGGTAGTCGTAGAACGCGGCGTCGGTGCGAATCTCGCCGACCACGCTGGCCTCCGGCTCATCGGCGCCGAGCACCGCCACCTCGAGCTCGCGGACGCCCACGGCGGCGGCTTCGACGATGACCCGGCGGTCGTGGGCGAGCGCCGTCTCGATGGCCGCGGCCCGCTCGCGGGCGTCGCCGGCGCGCGCGATGCCGATCGACGAGCCCAGGTTCGCCGGCTTCACGAACACCGGCCAGCCGAGGCGGTCGAGGTCGCCGGCGACCTCCTCGGGCCGCGTCCGCCAGCGGTGCCTCGTCACGCCCAGGTGGGCGACCTGCGGGAGCCCGGCGGCGGCGAACGCCGCCTTCATGGCGAGCTTGTCCATCCCGACGGCGCTGGCGAGGACGCCGGCGCCGACGTAGCTGACGCCGAGCACCTCGAGGGCTCCCTGCAGCCGGCCGTCCTCGCCGTACGGGCCGTGCAGGAGCGGGAACACGACGTCGGCCTCGGCGAGCGCGGCGAGGTCGATCCGCGGGCCGGCGGGCCCGCTCGCCGCCGCGTCGAGGGTTGCGCCGGCGTCGCCGAGGATCGCCGCGCTGGCGCGTTCGTCGAGCCAGCGTCCGCGGCGGTCGATCACCCGCGGCCGCCAGTCGATGCGGTCGCCGGTGGCGGCGAGCAGGGAGCGGGCGGAGGAGAGCGAGACGTCGTGTTCGGCCGATGGGCCGCCGCACAGGAGGAGGACGCGGGGAGGCGTCACGGGCGGCCGGCGCGGACCGCGCGCGGGAGATGGCGGAGGATGTGTAAGTTACACATGGTGTGACAGTGTAGGGCTGGTGGGCGCGTGGGTCAAGCCACGCCGCTCGGTTCGCGCCTCGCGTACCCTGACGTCGAGACGTCCGCCGTCGACGCCCCAACGCCGCTCGGACGCCGAACGGAGGCCTCGCATGCAGACCCCCCCGACCCGTCGCCGCCCCCGGCCGCGGCCCCTGCGATGGGCGGCGTCCGCCCTCGCGCTCCTCGCGCTGGGGGCGTGCGTCCCCGGCGTCGAGCCCGCGCTGGTCGCCCCCACCTTCCGGTTGGCGGACGGTACCCGCATCGTGCGCCTCGACCCGCCCGGCGCCTTCCCCGACGGCGCGCTGATCGTGCGTGTGGCGCTTCGCGCGACGAACCCGAACCCGATCGGCGTGCGCCTCGCGGCCCTCGACGGCGCCCTGTGGATGGGCGGCGAGCAGGCGGCCGACCTGTCGTTCGTGGGCGGGGTCGACCTGCCTCCGCGCGCGTCGGCCGACCTCGTGCTCGACGTCGCCGTCCCGCTCGGCCGCCTCGACGCCCTGGTGGGCGCGCTCGGCGACGCGATCGCCGGCCGGCCGCTCCGCTACCGGGTCGACGCCACCGTCGGCGTCGAGGTGCTCGGGGTCGTCACCCGCTTCCCGCCGGTGACCCTCGCCAGCGGCGAGGTGCGGCAGACGGATCTGCTCCCGGCGGCGCCCCGCGTGGCCTTCGACCCCGCCACCACGGGGGTCCGGGAGGCGCGGTTCGACCGCGTCACGATCGCCATCGGGCTCACGGTCGACAACCCGTCGCCGCTGGGGTTCGTGGTCCGCGCGCCCGACGCGCGCCTGCGCCTGGCGGATCGCGACGTCGCGTCCTTCGGCGTCCCCGCCGTCCGCGTACCCGGTGGCGGCAGCACCAGCGTGGTGCAGGAGGTCGTGGTCAACCCGGTGGCCCTGGGGGTGGCGCTCGCGACCCAACTGCAGGCGCTGGCGAGCGGCGGCGCCGCCGCCATCGACGCCGCGGTCGTCGGCCGATGGGAACTGGACCTGGGGGTGCTGGGGCGCTGGGTCTCGCCGGTCGGCACGCTGGTCACCGGCCGGGTCGACTGAGCCGCCGGGCGGCGCGTCAGCCGCGCAGGTAGCGTTCGACCAGGTGGGTCACGTCGGTGCCGTCCACCGCGACCTCGCCCGACACGGCGCCGTCGCGGAGGAAGACGATGCGGTCCGCCGTCATCGCCGCCCGCACGTCGTGGGTGACCGTCACGACGGTCCACCCCAACTCGTCGACGCCGCGGCGCAGCAGCTCCAGGACCTCGCCGCCGGTACGGGTGTCGAGGTTGCCGGTCGGCTCGTCGGCCAGCACGACGACGGGGTCGTTGATGAGGGCGCGTGCCAGGGCGACGCGCTGCCGCTGGCCACCCGACAACTGGTCCGGCCGATGTTCGAGCCGGTCGGTGATGCCCAACGCGTGCGCGAGCGCCTCCAGGCGGTGCTCCGCCTCCGCCCCCCGGCCGTCGATCTCGGCCGGCAGCAGGACGTTCTCGCGGGCGGTGAGGTTGGGCACCAGCTCGAACGTCTGGAACACGAACCCCAGCCTGCGCCGGCGCAGGTCGGTGAGCGCGTCGTCGTCGAGCCCCGCGGCCGATCGGCCGGCGATCGCCACCGAACCCTCGTCGGGTTGGTCCAGCAGGCCGAGGAGGTGCAGCAGCGTGCTCTTGCCGGAGCCCGAGGGGCCCATCACGGCTACGTACTCGCCGCTTCGCACGGTGAGGTCGACGCCGCGCAGGGCGTGGACGGTCTCACCCCCGAGGTGGAAGCGGCGGTGCAGGCCGCGTGCCTCGAGGGCGGCGGCGGGAGCGGCGGCCGCCGCCGATGCGGCGGACGCGCGGGGGGACGATGCGATGCTCATGCGACCTCCGAAGCTCCGAGGGCGGCCCGCGGGGCCAACCGGGCGGCGCGGCGCGCCGGCAACCACGACGCCGCCAACCCCAGCAGCGGCACGAACACGCCCGACCACGCCAGGATCCGCCACGGAACGGCGGCCTCGATCGTGTACCCGGTGAGGGCCCGCGCGCCCGCCGTGACGACGTCCGCCAGCAGCAGGCCGAACGCCAGCCCGAGCACGGCGCCCAACGTGAGCACCACCAGGCCCTCGGCGAGGACCAGGCGGCGGACGCCCGAGCGACGGAGCCCCACCGTGCGGAGGACGGCGATCTCGTGGGCCCGCCGCGACAGGTTCATGCCGAGCGTGTTCGCGACGCCCAGGGCGGCGATCGCCGCCGCCAACGCCAGGAGCGAGTTGGTGGTCGCGAAGGAGCGCTGGATCAGGTCCTCCACCTGCGCCCGGTAGGCCTGGTTCAGGGTCACGTCGAGCAGCAGCTCGGGGAACGCGGCGCGCAGCCGATCGCGAACGTCCTCGGGTTCCGCTCCGGGCGCCACGGTGAACACGAACAGGTCGGGCGAGCCGCCGCCGAAGGCGTCGAGGTCGGCGATGGACGCGACGAAGGCCTCGCCGCCGCCGGTGTAGTCGACGACCACCGCCCCCACCTCGAACGCCCGGAAGCCGTCGTCGGTCCGGAGGCGGACGTGGTCGCCGACCCCCACGCCGAAGCGGTCGCGAATCGTGTTGGCCGCGAGCACCATCCCGCCGCGGGCGAGGGCCTCGAAGCCGCTGCGGTCGTCGCCCTGACCCTCGATGAACTGGAAGCGGCCGAAGCCCGCCTCGGGGTCGAAGCGGGCGGGATCGACGAGGATGACGGCGACGGTGCGTCCCGTCCGGGCGCCCTCGGGCTCGAAGCGCACGGCGCGCAGCCCGACGCCCGAGACCTCGCCGACCCCCGCCACCGACGCCGCGCGCGCCTCGAAGTCGGTCGGGAAGCGGGCGGCGCTGGTGACGAACAGGTCGCCGACGATCGTCGTGTCGAGCCAGTCCGCCACCGAGCGGTTGATCCCCTCGACCATCGCGCCGACGCCGACGATCAACCCCGCGCCGACGATCACCGTGCCCATCGCGACGCCGTTGCGCGGCGCGTTGCGCACCGTGAAGCCGGCCCCGAGCCGACCCGCCGGGCCGAGCACGGCACCCAGCAACGGCGCTGCCAACCGAGCCGCCGGCGCGATGATGCTCTCGGCGGCGAGCGCGACCCCCGCGAAGAAGGTCCCCATGGAAGCGGCGGCGCCGAGCAGGGCCGCATGGCCGGCCTGATCTCGATCGTCGGCATCCATGCCGCGACGCTGGTCCATGTCGCGGCGGCGGCGCTGGGCCTGTCGGCGCTGCTCGCCTCGTCGGCGCTCGCCTTCAGCGTCGTCAAATATGCCGGGGCGGCCTATCTGATCTGGCTCGGCCTGCGCAAGCTGTTCGGCCCCGCGCCGGAGCCGGGCGCCGACATGACCCTTCCCCGGCGCAATTTCGGCCGCCTCCTGCGTGACGGCTTCGTCGTCAACCTGCTCAACCCCAAGACGGCGCTGTTCTTCCTCGCCTTCCTGCCGCAGTTCGTCGATGTCGGGCGCGGCCACGTGGCGATGCAGATCGCCATCCTCGGCCTTGCCTTCACACTGCTCGGCCTCGTCACCGACGGCTGCTACGCGCTCGCCGCCGGCACGGCCGGCAACTGGCTGAAGCGCAGCCCCGGCTATCTGCGGCTCGAGCGCTATGTCAGCGGCACGCTGTTCATCGGGCTGGGCGTGACCGCGGCCCTTGCCGGCAACGGCAGGAAGTAGGCCGCCTCACACGGCGACCGGCCTGACCCTGATCTCGGTGCCCCACGGGTCGCGCACAACGCTTTCCGCCGTCGCCAGCCGCGACGACAGCTCGACGAAGGCGAGCCCGGCGCGGTCGGCCTCGCGCGGGCCCGCGCCCCGGCTGCGCCAGATGTTGGCGCCGATGTGGTGGTGGTAGCCGCCCGACGACAGGAACACCGCCTGATCGCCATAGTGGGTGATGGTGTCGAGGCCCTGCGCCCCGTTCCACCACGCCTCGGCGGCGGCGACGTCGCCGACCCGCAGGTGGACATGGCCGACCACCGTGCCTTCCGGCGCGCCCCTCCAGCCGGCCTCGCCGTCGCGAATCTCGGCCATCAGCGAGTCGAAGTCGAGCCGCTCGGTCGCCATGCGGATCGCACCGTCCTCGCGCGGCCATGCGCTGCGGTCGCGGTCGGCATAGATCTCGATGCCGTTGCCCTCGGGATCGTTCAGGTAGATCGCCTCGCTGACGAGATGGTCCGAAGCGCCGTCGATCGGGATGCGCGCGTCGATGGCGTGGCGCGCCCAGCGCGCCAGGTCGGCGCGGGCGGGCAGCAGGAAGGCGGTGTGGAACAGGCCGGCGGCGCGCGGGTCGTCCGGCCGCAGCGCCGCCGATCCCTCGATTTCGAGCAACGCGCGCCCGTCGACGCCGAGGTGGATCGTGCCGCCGGCGCGGCGCAGCTCCTTCAGGCCGAGCGCGGCCTTGTAGAAATCCGCCAGGCGGCCGGGGTCGCGCGCCCTGAGGCCGACGCGGCCGATGCTGACCGGCGTGGTCGCGGCAAAAGGAAGATTGGTCATCGTCGTCTCCGTTGCGTACGGCCGGGCCGCATCGTTCCAGCCTCGAAGATCGGGTGCGGGCCGGTAAAGCGCAATGCCGCGCGGGGAAGACGCGCCGTTCACGCAGCGGAGACGACGGGCGGGGTGACGGCCGGCGGCGGGCGGCGGTTGCAACGGTGCCGCCGCCTCGCTACATGCCGGCCATGAAGGTCAAGGACGCAGACATCCTCATCATCCCCGGCTACACCAATTCCGGGCCGGACCACTGGCAGAGCCGCTGGCAGGACAGGCTTTCCACCGCGCGGCGTGTGGAGCAGGCCGAATGGTCGAAGCCGGTGCGCGACGACTGGGTCGCCAACGTGGTGCGCGCCATCGAGGAGGGCGAGCGGCCGGCGGTGCTGGTCGCCCACTCGCTCGGCGTGCCGACGGCGATCCATGCGGCGCGGCAGGCCTCGCGGCCGGTGGCCGGCGCCTTTTTCGTCGCGCCGCCGGACGTGGCCAACCCGGCGATCCGGCCGAAGCACCTGATGACCTTCGGCCCCTACCCGCGCGACCCGCTGCCGTTTCCGTCGCTGACCATCGCCAGCCGCAACGACCCGTTCTGCGCCTTCGAGGTGGCGGAAGACATCGCCGGCGCCTGGGGGTCGCTGTTCATCGATGCCGGCGAGGCGGGCCATATCAACGCCGATTCCGGCCATGGGCCGTGGCCGGAAGGGTCGATGACCTTCGCGAGCTTCCTGACGCGGCTGTGAGGCCGCCCTATCCCGTTATGGACGCGCGGGCGGCTTCCAGCAGCGCGGCCGCGCCCAGCGCCATGTAGCGATGCTCGCCGCCCATGGCGATCAGCCGGTAGCCCATCGCGACGTAGCGGCCGGCAAGCCTGGGATCGACCACGTAGATCGCAGCGTGCTTGCCCGCCGCGCGGGCGCGCGCGGCGACGTGGGCGATGGCCTCCATCATGTCCTCGAGCGACGGGTTCATCGTCTCGCCGCCGGTCCAGGCGATGGAGAAGTCCGAGGGGCCGACGAGAACGCCGTCGATGCCGGGCACCGCCAGGATGTCGTCGACGATGGCGAGTGCTGCGCGCGTCTCGATCATGGCGAAGGCGAGCGTTTCGGCATCCGAGCGGCGCAGCCAGTCGCTGCCGTCGCCACCGCCCCGGCGCGGCATGGCGAAGCTCGGCCCCCACGAACGCTCGCCGACCGGCGGATATTTCATCGCCGCCGCGAAGGCGCGGGCGTCGTCCAGCGAGTTGATCATCGGCGCGATCACCGCCTCGGCCCCGAAGTCGAGCGCGCGGCTGGCCATGTCGAAGCGGCCGACGGGGATGCGCACCAGCGCCGGCTTGCCGGCGGCGATGACGGGGGCGAGCGCGCGCAAGACGCTGTCCTCGCCATGGCCGCCATGCTGCATGTCCAGCGTCACCGCCTCCATGGCGGTCGCGGCCAGCGCCTCGGCCACCAGCGCGTCCGGCAGCGACGACCACGCCGTGAATACGGTTTCGCCGGCGGCGAGCCGCCGGGCAAGCGTCATTGCGCTCACGCCTGCTTGACCTGCGCGATGGCCTCGTCGAGCAGCTCGTCCATGGTGCGGCGGATCTGGTGGTCGGACTGGTCCACGCCGGCGGCGTCGAAGTCGGCGCGGATCTTGCGGAACACGTCGTGATCGCCGGCTTCCTGGAAGTCGGAGGCCACGACCTCCCTGGCGTAGGCTTCCGCGTCGTCGCCGGTCTTGCCCAGCTTCTCGGCGGCCCACAGGCCGAGCAGCTTGTTGCGGCGCGCGGTGGCCTTGAACTTCAATTCCTCGTCGTGGGCGAATTTCTTCTCGAAGGCGTCCTTGCGGTCGTCCATGGTGGCCATGCCATATCCTCCGGCTTGATGGCGAATCCCTGAGCCCATATGGGGGCTGGGACCACAAACCAAAAGGCCGCTTCGCGGTCAATACGCGCGGGACCGCGCGGCTGTGCGGCATTTGCGTTGGATTGGCCCCGCGCACGCCGATTGACGATTGAGCGCGAGGCGGGTTTGCGCTAGAGACCGGCTTGAGAACCCCTGTCGCGGACCGCATCCCAGCCGCAACCCGGAGCCTTCGCGCCCACCGCCGCTCCCAAAGACCAGAGATCGCCATGAACCGTCGCCGCCGCATCTACGAAGGCAAGGCCAAGATTCTTTACGAAGGGCCGGAGCCCGGAACCCTGATCCAGTTCTTCAAGGACGACGCCACCGC
>ERZ869909.2869-NODE-2869-length-10670-cov-4.509110_pt1 | contig 10670 bp, 12 predicted proteins | sample MGYA00520892_ERZ869909 | MGnify/ENA primary metagenome ERZ869909 (study PRJEB32215, sample SAMEA104723947) | bioreactor metagenome | biome: bioreactor; feature: anaerobic bioreactor; material: water | place: China | collected 2015-03-12 ... | reverse complement strand
TAAAGAGGTACGAAGTCTACACCACGTCACCCCTTTAACTCAGGTTGGAGAAATTGCACTTCGCTCTGGAATCCGGGTAATTAAAAAAAACCGGCATGGGCAATATACCCATGCCGGTGAGACTGTTAACCAAGAGACGTATTAAAGCTTGTCAGCAATCAGGATCGCGACGGCGCCACAAAATACGCCGACACCGATCACACGCACCGCCCACAAGCGCACGGACAACCAGTCCGTGACGTGGAACCGGTACATGATGGCAGACCACGCTGAACGTGAAACCTGCATGATTCCCCCTTTGCGCCCGGACACCCGCATTCCTGTCAGGCCCGCTTGGCACAATGTTTGTATTCGGCGCTTCCCCACGCCGGACCCAACCCTGAACATCTTGCAACGCACACCCGAACCCTTTCTTGAGCAGGTCCTGTAATGAGCAGTTGCCATTCTGTGACCCGGTTACATGAACGGCTTGTCTATCTGTCTCGGATTGCTTGTCCATCTGTCTCTGTTTTCAGCGCTCCACAGGCTCCCGGCAGAGCCGGGCCAGCCACTGACGCAACGCCGGGCGCGACGTCGACGCGCTGCTGCGATCATCCGTTGATGCTCGGCTGGCCTCCTCGCTGGCCGCCAGCAAGTCGCCCGGCAGCACGTCAAAGGTTCGCCGAAACAGGCGGGTAAAGTGGCTCTGGCTGTTAAAGCCCCAGCGCATCGCCACATCAATGACGCGTCGCGGGCGCCCCAGCGCCCCCGGGCGTGCCAGTTCGTCGTAACAACGGCGCAAGCGCGCCTCACGAATGAAACCCGCCACACCGCCCAGCGGTTCGAACAACCGGTATAACCCTGCTCGCGAAAAACCAAACTGTCGGCACAAGTGCTCCGGGCTCAGATCATCCTGGCCAAGGCAGCGCAATATGTAGGCGCATACCGCCTCACGCCGGGCCTGTTCGGGCAACCCAGCCAGGGCCTGCTCCGGGTCCTGCCGTAATCCGCGAAAAGCCGCCACCGTGGTCGCCACCAGCGTTTCATTCACAGGACCCAGCGCCTCCAGGCTGGCGTGGGCCAACTGCCGCCACACGGTCAGCAAATGATTGCCAAGAATCGCCGCCATGGGCGAGGCGGCGGGCAGCACGGCACCGCACGGCAGCTTGCCTGCATCACGAACCAGCTCGCGGGGAATCACCAGCGACAGCACTGTAGACGCTTGCGCACGGGTTGCCAGCGGATCGGCCATGTCGAGCAAACTGATGTCGCCCTGGTTCACGGTCACCGGCCGGTGACCGTTATGTCCCTGATAACCGCCACGCATATACAGCTGCACCAGCAGCGGATCGGCGCCGCCGTCGGCAGCATGATGCATGCCACGCTCGTAAAGACTCTCCGGAAACTCGCTCCGGGCCAGTAACAGGTGCTGCAAATCGTAACTGTCGATGCGAGCCTTGCAGTGGCTCGCCGACTCATTGGCCAGCCTGGCATGAAACAGCGGCGACAGGCTTTCACGCCAGATCGCGTAACCCTCTTCCGTCGGCAGGCTTGCCGTATCCAGCGAATCGAACGGCACGCCCGACGCCATGCCATGTTCCGTGGACATACTGCGCCCCCTCACTGCACGCCCGGTGCACGCCGATATTAGCGTGAAGAAGAGATCAATGTGAACCGTGTCACACTTTGTCAAATTGCGCCTTTTATTGTCATAGCGCCGCGACAACCCCGGCATAGCGCTTGCCCTTTACGGCCACGCTCACTACCTTCATGCCTCGCTTTCGCCACCGGACCCTCATCTGTGACCTCTATCACGACCTGCATCATCGACCTGCTGCGCCATGGCGAGCCCGAGGGCGGCGTCATGTATCGCGGTCAGCGCGACGACCCGTTGAGCGACACCGGCTGGGCGCAGATGCGCGATGCCGCCGGGCGCGATCAGGGCTGGCAACACGTCATCAGCTCCCCGCTGCGCCGGTGCCGGGATTTCGCCCGCGACCTGGCCAGCGCGCGCGATCTGCCGCTGACCGTGGTACCCGACCTGCGCGAGATCAGCTTTGGCGACTGGGAGGGCCTGACACCCGAACAGGTGGAGGCGCGAGACCCGGGCCGTCTGGCCGCGTTCTGGGCCGATGCCGAAGGCCACCCTCCGCCCGGTGGTGAGCTCCTGAGCGCGTTTCATCATCGCGTGGCCGGAGCCTGGCAGACGCTGATCGAGGCGCCGCCCGCAGAGCATCTGCTGATCGTCGCCCACGGCGGTGTCATCCGTATGATGCTGGCCGAGGTGCTGGGCCTGTCGCCAGCGCGTGCCATGGCCGGCTTCCAGGTCCCCTTTGCCTGCCGCACCCGGGTGCGCATGGACCTGACGCCCCATGGGCGCCTGCTCAGTCTCACCAGTCATGGCCAGGGCGCGCACTGATGCGAGCCTTCGCGCTGGCCCTGACCCTGCTGACCCGACTGCCCGTGCGCCTGAGCGGGGAGATCGATACTGCGGACCACGGGCGAGCCGTGGTCGCCTATCCACTGGTCGGCGTGTTGCTGGGGCTGATTCAACTGGGCGTGGCCTGGCTGGCGATCCTGGCTGGCTTGCCGGTCTGGCCGGTAGCCATCCTGCTGGTCACTGCGCAGGTGCTGTTAACCGGTGCGCTGCATCTGGACGGTCTGGCCGACAGCGCCGACGCCTGGCTGGGCGGCCATGGGGATCGTGAGCGTACCCTGCGCATCATGAAGGACCCGGCCAGCGGGCCGGCGGGGGTCTGTGCATTGTTGCTGGTGCTGCTGGCCCGCACGGCCGCACTGGCCACATTACTGAGCCTGGGCACCCTGCTGGCCTTGCTGCCACTGCTGCTGGCGCCGCTCCTCAGCCGCACCGCCTGCACGGCACTGTTCCTGAGCCTGCCTTATGTGCGCACGGGCGGGCTGGGTCACGCCGCCGCCACCACCCTGTCGCCCCGGCGTGTCGGCACGGCAGTAGCTATAGCAATGCTGGTTACAGTATTTGTGGGGGGATGGCTGGGCCTGCTGATGCTGGGCACGGCACTACTGGTCCTTGCAGCGGGCCGCCGCCAGATGCGGCAGCGGCTGGGCGGTTTCACCGGCGATACCGCCGGGGCGCTGGTGGAAATCACCGAGACAGCCGTATTGCTCAGCGCCGCATTGTGGCTCGGGCGTGCCTGATCAGCGCGGCGCCTTGAGCGGCAGGGACAGTCCTGCCATCACCAGTTCAACGCGCTGGCAGCGCGCGGCCAACGCCTGATTCAACCAGCCCAGCTCGTCGCAAAAACGCCGGGTGAGCGGGTCCATGCCGATGGTCCCCAATCCGGTTTCGTTGCTGACAATGACCACATCCGCCGGGTAGGCCACCAGCGCTTGCAGGAACGCGTCGCGCTCGCGGCCGAAGGTGGCCTCGCCCGCGTGCAGCAGGTTGCTCACCCACAGGCTCATGCAGTCCACCAGCAGGCAGGGCGGCGTGGGGGCTGCAGCGGCTTCGCGCAGCACGGCGCCCAGCGCCAGCGGCGCTTCCACCAGTTGCCAGTGGGGCGGACGCCGGGCGCGGTGCCGGTCAATGCGCGCCGCCATTTCCTCATCACCGGCCGTGGCGGTGGCCACGTAAAGCACCTGCGGATGGGGCCGCGCCAACGCCTCCGCGCGACCACTCTTGCCGCTGCGGATACCGCCGAGTATCAGTGTTTTCTGCATAGTCATCGTTTTAATGATATAGGATTTGCTCCGCCTCACCTGCACCGCTAGTGTAAAAACTCGTCAGCAAAGGATCCGGTCATGACCCTGCTCTCAGGTATCCGTCACTGCTTGCCACTGTGCTGCGTAGCCCTGCTACTGGCAGGCTGCGGCAGCCCGCCGCCGTCTCCCTTTGCGGGCGCCACCGCCTGGACTGGCGCACGCATCTGGACCGGTGACGACGAGGGCTATCTGGAAGACACCGCACTGATCGTGCGCGATGGCAAGGTGCTGGCCCTGCACCGGGGTGATCTGCCGGATGACGTGCAGGTGCGGGACGTCAGCGGCCAGTACCTGATCCCCGGGCTGATCAACGCGCACGGGCATGTCGGCATGGCACGCGGACTGGAAACCGGCCCGGCCATCCACAGCCGCGCCAATGTAGAGGCACAACTGCAGCTGTATGCCCGCTACGGCATCACCACGGTGATCAGCCTGGGCGACGAGCCGGAGCAGGCGTTCGAGGCCCGCGATGAACAGAACCCGGCCGACCCACGCGGAGCACGCCTGTTTCTGGCGGGCGACGTGTTTCACCCGCCCGATGCCGCCAGTGCGCGCGGCAAGGTCGAGGCGCTGATGCGCATGAACCCGGACTGGATCAAGATCCGCGTGGACGATCACCTGGGCACGGCAGACAAGATGCCACCGGATGTGTATGGCGCCGTGATTGATGCCAGCAACGAATTCGGCCGGCCACTGGCTTCGCACATGGTCACGCTGGAGGACGCCAAGGGACTGCTGCGCGCAGGCACGCACCTGATTGCGCACAGCGTGCGCGATGCGCCAGTGGATAACGAATTGATCGAACTGATGCGCGAGCGTGACATCTGCATCACCCCGACATTAACCCGGGAAGTGTCGGTGTTCGTGTACGCCAAACGCCCGGATTTCTTTGACGACCCCTTCTTCCTGAAAGCCGCCGACCCCGATGTGCTGGACGCGCTGCAAGCGCCAGAAATGCAGGCACGCTTCACTGGCCGGGCCGCCGACTATTACCGCGCCGCCCTGCCACTGGCCAAGGCCAACATGCTGACCTTACACGAGGCAGGCGTGCGCGTGGCGATGGGCACCGACAGCGGCCCCCCGGCGCGCTTTCAGGGCTACTTCGAGCATATGGAAATGGCGATGATGCAGGAGGCGGGCATGACACCGCTGGAAGTGCTGATCTCTGCCACCCGGGATGCAGCAGAGTGCACCGGCGTGGGCGACCAGGTGGGCACGCTGACCCCGGGCAAGTGGGCTGACTTCGTGCTGCTGGAAGCCGACCCGATGCAAGACATCCATCATCTGCGCCGACTGACCGGCATCGCCCTGGCCGGGCAACTGCAACAGTTTGATGACGTGCCCCATGCCACTGAACACCGTTGATATCAACCGCCAGCGCGGGCATTTCAGTGACCGGGAAGAACTGTGGCTGTTCGGCTATGGCTCGCTGATCTTCAAGGTGGATTTCCCGTTCCGGGATTGTCGCCCGGCCTCGATTCGCGACTGGTCACGGCGTTTCTGGCAAGGCTCCCACGATCATCGCGGCACACCGAACGCCCCCGGACGCGTCGCGACGCTGATCCGCGACCCCGGCGCCCTGTGCGTCGGCATGGCCTACCTGATTACCCCGGCGGTGTTCGAGCATCTGGATATGCGCGAGAAGAACGGCTATTTACGCTTCAGCACACCGCTGACCTTCACCGATGGCCGCGACCCAGCACAGGAAGAGGGCCTGGTCTATATCGCCACGGAAGACAACGCGGCCTTTCTGGGCCCCGCCCCGGAAGCCGAGATCGCCCGGCATATTGAGACCGCCCGGGGCCCCAGCGGCCCCAATCGCGACTACTTGCTCAACCTGGCCGACGCGCTGCGCGCCCTGGGCGCCCACGACGAGCACGTGTTCACCATCGAACAGCATCTGCGCGTCAGATAAACGGTGCGGGTTTTACGGCGGTGCCGCCATCCAGCGCAATGACGTTGCCGGTGATGTAAGCCGCCGCCGGTGAAGCCAGAAACACCGCCAGCCCTTCCATGTCGCGGGGCTCACCCAGACGCTGGAGCGGCACTTGTGCCGCCTGGGCTTTCGCGACTGCTTCATCCTTCATAATGAAACGGGTCATCTTGCTGGGGAAGACGCCCGGCGCAATGGCATTGACGGTGATGTGCCGCGCGGCCAGTTCGTTGGCCAGAATGCGGGTCAGATGATTCAGCGCCGCCTTGCTGGGTCCGTAGGCATAGGCCTGCATGCTGGCGGTGGTTTGCCCGGCCACAGAGGTGACGTTGATCACCCGCGCCGGATCTTCAGCCGTACCTGCGGCCGCCAGCAGGGGCGTGCAGCGCTGCGTCATTACGAAGGCGGCTTTGACATTCAGGTTCTGGATCTTGTCCCAGGCCTCGCCGGGGTAGTCTTCAAAGGATGCGCCCCAGGTCACGCCCGCGTTGTTCACCAGCACATGCAGCTTTTCTTCCCGCGCCTGCAATGCCTCCACCAGAGCCTGACAACCCGCCTCGGTGGACAGATCCGCCGGAATGCCGATACAGGTACCGTGGGCCGACAAGGCTTGCTCCGTCTCTGCACAGGCGTCTGCCTTGCGTGACGCCACATAGACCGTGGCGCCGTGTTTCACCAGACCCTCGGCAATCATGTAGCCAATACCGCTGGTGCCGCCAGTGACCAGAGCCACCTTGCCGTGAATGGAAAACAGATCCACCATGAGCTTCTCCTGCTTGCTGCGGTTTATCGGAATGCCAGCAAGGTTGCAGCTCACAAAGGAATAACACAATGACCGATCGGATCTTCGAGGGTTTACTGATTCTGGTGGCCGCCGTATTCACCGTCTTCTTTGCCGTGACTATTGTTCCGGCCCTGCTGGAAAGCGGCGACATTGTCGGGGCGGTGCTGGCCGGCTTCGTGAACCCCTTTGCAGCGGGTTACTCCACCGATGTCATTCTGTGCTGGTTCGTACTGCTGATCTGGGTGCTTTACGAACGACGTCAGCTCGGCATTCGCCATGGCTGGATCTGCCTGCTGACGGGGCTGGTTCCCGGGGTAGCGGTGGGCTTCCCGTTGTATCTCGTTCTGCGTCACCGGCAATTGTCGGCAGTGTCCAGATGAAAACCCTCGTTCAAAACGCCAGGGGGTTCCAATCTCGAAACGAGGCAAGTCCCAAGCGCGACATGAGGTCAGCTGCGCACTTTAGGCACATAGTGCGTTCCGAGTAAACCCTCCTTGAGATAGGAAGCGGAATCAACATCTCTCGCTCATCATAGATCGCAAACCGTCTATCGTATTTTTTTTATTAATGGATAAAAAGAGGGGACCTCACCAGAAAAATCATATGACTCTGCTATCAAACCTGCATTGATCTTTACTTTCGCGTAACGCTTCCTTAATTCCCACATCCTCTTCGCAGCGCCGATATACTCATTAGCACCGCCCAAAACAGCGTCATGCAAAGGAAATTTATATATATTTGATTTGGTTACATGGAACCCATCACCAACCGTAAGCCAATAATCAAAAAAAAGATCGGAGGCAATAACACTTAGAATCCTATAAAAATCAGACTTTCTTGAAAAACGAAGCGCTACAACTGATGAACTCGAATCCTCGCGAAAACCCAGGTAGTTCCTGGCAACTGCTGCAACATTAAGCACATAGAGCCCGTCCTCTTTTACCAAGTCGCCAATGGTCAGACACCTGCCATATGTCGCTTTTATATAGGAAGAAACCATGCTGTTAGCCGGGCGGATTATTTGCCCCTCAAAGGAAAACCCAGTGACATCATAATACTTAGATGGCGCAGAAAGAACTTTAGATCTCTCGCCTCGCGCCCATCGGTTCAGGCGAGTTGAAATCACCTTTCGTTTACACGAGGGTATAGATGAAACAATAGTGCATCGCTGACTATTTGCCTTGTTAGTATTAACACTTTTTGGCTTTCCAAACTTAAAAAGAGCATCCGGGATATTATCAAAACTTGATAACGCAACCAGCCTATTTTCAATAACCAGCTTACTCCTGAGACCCAGGTAGTCTCTACTGAAGGCGATAGAAAAGGGAACAATAAAGCTAACAGACCCCGTTTCACCCGACATATTCAGTGCGCGCTCGAGGAAGTCCGCATACTTGTTCTTCCATCTGGATTCATATTTTTTATTGGCCACAAAAGGCGGATTCCCAAAAACCATAGCATGCCCAGACAGACGAAGCTTGGGGGAAGAAATGAAATCAGCGTTTTTATACTTTATATTTTTAAATTTTACTCCTTCCGCCTTCTCTATAATCCGAATTTGCTTCTTTACAAAGTCGAGAGCCCTTGAATTAATATCAAAAACACTAGCCCTAATGACTGATATGTCCGACGAATCAAGCCCATTCCTTAGCAACTTCTCCAACAAAGCGAAGAACAACGCGCCAGCGCCAACAGCTGGCTCGATGAAATCATGCGCACACAAAAAATCACGGGTAGTCGACGCATCATTCAGACCTCGCAAACGAAAAAATTCATCCCAAAAATATCGCGCCACGTCAACTGGCGTATAATATGACCCACTTTTTTTTCGGTTGCGCTCAGAACCATCATCTTCCCCATATGAGAGATCTGCCTCGGCAACTTCTGCCCGCTCGAGTATCTCAGAAATCCTCTCGACCAAGCCGAATCTCAACTCCTTTTCGCAAATACTCATCGCTTGGTCTCAAACTCGCATCATCTGGCACTGTGTAGTTCTTTTTCGAAATCAACTCCACTTCTCGGAGCCCTTCCCCTTGATTAATCTTATCGAGGTAATCCGCACGATCCTTATTATATATAAGCCTCCCCCCCGGACCGGGCAATAACAGAGCATCATCATAAAGCTTGTGATGCTCTATGCATAGAGCAAGTCCGTTTTGAATGCTATTTGGAGAATCTGATTGAGAGTGGGGAATTATATGCGCAGCCTGGACAAGACCCAACTGCCTTCCACAAACGCAACAGGTACAGTCATATGCAGACATTACTAATTTTTTGAATAGTGGATCTCGCGGATAAGATTTTCTTTCATATGTAAATTTTTCCCTTTGACCATCTTCATCCATCTCAAATTCTATAGATTGACTCCCTTTAACCTCAAGCACATCAGCACTCTTCTCCAGAAGCCGCACAACACTGCTCTCCGTAGGCAGACGATGGAAACCTTCTATATTCTCCAGATACAACCCAAGAGCCGCGGATGGCAGCGCTATAGCAAGGCTATCTTCACCTAATGACTTTGCGTGAAATTTATGCGCTGACGCCCTGTTCTTAATCACGGCTTCCTGCATCGACTGACGTGCATATACCGAAACCATCCTACTTGCATTGAGTGAGAAAACGTGCCTTGGATCCCAAGCAACGAAAAGTTCACCCCCTTCAAAGAAGCCCAGGAAGGCAACATGCACGCCATGCTGCTCTCGTTCTCTCTGCCGATCAATTAAAGATCTTTGGATCTGGATTCGCACTTCATCATCATTAGCCCTGGAGTTTCCAGAGTCATGGACATAAGAGACATGGACAGAGTATTTTTTCCCATTAAGTGAAAACCTTACAGGGTTTTCTCTTCCATCAAATGAGAAATCATCAGAATAAGGAAAGAGAGCATCTTGTATGAAATAGTGCAGCAGTGCTTTATCTAGACTCATCATAGATTCTCGAGAAGGTGACGAACCATTTTTTCGCCCAGCAGGCAGGGTACCGCATTCCCAATTTGTTTCTGGACAGATCGGCGACTCCCATAAAACTCATAGCCATCCGGGAAGGTCTGGATAGCTGCCACCTCAGGCACCCGCAACCTGCGATTATCCCAATGAAATGGGCCCACCCAAGGACCCGGCTGAGCAGCAATCGTAATAGAGGGCTCATCTGGATGCAATTTATGGAGAAAGTTCCAAAACCGCCCTCCCGTTCGGAATTTTCTCCCATTATAATTTTCAAGCTTAGAAAGAGCGATGTAGTTCTTACCTGCAGGAACATGAACTAATTCATGATAGTAAGTCCCAGACGACGCATCTTCTTGAGGCTCAGCATATTTCTTAGCGGCGTATTTTTTTATAATTTTACCCACCCCCACGTATGGGTCGAAGCCATTCATCATCTCAGGCTTTGAGGGGTCTCCATGGGTTTGGCGCGGCTCTGGGATTTTACTTTTAGCCCCTTTCACCCCAAAGACGAATATACGCTTTCGCTTCTGAGGAACACCAAAGTCTGCGGAATTTGCACGAAAGACCGTGCACGTGTAACCCATGCGCTCGGCTTCTATCAAGAAACGCTTAAACGTCGGGAGATTTGTTGGATGCCGAATACTCTCTACATTTTCGAATAGAAAGCCGTTAGGGTCCAGCTCGGAAACTGCCCGAAGAAATTGACCAAGCATGTTACGGGGATCTTCGGCAATGAGCCGATTGTCGTTCTTTACCCAATATCCATTTTTCGAAAATGGCTGGCATGGAGGCCCGCCAATCAGAACCCTATCAGAATTGTCTCGCCAAAATGTGAAATCAATCTCCCTTACATCCTTTTCTATAACTGCGGATTTGTGGCCGGCAATATTATTAAGTCGCAAGGTCGCGGCAGCGTCCGGATCATTCTCAACACAGGCGACAATTTTCGCACCCGCTTTGATAGCACCGATATCTAGCCCTCCCGCTCCCGAGAAAAGACTCACGCACTTGACCATAGCCAACTCCCTTATCTACCACTTCACGCGGGCAAACTTGCTTTCCGCCATTTCCTAGACAGGCAACTGCCCACCTCACCCACAGGAGGGAAAACCCATAGCAAAACAGCAACTTACTGACAAAAACACATCTCAAGCGCACTTGCAATACGTACCATAAAAAGAAATAGCCACTTGAAACACAAGGGACTTTGCACATCCGGTACCCACGCAACACTAGCGAACGGCTTTCACGACAGCCGGCTGAGTATACAAAAAAAAGGCGGGCTTGC
>ERZ869909.2868-NODE-2868-length-10674-cov-2.886949_pt1 | contig 10674 bp, 9 predicted proteins | sample MGYA00520892_ERZ869909 | MGnify/ENA primary metagenome ERZ869909 (study PRJEB32215, sample SAMEA104723947) | bioreactor metagenome | biome: bioreactor; feature: anaerobic bioreactor; material: water | place: China | collected 2015-03-12 ... | reverse complement strand
GGCGCGGGAAGCTTCGAGCTAGGGCAGGGTCGATGGAAACACGCGCCAACTACGTCATCGTCGGCATCTTCACGCTGGTCGCCGTGCTTTCGGCGTTCGGCTTCGTGTACTGGACGTCCGGCGTGGGCGACAGGGGCGATACGGTCGAACTGCGGATACGTATTCCCGGATCGGCATCCGGCCTTGGGCGCGGCAGCGCGATCCTCTTCAACGGCGTGCGTGTGGGCGATGTACGGCGTGTTTATATCGACGTGTCTGATCCCGATGCGGCCATTGCGGAAGGTCGGGTCGATCGCCGTACGCCCATCACCGCATCGACGCAGGTCGACGTGGGGCTCGCCGGCCTGACAGGCCAGGCAAGCGTTGAGATGCGCGGCTCTCGCGCCGATGAACCGAATCTCATCGAGCGCGCCTTGGAACAGGGCAGGATCGCCGAAGTCACTGCGAATCCTTCTGCCGTTGCCGACCTTCTGGAGAGTGCGCAGTCGATCTTCCGCCGGGCGGATATCGTCTTGTCCCAGTTCGAGGGCTTCGTTGAGGATGTGCGCGATCCGCTGACGCAAACCGTGGAGAACGTGCAGGCGTTCTCGCAGGCACTGGAACGCAATTCGGACGGCATCGACATTTTCCTCGCCAGCGTTTCGGACCTGTCAGAGACCTTCTCGACCGTATCCGACCAGCTCGGATCGACGCTGGAAGCCGGCGAATCGCTGATCCGTGCCATGGACTGGTGCGGCAGACCGTAAAGGATGTCGGCATTCAGACTGGCAATGCCCCGCGCGCGAATCGCCTCGACCGCATCACGGGTGATCTCGTAGCTCTGGTCGCGGCCGATGGTCGCCTGAATCTCGGCATCGAAATCCTGCACCCCGATCGAGGCGCGGTTCATCCCCGCCGCCGCAAGCGCGTCCAGCCGGGCATCGTCGATCTCGTTCGGGTCGATCTCGACCGAGAACTCGGCCCCCTCGGCAAGCGGGGTGACGGCGAATATGGCTGCCGCCAGTTCGCGCATCAAGGCCGCCGGCAGCAGCGTCGGCGTGCCCCCGCCCCAGTGCAACCGCGCCAGCCTGACACCGTCCGGCAGGGCCGCCCGAAGAAGCCGCAACTCGGCCTTCAACGTCTCCACATAGCTCAGGACCGGCGCATCGCTGCTGGTCCCCTGCGTTCGGCAGGCGCAGAACCAGCAAAGCCTGCGACAGAAAGGCACATGCAGATAGAGCGATATCTCGCTTCCCGGCGCGATCGCCGACAGCCAGGAGGCGAAAGTCTCTGGCTGGACGTCATTATTGAACTGTGGCGCGGTCGGATAGCTTGTATACCGTGGCACACGCGCATCGAAGAGCCCAAGTCGGGCGAGTTGATTAACGGTTTCCATTAGCATATTCTTATGCTGCAATCGCAGCGCTTCCTTGATACAAATCAAATCCATGCAAAAAGCCCCGATTTTCGAACCCAAGACCGTTCAGACCGATTGCGTGGATTGCCCGATCCGCCATCGGGCGGTTTGTGCGCGCTGTGAATCCGACGAATTGTCGCGCCTTGAAGAAATGAAATACTACCGTAGCTTCGAAGCCGGGCAGACCGTGGTCTGGTCGGGGGATCGCATGGACTTCGTGGCCTCGGTCGTGACCGGCATCGCGACGCTGACGCAGACGATGGAAGATGGGCGCCGCCAGATCGTCGGGCTGTTGCTACCGTCGGATTTCGTCGGTCGTCCGGGGCGGGATTCGGCCGCCTACGACGTCACCGCGACGACCGATCTGGTGATGTGCTGCTTCCGCAAGAAGCCTTTCGAAGAGATGATGGTCAAGACGCCGCATATCGGCCAGCGGCTGCTGGAGATGACGCTAGACGAGCTGGACGCGGCGCGGGAATGGATGCTGCTTCTCGGCCGCAAGACGGCGCGGGAAAAGATCGCGAGCCTCATCGCGATCATCGCACGTCGCCACGCCTCGCTCACCCCCGGTCAGAAGGCCGCCAAGGTCGAGATCGATCTGCCGCTCACGCGCGAGGCGATGTCGGAATACCTGGGCCTGACGCTGGAAACCGTCAGCCGCCAGATCTCGGCCCTGCGCCGCGACGGCGTGATCGAGATCCAGGGCAAGCGGCACGTCACCATCCCCGATTTCGACCGACTGCTGGAAGAATCGGGCGACGACAGTGACGGCGGTTTCCTGGTCTGACGAGATCGCCAGCTTCGCTCGGGCCTGACGTCACCCCCGACGATTTCGCACCCTGACGAAAGCGATGACCTTTTCGTGCGCTGGCGGCTTCGGCGGCCTTGGGCAGCCGCCGCAGCCAGCCTCCGCAGGACGGAACCCCGCGTCCGCCTGACGTTCCCGATCCGACACACCGATCAAGAACGACAGGAGGCCCGCCGCACAGACCGGAACATACGCCGCGATCCGCTACGCCCCCTACCCCAGCGCGCGCAACGTCATGACGTGATACCGATGTCCGCCGGCACGCCCTCGCGCGGCCCTCAGTGTCCCAGAATCTGGCTCAGGAAAAGCTTCGTGCGGTCGGACCTGGGGTTGCGGAAAAACTCCCGCGGCTCGTTCTGCTCCACGATCTGCCCCTGATCCATGAACACCACCCGGTTCGCCACGGCCTGCGCAAAACCCATCTCGTGGGTGACGCAGATCATCGTCATCCCCTCCTCGGCCAGCTGCACCATCGTGTCCAGAACTTCCTTGATCATCTCGGGATCAAGGGCCGAGGTCGGCTCGTCGAAAAGCATGATCCGCGGCTTCATGCAAAGCGAGCGCGCAATCGCCACGCGCTGCTGCTGCCCGCCCGAAAGCTGGCCGGGATACTTCAGCGCCTGCTCGGGAATCTTCACCTTTTCGAGGAAATGCATCGCGATTTCATCGGCTTCCTTTTTCGGAATCTTGCGGACCCAGATCGGCGCCAGCGTGCAGTTCTCCAGGATCGTCAGATGCGGGAAGAGGTTGAAATGCTGGAAAACCATCCCGACCTCGGAGCGCACCTTGTCGATGTTCTTCAGATCCGACGTCAATTCGGTCCCATCGACAATGATTTGCCCCGACTGATGTTCCTCGAGCCGGTTGATGCAGCGGATCAGGGTCGACTTGCCCGAACCCGACGGGCCGCAGACAACGATCCGCTCGCCCCGGTAGACGGTCATGTCGATGTCGCGCAGCACATGGAAGGAGCCGTACCACTTGTTCATCTGGCTGATCTGGATGGCAACCTCGTCGGTCACCTTCATGTGGCTGGTGTCGATCTTGCGATCGATCCCCGGCTCAACGCTGAGTTCACTCACAGGCAGCCTCCTTATCGGTGGTCGGTGCGCAGACGGCGCTCGAGATACATGGAATAGCGCGACATGCCGAAGCAGAAGATGAAGAAGACCGCGCCGATGAAGATGAACAGCTCCCAGTAAATGCCCTGCCAGTCAGAACTGGCGCGGATCGCGTTACTGAGGCCGATGGGATCGAGCAGGCCGATGAAGACGACGAGCGTCGTGTCCTTGAAAAGCCCGATGAAGGTGTTGACAATGCCCGGGATCGCGATCTTCAGCGCCTGCGGCATGATGATCAGCCGCTGAGCCTTCCAGTAGTCGAGCCCCAGCGCATCCGCGGCCTCGTACTGGCCGCGCGGCAGGGCGGCAAGCCCGCCGCGGATCACCTCGGCCATGTAGGCGGCGGCGAAGAGCGTCACCATGATGATCACCCGCAGGACCAGGTCGAAGCTGGTGCCCGGCGGCAGGAAGTAGTTGAGAAGCAGCGATGCGGTGAAGAGCAGTGTGATCAACGGCACGCCGCGGATGAACTCGATGAAGATCACGCAGACCGACTTGATCAACACCATGTCCGACTGCCGCCCCAGCGCCAGCAGGATCCCGAGCGGCAGCGAGAGCGAAATACCCGTCACCCCGATCACCAGCGAGATCAGGAAGCCCCCGAACCGATCGGACCGGACGAATTCATGGCCGATGGGCAGGATACCATTCATCGCGGCCGTGAACGCGCCCGCCGCGACCACCCACCAGATGATCGGAGCAAGGATCGCCGCGGCGACGGCGGGCAGGGTGCCGAGCGGGCGCAGAAGGATCAGCGCGGCCCCGCCCACCACAAAACCGAGCGCCGCCGAGACGGGCAGCCAGATCGTCCCACCCCAAAGCAGAAAATAGGCCACGAACGGGTAGATCGCCGAGAACCAGATCAACTTGCGCGGCACTGACGGGAAAAGGATCGGCGCCAGCGCCACCAGAAGGAGGACAAGCGCCAGAACCGGCCGCCAGTAGAGGTGCGGCGGATAGAAACCGAAAAGAAGCTGGTTGAGGCGGTCGTTGATCACCCCCCAGCAGGCTCCCGGCGGCACCCCGGCCTCTGCCCAGATGCGCCGGCATTCCGTGAGCGACCCCGCGTTCCAGATCGACCGCATGAGCCAGGGCCCCATCTCGGCCACCAGCCATGCCACGACCAGCAGCGAGAGTATGGTCAGGACCGTGCTGAGCCAGCCGTTGAAGAGGTTCTCGCGCATCCATTTGACGGCGCCGCGCTCGGTCACCGGGGGGGTCTGTTCGGGCAGCATCGTGTCGCGGACATAAGCGACGGTGCGGGCGTGGGTATCGCTCATCTCACCGCTCCTTCAGCTTCATGCGCGAATTGTAGACGTTCATCGCCCCCGAGATGGTCAGGCTGATCAACAGATAGATCAGCATCATCAGCATCATCCCCTCAAGCTCGCGCCCGGTCTGGTTGATGGTGATGCCACCCAACGTCGAGCGCAGGTCCATATAGCCCACCGCGAGGCCCAGCGAGGTGTTCTTGGTGATGTTGAGATACTGCGAGATCAGCGGCGGGATGACGACCCGCATCGCTTGCGGCAGGATTACGAGCCGCATCGTCTTGCCCGGCTGCATCCCCAGCGCGAAGGCTGCCTCGGTCTGGCCCTTGGACACCGCCAGGATGCCCGAGCGCACGTTCTCGGCGATGAAGGCGCCGGTATAGATGCCCAGGCCCAGCCACATCGCGATAAGCGAGTTTCGCATGTGAATCCCGCCTTGGAAATTGAACCCCCTGAGTTCGGGATAGGTCAGGTAGAAACCAAGCGCCCAGAGAAGCAGGGCGGCGGGACCGACCAGGATGAGGATGCTTTTCCACCACGTCTTCGGCCGGATGCCGGTGGCGTTCTGCACACGGGTTGCATGGGCGATCAGGCGCTTGTTGGCCCAGATGCTGCCGATCACGATCAGGATGAAGGCGAAGGCATTGAGGCTGGGCTGCACGCCCAGGACGCTGATATGTCCCAGCCCGCGCGAGAATTCGGGCGCCGGGACGTAGACACCGCGATTGGTGATGGCCACGCTGTCGAAGAAGACCATGCTGGCCGTCGGATCGTCGCCCCGGAAGGCGCTGGGGGCCGGCATCGCCTCGGTCATGATGGCGCCGAAGACGAGAATCCAGAGAAGCGTGGGGATGTTGCGGAACACCTCGACATAGACGGTCATCAGGCGCGCGACCATCCAGTTGTTCGAAAGCCGCAGAACCCCGGCGATCACTCCGATCACGGTGGCCAGGACGCAGGCCATGATCGCGAGGATCAGCGTGTTCAGGAGGCCCACCACAGCCGCGCGGCCGTGGGTCATGGTGCTGTCGTATTCAATGGGGCGCTGGCTGATGTCGTAGCCGGCGATATTCCACAGGAAGGCGAAGGAGAAATCCTTGCCCAAGGCGGCTAGGTTGCGGATCGTGTTGTCGATCAACCAAGCCGCGCCCAGCATCAGCAGCATGAGCACGAAAATCTGGATAGTGTAGGACCGATACCGCGTATCGTAGAGCAGCATGCTCAGACGAAAGGACTCTCGCGGGGCCCCGCTGTCCGTGATGGCCATCAATGATCTCCCTGCACCGGTGCTGTCGGTTTTTTGCTCCCCGGCCCGAAGGTCGGATCAGGGGTGCACCGTTATGCGTATCTGTCGTCGAACGGGCGCGCGGTGACGGCACCGCGCGCCCGGGCCTTGGATCAGCGGAAGGGCGGCGAATACATCAGTCCGCCCTGAGTCCACTGGGCGTTCAGCCCGCGGGCCAGCCCGATGGGCGTCTGTTCCCCGATGTTGGCGGCGAAGATCTCGCCATAGTTGCCACCCGCGGCGATGGCGCGCACCGCCCATTCGTTGTCCAGCCCGAACATCTCACCCAGGTTGCCCTCGGTGCCCAACATCCGGTTGATTTCGGGATTGTTGGTGCCGGCGGCGAGTTCGGCAAGGTTTGCCGAGGTGACGCCCAGTTCCTCGGCCGCGATCAGCGCGTTGAGGGTCCAGCGAACGATGTCGGCCCACTGGTCGTCGCCGTGGCGAACGGCCGGTCCCAGCGGTTCCTTCGAGATGACCTCGGGCAGGATGACATGATCGCCCGGATTCTCGAAGCTGGCACGCGTCGCGGCCAGGCCGGAGACGTCGGTCGTGTAGACGTCACATGCGCCAGCCAGGTACTGCTGCTGCGCTTCGGCGTTGGTTTCGATCGGCACCGGCTCGTAGTTCATGCCGTTGACGCGGAAGTAGTCAGCGAGGTTCAATTCGGTCGTGGTGCCCGTCTGGATGCAGACCGTCGCCCCATCCAGTTCCGTCGCCGACGAGACGCCGAGATTGCGGTTCACCATGAAGCCCTGACCGTCATAATAGTTCACGCCGACAAAGGTCAGGCGCAGGTCGACATCGCGCGAGAAGGTCCAGGTGGTGTTGCGCGGCAGCACGTCCACTTCGCCCGAGGCGAGGGCGGTGAAGCGGGTCTGGCCGGTCGTGGGCACGAAGTTCACGGCATTCGGGTCGTTCAGCACCGCTGCCGCAACCGCGCGGCATACGGCAACGTCGAAGCCCTGCCAGACACCGTTTGCATCCGGGGCCGAGAAGCCGTTGACGCCGGTGGATACGCCGCAGTTCAGTTCGCCGCGCGACTGCACGTCATTGAGCGTCTGCGCGGACGCCATGCCGGCAGCCAGCGCACCGAGCGCCAGCGTGCCGAAGAATACGGATTTCCTCATCATATACCTCATCCTGTGGAGCCGCCGGGATCGACGGTCATTCGGGTCCCTCCGGACCCCTTGCTGGACGGTCGAGTCGCGGCATGAGCCGTATCTCGGCGGCTTTCCGCTTGTCTTCCGCGCGTTCAACTTGTTCCGATAATTCCGGGCCGTCAAGACAATCGTGCCGTACGACCTGAGCAGCCAGGCAGCACTTCAGCGGCAGGCATGAAAGAAACGCCAGGCGTCCAGGAAACCCTGCCGGCGTTCGGCGGCAAGATGCGAGGCCTCTGCATCCTCGCCCCATTGGGATATCTGCCAATCTTCGTCAATCCGCGAAATGCTCCACAACTCCTCGGCCTGGGCTTGCTGCTCGGTCGCAGCAAGGCCGATCACCAGCGACCCGGACAGAGAAACCAGATCGTGCACACCGGTCAATTCGAAGGCAGAAAAGCCTGCGACCTGGGCAGAAAGTTTATCGAGCGTGGCCTGCGGCTGCGCGCAGGGCAAGACACCAACCGTCACATTCCAGGAGATGTCGAACCGACGCGCCGCCCATTCCAGAAGTGGGTCCCAGGCGGCCGCCTGTCGCGCGACCAGTTCCTGCGGTGCTTCGGCACGGTAGCAGAGCAGGTCGTTCGCCCCATAGGCGGCGACCAGTTCCGCCACCTCCGCCTCCTGGCCCCGCACCTTGTCTATCGCGGAATTGGCCGCGCGGGTCGCTGGCATGCGGTCCGGTCGGATCTGCCCGGCCTGCTCGGCCCATTCCGCGGCAACCACCTCGGCCAGCGCCCGGGTCGGCAGCACGAGCCGTGCCTTGGCGGGCGTCCGCACCTCGCGTCCATCGAGTTGAACACTGTAGCCGCCATTGTCCTCGGCCACCGTTACATCTTTCCAGAAACGCTGCGCCGACCACCCGCTCATGCTGTCTCCCACATTTGGTCAAGTGCCGGGACGAGATCGGCAAAGCCCTCGATGACCTGATGGGCGCCAGCCTGAACCAAGGCGCTCGGCGCGTGATAGCCCCAGGCGACGCCCAGCGTCTGCGTCCCTGCCGCGCGTCCCATTTCGATGTCGAACGTCGTATCGCCGACCATCACCGCCTGCGACGGATCCGCGCCGGCTGCGGTCAGCGCGGCGCGCAGCATCGCCGGGTGCGGCTTCGACGGGTGGTCATCGGCCACCTGCGTGGTACGGAAAAAGCCGGCCAACCCATGCGCGGCGATCATGTGATCGAGCCCCCGTCGGGATTTTCCGGTCGCCACGCCCAAGACCCAGTCGCCGCTGTCGGCAAGCTGCTCCAGCGCCTCGCGTGCGCCGGGATAGAGCGGCGAGGTTTCCCGCGCACGCAAATCTACAAAGCTGTTGCGGTAGCCCTCAACCAGTTCCGCAAGTAAAGTCGGATCCGAGCATGGCATCAGCCGGGCGATCGCCTGCGGCAACGACAGGCCGACGATGGACAGGACCTGTGCGTGCGGCGGGCATTCCAGCCCAACCGATCCGAAGGCATGCGCCATGGCGCCAAGGATCTGCGCCTGACTGTCGACGAGCGTGCCGTCGACGTCGAAAACGATCATCCTGGCGCTCATGCCTCATCCTCGAACGGATCGGCGGGCACGTCGCGCTCCGACCAGCCAAAGGTCGCCCAGCTCTTCGCCATATGGTCAGGCAGGGGCGCCTCGACGGTGACGGTCTCGCCCGTGATCGGATGGTCGAAGCGGATCGACCGCGCGTGCAGGTGCAACTTGCGGCTGATCGCCCCGCCAAGTTGCGCCCCCCATCCATCGCCCGGGTTGTCCTGCCCCGAGCCGCCGTATTTTCCGTCACCGATGATGGGATGCCCGATCTCGGCCATATGCGCGCGCAACTGGTGGGTGCGTCCAGTGATGGGGACCAGCGCCACCCACGCGGCCCGGCTGCCCAACCGCTCCAGCACGGCATAATCGGTCGTGGCGCGCTTCGCGCCCTCGGTGGTGGCGACCTCGCCGGGGTGGATGCAGCGCATCTTCTCGGAGCGTGGCCCCCCCGCCTTGACCAGGCCGTAGCGGATGGTGCCCTGCCCCTCCAGGGACCGGCGCGCCATGCCCCCGGGCTCCGCGCTCATGCGCTGCGGTGTCGGACGCTCAACACAGCCCGAACCCTCCGGGCTTTCGGGCGCCGCAGGCCGCGGCCGCGCCTTCGCTGGCATCGGATGGCCGTCGGCCCCAACCGTGTGCTCGGTGGTGCGCAGATCCGTCTCGGGCTCGCGCGGCTTGCCGCGGAACGCCGAAAGTCTTTCCGATGCGATGCGCTGATAGAGTTCCTGAAGAATGTCGCGATACGGCGCGCGGATCGCGTCGCGCGAGGCGGTCAGCACCTCCCTCGCCCGCTCGGGCGCCAGGTTGACCGTCACCTGGGCCGGTGTCCCCACATAATCTTCATACATGGCCATCCCTTTTACGCGGATGACCGCCGCGTTCTTGAGGGCGCGATCCCCTTCATTGACGAACAGGTCCGCCCAGGCGCCCTTCTCGTCCGCCAGGCTGTCGAAATGCCGGCCGAGACGCGACCAGCCGCGGAAGCGGCGCCAGCCATCGCCATCGGCCTCGGCAAAATTCGCCTCGTCCATGCGCGCCGGATAAATACCCTCGGGGGCGTTAATGTCGAGCCGGACATTGACGGTGGCGCGCAACGAGCTTTGCCGCAGGACTGTCTGCAGGCCGGCATAGATCGCATAGGCCTCGCGGGCCGGCATGCGCACAGTGACGGCGCAGCCTTTCACCCGGGAGGTCGCATCCTGGATCTCGTAGGAGGCCCCCTGCCCCGTGACAATGTAATCTTCCGACCGGATCCTGTAGCTGTCCTGCGAGAAACAGGTGAGAATGCGGGCCCGCCCGAAGCCGCCGATGCCGTCCTGGCCGGACTTGGTCGAGGCGCCGAGGCGCATGTAGACCGCCTCGACAGTCTGGCGCGACATGCCGCTGCCATTGTCGATCGTGTCGAGGACGAGCTGATCGCCCTCGAAGCGGGACCGGATGCGCACATGGTTCGCGCCCGCATCGAGCGCGTTCGACAGCAGCTCACGCCAGAACGCCGTGCGCCAGTTGCCATAAACAGAGTTGCGTTCGGAAACGAAGAAGCTCGACGGGACGGCGACCGACGGCATACATACCTCTTTTTCACAGGTTCACGCGCGCCTTGTGTCGCGCCTCACCGATGATCTTAGCATGCGCCCGCGAAAACTTTAGCCCCTGGATTGCGAAAAAATTGCATACTGCAGCTTCCCGCTTTCAGGCCGATCCGGCATACTTGCGAAAAATATGGAGTTCTTCATGATCCGGATTCTCGGACTGACCGGCTACCGCCAGACCGGCAAGAGCACGATCGCAGCCCACCTGAAGGCCGAGCATGGCTTCGTCGCCGTGCATGTCTTCGCCGGCGGTAAGGCGGCGACGGAGGCCTATTTCCGCCACCTGGGCGCCGATGAGGGGACCGCGCACCGCATGGCTCATGGCGACCTGCGCGACCAGCCCTCGCCCTTCCTGCCGCTGCGCACCGACCTGCCGGCCGGCGCCGCGCCCGAGCATCACTCGCCGCGCTTCTTCATGGAGATGTTCGGCAACTTCATGGGCGAGACGCTCGGCGCCGACTGGACCGCCGGGCTCGAGCTGAAGCGCATCCAGGCCGAGAACCCGGGCCGCGACA
>ERZ869909.2867-NODE-2867-length-10678-cov-3.736251_pt1 | contig 10678 bp, 12 predicted proteins | sample MGYA00520892_ERZ869909 | MGnify/ENA primary metagenome ERZ869909 (study PRJEB32215, sample SAMEA104723947) | bioreactor metagenome | biome: bioreactor; feature: anaerobic bioreactor; material: water | place: China | collected 2015-03-12 ... | reverse complement strand
ACCCGGCAGCCGAAGCCGTGCTCGAGGATGACGGCGTGGATGTGCGCCAGCGCGGCGGCCGACGGCCAGGTCATCTCCGCGATGTCGATGGTCCGCGTCGTGCCGCAGGCGGCGTCCTGCGCGCTCGCGGGCATGGAGGTGGCGGCAACGATACCGGCAGAAAACACGACGGCACCCATCACGGCAGCAACGCCGCCGGATTTGTCAAACATATGCAATCCCCACTATGTCAATTTTGATGATGGCAGGCTATCAATCCAGCCATATCGTGTCAAATACGGGGGCTTTCCGGGGCGTATATACTAATACTTTTATTATGGCGATCTATACATGATTTGTATTTTCTATAAAGAAAACCTGCGACATGACGATGATTATATGGAATATATGGAAGGGCGCGTTTTTTTGGCTTTACAGATAAAAAATAATCGCCCCTCCCCCGGCCCGCCCGACTCAAGCGCCCCGCCGCGCGCCCGGCGGAAACAAAACCCGCCGCCCGCGCGTTGGCATGGCTTGTGCGCCATGCCGCGACGCCTCCCGATCCCGACAAAGGCCCGATTTCCATAAAGGCCCGATTTCCATAAAGGACTGCCATTCATGACCTTCCTCATCCAGGACAAGCCCAATCGCTTCCACGCCCGGCTCCATGCCGCGATGGCCGCGGCGTTCCTTCTCGCCTCCACGCCGCACGCCGCCCTTCTGGCGCAGGGGCTGGACGCGGAAGGCGCCATCGACACCATCGTCGGCTCCGAGGTGGAAACCAGCGAGAAGGCGGCGACGGCCGACGAGGCCCGCATCATCGCCGCCATCGAGGGCAGCGCCGCCAGCGCCGCCGAGGTGCGCAAGCTGTTCCAGCTCGACAATGTCCGCATCGTCTTCCTGCCGGATCTCGACGAGGAAGGCGCGGCGATCAAGGCCAAGATGGAGGAGTTCCGCGACGGCATCGCCGCCCTGCGCGAGGCGATCCAGGGCAGCGCCATCTTCTACTATGCCGTGGATTCGCACTCCGTCCTGCTCAATGACATCATCGCGATCGAGCTGGGCGAAGACAACGACGCGACGATCTTCGTCGCCGGCGGCGAGTCGTGAGGCTGCGGGCCGGGCCGGTTCAGCGGCCGACGAGCCGCGCCACCGTCTCCTCGGTGGAGCGCCGCCAGTCCGGCGCGCTCCAGCCGAACGTCGCGGCGAACCTGGCGCAGGAAAGGCGCGAGTTGCGCGGCCGCTTCGCCCTGGTCGGGTAGTCGGCGCTGGTGATCGCGTTCACCCGGGCATGGGGGCCGCCGCGCGCCTTGCTGGCCGCCATGACGTGACGCGCGAAGCCGTGCCAGCTCGTCTCGCCGGTGCCGGCGAGGTGGTAGAGGCCGTCAACGCCGTCGTCCGCCGCGCGCAGCGCCGGCGCGGCATGCAGGATGGCGTCGGCGATGTCGAGGGCCGAGGTCGGGTTGCCCCACTGGTCGCCGACCACGGAGACCTCGTCGCGCTCGCCGGCGAGCCGCAGCATCGTCTTGACGAAATTCGCGCCGAACGGGCTGTAGACCCAGGCCGTGCGCAGGATCAGGTGGCGCGGATTGGCGGCCGCCACCGCGGCCTCGCCCGCCAGCTTGGAGGCGCCGTAGACGCCTTGCGGCCCGGTCGGGTCGGTCTCGGCATGGGCGTTCTCGCCCTCGCCGTCGAAGACGTAGTCGGTCGACAGGTGGATGACGGGAACGCCGAGGCCGGCCGCCGCCGCCGCGACATGGCCCGCGCCGGCCGCGTTGACCGCGAAGGCGCGCTCCGGCTCGTCCTCGGCGCGGTCGACGGCGGTGTAGGCGGCGGCCGAGACGACGATGTCGGGCCGCGCCGCCTCAAGCGCCTTCCGGATCGTCTCGGGTCTTTCGAGGTCGAGATCGGGCCGGCCGACGGCCGCGACCTCGATGCCGGCATGCGCCGCCGCCCTTTCGACCAGGCTTCTGGCGACCTGCCCCTCGCGCCCGGTGACGGCCAGCCTCACGCCGTGCCCTTCCGCGCCTCGCCGAGGCGCTGGCCGTCATAGCGCTCGCGCCGGATCGGCCCCCACCACCATTCGTTGCCGAGATACCAGTCGACGGTCTTGTCCAGCCCGCTCTCGAAGCTCTCGCGCGGCGTCCAGCCCAGCTCGCGCTCGATCTTGGCCGCGTCGATGGCGTAGCGGCGGTCGTGCCCCGGCCTGTCGTCGACGAAGGCGATCAGGTCGCGATGGCTGGCGCCGCCCGGCCGCGGCCGCCTGCGGTCGAGAATGTCGCAGATGCCCTGCACCACGGAAAGGTTGGTGCGCTCGGCCCGGCCGCCGATATTGTAGCTTTCGCCGACCGCGCCCCTGGTCGCCACCAGCTCCAGCGCCCGCGCGTGGTCCTCGACATAGAGCCAGTCGCGCACATTGGCCCCCGCGCCGTAGACGGGCAACGGCCGCTCCTCCAGCGCGTTGAGGATGACGAGCGGGATCAGCTTCTCGGGAAAGTGGTAGGGGCCGTAATTGTTGGAGCAGTTGGACAGCACCACCGGCAGGCCGTAGGTGGCGTGCCAGGCGCGCACGAAATGGTCCGACGCCGCCTTCGAGGCCGAATAGGGCGAGGACGGGGCATAGGGCGTCTCCTCGGTGAAGAGGCCGCCGTCGAAGGGCAGGTCGCCGAACACCTCGTCGGTGGAGATGTGGTGGAAGCGGAACCTGTCGCGCGCCGCCGGCTCCAGCTCGCGCCAGTAGGCCAGCGCCGCGTTGAGCAGCCGGAACGTGCCGACGACGTTGGTCTCCACGAACGCGCCCGGCCCGTCGATCGAGCGGTCGACATGGCTTTCGGCGGCAAGGTGCATCACGACGTCGACGCGCTCGGCGCGCATCAGGTCGAGCATGGTGCGCTCGTCGCCGATGTCGGCGCGCACGAAGGCGTAGTGCGGGTCGTCGGCCACGGTCTTCAGCGACTGGAGGTTTCCGGCATAGGTCAGCTTGTCGACATTGACGACGCGCTCGGCGCCGCCACGGACCAGATGCCGGCAGACCGCCGATCCGATGAAGCCCGCGCCGCCGGTGACGAGAAAACGCATCGACCTTCTCCCTCAGGAACCCGTCTCGAAGACCTGCGCCCCGGCCAGGAACGGCGCGTTGCGGTCCTTGTCGGACAAAAGCGGCCCGTCGGCCCCGAGCGGCCATTCGATGCCGATCTCGGGATCGTCGAAGCGGATCGAGCGGTCGTGGTCGGGCGAATAGACGTCCGTGACCTTGTAGACGACCACGGTGTCCGGCTCCAGCGTGACGAAGCCGTGGGCGAAGCCCGCCGGAACCAGGATCTGGTTCCACCTCTCGGCCGAGACCTCGAGCCCGACCCATTTGCCGAAGGTGGCGGAGCCGCGGCGGATGTCGACGGCGACGTCGAAGATCGCGCCCTGCACCACCCGCACCAGCTTGTCCTGCGCCCTGGGCGGCAACTGGTAGTGAAGCCCGCGCAGGGTTCCCGGCGCGGCCGACAGCGAGTGGTTGTCCTGCACGAAGTCGAGCGCGACGCCGGCCTCGCGGAAGCGCTCCTTGTTGTAGGTTTCCGAGAAGAAGCCGCGCGCGTCGCCGAATTTGGCCGGGCGCAGCTCCAGCACGCCGTCGAGCCCGAGCGGCCGGACCTCAAGCATGGCCTCAGGCATGACCGGCTTCCTGCACGATGCGCCGCAGATAGGCGGCATATTCGGTCTTGGCCAGCCTTTCGGCGCTGGCCAGCACGTCGTCGGCCGAAAGATAGCCCAGCTCGAAGCCGATCTCCTCGGGGCACATGATCTTGGCGCCCTGGCGGCGCTCGATGGTGCGCACGAAGGACGAGGCCTCGTGCAGGCTGTCATGCGTGCCCGTGTCGAACCAGGCGTAGCCGCGGCCGAGCCGCGTCACATGCAGCTTTCCCGCCGCCAGATAGGTGTTGTTGACGTCGGTGATCTCCAGCTCGCCGCGCGCGGAAGGCTCGATGCCCGCGGCGATGTCGAGGACGTCGTTGTCGTAGAAATAGAGGCCGGTGACGGCCCAGCTCGATTTGGGGTCGGCCGGCTTTTCCTCGATCTCCTGCACCACGCCCGTGGCGCCGTCGAAGCTGACCACGCCGTAGCGGGCCGGGTCGTCGACGTGATAGGCGAAGACGGTCGCGCCGGTTTCGCGCGTGCGCGCCTCGCGGCAGAGCTGGGAAAGGCCGGTGCCGTAATAGATGTTGTCGCCGAGGATGAGGGCCACGGAATCGGTCCCGACGAAGTCGCGGCCGATGATGAACGCCTCGGCCAGCCCGTTGGGATGGGGCTGCTCGGCATAGGAGATCGAGATGCCGAACTGGCCGCCGTCGCCCAGCAGCGCCTGGAAGGCGGGCATGTCGCGCGGCGTGGTGATGACCAGTATGTCGGTGATGCCGGCGATCATCAGCATGCCGAGCGGGTAGTAGATCAGCGGCTTGTCGTAGACGGGCAGCAATTGCTTGGAGACGGGAACGGTCAGCGGATAAAGACGCGTGCCGCTGCCGCCGGCGAGGATGATGCCTTTCAAATCTCTCTCCCGAACCGGGCCTGCATGGGCTTGCGGTTCAATTCAAGGGTTTTCGCCCGCAACCCCAAGCCGTTTCCCAGATACAAGCTCGGCATTGGCGGCGCAAGTCGCGGCCCGCGTTTTGCGCGCCTTCCGCGCTCACAGCACGAACACGAGCCGCGAGCGCAGGCGGCCGAGCAGCACCAGCGCCAAGGCCCAGAACCCGGCGACGATGGCCGCGCACAGCATGAAGGCGAAGCCGGGGAACGCGCCGGTCAGGATCGGCCCGCGCACGATCTCGAGGAAATAGGTGAAGGGGTTCCAGTGATAGAAGATGGCGCGCACGCCGCCATCGCCGGAATAGGTCCAGAAGACCGGAGTCAGGAACATGCCGACCCGCATCAGGTTGGCGACGACGAACTGGCTGTCGGGGACATAGGCGCCCAGGAACGCGAACACGGTGATGACCGCCGGCGTCGCCGCCAGGATCAGCAGCAATGCCGGCAGCGACCACAGCCACGCCGGCGACGGCGCCGTGCCGCTCAACAGCAATATCGCCAGGCAGCCGAGCATGGCGTAGCCGATGCGGATGACCGACTGCATGGCCAGCCTCATGACATAGACCGACAGCGGCAGGGTGGTGCCCTTGATGAAGCCCTCCTCGCGCACGAACAAAAGCACGCTCTGGCCGATGATCTCGGCCATGTAGAACCAGATCAGCAGCCCGACGGCGACATAGGCGGCATAGCCTTGCATGGTCGAGGCGCCGCGCTCGAAGACGAAGATGAAGGTGCCGGCGAAGGCCAGGTAGTTGATGAGCAGCCACAGCGGCCCGAGCGCGGTGCGCCGGTGCTGGTCGGAGATGTCCTCGCTGGCCAGCGCCAGCCAGACCCGCCGCATTCTAAGCGCCCTGCCGATGTCGGCGAGCGCGCCTTCCAGCATCTTCGGCATCCGTTTCAACCTGCAACGGGACCGGCGGCGTCCGCCGCGCCCGCTGCCCGCTCCCTCAATTGGTGATGTCGCGGTCCTCGCCGCTTCCGCCTTCCCTGCCGTCGCGGCCCAGCGACATGATCAGCACCCTGTCGTCGGCGTAGCGATAGATATAGGCGTTGCCCCAGGGGTCGCGCAACGCCTCGGCATTGGCGAGGTACGGGCCTTTCCAGCGCCCCGCCAGCGCCGGCGACGATTGGGCGAGCACGATCAGCCCCTCCTCGCTGGTCGGATAGCGCAGATTGTCGATGTAGAACAGCTCCAGCGCGCTTTCGATGTTCCTGATCTGGGCGATCGCGGCCTCCGTGCGCGCCGAGCCGAGATAGCGCAGCACCTGCGGGGCGGCCAGCCCGGCGATCAGCGCGATGATCGCCAGCACCACCAGAAGCTCGACGAGCGTGAAGCCCTGCTGTCCTTCGCGCCCGGTCCGCGCGGCGGCGGATCTTCGTCTCGTGCCGGCAAGCAAGCGTTGTCTCATCGAAAGCCCCTGTCTGGAACGAAGGTCGGAAACCCGGACCGCTCCAGGGTCCAGGTGAGGAAAAGGCCGGCCGCGATGAACGGGCCGAAGGGGATTCGCGCTCCCTTGTCCATGCCATCGCCCGCGCGCGCCCGAACGAGATGGGAAACTAGCACAAAGACCAGCGCGGAGAAGGAGGCGGAAAAAAGAAACAGCGGCAGGTTCCACGGCGAGAACCACAGCCCCGCCGCGCCGGCCATCTTGACGTCGCCCAGCCCGAGGCCGGCCACGCCGCGCAGCCTGAAATAAAGGGCGCGCAGCAGCAGGAAGCCCGCGAACAGCGCCGCCGAGAACAGGATCGCGCCGAGGGGAACCGCGCGCAAAGCCTGCGCCTGCCAGGCCAGGCCGAGCGCGGCCAGCGCCAGCGTCAGCCTGTCGGGGATGATCATGGCGCGCAGGTCGATCGCGGCGATCGGCACCAAAACGGCCAGAAGGGCCACGGCGAAGGCGAGGTCGATCCACGGCATGCCGGCGTCGCGCCTATCCCTATCGCAGGCGCTGCATGTCGCGCTGCATCCGGTTCCTGGGCGTGTCGCTGCGCCCGAAATCGAGCCGCTCGCGGAACTCGTCGTTCACCGCCCGCGCGTCCTGGAAGTTCCTGACCACGCGCGGCCGGATGAAGATCAGCAGCTCGGTGCGCGCGATGGTGTCGGTCTTGTTCTTGAAGGCGTTGCCCAGCACCGGGATGTCGCCCAGGATCGGCACCTGTCCGCGCACGTTGGACTTGCGTTCCTGGATCAGGCCGCCGAGCGTCAGCGCCTCGCCGTCGCTGACGACGACGCGGGTGGCGATCTTGCGCTGCTGGATCGTCGGCGAATCGATGCCCGACGTCGTCGTCCTGACGACGTTGCTCGCCTCCTGCTCGACGTCGAGCAGCACGCGTCCGGCGCTGTTCACCCTGGGGGTGACGTTGAGGATGATGCCCGTATCCTTCAGGTCGACCGTGCTGATGACCGGCGCGTTGGGATTGTCGGTGCCGGTCGAGGTGCGGGTGATGATCGGCACCTGGTCGCCGATCTGGAGCGTCGCGGTCTGGTTGTTGAGCGCCATCAGGGTCGGCGAGGAGATGACCTTGACGTCGGTGACGCTCGACAGCGCGTTGAGCGTGACCTCGAGGCCGGGCGAGGCGAAGCCCCAGGCCAGGCCCGGGAAGCTGGGGCCGGTGAAGCCGTCGGCGAGGTCGGACAGCGAGATCCTGAAATTGCCGTTCTCGAAGAACCAGCGCGTGCCGAACTTCAGCTCGTCGGTCAGCGTGACCTCGGCGATCACCGCCTCCAGCATGACCTGCATCGGCAGCACGTCGAGCCGCTCCAGGATGCGCTCGATGCGCTGGTAGCTGCGCGCGGTCGCCGATATCAGCAGGGCGTTGTTCTCGGTGTCGGCGACGATCGCCGGCACCGACGCGCCGAAGGCCGGGCTGCGGCCGCCCTCGGCCCCGATCTCCACCTGCTCGAGATCGGGCGACACGGCCGAGCCGTTGGCCTCGCCGCCGCTCGAGCGGCCGGAAAGCACGGATCTCAGCACCTGCGCCAGGTCCTCGGCGGTGCGGTTCTGGATCGAGTAGACGAAAAGCTGCTCCTCGTTGGTGGCCGCGATGCGGTCGAGCTGCTTGATCCAGGATTCGGCGCGGGCGAGATATTGCGGCCGCGAGGTGATGACGAGCACCGAGTTCAGCCGCTCGTTGGGCACGAAGCGGATCATGTTCGCGCCCGGCCCGTCGGCCGTCCGGAAGATCGATTCCAGCTCCTTGGCCACGTCCGAGGGCTTGGACGTCTTGAGCGGATGCAGCGCCACGGACATGCCGCGCATCCAGTCGACGTCGAAGACGCTGATCGCGTCGCGCATCGCCGCCAGGTCGGCGCCGGTGCCGGCCAGCACGATGTAGTTGCGGGCGTTGTCGACCCGAAGCACCGAGCCGTCGCGGCTGATGGGCGCCAGGATGTTTCGCATCTCATCGGCCGAGATGTGCTGCAACTCGACGACGAGCACGCTGACGCCGGGGCCGCGCGGCGCGGTGGACGGCACGCTGACCGAGGGCGTGTTGGCCAGCGCCTCCGAAAGCGGCACGATGCGGTACATGCCGGCATTGCGCACGATGGTGAAGCCGTTCGCGGCCAGCGTCGTCTCGAAGATGTCGACCAGCGCCTCGCGCGAGACCGGGGCGCTGGTCTGCAGGGTGATCGAGCCCTGGACGCGCGGGTCGATGGAATAGTTGAGGCCCAGTATGTCGGCGAGCACGTTCTTGGCGGCCGCGGCGATCGGCGCGTCGACCAGGTTGAGGCGGAAGCCTTCCGCGCCCGTGGTGTCCGGCTCGACGCTGATGGCCGGGGCGCGGTGCGACACGAACTGGCCCGATCCCGGATCGTTCACGCCCCTGAAGACCGCGCCGCCGCCGTCCGACACCTGCCGCGACGTGCCCGTGCCCGTGCCGGGGGAAGATCTTTCCGCGGTTTCGAGATCGCTCAGCAGCGAGGAGAACATGCCGTCCGCGGAATCGAGCGAGCCGCAGCCGACCAGAAACGACATCAGCGCGACGGCAATCGAATACGCGTAACACCTTCGGACCACAGCCACACGCCTTCACGCCACATTGCGACAGATTCGAAAATCCGGACCCCAGAGCCGAATGTGTGTGGTGAAAGTCTTCAACCCCGTCCAGCCCCAATTTGCTTAACAAGCCATAAAAGCGCCATGCTGGCAACAATTCTCCACATCTAGGTGGCGGGCCTGGCGGGCGCGGGGCGTGGCGGCGGGGTGCCGCCTTCGCGGCGCGCGGCGGTTCCTCCCCGGCGCGTTTCGCTGTAAGTTGGCCGCGATCTGTTGCATGAAAGTGTGGTGATGGGCATCGTCAGCCGCGTTTCCGATGTGCTTTGCTGGTGGTCGTGGGAGCTTGGCGGACTGGTCGGCTCGCGCGCGCGCGCCATGCCGCTGGCGCCCGACGCCGTCCTGCGCGTCGGGCGCGACGGCGTCCTCGTCGAAAGCGGACACGGCGGCGAGCCGGCCTTCGCGCCGGTCCTGGTCGAGGACCCGGCCGAGGCGGGCGCGACGCTGAAACGGCTCCTGGCGGAGCGGCGGGGCCCGTCCGGTGCGAGAAGGGCCGGCGCAAGGGCCTGCGTGTGCGTCGTCCTGGAAAAGGGCCGCCATCTCCGGCGTCCGCTTTCGACCATGCGGCTGCCGCGCAGCCGCATCGCCGCCATGGCCCGGTTCGACGTCGAATCCTCGATGCCGTTCAACATCGAGGACATGGTCCTCGTCATCCCGCGCTATGACGGGGCGGCGGCCGAAAGCGTCTATTACGCGGTCAAGAAATCCGTGCTCGCGCCCGTGCTCGACGGGCTTCGCGCCGAAGGGCTAGAGGCGGGCTTCATCGGCGTCACCGATGGCGGCCGCGTCGTGGCGGCCGATGCGTCGAGCACGGCCGCGATCCTTTCGCGACGCTTCGCGATGCCCGCCGGCGACCGCCTGCTCGCCGCCGGCGCGATCGCCGCCGCGCTGGGGCTGGCGACGGTCATCGGCGCGGCGCACTGGCGCTATGCCGCCGCCTCCACCGAGCTCGACGGCAGGATCGCGGCGGCTGAGCGCGAGGTGGCGGATCTGCGCGCGCTGATCGCGGCCCGCGACGCCCGGATCGCCCAGATCGCCGCCGTCAGGCAGGAGAAGCGGGCCGCCGTGCCCGTGGTCAGCGTGCTGGAGGAGATGTCGCGGGTGATCCCGGCCTCGACCTGGCTGACCGAGATCAGCGTCAGCGGCGACAGGGTCAGCTTCACCGGCTTCTCCCGCTCCGCCGCCGCGCTGATCCCATTGCTGGAGAACGCGCCGCTTTTCAGCGCCCCCACCTTCATGGAGCCGGTGGTGCGCGACGGCCGCGAGGGCGAGCGCTTCAGCATCGCCATGCAGGTGGAGCCGGCCGATGGATAGCCTGACGCGCGTCCTCAACGGCTCCGCCGCCTCGCGCAAGGCGGCGGCGCTCGCCCTGCTGGCGCTGGTCGCGGCCACGGCCGCCGCCCTCGTCCTGACGGCCGCGCTCTCGGCCCTGTCGTCGCGGCAGGCCGTGCGCGACAAGCGCGTCCATCTCGGCCAGCTCCAGTCCGTGCTGGCGCTGAAGCCGGCGCTGGAGGCGGCGCGCCGGTCGGCGCAGGAGACGCAGGAGCGCCCCGAATTCCTCAGCGGCGCCAGCGCCGCCGTCATCCAGGCCGACCTGCAAGCCTGGCTCAACCGCATCGCGGCCGCGCACGGCGTCGAGGTGATGTCGGTCGGCAACGCCCCGCAGGTCGAGCAGGACGGGATGCGCTTCGCCGGCCTGCGCGCCAACCTGTCCGGCGCCAGCGAAGGCATCTACGGAACGATCCTCGCCATCGAGAGCGCCAGGCCCTACCTCATCGTCCGCCAGGCGCAGCTTCATTCCACGCTCGGCTCGCAGCAGGCGGCCCATGCCGGGCCGGCCGAGCTGGTGCTTCAGATCCAGTTCTACGGCGCGCTGCCGCCGCAGGACTGGGCCGGCGCGACGGGAGCGATCCGGTGATGCGCAAGTTCGCCCTGGCCGGCGTCGTCGCGGCGAACGCGCTCGTCTGGACGACGGCGTGGTGGATGACGACGACGCCCGCCGGCACGGCGGCCATCGTCACGCCGCAGGCGGCCGAGCGGATGCGCGCGGCCCAGGCCTGAGGATCGGT
>ERZ869909.2866-NODE-2866-length-10678-cov-4.298557_pt1 | contig 10678 bp, 7 predicted proteins | sample MGYA00520892_ERZ869909 | MGnify/ENA primary metagenome ERZ869909 (study PRJEB32215, sample SAMEA104723947) | bioreactor metagenome | biome: bioreactor; feature: anaerobic bioreactor; material: water | place: China | collected 2015-03-12 ... | reverse complement strand
GCGCCGGCCCAACCTGCCGCAGCGCAGCCCGCGCATCACGCCGGGCCCGATCAGGCAGCCGGCGGCACGATGCTCATGTCCGCCGACGCGATCAACCAGCAGCTCGAGCAGGAGGCCGCGGCGCGCGCGGCCCAGCAGACCCCGGCAGCCGCTCCGGCCGCTGTGGCCCAGGCCGTCGCGCAGACCGCACAGACCGCGCCCCAGCAGAACGTCCAGCAGCAGGCACCCCAGCAGCACGTCCAGCAGCAGGCGCCCCAGCAGCACGTTCCCCAGCAGCAGTGGGGCGCTCCGACCGGACCCAACCAGCAGTGGTCCCAACCGTCCGGCGCGATGGCGCCCAGCGGGGACAACGCGCCGGCCTCGAAGAAGAAGCGCGGCATCCTCTACGGCATCATCACCGTCCTCGTGATCGCGATCGTCGCCGTGGTCGTCGTCCTCCTCCGGAACTGACGCCCAGCCGCCCGCGGGCGGCGCGGAGCACCTGCGGGCAGGCCCGGCCTGACAGCGAAACAGCCCGCCGGCACCCCGCCCCACACACGATGGCCCTCCGCTTCTCATCAGACGCGGAGGGCCATCGTGTGTGGGGCACGAGGTGCGCCCGCGCGCCTCAGGGCCTGCGTTCAGCCCGGGAGCGTTCAGCCGGCTGAGCGTTCAGCCGGCGAGCGTTCAGCCGGCGAGCGTCCGGCGGGCGATGACGACGCGCTGGATCTGCGACGTGCCTTCGTAGATCTGCAGCAGCTTCGCGTCGCGCATCAGCTTCTCGACCGGGTACTCCTTCGTGTACCCGTTGCCGCCAAAGACCTGGATCGCGTCGACAGCGACGCGCATCGCGTTGTCCGCGCAGTAGGCCTTGGCGTAGGAGCTGGTGATCGTGGCCTCTGCGCCACCGTCGAGCTGGCTCGCGGCCTTGTAGGTGAGCAGGTGGCCGGCTTCAGAGGCGATGGCCATGTCGGCGATCATGAACTGGACGGCCTGGTGTTCCGCGATCGGCACGCCAAAGGTCTTGCGCTCGTTGGCGTAGCGCACGCACTCGTCGATCGCGCGGCGCATGATGCCGCAGGCGAACGCCGCGATGTCCGGGCGGGTGCGGTCGAAGGTCCGCATGGCGATCTTGAAGCCTTCACCCTCGGCGCCCAGCAGGTTCGCAGCGGGGACCTCGCAGTCCTCGAGGTGGATCTGGCAGGTGTTCGAGGCGCGCTGGCCCAGCTTGTTCTCCTTCTTGCCGACGCTGAGCCCGGGGGTGTCGCGGTCGACGATGAAGGCGCTGATGCCCTTGTGGCGCATCGACGGGTCGGACGTCGCGAAGATCACGTACCAGTTGGCGTAGCCGCCGTTGGTGATCCATTGCTTGGTCCCGTTGAGGATGTACTTGTCCCCGACCTTCTTGTAGCGCGTCTTGAGGCCTGCGACGTCGGAGCCGGCGTCGGGCTCGGACGTGGCGTAGCTGGCGAAGAGGCAGTCGTCGATCAGGCGGCCCAGGTACTCGCGCTTCTGGGCGTCCGTGCCGGCGAGCATGATGGGCGTCGAGGCGAGGGTGTTGCCCGTCACGGTGGTCGCGACGCCGGCGCAGCCGTAGGCCAGCTCCTCGTTGACGATGCAGTTCTCGAAGATGCCCAGGCCCAGGCCGCCGTACTCCGGCTCGACCTCGACGTTCATCAGGCCCAGCTCCCACGCCTTGCGGCAGATCTCCATCGGGAACTCGCCCTTCTCGTCGAGCTCGCCGGCGACCGGGATGATGTGCTCGCGTGCGAAGTCGCGCGCGGTCTTCTGGATGGCCTTCTGTTCTTCGGTCAGGTCGAACTTGTACATCTGTGTTCCCCTTCAGATGACGGTGGAGTGGTCGGGCTCAGGTGCGCTGGCCCCAGGCAAGGAGACGCTCACAGGCCTCATCGAGGTCCTCCTGCCGCTTGGCGAAGCAGAAGCGGATGAGCGATTCACCGGCGGCGCCGGTGTAGAAGGCGGTCCCCGGGACACCGGCGACGCCGGACTGGTCGAGGAGCAGGTGAGCAGCGTCGCGGGCGTTGTCCGCGCCCAGTCGGCTGATGTCCGCGAGCACGTAGTACGCACCGTCCGGCACGATCGGCGTGAGCCCGACCTGCTGCAGCACGCCGCAGAACTCGTCGCGCTTCTGGTGGTAGCGGGCCGCCATGCCGGCGTAGTAGCTGTCGTCCAGCCGGTCGATCGCCGTGGCGACGGCGCGCTGCAGCGGCGAAGGCGCACAGATCGAGAACAGGTCGTTCACCAGGCCGATCGCCAGCGCCAGCTCCTGCGGGGCGGCCGCATAGCCGATGCGCCAGCCGGTCACGCTGAACGTCTTGCTGTAGCCCGAGATCGTCACCGTGCGCTCGCGCATGCCCGGCAGCGACGCCATGCTCAGGTGCTCTCGGCCATCGTACACGATGTACTCGTAGATCTCGTCCGTGATGCACAGCAGGTCATGCCGCTGGCAGATCGCCGCGATCCCCTCGAGCTCCACCCGCGTGAACACCTTGCCGGACGGGTTGACCGGTGTGTTGACCAGGATGGCGCGCGTGCGCGGCGTCACCATCGCCTCGAGGCGATCCAGGTCGATGGCGAACGTGGGCGGCGCCAGCGGGAAGAGCCGCGGCTCCAGGCCGGCGATGCGCGCCGTGTTGAGGTGGTACCCGTAGTACGGCTCGAACAGGATGATCTCGTCGCCCGGATCCGTCAGCGCGTGCAGCGTGGCCGTCAGCGCGCCCGAGGCGCCGATCGTCACGACGACCTCGTTCTCTGCGTCGTACCGCACGCGGTTGTAGTGCTCGAGCTTGCGCGCGATGGCCTGGCGCAGCGAGTCGTCACCGTCGTACCGCGTGTAGATGCTGCGGTCGCCACGGATCGCCTCCAGCGCGGCCTGCTTCACGATGTCGGGCGCAGGGATGTCGCAGATGCCCTGACCCAGGTTGACGCCGCCGACCGCGTTGCAGGCGTGGGTCATCGCCCGGATGTCGGATTGCACGAAGCCTTCGATGCGCTGGCTACGGATCTTCATGAGGCTCAAACGCTGGGGGCAGGGGGAGCGGCGCAGGAGGACGCGCGGGCCGCGACCTTCGCACCGGCGCACGGCACCGTCAATCGCAACGCGCGGCTTCGAGCCCGCGTTGGCGCCAAAAATCCGTCACGCCGGGTGGCACCCGCGCTGGCACGACCGGCAGGCCCGGCGCCGCCCGGGGGAGGCGCGCGTGGAGCCGCCGCGGCGGCTCAGAGCTGCGACCGGATGATGGTCCGCAGGTCGTTCAACTCGAGCCGGCCGGCGTAACGACGGCCGTTGATGAACAGCGTCGGCGTGCCGCGGATCCCGAGGGCCTCGCCGGCCGCGCGATCCTGCTGCACGCGTGACTCCGCGAAGTCCGAGTCCATGCAGTCAGCCAGCTCGTCCTCGTTCAGGTCCAGCCGCCCCGCGAGCCGCAGGACGGACTCCCGGGTCAGGTTGCGCTGGTTCTGGAACACCGCGTCGTGGAGCTCCCAGAAACGACCGAGCTCCTGCGCGCAGACCGTCGCCCGCGCCGCGATGCGCGCGTTGGGGTGCATCGTGAGCGGGAAGTGACGGAACTCCACCCGCAGCTCGGTCGGGAACTCGCTCTTGAGCACGTCCACCATCGCCGCGAACCGAGCGCAGAACGGGCACTCGAAGTCCGAGAACTCGACGATGACGACCGCCGCGTCCGCGGGGCCCACGGACGGCGCGTGCGCGGCCCGCAGCAGCTCCGCGTCCACCGCCCGCCCCTCGAGCTCCGGCGCCGGCGCGTCCTGCGCCGCCTCTGCCTTGATCTGGTTGCTCTGCCAGACAGACCCGCCGATCGCCACCAGCGCCGTCAGCACCAGCACACCGGCGGGCAGCGTCGGCAGCGACGCGCCCAGGCCCCGGAACGACTCCAGCGCCACGACCCGCGCCCGGCCCGACGTCCACGCCGCAGACGTCACCAGCCCCACCAGGTTCACCGCGTACAGCATCATGCACTTGTCGCAGCTCTTCTCCAGCTGCGTCAGGTTCACGTACGCCAGGAACACGCTGTAGAGCACCGACAGGATGAACCCGATGTGCACGATGCCGGCCACGTTCGCGCCCGGACGCGACGCGTCGCTGCGCCACTCCGCGAGCCCACCCAGCGCCGCCGTCACCACCACGGCCAGGTAGAAGCCCAGGCCGAGCGCCGCGATCGGCACACCGAGCACCGTGGACCAGCCCGACGCCGCCGCCTGGGAACAGTCGAAGCGCCCATCCGCACCGCACAGCTGCGCGACACCGCTCAGATCCCCCGCGACCGTCCTGACGTGAATCAGCAACAGCAGGATGGACACGATCACACCGGCCACCGCGACAAGCAGCGTGGCGATCTGGCCGATGCGGTGAGCCTTGTTCATGTCGGGCAGCCTCGTGGCAAGCAGCGGTCGGGACCGGCGAAAGGTGGGCCGGACAATAGGCCGACCCGGTCCCCTGTCAAGCATCGCCCGGCGGCCCCACCTGCGCCCGCCTGTACCTCGCCCGCCCCCGCCTCGCTCGTTCCCCGCCTCGCTCGCTCCCCGCCTCGCTCGCTCCCCGCCTCGCTCGCTCCCCGCCTCGCTCGCTTGACGCTGTGACCGCGCGACCCTATCCCGTCGACCTGCACGGAACGTCGCCGGCCCAACGCCGGCGCGCACGACAACACCGACCGCAGCGCGCCTCCGCGGCTGCCGAGACCCCGGGACCACCATGGCCATCGTCACCCACCAGCCGACCGGAACCCGCACCACCGACCCCGACGCCGTCCGGCAGCTGCTCGAGCAGCACGGCGTCGTCTACGAGCGCTGGGACATCAGCCGCCTGCAGAGCCGCCCCTGCCCCGAGGGCGTCGCCATCGAGGACCACATCCTCGATGTCTTCGCGCCCGAGGTGAAGGCCGTCAGCGAGCAGCGCGGCTACCGCACCGCGGACGTCGTCGCGCTCAAGCCCGAGATGCCCAACCTCGACGAGCTGCTCCGCAAGTTCGAACCCGAGCACACGCACTCCGAGGATGAGGTCCGCTTCACCGTCGCGGGTCGTGGCGTCTTCTCGATCCGTGGGCAGGACGGCGACATGTACGACGTCGAGGTGCACCCCGGCGACCTGCTCGCGGTCCCCGAGGGCACGCGCCACGCGTTCACCCTCTGTGAGGACCGCCACATCCAGTGCATCCGGCTCTTCACGGACACCAGCGGCTGGGTCGCCCATTACGTCGACGAGTCCGCCTGACCGTCCGGACGGCCTCGCCCACCGGATGGCAGCTCGGCTTCCGGGGCGCGGCGCCCGAGCGCCTGACGGCTCCCTACGCGCCGCGGGGCGCGCGGAACTCCTCCCACACGATGTGGGCCATGAACTCGAGGCACTCGATGTGGCGCTGCGCCGCCGCGATGGTCTCGCCCCACGCGTAGACGCCGTGCCCCTCGACGAGCACGGCGGGCACGCGCGGGTCCATGAGGCGGGCCTCTGCGACGGCCTGGCCCAGCGTCGGGATGTCGTGATGGTTCGCGACGCAGGGAACGACGACGGTCGCGCCTTCGTCCCAGAACCCGAGGCCCTTGATGTACTCGAGGCCGCGGAGCACGAGGGGGCGCCCGGCGCCCAGCGCGCGGCTCACGAGCGTGACGTACGGGCTGTGCACGTGGAGCACGGAGCCGATCGCCGGGTCTGCGGCGTAGAGCAGGTCGTGGACGATGGTCTCGGCGCTGCTGCTGCGGCCGGCGGGCGTCGCGTCGGCCATGCCGGGGGCCAGGAAGCCGACGAAGTCGTCGTGGACGCGGAGGCGCCCCTTGTGGCCACCGGACGCGGTGATCCAGTACCGGGCCGGGTCACGCGGATCGCGGACCGACAGGTTGCCTGCGGTGCCCAGCATCCAGCCGCGCTGGTAGAACTCGGTGCCCGCGAGGCAGAGCGCGTCGAGCAGCGACGGGGGCGGCGAGGAGGGTGCTGGTGCCATGGCGGGCCGGTGGGGCAGGGGCGCGGGGCGCGGGTTACTGGTGGGTGACGGTGAGCGTGGCCGGTGCGGTGCCGCCGCCGTATTCGCCGACCCAGACGTGCCAGGTACCGGCGGGCGCGCCGGGCAGGGTCAGGCCGGGGTTGAGGCCGTCGGAGTCGTCGTTGCAGTGGATGGCGCCGCTGGGGTCGACGACGACGAGGGTGGTGTCCGACCCGGACGTCGAGGTGATCGTCAGCGTGCCGCCGCCGGCGTAGTCGATGGCGGCGTCCGGCGCGCTCACGGCGATGGAGCCGACGCAGCCGGCGACCAGCGCGAGCGTCGAGGCCTCCTCGCTGCCGCCGGACTCCACGGTGGTGGAGGCGGTCGTGGCGTCGGGGCCGACGGTCAGGGTTCCGTAGCGGGGCTCGGCGGTGCGGTTGAGGGCGGCGAGGCCGGTGAGGCGCTCAGCCTCGGGCGCAGCGGCCGGCGGATCCCACGGGGAGATCGTCGTCGTGAAGCCGATCGGCTCCGGCTGGGGCGCGAAGGTGCCGACGAAGACCTGGTACTCGCCGGCACGGAAGACGCGCTGGATGCCGGGGTTGAGTTCCTGGAAGTCGTCGTTGCAGTGCGGGCCTTCCGGGCCGACGATGGTGAGCGTCGTGTCGGTCGCGGACTCGACGAGGATGGTCATCGCCGTGGGTTCGGTGACGTTGAGGAGGTAGGTGGGCGTCTGCTCGATCAGGCCAAGGCAGTCGCTGCCGTGGATGGTGGCCTCGATGGTGCCGCGCATCGTGCCGGACTGGACCTGGGCGGAGAAGCCGGGCGACAGCTGGATGGCCGTGGTGACGGGGACCTGCTGGGTCTGCTCGTCGGCGTCCTGCTGCTTCTTGCAGCCGACGGCGGTGGTGGCGAGCAGGAGGGCGGAGGCGCCGATCAGGCTGTGGCGTGCGGTGCGGTTCATGCGGGGATCTCCGTGGTTGCCGAGGTCGCAGGAGGCCGGCGACGGAGGTCGCGGCGGCGTCGGGCGTGGCTGCGTTGGAAGCGCGCGCCGGCGACCCGTGAGGGGGCGGTTCAGCGAGCGTTCGAGGCGGTGACACGGTGCCGGGTGTTAGCTCACGGACTGCAGAATATCCAGCCACGGATCGCTGTAGCGAGCGATCTGCCAGCGGCGGGCGCCTTCGATGGAGGCGATGGCCTCGGCGCGCGTGGCGGTCGTGCGCGCGATGGACTCGAGCAGGGCGCGCGGTGCGAGCCAGCCGGGCTCGAGTCCGGTCTCGCGGCAGGTCTCGTCGCGCCACGCGGTCAGGGCGGCGTAGCGGGCGTTGAACGTGTCGGACGGGACGGAGGGCTTGCGCGAGCCGTTGCGGGGCGGCGTGACGGGGAGGTCCGGGGGCTCGGCGAGCAGGAGGCGGACCTGCTCGACGGCGTCCGGGCCGTGGTTGTCGAGCTGTCCACGCAGTCCGCTGCCGGGGCGCAGGGCGCCGGGGCCGCGGATCGCCAGCTGCTCCACGGCCCAGTTGGGCAGGGCCCGGACGGGGTGCATGTCGTGCTGTCGTGCCCACCCGTCGCGCCAGGCCCAGAGGGCGGCGGCGCGCTGCCGCTCGGTGACCGAGCGCTGGCCCATGCCCTTGATGCGTGTCCAGCCGAACGGGTCGAACGTCGTCTCGTCCGCCGCCACGCCGGCCAGCAGCGTGCACTCCTCCTCGACGGCGTCGGCCCAGCCGGACTCGGCAGCCTGGTCCTCCAGCAACGCCCAGAGCTCGTGCAGCCAGACGGTGTCGAGGCGGGCGTACTCCAGCTGCCGCGGCGTCAGCGGCCGATGCAGCCACTCGGAGCGGCGCGTCGCCTTGTCCATCTCGACCTGGAACTCCTCCTCCAGCAGCGCTGACAGCCCGAACCGCTCGCGGCCGGTGAAGCGCGCGGCGACCTGCGTGTCGAGCACGCGCGCCGGGCCAACGCCCCAGTCGCGGCGCAGACCTGCCACGTCGTTGCGGCCGCCGTGCAGGATCACGCCGCTCGGAGTCAGGCACAGCGCCTCCATCACCGCGTCGAAGCGCTGCTGGCCCAGCACCACGGGGTCAAGGATGGCGTCCTCCCCCTCGATGGTCACCTGGACCAGCGCCACGCGCGGGTGGTAGTGCCACGTGCGGTCCTCCTCCGTGTCCAGCGCGACGACGGCGCCGTCGATGCGGGGGAGCCAGTGGCGGGCGAACTCGTCGAAGGCTGCGTCGTTGTCGACCAGCAGCAGCGGGCGGTCGGATGAACTCAAGGTGTCTCGCATGGGGTGGCGGCCTGATGGTTGGCGCGCCCTGTCAAAGTCGAGTATGCGTGGGCGTCGGTCACACGGACGGACGTAATACTGCCAGCACAGGTCACGGTGCTTCTCCAGGATATCTTCGAGCCTAACGCCAACGGTGCCCGTCTGGCAACGCGGAACAGGCTCCCTGACCGGCGCGGCGGCTCGAATCGGCCACCGCCGGACCGCCTGCAGCCCCCTGGAGGGGCGCCGCTCCGGCGCCTGGCGCCGGGTTCGCCGGGTTCGCCGGGTTCGCCGGGCCAGAGACCCGTGCCCGACCCGGCGTCCTCCCGTGCCTCCGGCCGCGCGCGACTGCTCCGGCTCGTCCTGCTGCTCGCGCTGCTGCTCGTCACCGGCTGCCGCCCCTCACCGATCGAGCGCCCCGGGCAGACCCCCTACCGTGTGCGGGATGTGCGCTTCGAGGGCAACGACGGCCTCGACAGCGAGGCCATCCGCGCGGTGCTCGCCACCCGCGTCAACCGCTACAGCCCGTTCGAGCCTGTCCGCTACCTCAACACCTTCGATCTCGCCGCAGACATCGACCGCATCGAGGTCTTCTACCACCAGAGCGGCTACTTCGACGCGCGCGTCGTCGACCACCGCGTCGACATGCGTGACCGTGAGCGCCGCCCGCGCGCCGTCGTCACCTTCGTCATCGACGAGGGCGAGCCGTCGTGGGTCATCGACATCGTCTTCGCGACCGAGCAGCGGTCCGCCGGCCTCCCCTACGCCGAGCTGGTCCGCGACCTCCCGATGGCGCCCGGCCAGCGCTTCGACCGTGAGGTCATGGTCGAGCTCACCGCGCTGATGCGCGAGCGGCTGCAGGAGGTGGGCCACGCCCGGGCCCGCGTCGACGCCCGCGCCTACGTGAGCCGCGAGCGGCGCGAGGTCCTCGTCTACGTCGACTACGAGCCCGGGCCGGTCATGGCCTTCGGGGAGATCACCGTCGAGGGCAACCGCCGCGTCCCGGACCACATGCTCGTCGAGGCGCTGCCCTTCGAGACCGGCGAGCGCTACCGCCAGTCCGCCATGCGCCTCGCGCGGCGGGTCCTCTACGACTTCAACTCGTTCCAGCGGGTCGACGTGACGTCGTCGGTCGAGGCGAGCCCGGAGCAGCTCTTCGACGACGTCTTCGCCTCGATGGGCAGGGAGCAGCGCATGCGCATCGGCGAGCAGGACGAGCTCGCCGCGCGACGCGGCTTCGTGCCCGCGCTGCACGCGGTCGCGGGCGAGGCAGAGCCCGTGCTCATCGCCCAGCTGCCGATCGACCTCGAGGGCATCGAGTCGTTCGACCCGTACGTCGACGTAACGGTGACAGTGACCGAGTCTCCGGCCGCCAACTACCGGTTCGGCCTGGGGCAGGAGCTGGCGGGCGGGCGCTTCGAGTCCTTCGCGCGCGCCAACGCGGTCTGGAGGGACGTCTTCGGGCCGCTCAACCGCTTCGAGCTCGACGCGCGCGTCGGCTACGTCTGGCTCCCCAACCCCATCTTCGCGCGCAGGGCGTTCGACGAGATCACCAACGACGGCGCGACGGCGCGCCTGCGCCTGCGCTACTCGCGCCCGCGGCTGATCGGCAGCTGGGACTTCGCCAGCGCGATCCGCCTGCAGCGCGGCGTCGAGCTCACCTACAACGTGCTCGGCGTGGGCGCGGACATCGGCATCACGCGGCGGTTCGGCTACGCATCGGAGCAGCGCATGCGCCCGTACCGCCTCGATCTGGGCTACTCGTTCGAGTACAACCGCGAGGACGTGGTGCTGTCCGAGCAGCGCAACACCTACCGCCTCGCGTGGCTGCGCGCCGGCTTCACCGTTGACCACCGTGACGACCCGCTGTCGCCGCGCCGGGGCTTCTACGGTGAGCTGCAGACCGAGCTGGGTGACCCGCTGCTTGGCGAGTTCCTGTTCGTGCTCGTCTCGCCGGAGCTGCGCGGCTACGTCCCGATCACCCGCCGCCTCACGCTCGCGGCGCGAGCTCAGGCCGGCTGGATCGTCAACCTGCCCGAGTCCAACCCCGTCCCGCTGCACCACCGCTTCTACGCCGGTGGGGCGCAGTCGTTCCGCGGCCTGCCGTACCGCCGCCTGTCGCCGTACCGCTACCGGCTGCGCAGCTCCACGCCGCTGCCGCCGTCGCTGACCTCGGAGTTCGGCGATCTGGGCGACTGCCTCACGAGCCTCGACATCGCCGCGGGGCTGTTCCCCAACTCCCGCCTGGGCTGCGTCCCGGACCCCTCCGGCGGCTTCTTCCGCGGGCTGCTCTCGATCGAGCCGCGTTACGAGCTGGGGCGCGACTGGCTCTTCGTCGCCGCGTTCTTCGACGTGGGGACGGTGCAGGAGCGCCTCGTGCCTGATCTCTCGCTGGGCGGCGAGGGGCTGCAGATGGCGGTTGGCGCGGGGCTGCGCCTGCTCACGCCGATTGGCCCGATCCGGCTCGACGTGGGCTACCGCCTGA